>WPCJ01139645.1_pt1 | contig 21152 bp, 20 predicted proteins | sample 5399831 | NCBI WGS metagenome assembly WPCJ01 (sample SAMN12869470, study PRJNA574797) | sludge metagenome | isolation source: wastewater treatment of pH10 | place: China:Beijing | collected 2019-05-20 | reverse complement strand
GTCTTCTCGGTGAAGGACGTGATCTTCATGTAGCCGATGTCGTTCTCGACCCGGAATTTCACCGCCTTGACCTTGATGATGTCGCGAACCACCGTCAGCTCGATCGGCTTGTCGGCGCCCTGGCGCAGAATGGTCAGCTTGATCGGCGTGTTGACGGCGCCGCGCATCTTGTCGACGGCGTCATTCAGCGTCAGGCCGCGCACTTCGTCGCCATCGATCTTGGCGATGTAGTCGCCGGCCAGGACACCGGCCTTGGCTGCCGGCGTATCGTCGATCGGGGTGATGACCTTGACGAGATCGTTCTCCATCGTGACCTCGATGCCGAGGCCGCCGAACTCGCCCTTGGTCTGCACGCGCATGTCCTGCGCCTGCTCGGAGTTCATGTAGGACGAATGCGGGTCGAGCGACGACAGCATGCCGTTGATGGCATTTTCCACCAGCGACTTGTCGTCCGGCGGCGTCACATACTGCGCGCGCACGCGCTCGAAGATATCGCCGAAAATGGCGAGTTGCTTATAGGTGTCGGAGCCTGCCGCGTTCGCCGCCGAGCTTGGAACCCCATAAACCAGGCTCATGGCAGACGCGCCCATCAGCGCGCCGGCAACCAAGAGCGACAGTTTCCGCATCATCTTACGTCCTTCCAGAAAATCGCTCCGCCCACCATGGGTTAGGATCGACGGGTTTTCCATCCTTGCGGAACTCGATGTAGAGCTCCAGCGTCGTATTTCCATTCTGCGTTGCCGATGTGCTCGCTACGCGGGCCTCGCCCATGGTTCCGATCGGCTCGCCCGCGAGCACGGCCTGGCCAGCCGCTACGTTCAATTTGCTCATTCCCGCCAGAACGACATGATAACCGTCGCCAGCATTCAGGATCAAGAGTTGTCCATAGGAACGAAACGGTCCTGCATAGAGGACACTTCCATCCGCCGGCGCCGTGACGATGGCGCCCGATTGTGTCGCAACCATGTCACCCTGCATGGTGCCGCCGCTGCCGTCCTCGCCGCCGAAACGTCGGCGCACCTTGCCGGTCACGGGCAACGAGACCTGCCCCTGCATGGCCGAGAACGGCACGGACGATGCGAGGCGATTGGCTTCCGGGACCGCAGCGGCCGCATCCCTGGCATCCGCGTCGGCCTGGGAGGCCGCATTCTGCCTGGCTTTTTCGTCCGCCTTGCGCGTCTTTTCCGCTTCCGCGTCCAGGGAAGCGATCAGGTCTTTCAGGCTTGAGGCCTTTGCCGCGAGATCGCGAGCCTTTTTCTGCTCGTCGGCCAGAGCAGTCTCGGTTTCGGTCTGCAACCTTCCCTTGGCCTGAAGCAGCAGATTGAGCCTCTGTTTCTCGGCCAGTTGGTCGGTTACCGCTCCAGCCAGCCGCGTGCGCTCCGCTTCGATCGAGACCGTCACCCGCGAAAGTTCCTTCAACTCGGTCATGACGATGTCGGCCCGGTGCCGCAGTTCGGGCACCACCGCGCCGAGAAGAATGGCACTGCGTACCGAAGACAGCGCGTCTTCCGGCTTGACCAGAATGGCCGGAGGCGGGTTGAGCCCCATGCGCTGCAGCGCGCCAAGCACCTCCGCCAGCACGTCACGACGGGCGGCGAGCGATTCGCGCAGCTTCTTTTCCTGGTCCTTCAGGCCGCCGAGTTTGCCGCTTATGTCTTCGATATCCTGGCCGAGCTTCTGCTCGGTCTTGGCCGACTGAATCAGCGCCGCCGTGATCGAGGCCGAATCCTTCTTCACCGTCGCGATATCGGCCGCCAGTTTGCTCAGGCGTTCGGCGGAAAGCGTGATCTCCTTGGAAACCCGCTCATATTCGACGCGGCTTTCTTCCGCACCGGTCGTGGTATCCAGCGTGTTTTCCGCCCGCGCCGAAAACGACACGACAAGCGCGGCAGCAACCAGGCAGCCGCGCATGAAGCAGGGTTTCGATTCCGTACGCTCAAACATGGAAGCCTGACTGTATTTCCGGCTTCGTTAACGAACCATCAACCATAAATGTTCGCTCCCCACCCTGCACGGCTTCTCGAACCGCATTGGGGCGAAAATCGGTCGGCGGCAAGCGATGGCGCCTATGATCGATGATAGGGATGCCCGGCAAGGATCGTTCCCGCCCGGTAGAGCTGTTCGCCCAGCATGACCCGCACCAGCTGATGCGGCCAGGTCATGGCTCCCAGCGACACCACCAGGTCGGCCTGATCACGCAACGACTGATCGTGACCGTCGGCGCCGCCAATGGCAATGACCACCGCCTTGCGGCCGCCGTCGCGGAACAATCCGATGCGACCGGCGAACTCTTCGGAGGAAAAAGACCGTCCCCGCTCGTCGAGCAGGATCAGGGCACCGCCGGGCTGCAGCTGGGTCTGCAGCTTCTGGCCTTCCTCGCGCCGGCGTTCGCTGGCAGTCTGACCGCGGCTCTCCGGGATTTCGGTGACACCGGAGAATTCGAGCCCGAGCGCCGGACCGCTTTTGGCGAAGCGGTCGAAGTAACGAGCTGCCAAATCTCTTTCGGGGCCGGCTTTCATCCGGCCCACGGCATGTATGATGATCTTCATCCCTGCCTCTAGAGCGGTTCCGTTTTTAACGGAAACGGAGAAACGCTCTGACCCTTGGTTTCACGCAAGGAGCCTCACGGCTCAGTGGAGGGTCTCTTCTTCAAGGTCGGGTGCCTGCCACATCTTTTCAAGATTGTAGAAGTCACGCACCTCGGGTCGGAAGACGTGGACGATGATATCGCCTGAATCGATCAGCACCCAGTCGGCACTGGCCAACCCCTCGACACGCGCGTCGCCGTAACCGGCGTCCTTGAGCGCTTTGAGGAGATGATCGGCCACCGCCGTGACATGACGGTTCGATCGGCCGGACGCGATGACCATGTAGTCGCCGAGGCTCGATTTTCCCTGGATGTCGATGGAGACGATGTTTTCGGCCTTGGAGTCTTCCAGACTGGCAAGGACTGTCTTGATGGCGCGGGCCGAGGCGTCGATGCCGCCTATCCCGGCCGCCGAAGGCACGATGTCGGCCTTCTTCCGCAGTGCTGTTCTCAGTGTCTTTCCTTTCGCGACAAGAACAACGAAGTCACCAACAAAATCAGGTGACGCTAAATAGATAGGCAGAGTCGCATTGCAGTTTCAAGACAAGCTAGGAGCAATTCCAGCAAAAGCGCGCAGCGGTTTTGCGTCCGGAATTGCGGAAAACCGATAGGTTGGAGCATGTCCGCGTTTCCGTGAGAGCGGAAACGCTCTCGGCCACACTTGTCCATCAAAGCGCTGATCTTTCTTGGAAAAGCGCTATTTCTTCGCCGCTTTCCGGATCGCGGTGGACGACAGCAGCGAGCGCGGGCCGTGGATGAAAGTCCAGGCCGGCGCCCGCATATGCGCCAGGATGGGCGCATCGCCCTCGTCAACGCGGGCGTAGTCGAAGGTCTTGGCGACGACAGACGACAGAAAGGACAGGGTCGCTCCGGGCCGATCGATGACGGCGATCGGGAAGGTCATGGCGATCTGGCGCCAGCGCTGCCAGTGGTGGAAGTCGCGCAGCGAATCCGCCCCCATGATCCAGACGAAATCGACGCCCGGGTTCTTCGCGCGCACCAGCGCCAGCGTGTCGGCGGTATAGCGTATGTGATGGCTGGCCTCGAACGCCGTCACCTTGATGCGCGGATTCCTGGTGATCTTTTCCGAAAGGCGGATGCGCTCTGCAAGCGGCGCGAGTTCGCGCGTGCTCTTCAGAGGATTTCCTGGCGTGACGATCCACCAGAGCTGGTCGAGGGCAAGCTTTCTCAGCGCGATCTCGGCCACCAGCGAGTGGCCGGCATGCGGTGGGTTGAACGAGCCGCCGAACAGCCCGACCTGCATGCCCTTTTCGACATAGGGCATGCGCAGATATTGCACGGGGACGCCGTCGTTCCTGCGCAAGGGCTCAGTCCCTTGGCCGATGCCGGTCGGAGGTCCGTCCGATTTCAAATTCTGGTCCCCAACCGCTTTCCAGGACGCAGGCGTGGCCCTAGGCCCGCACCTGCCCGTTGCCGCGCACGCGATATTTGAACGAGGTGAGCTGCTCCACGCCGACCGGCCCGCGCGCATGCATCTTGCCGGTGGCGATGCCGATCTCGGCGCCCATGCCGAACTCGCCACCATCGGCGAATTGCGTCGAGGCGTTGTGCAGCAGGATGGCGGAATCGATCTCGTTGAAGAAGCGTTCCACGACCGCGGCATCCTCGGCGACGATCGCCTCGGTGTGATGCGAGGAGAACGTTTCGATATGGTCGATGGCGCTGCCGACACCGTCTACCAGCTTCACCGCGATGACGGCGTCAAGATATTCCGTCACCCAGTCGGCATCCGTTGCCGGTGTCGCATCCGAGAATGCCTTCAGCACATCGGCATCGGCGTGGATTTCACAGCCGGCGGCGCGCAAGGCTTCGAGCACTGGAACGAGATGCGTGGAAGCGACGGCGCGGTCGACCAGCAGCGTTTCCGCCGCACCGCAGATGCCGGTGCGCCGCATCTTGGCGTTGACCGCGATCTTCACCGCCATGTCGAGATCGGCCGACTTGTCGATATAGAGATGGCAGATGCCTTCCAGATGCGCGAACACGGGGACACGTGCCTCGTTCTGCACGCGCTCGACAAGGCTGCGCCCGCCACGCGGAATGATCACGTCCAGGTTGCCAGACAAGCCCTTCAGCATCTCGCCGACCGCGGCGCGATCTGTGGTCGGCACCAGCTGGATCGCGTCCTGCGGCAATCCGGCCGCCTTCAGCCCTTCGACCAGGCAGGCATGGATGGCGGCGGACGAATTGATCGAATCGGACCCGCCGCGCAGGACCACGGCATTGCCGGCCTTCAGGCACAAAGCCCCGGCGTCCGCCGTCACGTTGGGGCGGCTCTCATAAATGACGCCGATGACGCCAAGTGGCGTACGCACGCGCTCGATATGCAGACCGTTGGGCCGGTCCCATTCGGTGATCACATCGCCGACCGGATCCTTGAGCGTCGCGATCTCGCGAATGCCGTCGCTCATCGCGCGAACGCGCGCCGCATCAAGCTTGAGCCGGTCCATGAAGGAGGGTGACAGCCCTGCCTCCTCGCCATTCGCCACATCGATGGCGTTGGCTTCGAGAATTGCCTTTTCATTGCGCAGGAGAGCCTCCGCCATGGCGGAGAGAGCGGCATTCTTCGCGGCGGTGGAGGCGATCGCCAGCGGTCGCATGGCAGCCCGCGCCTTGCGACCAATGGCGGCCATCAGCTGGGCCGTGTCGGCCGCCGACCCTTCATGCAGTTTCAGCATGCTCATTCTCCACCTTGCCCGCCGGCATGGCTGACCACCAGATCGTCGCGGTGGATCATTGCCGAACGCGCCTCATAGCCAAGCACCGTTTCGATCTCGGCCGTCTTGAGACCGGCAATTCTTACGGCATCGGCGGCATCATAGGCAACCAGACCACGCGCGATCTCGCGGCCCTCGGGCGACAGGATAGCAACCGTATCGCCGCGTGCGAAATTGCCGCTCACCAGTTTCACGCCCGCCGGCAGCAATGACTTGCCCGACATCAGCGCACCGACGGCGCCGGCATCGACGGTCAGCCGGCCGGCCGGCTCCAGCTGGCCGGCGATCCAGGTCTTGTAGCCCTTCACCGGCGTCGGGCTCGGCTTGAAGAAGGTGGCGCGCTCGCCGCGTTCGATCGCCATCAATGGCGACAGCCGCGTGCCCGAGGTGATGACCATGGCGGTACCCGCCGCATTGGCGATCTTGCCGGCATCGAGCTTGGTGCGCATGCCGCCGCGCGACAGCTCGGAAGCCGCGGCACCCGCCATCGCCTCGATATCCGGCGTGATGCGCTCGACCACCGGAATGAACGCGGCATTCGGATCGCGCGCCGGTGGCGCCGTGTAAAGCCCATCGATGTCGGAGAGCAGCACCAGAAGGTCCGCGCCCATCATCGTCGCGACCCGCGCCGCCAGGCGGTCGTTGTCGCCGTAGCGGATCTCGGACGTCGCAACCGTATCGTTCTCGTTGATGACGGGTATGGCTTTCATCTTGAGCAAGGTCGAGATGGTGGCGCGCGCATTGAGATAACGCCGGCGCTCTTCTGTATCGCCGAGTGTAAGCAGGATCTGGCCCGATTTCAGCCCATGACCGCCAAGGGCGTCCGACCATGCGCCGGCCAGCGCGATCTGTCCGACGGCGGCTGCAGCCTGGCTTTCCTCCAGCTTCAACGCCCGTTTGCCAAGCCCCAGGATCGTACGGCCAAGCGCGATGGCGCCGGAGGAGACGACAAGCACCTCCGCGCCGCCTGCGGCCAGCGTGCCGACATCCTGCGCCAGCGAGGCCAGCCATTCGCGCTTCAGCCCGGTGGTGCGGTCGACCAGCAGCGCCGAACCGATCTTGACCGTGATGCGGCGGTATTTCTTCAGAGACTGCACCGACATGTCCTACTGTTCCCAGCGCGTCTCGACCCTTGCCGGCACGGCATCTCGGGCTTCGGCGACCACGGCCATCAGTGCACGCAGCACCGCTTCGACACCCTCGCCGGTGACTGCCGACACCAGGAAAGGCTGCCGGCCGGCCGCGCGCTTCAGCGAGGCCAGTTTTTTCTTGCGTGCATCCTCGTCCAGCGTGTCTGCCTGGGAGAGCGCGACGATCTCGACCTTGTCCTCAAGCCCGTTGCCGTAAGCCTCCAGCTCCTTGCGCACGGTCTTGTAGGCCTTGCCGGGGTTTTCCTCCTGCGCGGAGACCAGATGCAGCAGCACACGCGTGCGTTCGACGTGACCGAGGAAGCGATCACCGATGCCGACGCCCTCATGGGCACCTTCGATCAGGCCCGGAATGTCGGCCAGCACGACTTCGCGGGCGTCGATGCGCGCCACGCCAAGCCCCGGATGCAGCGTCGTGAACGGATAGTCGGCGATCTTCGGCTTCGCCGCGGTGACCGCAGCCAGGAAGGTCGACTTGCCGGCATTGGGCAGGCCGACCAGTCCGGCATCGGCGATCAGCTTGAGCCGCAGCCAGATCGTCAGTTCCTCGCCCGGCAGGCCGGGATTGGCACGCCGCGGTGCCTGATTTGTGGATGTCTTGAAATGCTGGTTGCCGAAGCCGCCGTTGCCGCCGGCGGCGAGACGGAAGCGCTGGCCTTCCTCGGTCAGGTCGCAGATCAGCGTCTCGTTGTCCTCGGCATAGATCTGCGTGCCGGCCGGCACTTTCAGCGTCACATCGCCACCCTTGGCACCGGTACGATTGCGACCCATGCCGTGCACGCCGGTCTTGGCGCGGAAGTGCTGCTGGTAGCGATAGTCGATCAGCGTGTTGAGGCCGTTGACCACCTCGACCCAGACATCGCCGCCACGGCCGCCGTCGCCGCCGTCCGGCCCGCCGAATTCGATGAACTTCTCACGCCGGAACGAGACGGCACCGGCTCCGCCGTCGCCGGAGCGGATATAGACCTTGGCCTGATCGAGGAATTTCATCGGACGCGATTTCTATTGCTATGGAGTTTCATGAACCTGTCTGCTCTAAACCATGGAAAGGCCTAGAGCGAGAGCGGGCACGGCCGAATTTGCGGCCGGATGCGGGAGAGTGCGTTATGCGGGTTGTCACTTACAACGTCCAGTACGGCATCGGTCTCGACGGTCGTTACGATCTCGACCGCATCGCCGACGCCGTGCGCGGCGCCGACGTCATCGCCCTGCAGGAGATCTCGCGCAACAACCCGCGCAACGGCGGACATGACATGGTTGCCGCGATCGGCGAGGCGCTGCCGGATTATTTTGCCGTCTACGGTTCCAACTTCGAGGCGAATATCGGCTCTTCGATCGTTGGCGGCCGCGCCCGCACGATCACCTTCCAGCTCGGCAACATGGTGCTGTCGAAGACGCCGATCCATCTGTCGCGCAACCTGCTTCTGCCGCGAAGCCGCTCCGTCGGCACCATGAACTTCCAGCGCGGTGCCATTGAAGCGCTCATCGAGACGCCGCTCGGCTTCGTGCGTTTCTATTCCGCCCATCTCGACCACCGCAATCCCGTCGAGCGCGCACGGCAGGTACGCTTCCTGCGCGACCGTGTGCTCAACTATCCGCTCGAAGGCGGCGGCCTCAGCGGCCTCGACGAGATCGGGCTGCCGGAACCGCCGTGCCCCGAAGCGTTCGTCGTCATGGGCGACTTCAACATGCTGGCCGGTTCGCCCGAATATGTCCACTTCGCCGGCCTGCCCGATCACGAATTCGGCCTGCATCTCAGCGCCGACCTCGCCGTCGATGCCGCCGTACGGCTGGATGCCGCAGAGGCGGACCTCGTCACCTGGGTCGATCCCCACCGGCCGCAGGACAAAAGCCGCCACAAGCGCATCGACTACATCTTCACCAGCGCCTCGCTGGCCAGATCGCTGAAACGCCTCTGGGTCGACCGCAAGGCAGACGGCTCTGACCACCTGCCTGTCTGGCTCGAACTCGGCTGATCCTGGGCAACTCCAGCAGAAGCGCGAAGCGGTTTTGCGTCCGGAATTGCGGGAAAACAAACCGCCGGAGCGTTTCCGCGCTTCCGTGAAAAACGGAAACGCTCTAGGCGCGCAAGGCATCTCTGTTGCCCTTGTCGATGATCGCCATGGTGATGATGTCGCAATAACGACCGTCGACGCAGAGTCCATCGCGTTCCACGCCCTCCTCGACGAAGCCGACCTTCCGGTACAGCGCGATGGCCCGGGCATTGTCGGCATGCGCCGACAGCGCAACGCGCACGAAACCCTGCCGGCGCGCTTCCCCGAGCGCCGCCTCGATCAATCGCGTTCCGAGACCGCGGTTGCGATAGGCATGGATGATCCCCATGCCGAGCATACCGCCATGCGCGCGCGTCGGCCGTTCATTGCGCGAGATATCGCACCAGCCGACGACTTCGTCCTGAACAACCGCTACGAACTGCGGATTGCGCTTTTCGATCATGCCAAGCACGAAATCGCGCGTTCTCGGCAGCGGCGGCGCTTCCAGAAAGGCCAGATATTTGCGCTCGCGCGCCACGGTATCGAGCGCATGATGAAAGCTCTCGATATGGGTCTCGGCCATCGGCACGATGGCAGGTGATACCAGGTCGGTCATTGTCTTGCCTGTGACAGTTCAGTGTTGGCGGCATCTGCCTTGCAACGCCGCCAACCGGCCGAATTACAATCGCACCCAGCTTCTCAGGCTCGCCCAGGTCTTGCGGTCGAGCCGGTAGCGCTCGACCGGCACCTGGCCGGCGACCATGGAATTCAGCATGCCCTGCCCGGCATACTGGAAGCCGCACTTGTGGATGACCCGGCGCGAGGCCGGATTGATCACCCGGGTCGAAGCCTGCAGCACCTGGATCGTCGTGTGCGTGAAGGCGAGATCGACCAGAGCGTGCGCCGCCTCGGTGGCATAGCCGCGCTTCCAGTGCGGCTCGCCGATCCAGTAGCCCAGTTCCAGGCCACGGTCGGTGCTGTTCAGCCCGGCGCAGCCGATGAAGGCGCCGTTCTCGGCAAGGGTCAGCGCATAGACGATGCCGCCGTGCGGCGCACGGGCCATGGCCAGGAAGCTGCGGGCTTCCTCGATGCCGTAGGGATGCGGCATGCGGGCAAGCATTTCGGCGACATGACGGTTGTCGGCAAGCGCCACCAGTTGATCGATATCCGCCTCGCACGGCGCCCGCATCACCAGGCGTTCGGTGCGCAGCACCGGGTTATCGATCGTGAAGCCTCCGTCGTCCGTATAGTCCGCTTCGGCAACCATGTTGAAAGTCCTCCAGGCACGAGAAAAAGGGGAGATGGTCACCCATCTCCCCTGATCCTTTTCCTGGCTTGGCCAGACACCGGTTCCCGAGATGGGGTGCCGGTGTCGTGGTGCGGAACCGGCTACTCCGCGGCCTTAAGAGTCGGATTCACCGACACGTAGGTTCGGCCATTGGCTTTTTTGTTGAAGGCTACGACGCCGGCTTCCAGCGCAAACAGGGTATGGTCCTTGCCCATGCCGACATTGGTGCCGGCATGCCACTTGGTGCCACGTTGACGAATAATGATGTTGCCTGCGATGACGGCTTCGCTGCCGAACTTCTTCACGCCAAGGCGCTTGGATTCCGAATCGCGACCGTTGCGCGACGAACCGCCAGCTTTCTTGTGTGCCATTTCATTGCTCCTTTGCGCCGCGGGGGCGCCTCAAAACCCTTATGAACGCGTTCGCGTTCCGTTTCAAGCCTGCTTCAGGCAGCTCCTGCCGCCCCGGCAGTCTTACTCAGCGGCGTCCTCTGCCTTGGCCTTCTTCGGCGCAGCCTTCTCCTTCTTCGGAGCGGCTTCGGCCTTGGCCTCTGCAGCGGTTTCCGCCTTCACCTCGGCCTTGGCAGCCGCCTTCTTGGAAGGCTTGGCACCAGCGACCAGAATTTCAGAGATTCGCACGGTGGTCTGCAGCTGGCGGTGGCCGATCTTGCGGCGCGAATTCTGCCGGCGCCGCTTCTTGAAAGCGATGACGGTGCGGTTCTTGCCCTGCTCGACGACTTCGGCGGTGACCACCGCGCCGTCGACGAACGGAGCGCCGATCACGACATTCTCGCCTTCGCCATGCGCCAGAACCTGGCCGATTTCGACGACGTCGCCGACATTGGCCTCGAGCTTCTCGATCTTGAGCACATCGTTGGCGGCAACACGATACTGCTTGCCGCCCGTTTTGATGACTGCGAACATTTTTTGCCTTTCGCTGTTCGGTCGGCCTTTTTGAACCGCTTGTCCTCATCGGGGCGGTTCGGCCGTCTTTTTGTCAGTCTGCGGGTTCAAAAAACAAGCGGCGCGGAGAATCCCCCACGCCGAATGCGGGCCGTCCATAACCGCAGCTTCGCGGTGAGTCAAGGCAAAGCCCAGCCGGCTTCACCAAAAAGGGCCGAAATCAGCCCATTTAGGGCCTTGTGTCCTGGCCAAGCACCCGTTATCTAGTGCGCCGCGCCGGCAAGGCCGACCACGCTGCGGAGAAGTGGCTGAGTGGTTGAAAGCACCGCACTCGAAATGCGGCATACTCGCAAGGGTATCGGGGGTTCGAATCCCTCCTTCTCCGCCATTTCCTTTTTGCTCCCATCCTTTTCACTTACTAGCTCTTCGCCGATAAGTACTTCCTGAGGAGGTGCCCCCGGGGAGTTTTGATGGCTGGAACAGCGTCCCCAAATGGGAAATTTATGTACTCGGCCCTCAAATCAACCGCCAGGGCCCTCGAGCAGGTTCGCCCATTCGCAATCCTAGATATACTCCTTCATACAGATGCCGTCATACCTTACTGGAAGAGAGATGGGCGTTTTTGTTTGTACGTTTCTTATAGGGGCAGGTATTCTCTTCTTTGCTGCGGGCGTTTGGATACAATGGAGCGAACGTCGCTTCGTTAGGACAGCGGTTCCCGTCAGCATTGAGATTACCGGACTGGTTGAAAACAGAGATGCAGACGGCAATACGTTCAGCCCTGTGTTTCGTATAAATGAAGGGGATTTTGTAGGAAGAACACGGAAGTCTTCCTATGGATCGAGCACGCCAATTCACTCCTTAGGTGAGCGCTCCAGTGGCTTTTTCAATCCAGAAACCGGCCGGATCGAGAGCCTTAAATCGAGCCGGGCAGGCAGAACGTTTGGTGTTCTATTTATGATCTTTGGCCTGATCTTTACTGGCCTCTCATTGTATAGCCTCGATACGGAGCTATCCAAATTAAGCGCGCCTTTAAGCAGATGAAAACAGAACCGTCTCTTGCTAGCCACTGACGTTCCATATGCTGTAGCTGCGGCCAAATCGACAGCCTCGGCGTTGGGCCTGACGGTCGATGATGCGGTTGTCCTCCAGAATTCGAACAAGCTCACCTTGCGCCTTCTGCCTTGTGACTCCCTTGCTCGGGTCGCGCCCTCAGCGGATCAGGTGATGCATTTCGAGGTCGAGCTTGCCGGGCTGCTCGCCGAGACTGGGAGCCCTGCGGCTGCGCTTGATCCCCGCATTCCGCCACGCGTCTACGAGCGCGATGGTTTCGCGATTACATTCTGGACCCACTACACATCGGTGACGCCTCGCGTCGCGCCTGCCGACTACGCGCTTTCACTGCGGCGTCTGCACACCGGCATGCGAAAGATCGCGATGGCCACGCCGCACTTCACCGATCGGGTCGCGGAAGCAGAGCGACTTCTGGCCAATCGTCACCTGACGCCTGAACTGGCCGACAAGGATCGGGAGTTCCTCGGCAGCCTGCTGAAGAGCCTCACACGAACGATCGTCGATTGTGGCACTGCGGAGCAGTTGCTGCACGGCGAACCACACCCGGGCAACGTGCTGAGCACCAGGTTCGGACCGCTGTTCATCGACCTTGAGACATGTTGCCGGGGGCCGGTGGAGTTCGACCTGGCGCATGTGCCCGATGCGGTCGTCGAGCATTATCCGGACGTCGATCAGGCGCTGCTGAGCGCGTGCCGTGCCCTTGTCCTTGTCATGGTCGCGGCATGGCGATGGGACGCGAGCGACCAATATCCAGACGGCCGGCACTGGGCTGAACAGCTCATCCGCACCCTGCGCGAGGGTCCACCGTGGCCGTCGCTCGACGCGATGACACGCCGCCTCGCTGGATAACAAGACAAGTGCTGCGCCCTGATTTCCCAGCCTGTCGCGAGATCAGGCAGGAACATAGGTCAACCGGATCACATCCTCGCCAATCCGATCATTCGTCACAAGGCGGAGCCGTGGCCTGGGCCCGGCGAAGAATGGCTTGCCGTGGCCAAGCACGACGGGATGGACGTAGAGCCGATACTCATCGACAAGTCCGAGGTCCGTCAGGCTGCGCGCCAGGTCTGGTCCGGAAACGGTGACCTCCCCGGCGAGACGAGCCTTCAGGTCACGGATCACCGTCTCCAGGCCACCCCCGACGAGCGTGGCGTTGGGGCCAACCGACTCCAACGTGCTCGATACGACCCACTTCGGCAGGCTCCGCCACGCCACCGCGAATTCGCGAAGCTCCGGGGTCCACTCGGAATGGTCTTCGTCCCAGTAGCGCATGACCTGATACATGCCGCGGCCATACACGCTGCCGGCCAGGCCGCGCACGTGCTCTATCCAGTGACGAAAAAGTACGGGATCCGGCGCAAATTTCTCGTGGTCGACATAGCCGTCCAGGGACTGGTTCATTCCGAACACGAGCTTGGCCATGCCACTTCCCTTCCACGCAGCCACATATCTGCTTGCACTATGCAATCGGATATGTGGCAAAATCAACCGATCTGGACTTTGTCGTGCAGAACACCCGGAATTCCGGCCTCACGGTCAACCGATCGCCCGCAGTTCGGCCCGATCGCTGCTCGCAATCCTCGCGAAATCACACAGAAACTCTCTGCTACCGGCTTGCCCATCCGGCAATCTTGAGCAGAGTGCGAAGGCGCAAGCCCGAGGGCGAACGGCCTTCGACTTGAGCGAACCTCGCAGGCAGGCAATGGGGAAACGCATGGTGGTCAGGATGCTTCCTTCCGGTCGAAGCATCACCGCGCTGGCCATCCTCAATTTTTTCCTGGCGGATGCGAGGGACGGCCTGGGTCCATTCCTGGACGCGTTTCTGGCCACGAACGGCTGGTCCGCCGTCACATTGGGGGCCATCGCTACGGTCGGAGGACTGGTTGGCTTGCTGGTCACGCCTCTGTGCGGTGCCCTTGTCGATGGCTCGACCTGGAAACGTGCCCTCGTCGGAGGCCCGGTCATCCTGGTTACCGTCGCAGCGCTCGTGACCCTCGCCTTCCCTCAGGCGGCGGTGGTCTGGATTGGCCAGATCGGGACCGCGGTCGTGGGAGCAGTGATCGGGCCTGCCCTTGCCGGCCTGACCCTTGGCCTCGTCGGTGAAGCCATGTTCTCCCGGCAGATTGCCCGCAACGAATTCTGGAACCACACGGGAAATGTCGCGTCGCTTCTGGCCGTCTACGTGATTGTCGGATTTTACGGCCAGCCCGGCATTGTCGGATTGATGATCCTTACCGGCATTGGCGCGCTGGCAGCGGTCACCGCAATCGATCCAAAGCATATCGACCATCAGGTCGCACGCGGGCTGGCCCACGACGAGGGTGCGCCCGGACCGTCGGGCTTCAAAGTCCTTTTCGAGACCCGCGGGCTTGTCTTGCTGGGGCTGATCATGATGGCGTTCCATTTTGCCAATGCGCCAATGAGCCGGTTGATCGCACAGCAGTTTTCCATCGAGTTGGGCACACCCTTTCGAACCACGGCCATCATCACCGGCGTGGCGCAGCTCTCCATGATTGCGATGGCCGCCCTTACACCTTTTGCAATCCGCAGGTTCGGGCTTGGCGCGGTTATGCTCGTGGCGCTTTGCGCCTTGCCTCTGCGCGGATTGCTCGCGGGTTCGTTCACCGGATTTTGGGTGGTGTACCCCGTGCAGTTTCTGGATGGCGTCGGCGCAGGCCTGCTGGGCATCGGGACCCCGGTGGCTGCGGAAAGACTTCTCTCAGGCACGGGCCGCTTCAATGTCGGCTTTGCCGCCGTCATGATGCTGCAGGGGGTCGGCGCTTCTCTCAGCAACGTCGTCGCCGGATGGCTCACCGCGGTGGGTGGCTATGGGCTCTCCCATCAGACGGGTGCCGGGATCGCACTCATTGCAATCGCCGTATTCCTGGTCTTCCGCAACCAGGTCATCGTACCCGAGCCGGCTGAGGGAAATCCCTGATGGCCTCCCGTTTCAGCCTGGTGTCGGAGTCAGGGTTGCAATAGCTGGATTCCGAAGATCCTCGACGCCGACGATCAGTTGCTGCACCCGCCTGTTCAGCAGGGCGATGCTCCTGGATGTGTCGTGCAGTTCCCGCAGGAGTTTCGCCGGATCATAGCTGATGGATTCCTCCGGTGCGCTTCCGACACCGGTGAGGAGCCAGATCGGGCTGACGCCCAGGATACCGGCCATGGTGGTCAAGCGATTGGCCCTCAGCTCGGCACGATCGCATTCCCAGGCGGCCCAGCTCGAGGTCAGGACACCCAGCGCTTGCGCGGCTTGCGTGACCGAGAGCCCTGCGAATTCGCGAGCAAGCGATATCCGTCCGCCCAGGGTGTCGGCGGAAAAGTCGGCATGATGATGGGACACGTTTCGGTCTCCTTTGAGAAAATGAGAGCAGCGGCTGGCTGCTGTCGTCGCTCCGACGCAGGGGACGGCGGCAATCGCCGCCGCCCGCGAAGCAGTCACTTCGAGCTTATCCCTCGACCCATTTCTTCACCTGGTCAGGGTGATCGGCGATGTATTTGTCGACCGCCTTTTCGTAAGAGGTTTCCTGGGCGTCGAACATCGCCGCCTCGAGCTCGGGGATCGGCAGGTTCATGCGCGAAAGCAGCTCCGCGACCTTGGGGTTCTCTTCCTTGAACCCCTTGCGGGCGAGGATGTCGATATGCTCGGCCTTGCCGAGCGAACCCTTGGGATCCTCGATGTAGCGCAGCTTGTACTTGCCGAACATCCAGTGCGGGCTCCAGGCCGTGGCGACGAACCACTTCTCCGAGCGCATGGCGCGATCGACGGTGGTCAGCATGCCAGCCTCGCTGGAAATCTTCAGCTTGTAATCCAGGCCGTAGTCCGTGACCGCTTTCTCCGAAAGCCGCGTCAGCCCGGCACCGGGGTCAATACCCTGCACCTCGCTGCCGAGCTTCTGCTTCACAGCGTCTTTTTTCAGGTCCTCGATCGAGCCGATCTCGCTTTCAGGGATGTAGGCCGGAACGACCCAGCCCAGTTTTGCGCCGTCATAAACGGTGCCGAGCGTCTCGACCTTGCCTTCCACGCGTTTGAAATAGTCGGCATGGGTTTCCGGCAGCCACGCCATCATCATGGCATCAATGTCGCCACGGCTGACGCCCTGGTAGAGCGGCGCGACATCCGTCTGCACGAGTTCGACCTTCTGGCCGAGCTTGTCCTGGATGAGCCTGGCAGCGAGCTTGGTGACGAATTCCGCATCCGACCATGCAGCCCAGCCAAGCTTCACGGGCTTGCCCTCCTGTGCGAAGGCCGCCGTTGCCATGCTGCCGGCAACAAGCGCGGCAAGCCCGATACGTGTCAGTGTTCTGAACATCTCTTCTCCTTCGTAGTCTGGCGTATTCTGGAAATTCAAGCCGCGGCGGAACGCTGCTTGCCATCAGCCGGAACGTGATCCGGCGAAGTTTGCGGTCCGCCCGCGGCCCTGCGGGAAGCAAGAAAGCTCAGAAAGCCGGAGCTGCCCTTGCCAAAACTCTGGGTGATCCGATCAAGCACAACGGCCAGGATGACGACGGCGAGGCCGCCTTCGAAACCGGCGCCGACGTCGAGACGCTGGATGCCTGTCAGCACATGGTTGCCGAGCCCGCCCGCGCCGATCATCGACGCGATGACGACCATTGAAAGCGACAGCATGATCGTCTGGTTCATGCCGGCCATGATCGAAGGCATGGCGTTGGGCAACTGCACCTTGAACAGCAGCTGCGAGGGCGTGCAGCCGAAGGCCAGTCCCGCCTCGATGAATTCGGCATGCACCTGCCGGATGCCGAGATTGGTCAGGCGCACCACGGGCGGCATGGCGAAGATCACAGTGGCGATGGTTCCAGGCACCGCTCCCAGGCCGAAGAACATCGCGGCGGGGATCAGATAGACGAAGGCCGGCATCGTCTGCATCAGGTCGAGCACCGGCCGCAGCAGGCCGGCCACCCTGTCGGATCGTGCCATGGCGATGCCAGCCGGAATGCCGACGACGACGGCGATGATCGTGGCCGAAATTACCAGCGACAGCGTCTCCATGGTGCCCTGCCAGAGGCCCATGTGGTTGACCAGGGCAAGCGCCAGCAAGGCGAAGACGGCGAACCTCCATCCCACCCGCCAAAGCGACAGCATCGCCAGTATGGCGATACCCGCCGTCGGAGGAATGGCCACCAGCGCGCCCTGGATACCGTCGGTGACGAAACCGATAGTCGCTGCGATCACGTCCAGCGCCGGGGTGAAGTTGTCGAGGATGTAATTGACGACGACGTCGGCGCCATGGCCGACACTGAAATTGAGATCCATGATACTTCCTTTTGGCTCAGCCGGCCCGGTCGAGCGTTTCCAGAAGCGCCGACTTGCTGATGGAGCCGACATAGCGGCCATGCTCATCGACCACGGGCACGGGCCAGCGGCTTTCGGCGACACGGCCGAGCACATTGGACAAGGGTTCGCCGGCAGCGATCGGCTCCACGCCTTCCAGGAAGGCGTTGCGATAAGGCTCGCTGGTTTTGGTCCTGACCTTTTCGATCAGCGCATCCTGGCTAACCATGCCGTGAAACTTCCTGTCGCGACCGACAACGATCGCCACGTCGCGCCCGGACTGCTCCATCTGCTCCAGCGCAGCCGCCACGGAGACGCCCTGCCGGTCGATGATGGTGAGCTGTGTCTTGCGGGCGATGTCGCCGGCCTTGAACACCTGCGAGACATCGACATTGCGGAAGAAGGAGCGCACATAGTCGTTGGCCGGCTTCGAGACGATCTCGTCCGGCGTACCGACCTGCACGACCTTGCCATGCTGCATGATGCAGATGCGGTCGCCGATGCGCATGGCCTCGTCAAGGTCATGGCTGACGAAGATCACCGTGCGGTTCTGTTCCGCCTGAAGCCGCATCAGCTCATCCTGCATCTCGGTGCGGATCAAAGGATCGAGTGCGGAAAAAGCCTCATCCATGAGCAGGATGGTCGGCTCGGTGGCCAGTGCGCGCGCCAGGCCGACACGCTGCTTCATGCCACCTGAAAGCTCGTCCGGCCTGCTGTTCGCGTATGGCTTCAGGCCAACGGCATCCAGCGCGGCGAGTGCTCTCTCGGCACGCTCAGCCTCGCTTACACCGGCAATCTCCAGCCCGAAGGCAGCGTTGCCGAGCACGGTGCGATTGGGGAGCAGCGCGAATGACTGGAACACCATGCTCATGTCACGCCGCCGCAGTTCGATCAGCTCGCGCCTGGACATTTTCGTGATGTCGCGCCCGTCGATCTCGACGGCACCGGCGGTTGGCTCGATCAGGCGGTTGAGAAGACGAAGCAGTGTCGACTTGCCCGAACCAGACAGACCCATGATGACAAAGGTCTCGCCGGCCATGATCTCGAAACTCGCATCGTCGACACCGATCATACAACCGGTGAACGTATGGATCTCCGATTTACTCCTACCCGAGCGCACCATCTCCAAAGCACAATCGGTATTTTCACCAAATATCTTGTATATATTTTTGAGTCTTATTTTAACACTATCTGATATTTTGGCGTTTTCTTGTTCGGGACCAGATGACGTTTCAGAATAATTTAATACCATGCAATAATTCGCAAATCCGCCATACTGGCAGATAAACTCTCCTCTTCTGGGAAGGAAGTTTATGGCATTTCCTAATGTAGCAAAATAATTGCCTGAAATGCACTTTGAGACGGAAAAGAATCCCGAAATCTGAAGCCGTCATATAGCCCTCGTGAGAGAACCTGTCCACCCACAGATGTCGGTTTATACAACTTATGAGGGAATTCATCAACTCGTCGAGGTCCACCCGGCAACCGTGGCCAAATTGATGAGAATTGCAAAAGCGCACCTTTGCCGGGGCTTTCATGGGCATTTCTCGTTGGATTGGCGGCGCAGGAAAAAGTTGCAATGGGTCTCCGCTTTTTTTCACGGAGCGGCGGCGCCCTGGTCATCGGAGGTTTGATTTTTTGCCGGCAGTGCCGGCTTTTATCGACCGGTGATCGATTTGATGGATGGAGCCGGACCCCTTGTCTGCGGTCACCCTGTCATCACCCACTATGCGAACAGCCGGCACGACTGTGCCGGCTGTTTTTGCATCCAAAGGGATCAGGCCTGTTCCAGCCAGACGTTCTGCAGATCCATCTCGAAAGTCTGGTGGATACCGTAATTCTTCACCTTCTTGCTCATGTGGCAAAAAAGCTTCTGCCAGTAGGGCTGGATGATGACGCCCGAGTCCTGCAGGATCGTCTCGAGATCCTTCATCACCTCGCGCCGCTTCTCGACATCGTTGATGGAAAGCGCCTGTTTCAGCTTGGCGTCGAAATCGGGATTGGAATAGCCGGATTCGTTCCAGGCCTCCCCGGTGCGGTAACCGAGCGCCAGCACCTGGACGGCGAGCGGGCGCATGTACCAGATGGTCATCGAATAGGGGTACTTGGTCCAGTCGTTCCAGAAGGTCGAGCCCGGCAATACCGTGCGCTTGACCTTGATGCCCGCCTCGCGCAGCTGCGCTGCGATGGCGTCGCCGGTATTTTTCTGCCAGTCGTCCTCGATCGTGATCAGCTCATGCTCGAAATCGGCCTGGCCGGCCTCGGTCATCAGCTTCTTGGCGCCGGCGGCATCGCGTTCCTTCTTGGGCAGCGCATAATATTCGGGTTGGATCGGGCTGACATGGTGGTTTTCGCCGACCGTTCCGCGCCCGCTGTAGCCGAGTTGCAGCACGACATTGTTGTCGACCGCCATCTGGAGTGCGTTGCGCACGCGCTGGTCGTCATAGGGCTTGTGCGTGACATTGGTGCGCGCAACCAGCGTCGTCGCCGTGGCGACTTCCGACTTCACCAGGTCCATCTTGTCCAGGATGTCGATGAAGTCGGCCGGGGTTTCCAGGTTGAGGTCGATCTCGCCTGATTCGAACGCATTCACCGACGCATTGAAATCGGTGCCGTAGTCGACGAATTCAACGCCGTCGAGCGATGCTTCGCCACCCCACCATTTGCCGTTCTCGCGCCGCTTGACCACGGCCTTCTGGCCGACCGCATAGGACACCAGTTCGAACGGCCCGGTGCCGATCGGCTTCTTGACCGGATCGGCGCCGTCAGCGTCGAAGTTGCGGTGCACGATCAGCGCCGGATAGTCGGTGAAGTTCGGAACCAGCGCGATATCCGGCTCGCCGAGCTTCAGTTTCACCGTGTGGTCGTCGACCTTGGTGATAGCCCCATCCCGGGCCTTGCCGGTCTTGGCGTCGATCAGCGCACCCATGCGCCCAGCCATGGAGTTGCCGGCAGCTGCCTTTTCGCACCAGCGGGTCAGGTTGTAGGCGACGTCGACAGCGGTGAAGGCGTCGCCATTGTTCCAGGTCACGCCCTTGCGCACATGCAGGACATATTCGGTGGCGTCGTCATTGACGTCCCAGCTTTCGAGCAGCACCGGCTCGAAGGTGAATTCGCGGGTGTAGCGCACCAGCGGCTCGAGCCAGCTGCGCGAGACATTGGCAAGCTCGACCCAGTCATAGGTGCGCGGGTCCTTCTGCGCCTTGACCGGCATCGAGACACGCAGCGTACCGCCTTTTTTGGCCTCCTGGGCGAAGGCAGGAGCAGGAGCGGCCAGGCCGACCATGCCATAGGCAAGCGCCGTCGAGGCACCGAGCGCGCTCGCCAGTGCCAGGAATTCGCGCCGATCGACGCGGCCTGCCAGCACCTCCTTGGCCATCGTCTCGACGGCTGCCGGAACGCGGTCGCCATTGTTTCTGAAGAACCCCATTTTCTCCTCCCTTTTGTGTGCTCGGTTTGTGTTCCCTTGGATCTTTGAGCTTTCTGTCTTTGGGCCGGCTCACGCTCTCAGTGTGAAACGCATGCCGTCATAGACGGCGGCATGGATGTTCCTGGAGGCGACGGCATCGCCGATGCGATAGAGGATGAAGGACCCGGCAGGATTGCGATGCGGAAAGATGTCGCCGCCTGCGATGAGCCTTTCATAGTCGATAGCGCCGGTGTTGGCGGAGAGCGGTTTCAGCGTCAGGTAGAGCTCGTCGAGCGGTGCCGTGCCATGCTCGACCACGACCTGGTCGACCAGCCTTGTCGCCTGCCATCCCTCGGCGAAGTCCGAGCCGAGTGTCGCCACCAGCTGATTACCGTCGCGCCTGACCGAACGCAGGCGGGTGTTGATGGTGATGGTCACGCCCTTCGTGTGGAAGGCGGCCATATAAGGCACATGGTTCAGCCCGCCCATTTCCGGCGCGAAGAACCGTTCCGGTGAGACCAGCTCAAGCCTGGCGCCCTGATTAGCGATGAGTTCGGCAGCCCCCATGCCCTGGTGGCCGCCATTGTCGTCATAGAGCAGCACGTTCTCCGCCGCCTTGACCGCGCCGGAGAGGATGTCCCAGCTCGAGGTGACCAGGTCGTCGCCAGCCTCCAGCGCGGGGTTCTGCGGAATGCCACCGGTGGCGACAACGACAA
>WPCJ01025614.1_pt1 | contig 21165 bp, 14 predicted proteins | sample 5399831 | NCBI WGS metagenome assembly WPCJ01 (sample SAMN12869470, study PRJNA574797) | sludge metagenome | isolation source: wastewater treatment of pH10 | place: China:Beijing | collected 2019-05-20 | reverse complement strand
CGTGGTGACGCCCGGAATCCGGCCGGCGGGTACGGAGCATGGCGACCAGAAGCGCGTCATGACGCCGGCTGACGCGATCCGTGCGGGCGCCAGCCATCTGGTCGTGGCGCGGCCCATCCTGGCCGCCCCCGACCGCCGCGCGGCCGCCAGCGCAATTCTTGACGAGATGGCGACGGCATTGCGCCGCGAAGGAGGGAACGATGGCTAAGGGATACTGGATCGCGCATGTCGATGTGCGGGACCCGGACGGCTACAAGGGCTATGTCGCTGCGTCCAAGATCGCTTTCGAAAAATACGGCGCGAACATCCTCGCACGCGGCGGCGCCTACGAGGCGACGGAAGGTGTGGGCCGGGCCCGCAACGTGGTCATAGAGTTCCCGTCGCTGAAGGCGGCGCAGGACTGCTATCATTCGCCGGAATACACCGCCGCCAAGGCAATCCGCCAGAAGTTCGCTGATGCGGAGATGGTTCTGGTGGAAGGCGTTCCGGGCTGAAGCGGCCGGTCAAGAGAGATTATTCCGTTTTCAGGACCGGTCCGGACATTGATGACCCGGCGTAACGTATTGCATCGCAACAAAACATTGTTAACTTCGTTGTCCGACAAATGGTCCGTACCGTATGGTCCGGCAAGACGGGGTTCGAAGTGTTCTATCAGTTTTATGAGCTGAACCATGCTGCCATGCAGCCGCTTCGCGCCTATGCCGACGCGGTCAAGCTGCTTTATTCCAATCCGCTGAATCCCATATCGCACACGCCCTTGGGGCGTTCCGTAGCGGCGACGGCGGAGCTGTTCGAGCGGACCACGCGGCGCTACGGCAAGCCCGCCTTCGGCATATCCACCACGATGGTCGACGGGAAGCCCGTGGGCGTCACGGAGCGGATCGTCTGGTCACGGCCTTTCTGCAACCTGATTCGCTTCGAGCGCGACCTGCCGGCCGGTCGAAGGCCGGATCGCAAATTGCTGATCGTCGCGCCGATGTCGGGGCACTACGCGACGCTCCTTCGCGGCACAGTGGACGCCATGCTGCCGCATGCGGATGTCTACATCACCGACTGGACCGATGCGCGCATGGTGCCGGTGAGCGAGGGCAGGTTCGACCTCGACAGCTATATCGATTACGTCATCGGCATATTCCACGAGCTCGGGCCGGACACGCATGTCATGGCGGTGTGCCAGCCATCGGTACCCGTGCTTGCAGCCATCGCCCTGATGGAGGCGAGCGACGACCGGTTCGTTCCGGCGACGATGACTCTGATGGGCGGGCCCGTCGACACGCGGCGCAACCCCACCGCGGTGAACCTGCTGGCCAAGGAAAAGGGCCTGGGCTGGTTCCGCGACAACGTCATCATGCAGGTGCCGTGGCCGGAGCCGGGCGTAACGCGCGACGTCTATCCCGGATTCCTGCAACTGTCGGGCTTCATGGGGATGAACCTGGACCGCCATGTCACCGCGCACAAGGACTTCTTCATGCGGCTCGTGAAGAATGACGGCGACAAGGCCGGCAAGCATCGGGAATTCTACGACGAATATCTTGCCGTGATGGATTTGACGGCCGAGTTCTACCTGCAGACCGTCGATACGGTCTTCATCCGGCATGCTTTGCCAAAAGGCGAACTGATGCATCGCGGCAAGCGCGTCGATGCCTCGACGATCCGCAATGTGGCGCTGCTTACCGTCGAGGGAGAGAATGACGACATTTCCGGTCTAGGCCAGACCGAGGCCGCGCAGGATCTGTGCGTCAGCATTCCTCGCGACAGGCGCAGCCACTATGTGCAGCCGGCGGTCGGGCACTACGGCGTGTTCAACGGCTCGCGTTTCCGCGCCGAGATCGTTCCGCGTATCGTTGGCTTCATGGAGAGTCACGGGACGAATGTCGGGGCCGATGCAAAGGCAGGCTTCGCGCCGAAAGCTGTTCGCTCCGCAAAAAACTAGCGATCGGGGCCGTTTCGGGCGCAAATGTTGCAGAATCGCCGCGCTTGCCTTCCGACGGTAACCATCATTGCAATCTCACGGTGTTGCGCGTTGACAGGTTGCGATCCTCGCCCTTAACGTTTCATTAAGAAACAAGAATGGGGCGGGACGTGGGACGCATCACTTCCTCAAGGCGGTCGATCGACTGCGCGATGTTCGCATCTGCGGTCGCGGTTTGCCTGTCGGTCGGCCTGCCCGGCGGCAAGGCGCTCGCCTCGCAGCTTATGCTGACCGGCGGCCTGACGTCGCAGCCCATCGGGCACTACGATTTCTGCAAAGCCAATCCGGTGGAGTGCAACATACGGCTGCGCGACACCGGGCCGGAGCGGATGGGCGGCGAACTCTGGCGGCAGATCGTCGCCGTCAATGTCGACGTCAACGCCGCCATCAAGCCGATGAACGACATCGATATCTACGGCAAGGACGAGGTCTGGGCCTATCCGGACAACGGGGTGGGCGATTGCGAGGATTATGTCCTCGAGAAGCGGCGGGACCTGATGCGCCTTGGCGTTTCCCTCTCCAACCTGCTCATCACCGTGGTACGCAAGCCTGACGGCGAGGGGCATGCGGTGCTTACCGTTCGGACCGACAAGGGCGATTTCGTCCTCGACAACCTGACCGATGCCGTCCTGCTGTGGGATGAGACCGGGTATCGGTTCCTCAAGCGGCAGGCGAGCAATCACACCGGCCGCTGGGTTAGCATACGCGAGACGCAGCCCTCCGCTGCGCTCGTCGGCTCCGTCAAGTAGCAGGCCGTCCTTTCAGCGTTCTTCACTGGATCGCGCCGTCTCCGGATGACACGTGGCAGCGGGGCGCTGCTCTTGCATGCCCATGGAGACAAGAAGAGGATTTGCCTGCTGCCGGGCCATGAAATCGTCCTTCGTGGCCATGCCGCGCCAGTCGGCGAGGATCAGCGATTGCGCGACCGCGCCGCCCAGCGTCGTGCCGGGGCCAGTGATGATGAACAGGTCGGGCGCGAACTCACGCGCGGCTGTACGCACGGCGCGGGTGAAGTCATACGTCTCGACCACCTGATGACCCAGCGTGTAGTCCCGCAAGGCAAGGTTATCGGTGGAGTGCGGCCACCAGATCGCGCCTCGCCCGTCGATCAGGGGCAAGGCCGGCTGAACGAACAAATCCGCGGACAGGCGTGCGCGTCCGGCTTCCGCGACGGGGGCCTGAAGGGCGGTGTGGAATGCTGCATGGTTGGCGAGGCGCATCGGAAAGCGGCCTTGAAGCGGCGGCACGGCCTTCTCGAAGGCTGAAAGACCGGCCTCGTTTCCGGCCAGCACCAGCATGCCGCCGAGGTCGATCGACAGGGCCAGCACATGGTCTGCGCGCTCCCCGATCTCGCCTGCCAGCTCCAGCAGTTCCGTCTTGCGCGAGGCATCGTCACGCCAGTCCTCGCCGACGAAGGGATAGATGAGCTGCCCGCCGATGAGCGCTTCCTGCATGAGCGCACCCATGGTGTCGACCACGTCGAACCCGTCGATGGGCGAGAGCGCGCCGGCGCAGGCAAGCGCGGAGTACCAGCCCATCGAATTGCCGGCGACCGCGACGATCTCGATCCGGTCGCGGTCGATCGACAGGAAGTCGCAATAGCTGGAGGCATATATGAGGACGGAGGCGTTGTCGCCGCGGCTGTGGCGGGAGAGCGAATAGGCCTCGGCACCGTCGAGAGCCAGCAGCGGCTCCCGTCCGCGTGCCTCGCGGATGGCCTCGAAACTGGCGAAGAGATCGGATCCGTGCCCGTGGTGGCGGCCCAGATAGCCGAGCTCGGCCTTGTTGTAGGTGCCCCGCCCCGGGCAGATGACCACCGCGGTCTTCATGGCCTTGCCTCCACGAGCGCGAGCGCGGCGTCGACGATGGCTTCCCTTGAGGGTAGCGTGGCCGCATACGCCGGGCCGGTCGCGATGAAGCTGTCCTCGGCCGCCACGCGCGCAACCGGCATATCGGCTCTTTCCGAGAACAACGCCATCAGCGCCTCCGACTGATTGCCGGTGCGGCGGCACTCATCGACAATGAGGACGCGCTCACACCCTTTCACGGCCTCGAGCAGCGCGGTGTCGGGAAGCGGCAAGAGCCAGCGCAGGTCGACGATGCGCAGATTGACACCCTTCTCGCGCAAAAGCTTCTCGGCCTGGCGGGACAGATAATGCCCGTTGCCATAGGTGACGATGGCGAGGTCGGTGCCGTGGCCATGCATGCCGATCTCGCCAATGGCGATACGCTCGCCGGGTGCCGGATAGCGGCACATCCAGGCCCCATCCTTTTCGGCATGCAGGTCCCGCATAGGATAGAGGGCGATAGGTTCGAGGAAAACGACGACTCGCTGCTCCTCGCGCGCCAGTCGCACACATTCGCGAAGCATCATTGCCGCGTCCGCTCCGGTAGACGGGCAGGCTACCACAAGGCCGGGAATGTCACGCAGCACGGCGAGCGAATTGTCGTTGTGAAAATGGCCGCCGAAGCCCTTCTGATAGCCGAGCCCGGCAATACGGACGACCATCGGATTGGTATACTGACCATTCGAGAAGAAGGAGAGCGTCGCCGCCTCCCCGCGAAGCTGGTCTTCGGCATTGTGCAGGTAGGCGAGGAACTGGATTTCCGGGATCGGCAGGAAACCGTTGTGGGCCAGCCCGATGGCAAGCCCGAGGATGGACTGCTCATCCAGCAGTGTATCGATCACGCGATCGGCGCCGAAACGCGCATGCAGTTTTTGTGTGACACCGTAGACCCCGCCCTTGCGCCCGACGTCCTCTCCCGCAAGGACGATCTCGCCGTGTTCAAGCATCAGGTCGGTCAGCGCCCAGTTGATCAGTCGGCTCATCGGCTGTGGCTCGTCCATGGCCTTGAGATCGGCGTGGAACACCGCTTTGCGCATCTCCGGGGCGGGGCCGTTGGTCATGCGGCAGGGCCGCGACGGCGGTATCAGGCTCGCCATGACATCCGCTGCCGAGCGCAGATGCGGGCGCGTCATGGCTTCGGCGGCGATGCGTTCGGTGCGGGCAACGGTTTCCTCGTATATGGCGAGCGCCTCGTCAGGCGCCAGCGCCCCGGCCTCGCAAAGCAGGCGAACGGAATGCAGCAGCGGATCGTTGGCCTCGTCGGCCTCGATCTCCTCGCGACTCATGTAGGACGAGACGATGTCGGCGCCGGCATGTCCATAGAGGCGTACCGTTCCTACATGAAGGAATGCCGGCTGTCGGCGGTTTCGCACATAGTGCGCGGCTTCCGATGCGACCTTGAACGTATCGTATATGTCCAGGCCATCGGCTCCGAAGTATTTGAGACCGGGGCGGCTGGAGAAGCTGGCTCTTATCCAGTCCTTCGGCGTCCGTACCGAAATGCCGATGCCATTGTCCTCGCAAACGAAGAGCAGCGGCAGGGGCACCGACTGGTAGGTCGTCCAGGAAGCGGTGTTGAAGGCGCCCTGCGCGGTGGAGTGATTGGCGGAGGCATCGCCAAAACTGCACATGACGATGCCGTCCTCCGCGAGCTGCCGATGTTCGGGCGGCCTGCGGCGGGCCAGGCCCAAAGAGTATGCGGCGCCGACAGCCTTGGGCAGATGGCTGGCGATGGTGGAGGTCTGCGGCGGTATCCAGAGCTGCTTCGACCCCAGCACCTTGTGGCGGCCGCCGGAGATAGGGTCCTCGCTTGAGGCGGCGAAGGACAGCAGCATGTCCCAGGCGACGGTCTGGCCCGGCACCTGCGCGGCGCGGGCGATCTGGAATGCGGCGTCGCGGTAGTGCAGGAAGGCCATGTCGGTCGGTCGAAGTGCATGGGCCACGGCGACCATGCCTTCGTGGCCCGACGAACCGATCGTGTAGAAGCCTTTTCCAACCTTCTGCATGGCTCGGCTGGTCCGGTCGAGCGCGCGGCTGAGGCACTGCGAACGGTAGAGGGAAACAGCTTCCTCGCGCGTCAGGCAGGGTGCGGAAGGCCTGCCCGGCGGCAGTTCTCGCGCCGCCACCCGGCGCAGGAAATTCTCGTGGACGATGTCGGCACGATCCATCTGCCCGCTCCTAGAAGAACGCCTGGAGGCCGGTCTGGGCTCTGCCGAGGATGAGGGCGTGCACGTCGTGCGTGCCTTCATAGGTGTTGACCGTCTCGAGGTTCTGCGCGTGGCGCATGACGTGGTACTCGATCTGGATGCCGTTGCCGCCGTGCATGTCGCGGGCCTGGCGGGCGATGTCGAGCGCCTTGCCGCAATTGTTGCGCTTGACGATGGAGATCATCTCCGGCGCCATCCTGCCCTCGTCCATCAGCCGACCGACGCGCAGCGAGCCCTGAAGGCCGAGCGCGATCTCGGTCTGCATGTCGGCGAGCTTCTTCTGGAAGAGCTGGGTGCCGGCCAGCGGCTTGCCGAACTGCTTGCGGTCGAGGCCGTATTGCCTGGCGCGCGTCCAGCAATCCTCGGCGGCACCCATCACACCCCAGGAAATGCCGTAGCGGGCGCGGTTGAGGCAGCCGAACGGCCCCTTGAGGCCGGACGCGTTCGGCAGGAGCGCGTCCTCGCCGACCTCGACCCCGTCCATCACGATCTCGCCGGTGATCGATGCGCGCAGCGAAAGCTTGCCGCCGATCTTCGGCGCGGACAGGCCCTTCATGCCCTTCTCCAGCACGAACCCGCGGATCTGGTTGTCATGTGCGGCCGATTTCGCCCAGACCACGAAGACGTCGGCGATCGGCGCGTTGGAAATCCACATCTTGGAGCCGGAGAGCCGGTAGCCATTGGCCGTCTTCTCGGCGCGTGTCTTCATGCCGCCGGGGTCCGACCCGGCGTCCGGCTCGGTCAGCCCGAAGCAGCCGATCCATTCGCCGCTGGCGAGCTTGGGCAGGTACTTCCTGCGCTGTTCCTCCGAGCCGTAGGCATGGATCGGATACATGACGAGCGACGACTGCACGCTCATCATCGAGCGATAGCCTGAATCGACACGCTCGACCTCGCGCGCGACCAGCCCGTAGGTGACATAGCCCGCGCCGAGCCCGCCATACTCCTCCGGCACGGTGATGCCGAGCAGGCCCGCCTCGCCCATCTCGCGGAAAATCGCCGGGTCCGTCAGCTCATCCAGATAGGCTTCCTGCACGCGCGGCGCGAGCTTGTCGGCGGCGAACGCCGCGGCCGCGTCGCGGATCGCCCGCTCGTCCTCGCTCAGCTGATCCTCAAGAAGAAAAGGGTCGTTCCACACGAAATTGAAGGCATCGGCTTTGGCGGTCATGGCGTTTTCCGGTGTCGGTTCTGGATCGGGAAATATCTGTTTTGCTCAGGCGCAAATCGCACAATTGCGCCGGAAATGCAAAAAGGATCGCCTGCGCCACCATATCGGACAACTGATCGCGATACCCCTCGGCAGAGTCGGGCGGCGCGCCTCAAGCCGCCTTTGCCGCCATTCGGGCAAGCTGCGTCATCACCACCGCCGAACCGGCGAGCCGCTTGTCCGCCGTCGGCCAGTCGCGCATCAGAACGATGCTGTGATCCGGCCTGATCTTCGCCAGCGAGCCCTGCTCGCCGATATAGCGCACGAGACCGGTCGGATCGGGGAACTTCTTCTCCCGGAAGTGGATGACGACTCCCTTCGGCCCGGCATCCAGCTTCTCGACATTCGCCTGCCGGCATAGCGCCTTGATGAAGACTATCTTCAACAGGTGTTGCACCTCGTCCGGCAGCGGCCCGAAGCGGTCGATGAGTTCGGCCGCGAAAGCGTCGATCTCCTCGGTCGTCTCCAGATCGCCGAGCCTGCGATAGAGCGCGAGGCGCAGCTGCAGGTCGGGCACGTAGCCTTCCGGGATCATGACCGCCGTGCCGACCGTGATCTGCGGCGACCAGCCGCCGTCAACCGGCTCGCCGGTATCGCGGATTTCTGCAACCGCCTCCTCCAGCATCTGCTGGTAAAGTTCGAAGCCGACCTCCTTGATATGGCCTGACTGTTCCTCGCCCAGGAGGTTGCCTGCGCCTCTTATGTCGAGGTCGTGACTGGCGAGCTGGAAGCCCGCGCCGAGCGTATCGAGCGACTGCAACACCTTGAGGCGGCGGTCAGCCGTATCGGTCAGCTTGCGGTTGGCCGGCAGCGTGAACAGGGCGTAGGCGCGCAGCTTGGAGCGTCCGACGCGACCGCGAAGCTGGTAGAGCTGGGCCAGGCCGAACATGTCGGCCCGATGCACGATCAGCGTGTTGGCTGTCGGTATGTCGAGACCCGATTCCACGATGGTGGTTGACAGAAGCACGTCATACTGCCCGTCATAGAAGGCGTTCATGATGTCGTCGAGCTCACCCGGCGGCATCTGGCCATGCGCGGTAGCGACCTTGAGCTCGGGAACGGAAGCTCGAAGGAAATCATGTATTTCCGCCAGATCGCTGATGCGCGGCACGACATAGAAGCTGTGCCCGCCACGGTAGCGCTCGCGAAGTAGCGTCTCGCGGATCACGAGCGGATCGAAGGGTGAGATGAAGGTGCGCACGGCCATGCGGTCGACCGGCGGCGTAGCGATCAGCGACAGCTCCCGCACGCCGGTCAGCGCCAGTTGCAAGGTGCGGGGAATAGGCGTGGCCGAGAGCGTCAGCACATGCACGTCGCTCTTCAGGTCCTTCAGCCGCTCCTTGTGCTTCACCCCGAAATGCTGCTCCTCGTCGACGATCAGCAGGCCGAGATTCTTGAACGAGATCGAGCTGCCAAGCAGCGCGTGGGTGCCGACGACGATATCCACCGTGCCGTCCGCGAGCCCCTTCTTCGTCTCGGCGAGTTCCTTTGCTCCCACCAGCCGCGATGCCTGCCGCACCGTTACCGGAAGCCCGGCGAAACGCTGCGAGAACGTCTTGAAGTGCTGCCGCGCGAGCAGCGTCGTCGGCACCACGACGGCAACCTGGAATCCTTCGAGCGCCGCCACGAACGCCGCGCGCAGGGCCACCTCGGTCTTGCCGAAGCCGACGTCACCGCAGACCAGCCGGTCCATCGGCCGCCCGGCCGACAGATCGTCCAACACCGCGTCGATTGCATTCTGCTGATCGTCGGTTTCCTCATAGGGGAAGCGCGCGGCGAACTCGCCGTAAAGCCCGTCCGGCGGATTGAGCGCGACGGCCGAACGCATCTTGCGTTCCGCAGCGATGCGGATGAGCTGTCCCGCCATTTCGAGCAGGCGCTTCTTCAGCTTGGCCTTGCGCGACTGCCATGCGCCGCCGCCGAGCTTGTCGAGCACCGCCTCGGCCGAGTCCGAGCCGTAGCGCGACAGGAGCTCGATGTTCTCGACCGGCAGATAGAGCCGTCCGTCACCCGCATAGTGGATTTCGAGGCAATCATGCGGCGCGCCCGCCGCCTCGATCGTCTTCAGCCCGACGAAGCGGCCGATGCCGTGGTCAGCATGCACGACGATATCGCCCGCAGACAGGGCCGCCGCTTCGGCGATGAAGTCCGACGCCTTCTTGCGCTTTCTGGAGCGGCGCACCAGCCGGTCGCCCAGAATGTCCTGCTCGGCGACCACGACCAGCCTGTCTGTCTCGAACCCGGCTTCGAGCGGCAGCACGGCGGCCGCCGCCTGCCCCGCCCCGAGCTTTTCGACATCGGCGAGGGTCGAAACCTGCTTGACGCCACCGAGATGGTGTTCTGCCAGGATCTGCGTCAGCCGGTCGAGCGAGCCGTCCGTCCAGCCGGCAATGATCACGCGGCGCTTGGCCGTCCGCACCTCGGCGATATGGCTGACCGCCTTCTCGAAGACGTTGGCGTTCGGGTCCGCGCGCTCCTCCGCGAAGGAGCGGCCGGCGCGCGATCCCGCATGCAGCACCTTCCTCGCTCCGGCGTCGGGCGTGTCGAAGGGCGTCAGTTCGACCGCCAGATGGTCCGCCAGCAGTCCGCCGATGTCTTCCGGCGTAAGATAAAGCATGCCGGGCGGCGTCGGTTTGTAGGGCGTCGCCTCCTTGAGCGCTTCGCCGGCCTGCTGCCGCCGCGCCTCGTAATAGTCGAGGATGAGCTTGTGGCGCTCGTCGAGCGCTTCCTTCGCCAGATGGTCCAGAACGACCGGCACGCCCGGCAGGTAGTCGAGCAGCGTCTCCAGCCGCTCGTAGTAGAATGGCAGCCAGTGCTCCATGCCGGCGAAGCGGCGGCCCTCGCTGATGGCCGCATAAAGCCCGTCGTCGCGTGACGGCGCGCCGAATGTCTCGATGTAATTGCGGCGGAACCGGCTGATCGTCTCCGGAGTCAGCATCACCTCCGTCATCGGTTGCAGCGTCACGGCGTTGCGGGTGCCGGTGGTGCGTTGCGTCGCAACGTCGAAAGCGCGGATCGTCTCCAGCGTGTCGCCGAAGAAATCCAGCCGCAGCGCCTCGTCGGCGCCCGGCGCATAGAGGTCGAGTATGCCGCCGCGCACGGCGAATTCGCCGATATCGCGCACGGTCGGAACACGCTCGAAGCCGGATTTCTCAAGCCGGGCGATGAGTTCGTTCATGTTGACGTTGCTGCCCGGCCTGGCGCGGAAGGTCTGGCTTTCGATCACCTCGGCCGGCGGTATCTTCTGCAGCAGCGCGTTCGCCGTGGTGAGAATGACGGCGCGATGCGACTCCTTGCGAAGGGCAGCCATGGCCGACAGGGCGTCGAGACGGCGCGCGGCTGCGTCCGAACCGGACGACACGCGGTCGTAGGGCAGGCAGTCCCAGGCCGGGAGTTCCAGCACCGGCAGGTCCGGCGCGACGAATGCGAGCGCCTCGATGATCGCGGGCAGTCTCTGTCCGTCACGCGCCACGAACAGGATCGGCCCGTCCGGTGCGGTTTCGGCCGCGACCGAGGCGATCGCGAAGGCTTCGAAGCCATCGGCGACGCCGTCGACGATGAACTGGCCGGTCCGGCCCCTTGGCAGTCCGATTTTCTCGAGAAGGCTCATGAATTGTTCTTCAGGTGGCCTGGAAGGCCATGATCTTTCTGGTCAGCGCCGTGTCGAAAGCGGCGGGAACGGCACTCGCGCCGGTGAACCACGACAGGAGGTCGGCGTCCTGGACCTCGAGCAGATGCTCGTATTGGTCCATTTCGGCTTCGGTCAATCCGTCGATCGCGGCGTCGGCGAAACGCCCGAGGATTAGGTCCATCTCCCGTATGCCCCGATGCCAGGAGCGAAAAAGCAGCTTGCGCTGCCGCGCGCCCAGTCCCTCACTTGTCCGCGTCATTCCAGTCATCGTGCGCCTGCGTTCGTTCGTGGGGGGCATATAGCGTGGACAGCGGCCCTTGTCAGCTTTGCGAAGGCACCATTCCTGCCTAAGATCGTTTCATGCGCCCATCGCTCCTCGACCCGCTTTTCGCGCCTATCACATCGCTGGAGGGCGTCGGGCCGAAAGTCGCGGCCCTGATCGAAAAGATCGTGCCTGCCGACCTCGGCGACCGCCCTGCCCGCGTCGGCGACCTGCTTTTCGTGCTTCCTCATTCGGCCATCGACCGACGCGACCGGCCGGGTATCGCAGGCGCCGCGCAAGGAGCGATCGTCACGCTGGAACTGCGCATAGACCGCCACCAGCCGTCGCCGCGCGGCAACCGGTCCGTGCCTTATCGCGTGTTCGCGCATGACGACACCGGCGAGATCGCGTTGACCTTCTTCCGCGCGCATGCCGCCTATCTGGAAAAGACCATGCCGGTCGGCGAGTATGTCGTCGTTTCGGGGCGCATGGAATGGTTCAACGGCCGGCCCTCAATGGTCCATCCGGACCACATCGCGCCGCTCGACGGGGCCGACAGCCTGCCATTGGTCGAGCCGGTCTATCCGCTGACGGCCGGCCTCTCCGGCAAGGTGCTGCGCCGCGCCATCGCGCAGGCGCTGGCCCGCCTGCCTGCCCTGCCCGACTGGCTCGATCCCGCGACGGCGAAGAAGCAGCGCTTCCCTGACATGGCGACGGCGCTGAAGCGCCTGCACGATCCCGCCGACCCTCTCGACCTTTCGCCCGAAACTTCCGCATGGCGCAGGCTCGCCTATGACGAATTCCTCGCCGGCCAGCTTTCGCTTGCCCTCACGCGGGCCAATGTCACCCGGCTCTCCGGGCGTCCGCTCACGGGCGACGGCCACATAGAGGACGCCATCCGCAAGGCGCTGCCATACACATTGACCGCGTCCCAGCAATTCGCGCTGGCCGAGATCAATGCCGATCTCGCCCGGCCAGAGCGCATGCTGCGCCTGCTGCAAGGCGATGTTGGCGCGGGCAAGACGGTCGTGGCGCTTCTGGCCATGGCCCGTTCGGTAGAGGCCGGCGGACAGGCCGCGCTGATGGCTCCGACTGAAATCCTTGCGCGCCAGCATCTCGCCACCATAGGCCCGCTCGCGGAACGCGCCGGTCTCAGCGTCGCGATCCTGACAGGACGCGAAAAGGGCAAGGAGCGTGCCGCGACGCTTGCGGGCCTGGCTGACGGGTCCATCGACATCGTGGTCGGCACGCATGCGCTGTTTCAGGAACAGGTCAGGTTCCGCGACCTCGTCCTGGCCGTCGTGGACGAGCAACATCGCTTCGGTGTCCACCAGCGTCTTGCGATCACCGCCAAGGGCGATGCGCCCGACATGCTGGTGATGACGGCGACGCCCATCCCGCGCACGCTGGTGCTGACAGCCTTCGGCGACATGGACGTATCGCGCCTGACCGAAAAGCCGGCAGGCCGACAGCCGATCCGCACCGTTACCCTGCCGCTCGAACGGCTGGACGAGCTTGTGACGCGCATCGCGGATGCGGTCGCGGACGGCCAGAAGGTCTACTGGATCTGTCCGCTTGTCGAAGAGTCGGAAGAGATCAGGCTAACATCCGCCGAGGACCGCTTCGCGCTTCTTACCGAGGAATTCGGCGACATCGTCGGCCTTGTCCACGGGCGCATGAAGGGTACCGAGAAGGATGACGCGATGCGCGCCTTCAAGGAGGGCGAGACAAGGATTCTCGTCGCGACCACCGTCATCGAGGTCGGTGTCGATGTGCCCGACGCGACGATCATGGTCATCGAGCACGCGGAGCGGTTCGGACTGGCGCAGCTTCACCAGTTGCGCGGACGTGTCGGGCGCGGCGCGAAAGCCTCGTCCTGCGTCCTGCTCTACAAGGACCCGCTTGGCGAGACCGCGAAAAGGCGTCTGTCCGTCATGCGCGAGACGGAGGACGGCTTCCTGATTTCCGAGGAAGACCTGAAGCTGCGCGGCGAAGGCGAACTGCTCGGCACGCGCCAGTCGGGAGCGCCCGGCTTTCAGGTCGCCCGACTCGAATATCACAGCGACTTGCTCGAGGTCGCGCGCGACGACGCTCGTCTCATCCTGTCGCGCGATCCCGACCTCCGGACCGAGCGCGGTCAGGCGCTGCGCCTCCTGCTCTATATTTACGGACGCGACGACGCGGTCAGGCTCTTGCGGGCTGGATAGGCCGCAGCATTGGACATGCAAGCTGCCCCTCACCTGCCTGCCGGCATCCTCTCCCCGTAACGGGGAGGGGGTATAGTGGTTGCGGATTCGAGGAACAGTTTTGACCAGTCAAAGTTGCTATTGCCAGCCATAGCCAACGCGAAGCGCTTCAGAAATTTGAATGTCTCCAAAAAAGAAGCGGTCGGCATTCTCCTGTCTTGTCGGGGGAGCTACCAAGCTTTCATCATCTAACCCGAGCCATTTCCGAGCTTGCCACGATCCGAAAGATGCGAGCGTTCTGACCTCATCCGCTAAGTTATCCATTGTCCAAGCTTTCCATTCGGCGTTGCGGTCCAGAATGCAAAGGGCGGTGTGGCCGAGCTGGTCGTAGCAAGTGCCATTGCCTTCGGTAGGAAACACCTCACCAAAATGCATCTCCTTACGAACACGCTTGAAATCGGGCACCCCCCGAATGATTTCTTCTTCTGCCTTCCAGAGGCTGCGAAGACCCTGCAACCCGGCAACTTCGTTGAAGCGCCCATTTTTGTCTTTGAGCATTCCGACAAAGTTTGCTGTGGCCACAACCTCCACCCGGTCAAGTAGTAGGATCAAGTGGCGCTCCGGGGAGGATACAGTCTGGCCAAACGAGAGTTCATTCGCCATGCGGCGCTCAATCAGATGTGTCAATTTTCCAACGTTGCGAGCTTCAGGACTTACCATCATGTTTGCCTTGACAACGCGCCGTATCCCAGCGCTGTGAAGCAGCACGATCTTCCTTCCTATGTCATTCTCAAAATTGGTCAGGCAAAAACGAATAAGATTCTGAGTGGCTCGGCCTAGATCGGGCGGATGTCCCGGCGTCAGCCACGCGGGCAGCCAATGCACATCAACCTTGCTGTCCTTGAGGCCGACAAGCAGGTCCAGTGCGTGACACCAAAAATTCTGATTTGCATCGCGCGGATGGTCCGGAAATGACCGGTACAATATCGGAAACGAATTTGGAGTGCAGGCCTCAACCAGCCTTGTCCTAATTGCTTCCATGTTGGCCAACGTATGCCCCACGGGCCAGTGCACCTCGATAAGCTCTTCTACATCTGCTCCCCTAAGACGCTCGGTGAACGCGTTTGCGTCGGTGTCCATATCAACGTGCTGTCTAAAATTGGCGAGAACGTTATCTCGATGCCCAAGAGCTCGCCTGTCCATTGCGCTTCTTAGCTCTTCGACCCTCCCGAAGTGTATTTCCTTCGAAAACACTTTATCGATTAGCCGCAAAAGGCGTCGCTTCTCGAAGAAAAACGCCTGCCACGGCGAAAGTAGCCGGCGTAACTGGTCGAAGTCCCGTGCCAAGTTTTTTCGGGCTATGCTCAAGATGGGTTTTGAGAGTGTGACCTCTCGATCAAAGACTTCTAGCTTGTAGCCATCACATAGTACCAGAAGTGCGGCGTTGATAGCGGGATGAGCCGCGTACCTAAGTGCCTGGTACAACGCATCAGAGGAAAAGCTTTTAGACTTCTTTGGGCGCTTAGCTTCGATGAGCCAATAGTTTTCTGAAAATAGAGTCATACTATAATCGAGGGCTTTGTGGCTCCCTAAAACCTCGATCGGTTTCTCTCTCGCCAGAGAAAAGTGGCTTTCCTTATCGTAGCCCAACAAACGAACCAGAGGATCGATAACTTCCGCTCTTATCTCGGACTCGTTCCACCCGTCGATTTTCAGTCGCATAATTCGGGCGAGCGTTTCCTTCGTGTCCGGATGCTGAGGGGGTAAGGCCTTGTGTAGGACGAAGGTGTCCATATCGTCTAATGCGAGCATTTTTTCAAAGGCCCCGTCCGCGCCTGCAAAGGATTGATACCGTCTCGATTCAACCCTTTTTAAGTGGCGTATTGACAGGCTACCAGAGCGGAAATGAAGTAAGTCGCCATCAGGCTTCCGGGTCTACAAGGCGAACACCTACGCCCCGCTGACCGGCAGGTATGAATTCCACACCAGCTTTCGCTAGCGCGGCTTCAACAGCCTGCAAAGTGCTGATCCTCGAATCTACCTTGCCATTTTCCAACCGGGCCAACGCATTCAGCGACACAATGGCCTTGTCGGCAAGCTCTTGCTGCGACCAACCTAGCAAAGCCCGCGCGGCTCGAATCTGTCGTGGACTGACCATGCGTCCACAATCGGCAGGCTGATATTCTTCGCCACATATAGGGTTATTTTACACCTTATAAGCTATATAAAATGCTGATTCGATTGACTTCGTTGGCAACGGGGGCCGTCCATGAGCAATCTGAGCGAAGGGAATTTTACGCAAGTTAAGGCGTTACTCGATCGAGCCGTGGCTCAAACGCTTCGCTGCTTCGTTTTCTCCTTTGTCGTGGCGACAGGCGTGGCGCTTAGCAGCCCCGCTAGCGCCGAAAACATTTCAGGCACTTATGTTGGATCGTCCTCCAACGGCGCATTCTTGGTGGAGATCGTTCAAATAGATGGCGGGCAGCTAACCGGCCGCTATCGGCAAGTGCTTCTGAAGCCCTCTGGGCAAATAGCCGATACCAATGCAGCGCTCAGCGGTGCTATCGACAATGGGATGGTAGTGATTACCATCGAACCGACTGACTTTCTTTCTGCCAGCATTACGATTTCGGGCACTTTCGACGGACAGGCGCTTCGGCTGTCGGGCGGCAGGAACGGTGCAACGATTTCCCTAAATTTGATCAATGCCGACGAAGGCTCATTTCGCGCTCAAGTTGCTAACCTGACCGACAAGGCAAACCAGATACGTCAGGCAAAACTTGAAGCCGACGCCGTAGTTAAGATGGAGAGCTTCATAAAGTCGATGGAAGCCTTTAGTGCCCATTCCGCAGCACAACTCGGACTATTTGCGCCTACGGAACAGAAGCTAAAGGCAATCACGGCCCAAATGCATTCGGCTCTGGAAAGGCAGCGGGCGATAATAGGCATTGGCGAAGCGGATGTTGCCCGTGGCCAGATATCAGTTTGGATCAATCAGGCCGAGATTGAAGCATCGCAAATTTACGGCAGCGTGGATGCCGCATATCGGGATTTCGACAGTAAGTCCGGCCCCTTTCTTACTAAGCTAGCTTCAGCGGTGCCGGGATGCGAAGCTGTCGTTTCCGGTGCTGTAGCAGCTTCTGATTCACAGAATGTGGACAGGTGGAAATCAGCCTGCGGAAGACTGCTCGATAATGCAGAGATTTTTCAGGCCCATGTGGTGTCTCTGCGAAAGTCCTTCACTCGCTTCGCCGCAGTATGGGATGAACAACACGAACAGCAAGTTGCGATAGTCAGGGCCTCAGACGCCGACGCTCGATAGAAAACTACGAGCGCGATGCATTAAGTTGCGGCTCGGCTTACGAGTTCCGGCCAGTATTTTGGCCAAATTTGATCGGTCTATTGAAAGCCGAGTGGCGACGGCAGCAATGCCCATGCTGGCGGCCTGTGCTTTCAACGACGACACGATTCCGTCAGTCTCCATCGATTTTACCGCCGCTTGCGCCGACAACTGGCGAGCCGCCTCCATTATCCCAATCAACGTACTATCAGGCACTGATAGATCATTCGCTCGAACGCGGGCGATTGTCGCAGCGGAAACATTGGCCTTTGCTTTTAGTTGGCGTACCGGCGTTAAGCGAACTAGCTCCGCTATTCCCGTCCTGTCGGTATGGGTTAGACCGTAGGTGACAATCGAGCCCTCATTTGCACCAAGGATTTCGTCCTCTTCCCATGTGTCGGATTCCTTGCCGATATTGTTTATCGCTCCCACAAAAATATGACGCCGCCGAAGCGTGCCGGATTCGGTAGCTTTGCCACCGATGAATTTGGTTTCGGGATGTGTGTGATAGCCGCGAAGCACGTCAGCGTACGACCGAAGCCAAATTGGAGAAATAGCTTCGCCGGATTCGCGGTCGATCACTCTGTCGATTACCAACGCCGGGTCTTTGCAGTACGGCGCGACTGGTTTGGGTTGCCTCATGCGCGGCGCGTACTCGAAGTCGAGGATTTCCGTCGCGAGGTCCCGGGGCCGCTTGGCATGGAACCACAATAGGAAATTGAAGGGCCTCACCTGGCGGGGATAAGGAAGCGAGGCATTGTAACTATTGAACCAACTGATGATGTTTGGCCCGGTGGCAGCGTAGCGGCTGGCTGCTGGCCCCAACAGTTTCGGATGCCAATCTAGCGCAACTTTGAGCGGATGATCGCTCCTAACGGCGGCGATGATAGCTGCCCAAACGTCTCTCTGCCAAAGATGCACGCCGGTTTCTCGATCTTCTTCGGCGGCATCATCATTTGCGTAAGGCGGCAACAAATGACCAAGCCCGTGCGCGGAAGCCTTGCGGATGATCGGAGCATCGGAGGCGTTGAAAAGGGCGTATCGTTTCGCTGAAATCGCAAGGCAAAACAGCGGCTCAATCCGGCGTGCGACAGTCCCCCCGCCAAGTCCATAATTCTGCACCTCAAACTCTAGGATTGAACCACCGCCTTCGTATGGATTTAGGCAAGAAAACCAATCACAGATCGCGCGAACTTTTTCTTCAAACGTCTCCGACAGCATGCCTTCCGGCATGGCAAAGGCCATGCTGTCGGTATCGCAAAATGCCCAATCGAGATTGTGATCGAAAAGCTGCTTTTCGGTGATAGCAAGCATCAACCGAGCAGCGCCGGTGATAAGCGTCGCCAACAACGGATGAAAGTACTTTCCCGGCTGTTCCAGTTTGCGCGTTCGGCTAGTCGATGATCCGTCGGCACCATGAATGCGAGCCGGTTCTGTGCTGTCGTCGGTGTCCTCTACATTCAACTCAATAAAGACACCGTAGCTGGTGGCGTTGGCCAGAATCTTGAGAGCAAGTTGTCCGGATTCGAGCCGCTCGATTTCGACCCGATCAGGAAGTGGACTGGCTTTAGCGACTTTGAAATGAGATTTCGTCTCGCGCCGAAGGTCGATCACGCGTTTGTAGAAATCATCAACTGCCGGATTGATCGGAAAGCGGGAATTCCCCGCAATAGGAAAAGGATGGAGATCGGTTTGAGGTTGTCTCGGCACGAAGCGCAATGCCTGGATGACTCTCGGAGATTTCCCGGTCAGGAGCTTGGACGCTATGCAATCCGCTAACGTGAACCACAGAGGCCGATCTGCGGACAAATAGTTGACACCAATTGTCGCCACGGGCTCTTGGCCGTATTGGGCGCGAACTGGCAAAATATCCTTGTTCGGCACGATCTGCACCAACACATGCAAATTTTCCCATGTCACCGGATTCTGGAGCGCGGTTAGGTCAATCGCGTTCAGCAGCGATCGAACTTCTTCACTGGCATCAACCGTGTCGATGCCTTGCGAAATAACAAAGCGCCAAAGCCCCATCAGAGTACAGATGGTCGGATACATCGAGGCAAAGTCGCAATAGAGCGAACGCACTATCTTGCGACGCGTGCGCACCTCGGCCCTCCCTCCGAAATACGAACTCATGATCGCGCCGATAGTGACGGGATCGAAATCGGGCTGCACCTCCCGCCACGGCTTCACATTCATTTCGCGCAGATATGCCTTGCCAAGGCTGGCCTCCGAATAAATTCGGTGCGCTGGCGTGCTCCTCAGCCCATGCGCATCATAGCGGGCCATCAATGCTTGGTAGCACTGCCAAGTGACTTCTACGTCTTGAAGACCATACGCGATCAAGGCAGCGTCTATCGAACGCCCGTAGTCCCCACCGTCGCTCTTTTCGGCAACACCAAGAAAGCGTGCCAGGCTTTGCAGTGAGTGTGAATTGCTGGTCAATGCGGCGGCAAGCGTCTTTAGATCGAGAAAGAAGCCGCGTTCGCCACGTCGTGCGTTGCCCTTTTTTCGGATATTTCGCGGTGTCACCTGCTTCCCCGGTTGGGTAAAATTGATGAACGCGGCGCGGCGCGACAGATGTTTGATGCGAAGGTTGGGCCGGTCCTTGCGATTTGACAATTTGAAGGTGAAGCCGCCCGCCATTGAGCGATCTAGCGTTCCGTCTTCTTTGCGAACGCTGAGGGCTGAGTGATGACCTGTTGCGAGCCGCGATAAATCAAACGGCAAGTTGAATCCGACGATGGTGCCGTCGACATCCAACGCACCATTGAAGAAATAGCTTTCAATAAATTCAGCAACAGTCATCAGATGTGCGCCGTGCTGACTAGCAGCGCGGCGCATCACATCAACCTCTGTTTCGCTCACAGCGCCGGGGTTGAAAAAGATGCCCTTGCATTCCAGCGTGCTTCCCTTTCTGAGCTGGAAGGTCCCAAAACGAAGCCGCTGAGATTCATCGGTGGTCGTTTCGGTGTCGAAGACCAGCACCCAGTCTGAGGCGCCAATCTCCGATTTGGCGCGAGATAAGAACTTAGGTGTCTTTGCCGTGACTTCGGGTGGTTCCGCATATGCCCTTAAGTAGATCGGACGCCGCTCCGGCTCAGGAACAACATCGTTGGCGCTAGTCGAATGAAAGCTCGAATCCGTCACAATGCCCACTCTCTGCCAACCGAATTATCCACTCGCCAAACTGGCGAAGCCTGGGAACAAGCATCTCGAAATATTCGGCCATGGCTAACAGCCAGCGTCCTAGCTGCTGCAACCAAGAATTTGAGTGACCTGCCCTCGGCTGTTCACGTTGGAGTTGGGTGCGCTTGGCGTGGTGGTTCTTGCACAGCGACATAACTTGATCGTCATATGCACGACCTGCAACATGGTCTCCCTCAAGCATGTCGAGGTCACTTTCCCCGCAAATCACGCAAGCGGGGTTCTCCATTCCGATGTCCTTCATTTTTTGCCGGTGCCGCTTTTCGCGAAATAGTTTGCGTTGCAGATCGTCCATTCGCTTTCCTCCTTCAGGCGATGATCCGATAGAATTCGGGAAATGACAGTTCGCCAGTGCTGTCTAGTTCGTAGAGCGTGTTTTCGTCGGTTTCGAAGAGATGGAACATGCCTGACAGGTCTCGCGCTCCTTCCGCCACAAATGGGGTGAGTAGCCCTGCGTCGCCGGACGGCAAGAACTCGCGTACGGCGTGCATGTAGACAGCGGCCTTTGAAACTTGGGAGGGGCCTAGCAGTGGGCTGACGAGCTTTCCGTTTGAGTAGAAAGGAAATTGCCGTGGACGTTTGTCCTCAATCTGCCATTTGCGACCGATGCGTTTGGCGTCCGTATTTTCCTTCAAGTATCGGCGTAAGCGTTCTTGATTTAAGCCTTCGCTCATAGCTGCGCTTTTAAGCGAGCTGCCGCTTTTCATCAGCTTTATCGCTCGTTCTTCCGGTCGATTAGGATCAATCTTTATCGGATTGCGGGCCTTCGGGCGCTCACCAGCCCTCGCGTGACCGCGTGACTGCGAACGGCTGAGGCCTTTCGCGATCCCTCGAGCAATCCGCCGCTGATACTCGGCTTTGTAATCACGTTGAGGGGTTCGTTGGCGAACCTTTCCCCGCTGACGAACACTTCTCTTTCCTGTAGTCATTTCGCGCCCTCCTTGTGTTGAGCGCGAAGTCCCTAGACTGGGGTCAATCGAAAAATCTGCATTTTGCGGCCTGAGCACAACGGTCTCACTTTTGCGGCTACACAAAGGAGAGGTTGAGGGGTGGGTGATTCCGACAATGCCGATGAATAAGGCCAGCTTTGTTGAGCGGACTGCACGCCGAGCAAGAGTCCGCTACGGACAGGATTTTACCTATTCGCTGCTCAACGATCTGATGAAAGTGAACCGCCCCGGGTTTGCCGGAGGCTCCAACTTCCAAATAGGATGGAGCCATGACGAGCAAAACGACGAACAAGTTTTCCCCTGAGGTGCGCGAGCGCGCGGTGCGGTTGGTGTTGGATCACGAGGCTGACCATTCCTCC
>WPCJ01124366.1_pt1 | contig 21243 bp, 17 predicted proteins | sample 5399831 | NCBI WGS metagenome assembly WPCJ01 (sample SAMN12869470, study PRJNA574797) | sludge metagenome | isolation source: wastewater treatment of pH10 | place: China:Beijing | collected 2019-05-20 | reverse complement strand
CAGGCGATGCCGCGCCCGAGCGCGGCCGAGCTCAAGGCCGCGATCGAGAAGGCCGGGCACTACATGCTCTCGCAGGGCTTCACCAGTGTGATGGACGCCGGCGTCGGCATGAGCGCGGGCATGGCCGAGATCGAGGCCTATGAAGAGGTCGCGCGCGCCGGCACCCTGCCGGTCCGCACCTGGGTCTGCATCTACGGCAATGCCGACGGTATCGGCGACGAGGCCTATGCGGCGGGCTTCCGCTTCGGCCGTGAGACCGGCCTCCTGCGCTACGGCGCGATGAAGGTCTTCGGCGACGGTAGTGCCGGCGGTCTGACCGCCGCGATGAGCGAGCCCTACCTCGTCGGCGACCCCGATAACCGCGGCATCTTCATCTATTCCGATGCCGACATGCATCGTTATCTCCGGCACTACCACGAGCTCGGCTATCAGCTCGCGATCCACGCGATCGGTGATGCCGCGATCGAGCAGGTTCTCTCCGGCATGGAGAAGGCCGACAGCCCGGAACACCCGATCAAGGGCCGCCGCCACCGCATCGAGCATTGCGGCTTCCTCACCGACGGCCAGCTTGCCCGCATGGCCGCCGCCGGCATCGACCCGGTGCCGCAGCCGGCCTTCATCTACGAATTCGGCGATCTCTACGTGATCAATCTCGGCGAGGAGCGTGCCGGCGCCTCCTATCCGATGCGCAAATGGCTCGATGGCGGCCTGCATGCCGCGGCAAGCTCGGATGCGCCGGTCTGCGCCACCGACCCGTTCAAGAACCTCTTCACCATGGTTACCCGCCAGACCAAGCGCCATACCGAGATCGGCGGCGCCGAGAAGCTGAGCATGGAGGAGGCGGTCCACGCCTATACCTTGCTCGGCGCCTATACCCAGTTCGCCGAGGAGAGGCTCGGCCGGCTCGTGCCGGGCCAGTTCGCCGATATCGCGGTGCTCTCGCACGACATCTTCGCGATCCCCGTCGGCGAGGTCGAGAACGATGTACGCTGCGACCTGACCCTGCTCGGCGGCGCGGTCGTCTTCGACCGTCACGGCCAGTTCGCGGCTGCCGCGCAATAGGCGGGGAGCCGCTTCATGCTCAAGCATACGCTGCAAAGGCTGCTGCTGGTCCTGCCGGTCCTGCTCGGCGTGCTGCTGATCGGCTTTCTGCTGATGCAGGTGGTGCCGACCGATCCGGCGCAGGTCCGCGCCGGCCCGATGGCGACGCAGGACGTCGTCGAGGCGATCCGCCAGGAACTCGGGCTGAACCAGCCGCTCTGGAAGCAGTTCGCGATCTATATCGGGCGCCTGGCGCAGGGCGATCTCGGCGTCTCCATCATCAACAATGTCCCGGTTACCCAGGAGCTCGCCAACACGATCGGCCCGACGCTGGAGCTGATGCTGGCCTCGCTGGTCTGGGCGATTCCGCTCGGCATGTTCCTCGGCACGGTTGGTGCCTATTATCGGGGCTCGCTGATCGACCGCGCGATCATGGCGGTCTCGGTCGCCGGTGTCTCGCTGCCGGTCTTCTTCCTCGGCCTCGGGCTGATCTGGCTCTTCGGCTTCTATTATCCGATCCTACCCTTCACCGGCCGCGCCGGCCCGCTCTGGACCTGGGAGGGGCTGCAGGGGATCATCCTGCCGGCGATCACGCTGGGCGGCGTTTTCGTCGGCCCGGTCGCTCGCATGACCCGCACTTCCGTGCTCGACGAGCTCGGCGCCGACCATGTCCGCACCGCCCGCGCCAAGGGGCTCAGTGAGAGCAGGGTCGTGCTGCGCCACACCCTGCGCAATGCGCTCGTCCCGGTCGTCACGCTGATCGGCCTGCAGATCGGCTTCCTGCTCGGCGGCGCCGTCGTCACCGAGACCGTGTTCTCCTGGCCGGGCATCGGCCGGCTCGCGGTGGGCGCCATCCTGTCGAGCGATCTGCCGATGGCGCAGGGCACGATCATCATGCTCTCGCTCGGCTTCATCCTGGTCAATCTCGCGGTGGACGTCCTCTATGCCGTGCTCGACCCGCGCGTGAGGGGCACCTGATGAGCTCCCCCATGAAGCTCGAACGCAATGCGCTCCAGCCCGGCGCCAAGACCGTCGAGGCCGCCGTGAGCGTCGCCGCGGCCGCGCCGGTCCGCCGGAAGACCGTCTTCCGGATGCTCCTCTCCGATGTCGGCTCCTGTGTCGCGTTGGCGCTCGTCGTCCTCGCCATCCTCTGTGCGACCTTCGCGCCCTGGCTCGCACCGACCGATCCCTTCGGCAACGATCTCGCCAACACCCTGAAGCCGCCGGGCGAAATGGGCCTGCTCGGCACCGATGGGCAGGGTCGCAGCATGATCACGCGCCTGCTGTTCGGTCTGCGCACGAGCTTGCTGATGGGTCTCGCCTCTGTCGCCTTCGGCTGCACGATCGGCGGCGTCATCGGTTTCGCCGCGGCCTATTATCCGAAGGCATCGGGCGTGCTGATGCGGTTCATGGACATCCTCCTGTCCTTCCCCGCGATCCTGTTCGGGCTGGCTATTGCCGCGATCTTCGGGCCGGGCCTGCCGGCGGTGATCATCGCGCTGACGATCGCGACGGTGCCGCTGATGGCCCGCGTGGTCCGCGGCTCGGCGCTGGTCGTGCTGCAGCAGGGCTATATCGAGGCTGCACGCTCGCTCGGCCTGAGCGACCTGCGCATCATCATCCGCTATGTCCTGCCGAACTGCCTCTCGGCAATCTTTGTCTTCGTCACCCTGCGCTTCGGCCAGGTGATCCTGCTCGGCGCGGCGCTGTCCTTCCTCGGTCTCGGCGCCCAGCCGCCGACGGCCGAACTTGGCGCCATGGCGGCGGATGGCCGCAACTTCCTGTTCTTCGCGCCGCATGTCTCGGTCCTGCCGAGCCTGGTGATCTTCGCGGTCGTGCTCGCCTTCAACGTACTCGGCGACTCCCTGCGGGACGCCCTCGATCCGAAGCTGCGCAAATAGCAGCCGATATCAACCAAGAAGCGTGAAAAGGGGATTTGCTCGATGCTGAAACTGTCAACTCTGCTTCTCGCGGGCGCGGCCGCCGCGACCTTCGCGGCTGTGCCGGCCGTCGCCCAGCAGAAGGCGCCGCTCTCGATCCTGCGCATCATCGATGCCGACAATTACGATCCGATCCGCTCGACCGCGACGGCGGCGGCCGAGGTCATGTACATGCTGGCCGACACGCTGGTGACGGTCGATTTCGACATGAAGACGATCAAGCCCGGCCTCGCCGAGAGCTGGACGGTCTCGCCGGACGGCATGACCTACACCTTCAAGCTGCGCAAGGACGTCAAGTTCTGCGACGGCCGGCCGATGACGGTCGACGATGTCGTCTACTCGCTGAAGCGCTGGATCGACCCGGCCAGCAAGTCGCCTGTCTCCTTCCGCGCCGGCCCCGTCAAGGATATCCGTGCCGATGGCGATTCCACGCTGATCTATGAGCTGAAGGAACCCTATAGCGATCTGATGTTCCAGCTCGCCTTGTCCTTCGCCTCGGTGGTCGACAAGAACACGGTCGAAAAGCTCGGGCCGAATTTCGGTGTTCAGGGCTTCAACGGCACCGGCCCCTATTGCTGGTCGAAATGGACCCCGCGCCAGGAGCTGGTGCTCAAGAAGAACCCGCATTATTCGTGGGGCCCGCCAATCTACAAGGACCCGAAGCCGCAGATCGACGAGATCGTCTGGAAGGTCATCCCCGAGTCGAACACGCTGATGGCGGCGATTCAGGCCAAGCAGGCGGACGTGACCTATTACATGCCCTATATCGCGCTCGACACGATGCAGCGCATCCCGGGCATGACGGTGCAGCGGCAGGAAAACTACATCTACGACGTCTTCATGGGCTTCAAGGTCGACAAGCCCGTCGCGAAGGACAAGGTCATCCGGCAGGCCGCCAACATGGCGACCAACAAGGAGGCGATCGCCAAGGCGATCTTCTTCGGCAAGGGGCAGACCCTGCCCTCGCTGCTGAACCCGGCCGTGCTCGACTACGACAAGTCGTCAGCCGACAAGATGCCGAAATACGACCCCGCCGGCGCTGCCAGGCTGCTGGACGAGGCCGGCTGGAAGCCGGGTGCCGACGGCATCCGCGAGAAGGACGGCCAGAAGGCGACCTTCACCGTCTACGGCATCCGCAACGATTCCAACCCGCGGATTTCCGAGGCGATGCAGGCGGACCTGCGCAAGGTCGGCATCGACATGAAGATCCAGCTCTGGGACGCGACCGTCGCCTGGGGCAAGCTGGCGACGCAGGAATTCGACGCGTTCCTGATGTCCTATCCCTATGTGACGGCGACGGAGGCGATGAGCCTCTACTTCCGCAGCCAGCAGGTTCCGACGCCGAACCGGATGAACTGGAAAGACCCCAAGACGGACGAACTGCTCAAGTCCGCGGCGACCGCCACGGACGCCGACAAGCGCAAGCAGGCCCTGGCCGAGGTCCAGACCCAGCTCACCGAGGCGAATGTCTGGGTGCCGCTGGTCTCTCAGCCGCTCTGGGTCGTCGCGACCGACCGGGTCGAGGGCGCGCGTGCTCACGGCCTCTATGGAGCCGGCCTCTACAAGGGGCTCGATCTCAAGCTGAAGCGCTAGGCTTCATCGGTGCCGCGCGGCGAGAACCGCGCGGCACGTTTCTGCACGACGCCTGCGGGGGAGGGAAAACACCATGACGATCACGGTCATCAGGAATGCCGACATCGTTGTCGCCTGGGATGCGGAAGCCTCCCGACACGTCTATCTGCACGGAGCCGATGTCGCATTCGAGGACGGCACGCTGCGCTATGTCGGGCCTCGCTACGAAGGGCAGGCCGACGAGACCGTCGACGGCAGCGGGCGCATGGTCATGCCCGGCCTCGTGAATATCCATTCGCATCCGTCCAGCGAGGCGCTGAACAAGGGCTTCCTCGACGAGCTCGGCTCGCCGGCGCTCTACAATTCGTCGCTTTACGAGTTCATGCCGATCCTGCGGCCCGATGCCGAGACCGTGCCGGACTGCGTGCGGGTCTCCTATTCCGAACTGCTGCTCTCCGGTGTCACCACGCTCGCCGATCTCTCGGTCGCGCATCCCGGCTGGCTCGACCTCGCAGCGAATAGCGGCCTGCGCGTCTGCGTCTCGCCGATGTTCCGCTCGGCCCGCTGGTACACCAAGAACGGCCATGTCGTCGAATATGAATGGGACGAGAAGGCCGGCGCCGAGGCCATGGCAACCGCCTTCGACGTCATCGAGAAGGCGCAGAAGCACCCCTCCGGCCGGCTCTTCGGCATGGTCTGCCCGGCGCAGATCGATACCTGCAGCGAAGGCCTTATCAAGGACAGCCACGCCGAAGCGAAGCGCCGCAATCTGCCCTGGCAGATCCACGCCGCCCAGTCGACGGTCGAGTTCCACGAGATCACCCGCCGCCATGGCATCACCCCGATCCAGTGGCTGGAGAAGCTCGGTGTGCTCGGCAAGACGAGCATCGTCGGCCACGGGATCTTCCTGGACGACTATCCGCGCCTCGGCTGGCACAGCCGCCGCGATCTCGCGCTGCTCGCCGAGACCGATACGGTCGTCGCCCATTGCCCGACTGTCTTCATGCGCCGAGGCATCGCGCTCGACGATTTCGGACGCTATCGCCGTGCCGGTGTCCGGATCGGCATGGGTACCGACACCTATCCGCACAACATGCTCGAGGAGATGCGCCATGTCGGCTATGTCGCCCGGCTGATGGCGGAGAACCCGCGGACGCTCACCACCACAGACATCTTCGAGGCCGCGACCACGGCTGGTGCCGCCGCGCTCGGCCGCGACGACATCGGCCGACTCGAAGCCGGGTGCAAGGCCGACCTCGTCATGGTCGACCTCGAGCATCCGATGATGCAGCCGCGCCGCGACCCCGTGCGCAGCATGGTCTATGCCGCCGCCGAACGCGCCGTCGACCGCGTCTATGTCGACGGCAAGCTCGTCGTTCGCGACGGCACCGTGCTGACCATGGACTATCCTGCCGCGGCCTTGCGTCTCCACGAAGGCCAGAAGCGGACGGAAGCGGCCGCGCCGGGCAATGACTGGATCAAGCGCCCGGTGACGGACTATTCGCCGCTGACCTTCCCGGTGAAGTAAGCAGCCGCCGACGATGCGCCCCATTCAGGGGCGCGCATCGCTGCATCGTGAGCCCCTGCGTCACGCCGCCCGCTTTCGGGCGGCGTGATCCGGCGATAGGTTGTGCCCATGTCGCAGGCAGACGAGACAACGCAGACAGAGGCCGGCTCTTCGAGCCGTCTTGGCCTCATGCTGATCGGTGGAGGCTTCTTCGCCCTGTTCCTCACCGGCCTGCTGCTCTGGTGGCGCGAAGGTGACCGGCTCTTCACCGACGGGCTGATCGCCGCCATCGTGGCCTGTTTCTAGGCATCGGCCCAAAAAGCGGGAACCGGTTTTCGGACCGGCCGATGCACGGAAAATGATCTATCGCGGCTCGCGCCGCCTGCTGGGAATTGATCCGTGAACCGTCGTCTCGTCCTGCCCCTCGTCGTCTTCCTGGCCGGGGCGCTCGCGCTCGCCGCCGCCGCGATCCTGACCTTCTCGCCCGGCCGCCAGGGCGGTGGCAGCGGCACGGCCAGCGTCGGTGGCCCCTTCACGCTGACGACGCAGGAGGGCAAGCCGCTCTCCGATGCCGACCTGAAGGGTTCGCCCTTCCTGGTCTTCTTCGGCTTCACCCATTGCCCTGACATCTGCCCGACCAAGCTCTTCGAGATTTCGGAGGTTTTGCGCGCGGCCGGCGACGGCGCCAAGGCGAAGGGGCTGAAGGCCCTGTTCATCACGGTCGATCCCGAGCGGGATACGCCGGACGCGATGAAGAGCTATCTCGGCTCCTTCGATTCCCGCATCGTCGGCCTGAGCGGCGACCGGCCGGCGATCGACGCCGTCATCAAGGCCTATCGCGCCTATGCCAGGAAGGTTCCGCTGAAGGACGGCGACTACACGATGGACCATACGGCACTGGTCTATCTGATGGGCAAGGACGGCTCGTTCGTCGGCGCCTTCAATATCGAGCAGCCTCCGGCTCAGGCGGCAGCGGAATGGCTGCGCCATTCGTAGGTTCCGCGATCGGCGCGCGCCGGCGCGCCAGCCCGTGCTCCGTCATGTTCCAGGCGAAGCGGCGGTTGAAATAGTCGTAGAGCGCCATCCAGGCGGCGATGGAGACCAGCGCATAATAGAGCGGCAGCAGCGGCACGAGCAGGAGCAGGCCCGGTGAGCCCCGGCGCAGCGCACCGACGATCGGCGGCGCGAACAGCGCGACGCTGCCGAGCAACCAGACGCCGAGCGCGATGATCGAGGTCAGCGTCGCGGCGGTGCCGACCGGCTCCAAGAGCGAGCCGTCCCAATAGGAGATCAGGGCGGCGACGGCGAAGGCCGGATAGCCCAACGCCGTCGCGACGGTGCCGAAGACAAGCGACAGGAAGGCGAAGGTTGCAGCGAAGCCGGCTTCGCGCACCAGCCGCAAGGGCGCACGCGAATGCGTCACCAGCGTCTGGATATAGCCTTTGATCCAGCGCGAGCGCTGCTTGAGCCAGGCGAGGATCGAAACCGGCGCCTCTTCGCGGGTGTTCGAGGGCAGGTCGCCGATGCGATAGCCCGCGCGCACCAGCCGGAAGCCGAGATCGGCATCCTCGGTGACGTTCCAGGCATCCCAGCCGCCCACGATGCGCAGCGCCTCCGTGCGGAAATGGTTCGATGTGCCGCCCAGCATGATCGGTAACTGGAACTGCAGCAGGCCGGGATTGAGCACCTCGAACAGCCCGGCATATTCGAGCGCGAACAGGCCGGGCAGCACGCCCTCCTCGGCATGGTCGATCACGAGTCTCGCCTGCAGGCAGCCAAGCTCCTTGGGGCCGCCGAGGAAGCGCGCCGCCGCCATGCGCAACTGCTGCGGATCGGGGATATCCTCGGCGTCGAAGATCGTGAAGAGCGCGCCGCGCGCTTCGAGCAACGCCAGGTTCAGCGCACGCGGCTTGGTGCGCGGCATGCCGGGCGGGACAATGGTCACTGAGAAATGCGCAGGCAGCGTCATTTGCGCCAGCGCATTGCGCATGGCGCTGTCGTCGGCTTCGATCAGCAGGCGGATATCGAGCTTGGCCGGGGGGTAGTCGAGCGCGTCGAGCGCATCGGTCAACTGCCGGAGTACGGCCAGCTCCCGATAGAGCGGCACCGCCACCGTGTAGACGGGCAGGCGGGCGTCGTCGATCCGCCAGCGATGGCTGCGCCAGAGGTCGGGCGCGGTGCGCTCGATCGAGGCCGCGAGCCGCAGCAGGATCAGGCCGAGGAAGAGCGGTCCGAGCAGCAGCGCGAGCCCGAAGAAGGTTTCGAGCGGGGCGAAGATGCTGCCGAGCGCGGCAACGGCGACGCCGCAGCCGGTAGCGATCACCTGGCCCCGGCTGGCGCCGGTCCGGGCGCTGTCGCGCGCAAGCCCGGCGGAGTCGAGACCGGCGGCCTGCTCTGCAAGCGTGTCTGCATTGCTGTGACGCAGGGCTTCGGCGAAGCGGCGCGGGGTCGTTACCGCGATATCGCGACGGTTGCGCGGTCCGGCTTCGAGCATCCGCCGCAGGGCCGTGCCTTGGGGCGCGAGGATGAAACGGAAACACCCGTCGTCGTTGGTTGGCGCGATGCCCGCGCGCAGGATCGCATCGTGGCCGCCGCCCGCTTGCAGGCTCGGCGGCTCCGGCAGGAAAGCCAGCTCCATCTCGATGGCCAGCGCGCGGTAGAAGCTGGTTTCGTCGATCAGCGCGAGCGCGATCGCCTCGCGGACGGGCTCGCTGCGGTTGCGCGTCGATCTGGTGGCCGCATCGACGAGGCGCGAAGGTTCGAGGCCATGCCGCATCAGGAAGGCGAGTTCGACCGGCAGGCCGGCTATACCGGTCCGGACTTCGACCGGGATGTCGTCGTTACCGTCGCCCCCCAATGGCCCGGCCCCGCTCCACGCAACAATGCCCGGTGCGGATGCGCCGGAGGCAGCCCATGGTTGTCGTTGACGTAGCGGAAGTCGAGAGGGGCCGCCTAGAACTTTGGGCGTGGCGGCCCGGGCGTCAGCGCGCCGCCAGGATCTCCGCGACCTGCGGGATATCCTTGTCACCGCGACCGGAGAGATTGACCACCATCAGATGATCTTTCGGCTTCTGCGGAGCGAGATCGGCGACGCGGGCGAGCGCATGCGCGGATTCCAGCGCCGGAATAATACCTTCCAGCCGCGAGATCAGCTGGAACGCCTCCAGCGCCTCCTCGTCGGTGGCGGAGAGATAGGTCGCCCGGCCGATGTCATGCAGCCAGGAATGCTCCGGGCCGATACCGGGATAGTCGAGCCCCGCTGAGATCGAATGGGCATCCTTGATCTGCCCGTCATCGTCCATCAGCAGGAAGGTGCGGTTGCCGTGCAGCACGCCGGGGCGCCCGCCGGTCAGCGAGGCCGCATGCAGCCCGCTTGCGATGCCATGGCCGGCGGCCTCGACGCCGTAGATCTCGACCGAGGAGTCGTCGAGGAAGGGGTGGAACAGCCCCATCGCGTTCGAGCCGCCGCCGATGCATGCGATGAGCGAATCCGGCAGGCGGCCTTCCGCCTCCTGCATCTGCTCCCGGGTCTCCTTGCCGATGATCGACTGGAAATCGCGCACCATTGCCGGATAGGGATGGGGGCCGGCGACCGTGCCGATGCAGTAGAAGGTCGTCGCGACATTGGTCACCCAGTCGCGCAGCGCCTCGTTCATCGCGTCCTTGAGCGTCTTCGTACCGGACTCGACCGGCACGACCGTGGCGCCGAGCATCTGCATGCGGAAGACGTTCGGCGCCTGCCGGGCGACGTCGACCGCGCCCATGTAGACGATGCATTCCAGGCCGTAGCGGGCGCAGAGCGTCGCGGTCGCGACGCCGTGCTGGCCGGCGCCGGTCTCGGCGATGATGCGCTTCTTGCCCATGCGCCGCGCCAGCAGGATCTGGCCGAGCACGTTGTTCACCTTGTGGGAACCGGTATGGTTCAGCTCCTCGCGCTTCAGGTAGATCTTGGCGCCGTTGAAATGGTCGGTCAGGCGCTCGGCGAAATAGAGCGGCGAGGGGCGGCCGACATAGTGCTTCAGCCCGCTGGTCATCTCGGCGTGATAGGCCTGATCGGCCTTGGCGGCTTTGTAGGCCTCTTCCAGCTCGAGGATCAGCGGCATCAGCGTCTCGGCGACGAAGCGGCCGCCGAACAGGCCGAAGCGGCCGTTCTCGTCGGGGCCGTTGCGATAGCTGTTCGGGGTCGAGGGGGCGTTCATGCCGTCAAACCTTCTTGCAGTGCCGCCGCGGCCTTGCGGGCCGATGCGATGAATTTCGCGATCCGGTCGGGATCCTTGACCCCCGGCGCGCTTTCGACGCCCGAGGAGACATCGACGCCCGCCGGCTTCGTGATGCCGATGGCCTGCGCGACATTCGCCGGATCGAGCCCGCCCGATAGCATGAAGCGCTGGGAAGGGTCGAGGCTGGCGAGCAGGCCCCAGTCGAAGGTCTTGCCGTGCCCGCCGGGAAAGGTCGCGTCCTTCGGCGGCTTGGCGTCCAGCAGGATGAGATCGGCGGCATTGCGATAGCCTGCGACGGCCTCGAGGTCCTCGCCCGTCGCGATGCCAAGCGCCTTCATTACCGGCCGCCCCACGGCACGGCGCAGGGCGGTCGTCTGTTCGGGCGTTTCTCTGCCATGGAACTGGAACCAGTCTGGCTTGAGTTCCGCAGCGAGTTCCGCTGCCCTTTGCGCGCTCCAGTCGACGACCAGCGCGACGATTTCCGTTTTGCCGCGCGCGATTGCCGCCAATTCCCTGGCGCGTTCCGGCGACACGTAGCGCGGGCTCTTCGGGTGGAAATTGAGCCCGATCATGTCGGCGCCGGCCGCGAGCGCAGCCTCCAGCGTCTCGGGCGTCGAGAGGCCGCAGATCTTGATCAGGAAGGGCGAACCATTGGACATGGCCCGGCGTTTAGCACGGTCCGTTCGCGGGCGCATGCCGTACTTGCGACATGATGGCGAAGGAAGCCATTCTGCGGGGACGAAGATGGGGGCGTTGATTGATCCGGCTGGGCATGGGCAGGCGTGGGCTGGCGATGGCGGCAGGGCTTCTGGCCGTGACCGGCCTCGTCGTGGCGGTATTCTACTATATCGGCCAGCCGCGGACACTGCGCCTTGCCGTCGGGCCGCTCGGCTCCGAGGATGCCCGCATGGCTGCCGCCTTCGTGCAGGGTCTCAATCGTGACAAGGCCTCGGTGCGGCTGCGTCTCGTCCTGACGGAGGGCTCCGAAGACAGCGCGAAGAAGATCGATGCCGGCCAGGCCGATCTCGCCATGCTGCGCGCCGACATCGCGATGCCCTCCACCGCCGACACGGTCCTGATCACGCGCCGGACCTTTCCGTTCTTCATCACGCGGGCCGGGACGGCGATCGGCCGCATCGCCGAATTGCGCGGCCGCAGGATCGGGGTTTCGCGCAATCCGGCCGGCAATATCGCCCTGCTGAAGCGGGTGCTGGCGCAATACGAGGTCCGGCCCGAGGAGGTCGAGATCGTCAGGCTCAGCCAGGAGGAGATCGTCCCGGCGGCGAAGGAGAAGCGCATCGACGTCTTTTTCTCGATCAATGCCGTCGGCTCGCACACCAATAACGACAGCTTGCGCCGCCTGCGCGAGGGCTGGGGCAACGACCCCGTGCTGATCCCGGTCCGCGAGGCGGATGCGCTCGCGGCGCACTACCGAGGGATCGAAGCCGGCGAGATCGTGCGTGGCGCCCTTGGCGGCGACCCCCCGCGCCCGGCCGAAAGCCTGCAGACCATCTCGATCACCTCGCGTCTCGTCGCGGCACAGAGTCTCGACGACAATCTCGTCGGCGAGCTGACCAAGGACATTCTCGGCCTGCGCCTTACGCTGGCGTCGGAACTGCCGGCCGTGCAGGCGCTCGAGACGCCCTCGACCGACAAGGATGCGCCCCTGCCGGTCCATTCCGGCGCCGCCGCTTATATCGACGGCGAGCAGGAGAGTTTCTTCGATCGTTATGGCGACTGGTTCTATATCGGCGTGATGGCCTTGTCGGCGCTCGGTACCGGCGGTGCCGCCATCCTCAGCCGTGAAAGCGCCAATCGCCGCCGTCACGCCATGTCCGGCCTCGACGAATTGCTGGAGCTGCTGGCGGTGATCCGCGCCTGCGAGGACGAGGCGGAGCTGACGCGGCTTGGCCGCGAGGCCGACCAGATCCTGACGCGCGTGCTCGCCGATTACGCCAAGGGTGACCTCGATACGGCGGCGCTCGCTGCCTACCGGCTCGCCATCGATCAGGTCGGCCGGGCCGTCGCCGAACGGCAGCGCGCATTGGCGGAAGGGTGAGCGCATTTACTTTTCGGCAGCGTCCGCGGTTGCCGAAAAGCCCGTCAGCGTTTATGTGCAGCGCAACGAACTCCAGATTCACGTGAAACAGGCTGCGCCGGCAGGGCTTCGAACCTGGCCGGCTCGTGGCCTTGAAAGCAAGGCCCAGACCCGCATGTCCCTGCGCAACATCGCCATCATCGCGCACGTCGACCATGGCAAGACCACGCTTGTCGACAAGCTGCTGCAGCAGTCCGGCGCGTTCCGCGACAACCAGCGCGTCGCCGAGCGCGTGATGGACTCGAACGACATCGAGAAGGAGCGCGGCATCACCATCCTGGCCAAGGCGACTTCGGTCGTCTGGAAGGACACGCGCATCAACATCGTGGACACCCCCGGCCACGCCGATTTCGGCGGCGAGGTCGAGCGCATCCTGAACATGGTCGACTCGGCCATCGTGCTGGTCGATGCCGCCGAAGGCCCGATGCCGCAGACCAAGTTCGTGGTCTCGAAGGCGCTGAAGCTCGGCCTTCGTCCGATCGTCGCGATCAACAAGGTCGACAAGGCGGACGCCCGCACCCAGGAAGTCATCAATGAGGTCTTCGACCTCTTCGCCGCGCTCGACGCCACCGACGAGCAGCTCGACTTTCCGATCCTCTACGGCTCGGGCAAGCAGGGCTGGATGGCGCACTCGCCGGAAGGCCCGCAGGATCAGGGCCTGGCGCCGATGTATGATCTCATTCTCAAGCATGTGCCGGCCCCGAAGGTCGAGGACGGCCCGTTCCGCATGATCGGCACGCTGCTGGAGGCCAATCCCTATCTCGGCCGCATCATCACCGGCCGCGTCACCTCTGGTACGGCCAAGCCGAACCAGACCATCAAGGTGCTCTCCGGCGACGGGACGACCGTCGAGACCGGGCGCATCTCGAAGATTCTCGCCTTCCGCGGCATCGAGCGCCAGCCGATCGAGGAAGCTGTCGCGGGTGACATCGTCTCGATCGCGGGCCTGGTGAAGGGCACCGTCGCCGACACCTTCTGCGATCCTTCCGTCACCGAGGCGATCAAGGCACAGCCGATCGATCCGCCGACGGTGTCGATGACCTTTGCAGTCAACGATTCCCCGCTTGCCGGCACCGAGGGTGACAAGGTCACCAGCCGCATGATCCGAGACCGTCTCTTCAAGGAGGCGGAGGGCAATGTCGCGCTCAAGGTCGAGGAATCGACCGATAAGGATTCCTTCGTGGTCTCCGGGCGCGGCGAGCTCCTGCTTGCGATCCTGATCGAGACGATGCGCCGCGAGGGCTTCGAGCTCGGCGTCTCGCGCCCCCGCGTCGTGCTGCAGCGCGACGCCAGCGGCCAGCTTCTGGAGCCGATCGAGGAAGTCCTGATCGACGTCGACGAGGAGCATTCCGGCGTCGTCGTGCAGAAGATGTCGGAGCGCAAGGCCGACATGCTGGAGATGCGTCCCTCCGGCGGCAACCGCCTGCGCCTTGTCTTCCACGCTCCGACCCGCGGCCTCATCGGCTATCAGGGCGAGTTGCTGACGGACACCCGCGGCACCGCGATCATGAACCGCGTCTTCCACGAGTACATGCCCTACAAGGGCGAGATCGCCGGCCGCCGCAACGGCGTGCTGATCGCGATGGAGACCGGCGAGGCCGTCGCCTATGCGCTGTGGAACCTCGAGGATCGCGGCCCGATGATGATCGAGCCCGGCTGGAAGGTCTATCAGGGCATGATCGTCGGCGAGCACACCCGCGAGAACGATCTCGAGGTGAACGTGCTCAAGGGCAAGAAGCTCACCAATATCCGCACCACTTCGAAGGACGAGGCGGTGCGCCTGACCCCGCCGATCCGCATGACGCTGGAGCGTTCGCTGGCCTGGATCGACGACGACGAGCTCGTCGAGGTCACGCCGAAGTCGATCCGCCTGCGCAAGAGCATCCTCGATCCCAACGAGCGCAAGCGCTCGCAGAAGCAGAAGGCCGAAGTGGCCTGAGGAATTGGGCCGCCGGATAGGGCGGCCCTTTTCATGTCTGGCTGGCTCAGTGGCTCATCAGGAGCGGGAGCGGCGTCGATTTCAGCAGCGACTGCGTGACGCCGCCGAGCAGCCATTCGCGCAGCCGCGAGTGCTTGTAGGCGCCGCAGGCGACGAGGTCGGCGCCGAAATGGGTTGCCGCCTGCCGTATCGTCTCGGCTACGTCGTTCCCGCCGGAGACGGCGACGTTGCGCACGGAGACGGCAGCGCCGTGTCGCGACAGATGCGGCGCGAGCTCGGCGCCGGCCACGAGGCGCGACAGATCCTTCTCGCCCGTGACGGACAGGATCTCGACCTCGGCGCCCGGCAGGAATGGCCTGAGCTCGGCCACGGTGCGGGCCGCGCTGGCACTGCCGTCCCAGGCGATCAGGATGCGCTTGGCGGCGAAGGCTTCGCAGCCCGGCGGGACGATGATCACCGGGCGGCCGCTGTCGAACAGCGCGGCCTCAATCAGGCCGCGGTCGCGTTCGGCGGCGTCCGTTTCGAGGTCGAGCACGCTGAGGTCGTGGACACGGGCATGGCTGACCAGGCGATCGCCGAGTTCGGCATAGACCAGGTGAGGTGTCTCGATCGTGCTGGTGACGCCGGCAAGGTCGGCACTCGTCCGCGCGAGTTCGGCAAAGCGCTCCGCCAACGCGTCGATGCGCCGGTTCTCGGCATGGACGAAGGCGACGCCGAAATCTCCGACCAGCGAGGCCGGAACCGCATAGCGCATCGCGGCAGCCTGGATCGTCAGATGTGCGCCCGCCTTCTGTGCGAGCGATAGGGCGTAGCCCAGTGCGGATTCGCGTTCGCCCTGACCTTCCTCGGTGTAAGCGGTAAAGACGCTCTTGATCGACGGGGCCATCGAAATCTCCGGTTGTTGGTCACTCTCGGGGACAGGTTTGCCCAATCATCGGGTTCTCGCCTTGCGCTGCGTCAAATACCTTGGGAAGCCGGTGATGCGCTTCGTCCTGCGTGGAGCGCAGTGCTCGGGTGACGATGGCCGCGCTTGTCGCCTGTCGCCCGGTCTGATCCTGTTGCGGCTCTTGGAGAAGGATCACCACCATGCAGTTCCGCAATCTCGGCCGCTCCGGCCTGCGCGTCTCGCTCGTCGGGCTGGGCTGCAACAATTTCGGCGGCCGCATCGATCTCGACGCGACGCGCAAGGTCGTCGATGCCGCGATCGAGCATGGCATCACCCTGTTCGACACCGCCGATATGTATGGCGAGCGCGGGGGCTCCGAGACGGCGCTGGGCGAGGTGCTGGGCGCGCGGCGCAAGCAGATCGTGCTCGCCAGCAAGTTCGGCATGGACATGGATGCCGAGGGCGTGAAGAAGGGCGGCTCGCGCCGCTACATCATGACCGCCGTCGAGGATTCGCTCCGGCGCCTCAAGACCGACTGGCTCGATCTCTACCAGCTCCACCGGCCCGACCCGCTGACCCCGATCGAGGAGACCCTGCGTGCGCTCGATGATCTCGTCCGCCAGGGCAAGGTCCGCTATATCGGCTGCTCGAACCTTGTCGCGTGGCAGGTCGCCGATGCGCACTGGACCGCGCGCGATCTCGGCATTCCCGGTTTCGCCTCGGCGCAGGACGAGTACAGCCTGCTGAAGCGCGGTGCCGAAAAGGATCTGATCCCGGCCATCGCCCATTACGGCATGGGCCTGCTGCCCTATTTCCCGCTCGCCAATGGCGCGCTTACCGGAAAATACAAGCGTGGCGCGGCGATGCCGGAAGGCGCGCGACTGACCAAGCTGCCGCAGCGCGCCGGCGAAATCTTCAGCGAGGATAACTGGCGCCGCATCGAGGGCCTGACCGCCTTCGCCGAGCAGCGCGGCCATACGCTGATCGAGCTCGCCTTCTCGTGGCTCGCGGCGCAGCCCGTCGTCTCCAGCGTCATCGCCGGCGCGACCAGGCCGGAGCAGGTCGCCGCCAACGTCAAGGCGGCCGACTGGGTGCTGAGCGCGGAAGACCTTGCCGAGATCGACAAGATCACGGCGTAAGCCGCCCCTTCAGAGAAAGGTCGCGATCTCCTCCAGCGGCTTCTTGCCGATGGCCGGGACGCGGCAATCCTCCCGGGGATAGCCGACGACGAGCAGGATCAGTGCCTTCTCGTTGTCGGGCCGTCCGCAGATCGCGTTGAGGAAATTCATCGGCGCCGGCGTATGCGTCAGCGTCGCGAGGCCCGCGTCGTGCAGTGCCGCGATCAGGAAGCCGGTGGCGATGCCCACCGATTCCGGCACGTAATAGTGCTTGATCCTGTTCCCCTCCGCATCGACGCCCCAGCGCTGGGCGAAGATCGCGATCAGCCAGAGCGCGGTCTCCAGGAAGGGTTTCTTGTCGTCCGTCCCGAGATGGGCGAGCGCGTCGAGCCATTCCTCTCCGGCACGGCCGGCGTAGAATGCGCGCTCCTCCTCTTCCGCGCCTTCGCGGATCAGCGTCTTGCGCTGTGGGTCGGAAATGCAGACGAAGCTCCAGGGTTGCTGATTGGCGCCTGAAGGGGCGGTGCCCGCGACGCGGACCGCCGTCTCGATCAGTTCCCGCGGCACCGGCCTGTCGGAGAAGTCACGCACGGTGCGGCGTTTGCGCATGAGGGCGAGGAAAGCGTCCGCACGTCCCTGCATCTCGGCTTCGGGAACGCCCTCGAAGGCGAGGGGCATGGTGACATAGGGGCTCACGACACTTCGCTCCTGACGTGTTTTGGCCAGCTTGCTGCGAATAGCGGGCCGGATGCAATGGACCCGTTGCGCCAGCCCGCCTATGGTCCGCGCCATGAGCGACAAAGCCACGACCGCCCCCGCCCTGAAGCCCGGCGACCATCTCTTCCTGGTCGACGGCTCGAACTTCATCTTCCGGGCCTATTTCCAGTCGATCAATCAGGACCGGAAGTACAATGCCCGTTCGGACGGGCTGCCCTCCGGCGCCGTCCGGCTCTTCGCGACCAAGCTGTTCCAGTTCGTGCGCGAGGGCGTGCTCGGCGTCCGGCCGACCCATCTCGCCATCGTCTTCGACAAGTCGGAGAACTCGTTCCGCAAGGCGATCTACCCGGCCTACACGGGCAACCGCTCCGACCCGCCCCCCGATCTCATTCCCCAGTTCCCGCTGATGCGCGAGGCCGTGCGCGCCTTCGGCCTCATCCCGGTCGAGCAGGATGTCTACGAGGCTGACGACCTGATCGCGACCTATGCGAAGCAGGCTCGCGAGGCCGGCGCCGACGTATTGATCGTCTCCGCCGACAAGGATCTCATGCAGCTCGTGAAGCCGGGCGTTGCCATGTACGATCCCGCCTCCGGCGACCAGAAGAAGGGCGCGGGCTTCCGCGCCGAGCGCAGGATCGGCGAGCCCGAGGTCGTCGAGTATTTCGGCGTCATGCCCGACAAGGTCACCGATGTGCAGGCGCTCGCTGGCGACGCCACCGACAATGTGCCGGGCGCTCCCGGCATCGGCATCAAGACGGCGGCCCAGCTCATCGGCGAATATGGCGACCTCGAAACCCTGCTGGCGCGCGCCGGCGAGATCAAGCAGCCCAAGCGCCGGGAGACACTGACCAATCCCGAGGTGGTCGAGAAGGTCCGCATCTCCCACAAGCTCGTCAGCCTCGTCGACGACGTGAAGGTCGAGACGCCGCTGGAAAACCTGACGCTGGAGCAGCCCGATCCGGCCAGGCTCATCGCCTTCCTCAAGGCGATGGAGTTCACCACCATCACCAAGCGCGTGGCCGAGGCCTATGAGGCGGATGTCGGCGCCGTCGATGCCGATCCGGGTCTGGCTCCCGGCGGGGCGCGCGCGGCCGAGTTGAAGGCCCTCTATGCCGGCGCCGACGCCGCCGGGACTGTGACGCCTGCCTCTGCTCCGGCCGCCTCTTCCGCGCCTGCCGCCAACGCTTCAGTCGCGGCCGGCGGCGAGGACGGCTGGATGAAGCCGGCCGATCTCGCCGCCGCCCGCAGGAGCGAGGCGATCGCCGGCAAGATCGACCGCTCCAAATACGAATGCGTGCGTACGCTCGCCGATCTCGATCGCTGGATCGGCTGGGCTTATGAGGCTGGCCATGTCGCGCTCGACACTGAGACCACCTCGCTCGATGCGATGCAGGCTGATCTCGCCGGCATCTCGCTCGCCGTTGCGCCGGGCCGTGCCTGCTACATCCCGCTCCAGCATCGCGGCGGCGACGGCGGGCTCTTCGACGAGGGCCTGCTGGCCGACCAGATTCCGCTGGCGCAGGCCGTCGCGGCGCTCAAGCCCCTGCTGTCGGACGCAGGTGTGCTCAAGATCGGCCAGAACCTGAAATATGACCTGCTGGTGCTGGAGCGCCATGGCCTCAGCGTGTCCCCGATCGAGGACACGATGCTGATCTCCTATGCGCTCGATGCCGGCAGCAACAGCCATGGCATGGACAAGCTCTCGGAACTGCATCTCGGCCATGAGACGATTCCGTATGCGCAGGTCGCCGGGACCGGCAAGAACCAGATCACCTTCGACAAGGTGCCGCTCGACAAGGCGACGGATTATGCCGCCGAGGATGCCGATATCACGCTCAGGCTCTGGCTGGCGCTGAAGCCGCGCCTCGTGGCCGAGAAGAAGACGGCGGTCTACGAGGTTCTGGAGCGGCCGATGGTGGAAGTCCTCGTCCGCATGGAGCGCCGCGGCATCGCGATCGACCGGCAGATCCTCTCGCGGCTTTCCGGCGATTTCGCGCAGGGTCTGGCCCGGCTGGAGGATGAGATCTACGAGCTCGCCGGCGAGAAATTCACCATTGGCAGCCCCAAGCAGCTCGGCGACATCCTGTTCGGCAAGATGGGGCTGGAAGGCGCCAAGAAGACCGCGACCGGCCAATGGGCGACCGGCGCCGGCGTGCTCGAAGACCTCGCTGAGCAGGGCCATGCGCTGCCCTCGAAAATCCTGGAATGGCGCCAGCTCGCCAAGCTGAAATCGACCTATACGGATTCACTGCCGGGCTATGTGAACCCTGAGACCAACCGGGTTCACACCTCCTATGCGCTCGCGGCGACGACGACGGGCCGGCTCTCCTCGTCGGAGCCGAACCTGCAGAACATCCCGATCCGCACTGAGGCCGGCCGCAAGATCCGCACCGCCTTCGTCCCGGAGAAGGGCTTCAAGCTGGTCTCGGCCGACTACAGCCAGATCGAATTGCGCCTGCTCGCCCATATCGCCGAGATCCCGCAGCTCCGGCAGGCTTTCGCGGATGGCATCGACATCCACGCGATGACGGCGTCCGAGATGTTCGGCGTGCCGGTCCAGGGCATGCCGAGCGAGGTGCGCCGCCGCGCCAAGGCGATCAATTTTGGCATCATCTACGGCATCTCGGCCTTCGGCCTCGCCAACCAGCTCGGCATCGGCCGCGAGGAGGCGAGCGCCTATATCCGCAAGTATTTCGAGCGCTTCCCCGGCATCCGCGACTACATGGACCAGACCAAGACGCATGTGCGCGCCCATGGCCAGGTCACCACGATCTTCGGCCGTGTCTGCCATTTCCCGGCGGTCGCCTCGAAGAATCCCTCCGAGCGCGCCTTCGTCGAGCGTCAGGCGATCAACGCCCCGATCCAGGGTTCGGCCGCCGACATCATCCGCCGGGCGATGACCCGCATGGACAATGCGCTCGCCGCGAACCGCCTCAATGCCCGCATGCTGCTGCAGGTCCATGACGAGCTCGTCTTCGAGGTGCCTGAAGCCGAAGTCGAGAAGACTCTGCCGATTATCGAGCAGGTGATGGTCGATGCGCCGCATCCGGCCGTGCAATTGCGCGTGCCGCTCGCGGTCGAGGCCCGCGCTGCCGACAACTGGGACGAGGCCCACTGAGAGCCGGACGGCACGGCGCCTTCGCGCCCTTGTCCTGGGGAGCGTGGCAAAAGCTCGTATCTCGAAGGATGCTCCAGTTGTCGCCGGAGCCTCCCGGAGCATCCTTCGAGATGCCGCTGGTGCGGCTCCACGGGATGAGGGCTGTGATGGTTTCGTCTGGGCCATGATCCAACCGGAACCCGGCCGATCCCGCTGACGTTGATCCTGCCGACGCGCCAGGGCGGAGCGGTTCGCGCGTTGGAAACATCCCATGCTCAGCTCATCGGCCTGGCGGCCCTTTCCGCGCGACATGGCGGAGCCGGACCCGGTGGAGGACAGCGCAGAGGCCACGGCCCATGAGCTTGACCTCATCGTCCGCTACGCCATCGTCGGTATCTTCGTCATCCTGGCGACGGGATCGCTGTCCTTGGCCAGGGTCGTCGCCATGCCTGTTACGGCGGGCGTCATCTTCGGCCTCGTGCTCGGACCGCTCGTCGATTGGCTGGCGCGTTACCAGGTGCCGCAGCACGCGGCTGCATGGCGATCGCCCGGCTTGCGGGGCTGCCCTTCCCGGTCTCCTGGGGGGCGCTCGCCTTCCTGCTCAACTATCTGGCCTTCATCGGCCCGATCATCGTGGCGATCCTGCTGCTGGCGGGCGCGCTGCTCGATGCACCCTCGATCCTTGCCGCGTTCTGGCCGGCGTCGGCCTGCTATATTCTGCACCTGATCGAGGGCAACGCGGTCACGCCCGTGTTCGTCGGCAATCGCCTGACGATCTCGCCCTTCCTCGTCTTCATCGCCTTCATCTTCTGGCTCTGGCTGTGGGGGCCTGTGGGCGCCGTGCTCTCGACGCCGATCGTCATCGTGGCCATGGTCGCGCAGGAGGAGTTCGCGCGCTACCGCCGCGATCAGGCGAAGGCCGATGCCGAGGAGGCCGGGGAAGTTCAGGCCGCCTGAACGCCGTTTCCGGAACAGAACGCGCGCATAAGCGTTGCCCGATCGAGCGGTGGCCCTTGCGGTCGCCGCGCCTCCTCGCCACCATCCGAATTTCCATCAGCGACAGGACGACACTGCCATGGCCACAACGACACCCGCGAAACGTCAGGCC
>WPCJ01021318.1_pt1 | contig 21247 bp, 17 predicted proteins | sample 5399831 | NCBI WGS metagenome assembly WPCJ01 (sample SAMN12869470, study PRJNA574797) | sludge metagenome | isolation source: wastewater treatment of pH10 | place: China:Beijing | collected 2019-05-20 | reverse complement strand
ACGCCCCGGCCCTCTTCCTGCAGAAGCGCCGCGCGCTGATCTCGGAAGTCGAGACCGCCGAGCAGGGCCGCCAGATGGCCGCCAACGCCCTGCAGGCCGCCGAGAACATGATGCGCGACACCGACCGCGAGGCCCGCACCTCGATCGAGTTCCTGTCGCAGGCGCGCGAGGCCTGTGCCCGCTCGGAAGAGCGCATGGAAAGCGGCAAGCGCCGCCTCGAGGACATCGAGCGCGAAATCCGCGACATGCTGGAAGTGGAGCCGGAAGGCGTCGGCGCGCTCGCCGAAGTTCGCGCCGAGGACAAGCTGCCGGATCTACACGAGGTAGAGACCGAACTCGAAAAGATGCGCCGCGACCGCGAGCGTCTCGGCGCCGTCAACCTGCGCGCCGAGGAAGAGCTCGGCGAGATCGAGGGCACGCATACGACGCTGACCACCGAGCGCGACGACCTCGTCGAAGCGATCAAGAAGCTGCGCACCGGCATCCAAAGCCTGAACAAGGAAGCGCGCGAGCGCCTGATGACCTCGTTCGACAGCGTCAACAATCACTTCAAGCGCATGTTCGTCGAACTGTTCGGCGGCGGCGAAGCCGAATTGAAATTGATCGAGAGCGACGATCCCTTGGAAGCCGGCCTCGACATTATCGCCAAGCCGCCGGGCAAGAAGCCGCAGTCATTGTCGCTGCTCTCGGGCGGCGAGCAGGCGCTGACCGCGCTGGCACTGATTTTTGCGGTGTTCCTCACCAACCCGTCACCGATCTGCGTGCTGGACGAAGTCGACGCGCCGCTGGACGATCATAACGTCGAGCGGTTCTGCAGCCTCTTGCACGAAATGATCTCGACCACCGATACGCGCTTCATCACCATCACGCATAACCCGATCACCATGGCCCGCATGCATCGCCTCTACGGCGTCACCATGGCGGAACGCGGCGTGTCGCAGCTGGTGTCGGTGGATCTGGAAAACGCGGTGAAGATCCTCGATCAGGAAGTGGCGTAAGTTTTTACCCTCCCCTTGCGGGGAGGGTCGGCCGAAGGCCGGGGTGGGGGTGCCCCACGTGACGTCAGAGCTTGTGGAAACACCCCACCCGTCTCGATGCTCGCTGAACGCTCGCATCGATCCACCCTCCCCACTGCGCGTGGCTACGCCACGCTTGGGGGAGGGATCAGAGGAGCGTCGCTGCTGAGATGACCTCGCCCGATCTTCCCGCACCCATCACTGCAACGCTCGCTGCCCGCCTGCACGGCGTTTCGCGGTCAGACGCAGCCCAGCGCTCCGATACCATCTCCAAAACCTATCGCTCGGGCGGTGGCTCGGCGACGATCCGCAACGAGAGCGACGCGCTCGCTTACGCCCTGGCCCGCATGCCGGCGACCTATGCGGCCGTTGTCGCCAGTCTGAACGCGCTGCAGGAAATCCGCCCGGATTTTGCACCGACCTCGCTGCTCGATTGCGGCGCCGGGCCGGGCACGGCGACATGGGCCTGCGCGGAGGCCTTCGAGACGCTGGAAACGTTTGCGCTGCTCGATGCCAATCCGGCGCTGCGTGCTCTGGCCATCGAACTGGCGCGCGAGACCGATCGCACGATCGATTACTCGCTCGGCGACGCACCGACGAAGATTGCTGAAGCACATGCCGCCGATCTCGTCATCGCCAGCTACGTCATCAACGAACTCACCGACACCACGCGCGCAAAGCTCGTCGCCGCCATGTGGGCGAAGACGAACGACACGCTCGTCATTGTCGAGCCGGGCACACCGGCCGGATATCAACGCATCCTCGATGCACGCGCGCAGCTCATCAAAGCCGGCGCGCATGTGATTGCGCCCTGCCCGCATGACGAAGCCTGCCCGCTGGTAAAACCGGACTGGTGCCATTTCAGCCAGCGACTGCAGCGCTCCCGCGCACATAAACAACTCAAATCCGCGGAACTTCCCTATGAGGACGAGAAATTTATTTATCTCGCGGTGTCGCGCAGGCCTGCCGCGCTGCGGCCGTCGCGCGTACTGGCGCAGCCGGTGACGACGAAGATTGCGATCACGGCAAAACTCTGCGCAGAAAGCGGCGTCATCGCCGCCGTTGCGCCGAAGCGGGACAAGGCGCTCTACGCAAAATTTCGCAAGCTTGATTGGGGCGATACGGTTCCTTGACCTTTCAGCCGTCATTGCGCGGAGCGTAGCGACGAAGCAATCCAGTCCCTGTTTCTGGCCTTCTGGATTGCTTCGCTGCGCTCGCAATGACGGCTGAGAGGCCGGGGAATAATCCCCAGCCCCCAGCGTTCCTACTCCTGACGCGACTGCGTTGCATCACTCATCAGGGAGTACCGCTCATGACCAAATCATTCGCCACCGCTGCGGCGCTGGCCGTTCTGCTTGCCGCATCCGCCGCCTCCGCGCAGGCGCTGAAGACCGCCGACACACCGAAGGGCAAGACCTTCGTCGACGACAAGGGCATGACGCTTTACACCTTCGACAAGGACATGGGCGGCAAGTCCATGTGCAACGGCCCCTGCGCCGAGAACTGGCCGCCGCTGTTCGCCTCCGATAGCGCCAAGCCCACCGCCGACATGACCATCGTCGTGCGCGACGACGGCAAGAAGATGTGGGCCTATAAGGGCAAGCCGCTCTACACGTTCAAGAAGGATACGGCACCGGGCCAGATCAATGGCGACGGATTCCTGAACGGCGCATGGCATCTGGCAACGCCGTAACGCTTCTCCGCTGCGCGTGGCGTGGCCGTAGGATGGGTTGAGCGGAGCGAAAACCCATCGCGCAACGACCACGGCAGGCTCGGCTGATGGGTTGTCGCTCCGGCGCTTCCGCGCCTACGCTCAACCCATCCTACGATCCTCCCGCAAGCGGGAGAGGGGATCATCAGAACGCGTGCTTGATGCGCCCCATGACCTGATGGGTCACCGTATCGCTGCCGCCGACGATGGCGTCGTAGTTCACCGACAGCACCGTGAGCGGCGCCAGCTTGCCGGAGAGGCCCGCGCCGAGCACGCCGCGATCGCGGATGCCTGACGCGGTCGACGTCACGAACGAGCCCGGCAGGGTGGTATCCGCGAAGCTCGCATTGATGCCGCGGATGCCGTCGCTGAATTCGTGCAACCACGCGAAGCGCAGTTCCGGCGTCAGCACGCCACCGTTATACGCATAGTCATAAGCGAAACGCGCGCCGAGGCTGGAGCGCAGCGATTCCGCGCTGTCGCTGCCGACGATCAGCGCCGCCGCGCCGCCGCGCTCGGTGAAGCCGTCGGTCATCATGCGGGTATATTGCAGGCCGATCTCGGGCGTCACCACCCAGCCGCTGACGCGGATGTCGGTGCCCACGGTGCCACGGATCGCATAGTGATCGCCGCTGAAGGTGGCGTCATTGGCCGCACCGAGCGCGATGCGCGACGTCGTGTAATCGCTGAAGCCATAGAGACCCATCAAGGTCGCAAACCACGTCGGCGCCTGCCAGGTGCCGTAACCACCGATGGTGCCGGTGGAGATGCGGGCGTTGCTGCCATTGCCGTCGGTGTCGCCGCGGGTGAAGGCATAGCCACCGAACACGCCGGCGACGATGCTGTCGTTGAGGCGCTGGTCGTAGCCGGCCAGCACATTCACGGTATTCGCCTTGAAGCCCGGAGCATCCGCACGCGCGCCTTCCCGTGCGAAGCTCGCGCCGGAGGTGACGAAGAAGCCGTGATCGGCAGTGACCGCAATCGGGCGCAGCGCCGGCGCCTTGTTGATCGGCGCATAAGCCATTGCTTCAGCAACGCCGGTGCCCCAGCCGGCTTCGGCCAGCGAGGAGCCCGCGCTGCCGGGGAAAGCCATGACCGCGGCAAGCGCACGATCGCCGCCAAAATTGCGATCGAACATGCCGCCGTCGAACATCGCCATCGCATTGCCGAGGCCGGACACATCGGTGCCGAGACCGTTGATGCGGTTCTGCGTGAGATGCTGGCCGACCAGCGAGGTGGTCTGCTGGACATTGTTCATGCCGATGCGGCCGAGGCTCTGATAGGACGACGGCGTGAGCTGGCTAAGCGCCGCGCCGATATCGCCGGAGCTGGCGACCTTGTCGAGCATGTCGACCACGCCGAGGCCGGTCGCGTTGAGCGGCAGATTGTCGAACAGATTTGCGATACCCGCCGCATTGGCGCCGGCCAGCGCGGAGAATGAAGGCGCATTGGCGTTGACGATCTGGAACGACGTATAGAGCGTGCCGCCGATATTGACCGTCTGCCCTGCCATCAGCGCCGCACGATTGGCTTCGCCGAGACCGACCTTGTTGTAGTTCAGCGTATTGGTGCCGGTGCCGCCATCGACGAGCCCGGCGATGCGCGAGCCCTTCATGATGTTGACGGTGTCGTTGCCGCCTTCCATGTTCACGGCGCGGCCGGTATTGCCGATGATGGTGCCGTAATTGGTGAGAACGTCGTTGCCCTCGCCCATCTGGATCGCCGAGCCGTCGCCGCGGATGAAGCGGGCATTGCCGGTGCCGGTATAGGTGACGCCGTTGAGCGTGCCGGCCGAATTGGGATCGGCAACGCCGGTGTTCATCAGCACGATCGCATTCGGGTCCGGGATGGTGCCATTGCCGATGATGGTGCCGTAGTTGACGATCGTGTCATTGTTGATGGCCGGGGTCGTCGTGCTCTTGTTTTCAAGACGGATGGCATAGCCGGCCTGCCCGACGATGGTGCCGCCGGCATAGTTGATGATGGTTGTGGCCGCTGTGCCGCTACGATCCGCATTCTTGTCGTCGTTGACGACGATACCGGTATTGGCACCGCTGATGGTCCCGTAATTGGTGATGGTGCCACCACCAATGGAGATGCCTTCGCTGGAATTCGCGCGGCCGCCGCTATCATAGCCGCCGGCGCCGATGCCTTCGATGATCCCGTAATTGGTGATCGTGCCGGCGAGATCGAGATCGACGCCGTCGCCGTCGCCGTTGACCTGCGCTGTTCCATCCGAATTGAAGATGTTGCCGACGCCCGCATAGGCACCCGTGATCCGACCGTAATTGGTCACAGTGCCGCCGCCGTCCGAGCCGACGCCCGAACCGTTACGGCCGATGATTGTGCCGCCCGCGGCATTGTTGACCGTGATGCCGTTATCCGCGGTGATGCCGTGGCGTGCACCGGAAATCAGGCCACCGGCCTGATTGTTGACGACCACACCAAGATTGCCGCCGGCATCGATGCCGTCCGAAGTGCCATTGAGGCCACCCGACGTATTCGCGCCGAAGCTGCGAATGATGCCAGAGTTGTTGATCACGGCGTTCACGCCAGGACGAATTGCATCGTCAGTCAAGGACTCGATCACGCCGGTCGCGCGATTGATGATCGTCATCGACGCCGCGCCGATCATGCCGCGAAAATCCAGCGCCTGTCCAAGGCCAGCATAGCCGGTGCCCCCGGCCTGAATCAGCCCGGCATTGTCGATCACGATGGTGCCCGACGTCATCGCAAGATTGAAGCGGAAGGCGTCGTTCTGGGTCGTACGCACGATTGCGCCGACATTGTTGATGAAAGTGAAGGTCCGGTTCGCCGTTGCGCCGGTGCCGTCGATAGTGCGGCCCGTGCCCGTGTTCTCGATAGTGCCCGAGTTGGTGATAACGACCCCGGTGGACGCGCCGTTCCAGTTCACCGTCGCTGTGCCACTCGTCGAACGCAGCGTACCGCCGGCATTCACGGTGCCAGTCTGCGTACCGCTGAGGGTCTTCGTGACGGTGTCCGTTGCTCCTGGAGCTACCGTGAAGGTCTGCGCCTCTGCTGCCATCGGCGCGAACAGCGCCGCCACAACCACACTCATCGCCAGCCGGCTCGCGCCGTTACGCCATTCCCACATCAGTCCCAACCTCAGCCCAAGGAAAGTTAAGGCTCATTAGGTTTCGGGGATGACAGTCGGGTGACAAATCGCGCAACAACGCTAACCCGCAAACTATTTGCCTCTGACTCATGGCGGGTGATGCATTGCCGCAACGGTGTGCGGAATCACACACTTATTATCACGTGCATGCAGGATTTATACGCGTCACTAGCGGGATATCGTGCCGCCCAGGTGACGGCCCAGGTATCCGATCCGTTGAACGTATTTTCCGCCTGGGGCGACCAATGGCTGCCGCGCGGCCGGGCAATCGGCTACGCTGCGGCATCGATGATTTCTCTGGGGAGCTTCACTCAATGTCGTCCGGCTGGATCGTTCTCGGCGTGATCGTGGTCATCGCCGTCTTTCTGTTCATGACCTACAACCAGCTCGTCGCCCTGCGGCAACGGGTCGATCAGGCCTTCGCCGACATCGACGTGCAGCTGAAAATGCGCCACGACCTGATCCCGAACCTCGTGGAGACCGTAAAAGGCTATGCCTCGCACGAGCGCGGCACGCTGGACGACGTCATCAAGGCGCGCAATTCGGCAATGCAGGCGCAGGGGCCGGGCCAGGTCTCGGCGGCGGAGAACCAGCTCTCCGGAGCACTGGGCCGGCTGATCGCGCTGTCGGAGGCCTATCCGGATCTCAAGGCCAATACGAATTTCCAGCAGCTGCAGAGCGAGCTCTCGGACATCGAGAACAAGATCGCCGCGTCGCGCCGCTTCTTCAACAATGCCGTGTCCGAATACAACACCGGCATCCAGCAGTTGCCAGCCGCGCTGTTCGCCGGCGCGCTGGGCTTCCACGCCAAGCAGTTCTTCGACCTCGGCGAGACACGCACGCAGGTCGAGGCGGTGCCGTCGGTCAAGTTCTGACCGCGGCCTGAGCCGGGTAGCGCATCATGGCCGCTTATGGTCTCTATACGCATATCGCATCGAACAAGACGCGTTCGATGCTGTTGCTGGCGGGCCTGTTCGTCCTGATCTATGTGGTCGTGTTCGCCGCCGCGCTGGTGCTGGAAGTGTGGAGCAACAGCCGCGGCACGCTGCCCTATTATCTGAACCGTGCGTGGCGCGATCTGTTGTGGGCGATGCCGCTCGCCACCATTGCGGCGATCGGCTGGATCGTCATCTCCTATTTCGGTCATCAGAAGATGATCGACATGATCACCGGCAGCGAAAGCGTGACGCGGCAGGAGCAGCCGCGGCTGTATAACCTGCTGGAGAATCTGTGCATCTCGCGCGGCATCCCGATGCCGAAGCTGAAGATCATGCCGGACGATGCGCTGAACGCCTTCGCCACCGGCCTCAATCCCCGGCAATATTCGGTGACGGTGACCACCGGGCTGCTGCGCAATCTCGACGATGACGAGGTCGAGGCTGTGCTCGGCCATGAGCTGACCCATATCCGCAATGGCGACGTGCAGCTGATGGTGATCGCCGGCATCATCGCCGGGGTAGTCGGCCTGTTCGCCGAACTGCTGTTCCGGTCGTTCTCCAACGGCAATTTCCGTTTCTCGTCCGGGCGCTCATCCTCGCAATCGTCCTCCTCGTCGGGCGACAGCAAGGGCGGCGGCGGGGCGGTATTCGCCATCATCATCGCGGTGATGCTGCTCGTGGTCGCCTGGGCGCTCTCGCAGGTCATCCGCCTCGCTCTGTCGCGCTCGCGCGAGTTCATGGCCGATGCCGGCGCGGTGGAACTGACCAAGAACCCGGATGCCATGATCTCGGCGCTGCGCAAGATCGAGAATCGCGGCGAACTGCCGGGGGCGACCTCGGCGGTGATGGAGATGTGCGTGGACAATCCGCGCTCGGGCTTTGCGGATATTTTCGCGACCCATCCATCGGTGGATGCGAGGGTGGCTGCGCTGATCAAATATGCCGGCGGGCACGATCCCGGGCCGCTGGCATTGCCGGGCGAGACGACCGAGGACGAGGCACAGGCGCTGCCGGAGGGCGAGGCCGCCCATCCGGGGCCCTGGACCGACGCTGGCCAGGCCGGCGGTACCAGCAGCTCCCCGACGCAAGGTCCGTGGGGCAAACACGCCTGAAATTGAGTCTGCCGTCGCCCGGTCCAGCAAACACCGGCCGGAGCGTACCGGGTCACCCGGTCAAGCCGGATGACGGCAAGTCGAGCCCCCGCATCCATCCCGAATTCCCCAATGATTTCCGTCTCCCGTCGCCCACGGGTCATTGAATTCCCCCATCTTTCTGCCATGTTCGCGCCCAAAGCAGGCATGGGCTACAGTGCGCATTGCGCGAGTCTCGCTCGTGTCTTGGGGATCCAGAGCAGTTAAGGGAAATTCATGGCGAAGCCAGCAGTGATCGTCGTCGGCGCGGACAAGGGCGGGGTCGGCAAGACCACGGTGTCGCGGACCGTTCTGGATTATTTCAGCGCCAACAACGTCGCGACGCGCGCCTTCGACACCGAATCGCCGCGCGGCACGCTGAAGCGCTTCCACTCGGATATCACCGAGATCGTCGATATGACGACCACCTCGGATCAGATGAAGATTTTCGATACGCTCAACACCGTGGCGCCGTCGGTCACCGTGATCGACGTCCGCGCAGGCCTGCTGTCCCCTGCCCTCGCCTCGCTGCGCGATATCGGCTTCCTCGATGCGGCCAAGTCCGGCCAGATCACCTTCGCCGTGTTCCATATACTGGGACCCTCGATCGCGTCACTGGACGAAATCGCCGAGACCGCCGGCTTCATGGACGGCGCGAAGTATTTCCTGGTGAAGAACTTCATCAACAACACCAGCTTCTTCGAATGGGATCAGGCGACCTACAACTCGTATTTCCACAAGATCAAGGGCGCCACCGAGATCACCATCCCGAAGCTGAACGAGATGGCCTATGAGCAGGTGGAAGTCTCCAGCGTGCCGTTCCTGAAATTCGTCGCCAACAAGGGGCCGCATGACGAGGCGGCCAATTACTCCTTCGTGCTGCGCGGCTATGTCCGCCACTGGCTGGCCAATGTCTGGAGCGAATTCGATCGCATCAAGCTGACGGACATCGTGCACGACAAGCCGAGCGCACGCACGCCGGGCGAGCAGTAAGATCGTTTCCTGCCTCTCCTCGCATGCGGGGAGAGGCAACAGCTCTTGAGCCCCGCGCCGATCCGCCCGATATACTGGCGCCATGCCGCGCACGCCCGTCTACATCATTTGCTCCACACGCCCGCAGGTCGGCAAGACCTTGCTGGCGCGCGTGCTCACGGAATTCCTCAAGCTGCAACGCGGCGATGTCACCGCTTTCGATGTCAGCCTGAAGGAGCCGTCGCTGCTCGACTTCCTGCCGCGGCTGACCGAGACCGCCGATGTCGACGACACCTTCGGCAAGATGGCGCTGATGGACCGGCTGATCGTCCATGACGAGATGGCGAAGGTGATCGACCTCGGCTACCACGCCTTCGACGAGTTCTTCAGAATGACCGCCGAGATCGGCTTTGCGAAGGAAGCGCAGCGGCGCGGCGTGGCGCCGATCGTGCTGTTCATGGGCGACAGCGACCGCGCTTCGCTCCGTGCCTACGAGATGCTGCAGCAGCAATATCCGCCGCGCTCGCTTTATGTGATCGACAACGAGCAGGTGCTGCGCGGGGAGATCCCACCCGCGCTCGCACAAGGCAAGACGCTGCATATCGCAGCGCTGCCGCCGTTTCTGAAGACCTATATCGACCGGCTGAATTTCTCGTTCACCGGATATCTGAGGTCGGAGCACGATTCATCCACGGAACTGCATCAGTGGATCCGGCGCAATTACTTTGCGTTTCGGGAGATCGAGCTGGGATTGCTGCTGATGTGACCACAGGCCGTAGGGCGGATTAGGCGAAGCCGTAATCCGCCGGCCGAATACATGTGGCGAAGAATGGCGGATTACGCTGCGCTAATCCGCCCTACGCCATCCACAAGGCCTCAATGCCCCTCGAACGTCATCAGCGTCCGCACCGGCACATCCATGGCGCGGAGCTTCGCGGCGCCACCGAGATCCGGCAGGTCGATGATGAAGCAGGCAGCGACCACATCGGCGCCGATCTGGCGCATCAGTTTCACCGCACCTTCCGCCGTGCCACCGGTGGCGATGAGGTCATCGACCAGGATCACACGCTCGCCGGGCTTGATGGCGTCGGCATGTACTTCCATTTCGTCGATGCCGTATTCCAGCGAATAGGCGATGCGCACGGTGGTGTGCGGCAGCTTGCCTTTCTTGCGGATCGGCACGAAACCGGCAGAGACCTGATGCGCCACAGCGCCACCGATGATGAAGCCGCGGGCTTCCATGCCGGCGACCTTGTCGATCTTGGAGCCGGCCCAGGGATGCACCAGCTCGTCCACCGCGCGGCGGAACGAGCGGGCATCGCCGAGCAGCGTGGTGATGTCGCGAAACAGGATGCCCGGCTTCGGATAATCCGGAATGGTACGGACGGAAGCCTTGAGGTCGTGAGCGAGTTCAGGGGTCATCAGGATCTCTGTTTCGGTCGAATACGGGCGGCGGCGAAGGTATCGAAGCAATCCGGATGCCACAAGCAAGCCGGATCGCCCCGTCGCGGGCCGGCGCCCGCGGTTCAGCCCGCCTTTTGGCCCAGCCGGAACGCATTTTCAACAATGCGCAGGCCGACCTCCCCACCCAGGGACATCAGCGATTCCGGGTGGAATTGCACCCCGCCCACCGGCAGCGTCTTGTGCTCGATAGCCATGGCAACGCCGTCCTCGGTCGAGGCGGTGACCGTGAGACTGTCCGGCATGTTCCCCATTTCGACGAACAGGGAGTGGTAACGGCCGATGGTGACCTCGTTGGGCAGTCCCTGCATCAGCAGGCCGCCCTTGACCTGCACCCGCGACGGCCGACCATGGGCCGGCTGAGCGAGCTGGCCGAGCTGTCCGCCAAAATACTCGCCGATGGCCTGCACACCGAGACAGACGCCAAAAACGGGAAGATTCTTGGCGAGCGCCGTTTCGAGTGTCTTCGAGATGCCGAAATCCGCCGGACGGCCCGGACCAGGCGACAGCACCAGGAGATCGAAGTCGTCGCGATTCAGCACCGTCTGCGCATGGACATGCCTGATCACGCTGACATCGGCGCCGACCTGCCGGAAGTAATCCGCCAGCATGTGCACAAAGCTGTCCTCGTGATCGATCAGCAGCACCTTCTTGCCGGAGCCGCGCGCATCGGGTGCAAAGGCCGACAACGGTTTCGGAGCATCGCCGCGCAGCGCCTGGAACAGAGCGGCGGCCTTGGTCTGGCATTCCTTTTCCTCCGCCACCGGATCGCTGTCGAACAGCAACGTCGCGCCGACGCGGACTTCAGCGAGGCCGTCCTTCATGCGGATGGTGCGGATGGTGATGCCGGTATTGATGGTGCCGTCGAACCCGACCACGCCAATGGCGCCGGCATACCAGCGCCGCGACGAGCGCTCATTGTCTTCGACGAACTGCATCGCCCACAGTTTCGGCGCACCGGTGACGGTGACGGCCCATGCATGGGTGAGGAAGGCATCGAGCGCATCGAAGCCCGGCCGCAGCATGCCCTCGACGTGATCGACCGTGTGGAAGAGTTTCGAGTAGGTCTCGATCTGCCGCCGTGCGAGCACCTTGATGGTGCCGGGCACACAGACGCGCGCCTTGTCGTTGCGATCGACGTCGGTGCACATATTGAGCTCGAATTCGTCCTTCTCCGAATTCAACAGTTGCCTGATCTGCTCGGCATCGCCGATGGCGTCGGAGCCGCGGGCAATGGTGCCGGAGATCGGACAGGTCTCGACGCGGCGGCCGTCGGAGCGCACGAACATTTCCGGCGAGGCGGAGACGAGGAATTCGCCATCGCCGAGATTCATCAGCGCGCCATAAGGCGACGGATTGATGATGCAGAGGCGCTGGAAGACTTCTGCCGGGGAACGATCGCAAGGTTCGGCAAACAGTTGTCCCGGCACCGCCTCGAACAGATCGCCACGGGCAAAGGCGGCGCGTGCCTTCTCCACGGTCTGCTGATACTCACCGGGGGCGTGATCGGCAAAACCCTGGCGCGACGCCTTGTTGTAGCCGCTCTCCGGCGTCTCACGCGGCAGTCCCTCGGTGGAACGCTCCTTGAAGGCAAAATCGTAAGTGAGTGCAACACCGCGGCCGGTAGCGCGGTCATAGGCAAGCAGGCGATCGGGAATGTACAGCACGATATCGCGCTGGTCGGCCTCGCGTGCGCGCTTCTGCTTGAGGTCCTCGACCTGAAAGACGAGGTCATATGCAAAGGCACCGAACAGGCCGAGCATCGGATCGGCCGACGAGAACAACTGCGCGACCAGATCGCGGATCAGCGACATCACGCTGGCGCGGCGGGTGCGCTGGTCCTCCTCCACCGGCGCCTCGCCGCGGACGATATGCCCCTTGAGCTTCGCCATGGTGCGACCGTCGAGGACGACGCAGGGATCACGCAGGGTTTCGGCGATGAAGGCGATCAGCACCTGGCCGCGCTTGTTGAGCGCAGTGATGGCGAAATCGGTGCCGGCCGTCTCCAGGATCAAGGGCGGATCGGAAAAGCCGAGATCGAAGCTCTCATACCGGCCAGGAACCGTGGTGCCTGACGACAGGACAACGCCGCGATGATGATCGAGCCGGGTAATCAGATCGTCCAGCGCCGTGCCGCCGGTGAAGAACTCGGCGTGGCGCGTGACGGTCAGTCCGCCAGCGGTTCTGTAAGTGCTGTCAGCAGGGAGAGAAAAGATCGTCCTGTTCATCGTGTCCTCTTAAGGGAGCAAGCCGGAGGCGCCACACAGGACAAACGAGAAAGGCCGTCGCACTGCGATGGCGGCCTTCGACGATTGGAAAAAGAGCAAATCGCACCGACCACCTCTGTTAGGAGGTGCGCCACCAACGACGGGAGTTGCGGACAGGGGTGCTCATGGGCGCTAATGAGCCATGGCCGGACAGGAACGTCAAGGGGTCAACAGATTTGCGGCCATTCCCGCATGAATACCGTCAATTTCAGCGGCCCGACCTCATCCTCGACAGGGGTCCAGCCGAGGTGCTCGTAATATGCCCGGCGCGGTGGGGCGGCACAGAGGTAGACGCGCGAATGCCCTCGCTCAAGCGCTTCCCGGCAGGCCCGCTCGATCAGCCCGGGAGCCACCCCCTGCCGGCGGGCTTCGGGCTCGGTCCAGACTGCAGCCACCCAGGGCGTATATTGCGGACGCTCGTCGAGGTCGGAAACCAGCAGCGAAGCGGTGCCGAGAAAGTCGCCATCACGATGCGCCACCAGTGCGACCGGCAATCCCGCGCCGACCATGTTTTCACGCAGCCGCTCGACGATATAGACCTCCGGTACGCCGTGGCGCTTCCACCACGCCCGCCAGATACGATCGGCCACGATGTCGAAAAAATCCGGCCGCCGGCGCAGATCGGAGATGGTGAAATCGGTTGTCATGAGATCCGACCTAAAGCGTGATCCACGCAGCATCAAGCCAGCGCGCGACCACACGTCATGGATTTGACGACTGGGCGTCAAGCCGTTTCAGCATGGGAAAGGATGACGTCGTGCCGAACTTGCCCTGCGGCATGCCGCAGTCTTCATATCCCGCAGACAGATAAAGGCGATGCGCCGTCTCGGTGCTGATCAGATGGCAGACATCGTTGCCATGGTTCCGTGCGATCGCCTCAAGTTGTGCCAGCATCGCCTTGCTGACGCCCCGGAACCGGGCATCCGGCGAGACATAGTTGCACGTAATCTCGCCATCGCTTCTGACGATGCCGACGGCGAGCACTGCTTCTTCCTCGACCGCGACGAGAACGACATTGTCCGGATGGGCAATCCAGCTCCCGACCTCTGCCGGCGTTTTGTTGGCTAGCCAGCGCCTGACGATCGCCGGATCATTATGGTGATCGGCACCGCAGAGCTCAAGGATGGAACGGCGCAAGACATCGCATGCCTTGGCCGCTTCATCGATTTGCGCTTTGCGGATCAGCATCCGGCCAAGGAGCCTTACCCCAGATGCTTCTTGAAGAATGCCGTCGCCCGCCCCCAGGCCAGCTCCGCGGCTTCGCGGTCGTGCACGCTGGCACGCTGTTCGTTGACGAAAGCGTGGTCCGCATCATAGCGGAAGAGTTCGGCCGACTTGCCGGCGGCCTTCAGGCCTTGCTCGAACGCATCGACGACCGCGGGCGTGCACCAGTCGTCGCGATTGGCGAAATGGCCCTGCAGCGGCACCTGAACATCGGCGGGCTTGGCCGCCTGCTCCGGCGGAATGCCATAGAACGCGACCGCGGCGCTCAGCTCCGGAATCTTGGTGGCGCCGATAACGGTCACCGCGCCGCCGAGGCAGAAGCCGGTCAGACCTACCTTGGCGCCGTTGCGGGCGAGATACTGCGCGGCACCGCGGACGGTCTGCGTGGTGGCATCCATAAAATCGAGCGAGTTCATCTCTTTACCGGCAGCATCCGTGTCGTGATAGGGCACGACCACGCCGTTATAGAGATCCGGCGCAAGAGCGTCGAAGCCAGCCAGCGCGAGACGATCGGCCAAGCCCTTGATTTGCTCCTGCAGACCCCACCATTCCTGGATCACGACAACGCCCGGCGCATTGCCGGTCGAGGCATTGGCGAGATAGCCCTTGGCTTCCTTGCCATCCGGACGCTTGAAGCTGATCGATGTTCCCATGGGATCCTCCACTGAATGATTGCGGGGCAAGTTATAGACCCCTCACGTGTCAACTCAACCGGGCCAGGGCGCGTTGCAGGTCGCGCTTGTAGGTTAGAAAATCGACAAACAACCCATGCGCGCCGCCATCCCGATGGGGCGGAAGCGCGAACCATTGCGTGATTTCGCGCCGCCATGCCGCTGCGGCATCCGGGCGCGCGGTCCGCGCCGCAAGATAGGCCGCGATGATACGGGCCTGCAGCGCACGGCCTTCCCAGCCGACACCGGCGCCTTCCAGCAGCCCGGCGACATAGAGACCGTTATCGTCCGAGGGAAACATGTTCATGAACAGTTTTGGCGCATCGGCGGCGTCTTGCCAGTCGAGCACCGAGAGATCGTCGAGGAACGGGAATGTGATCCGATAACCCGTTGCGAGCAGCACCAGATCGACCTCATCGGATCGGCCATCGACGAACACGACGCGCTTGCCGTCGAATTCCCGGACCGGTTTGCGCACACCGACATCGCCCTGCCCCAGATGCTGCAGCACCAGCGAATTGACAATGGGCGTGCGGTCATAGAGCCGGTGTTCGGGCTTCGGCAGACCGAAGCGCTCTGGTGGACCGACGATGAAGCGCAGGATCGGTTCATGCAGACGCGCACGCAGATTCTTCGGAATGATGAAGCGCTTCGGCTTGTGATTGCCTTCGTCCGCAGGTTTGCCCGCAAGGAATTTCGGCACGAAGTGATTGCCGCCGCGCACGCTCCAGAGCACCTTGTCGGCGCGATGCACGGCATCGACGACAATATCGCAGCCGGTATTGCCCATGCCGACCACCAGCACCCGCTTTCCGGCGAAGATGTCGGCGGTCTTGTAGTCCTTCGCATGCATCACCGAACCATCGAAGGTGCCTGCGGTCCTCGGGATCAAGGGATCGCTGAGATGGCCGTTGGCGATGATGACGCCGGCATACGCTACGGACGTGCCATCACTGAAAGTCGCGCGCCATCCTCCGCCTTCTGGTCTGAGTGACTGCACGCCTGTGCCGAAGCGGATCAGCGGATAGAGATCGAAATGTCTGGCATAAGCCTGCAGATATTCGAGCACCTGACGATGGCTCGGATAGGCCGGCCAGTCCTCGGGCATGGGAAAATCCGCGAAGGCCGTGGTGCGCTTCGACGAGATCAGATGCGTCGATGCATAGACAGCGCTGGGCGCCGCGCCGTACAGCCACTGGCCACCGACATCGGCGTTCTGCTCGACGGCTTCAACCGCATGGCCGGCGGCCTTCATGCTCTGAATGACGGCAAGGCCCGCGGGGCCTGCGCCAATGACGAGATAGGTCATTGGGACGGATCCGCGCGCTGATCTCGATAACGCTCGAAAACGGCGCGGGCATCGAGCTCCGGCGTGTAACCGAATTCCGATTTCAGGCGCGCATTGTCCAGCACCGGTCGATACTGAATGAATTTCACGTTCTCGGGCGTCAGCCTGGTCAGGCCGAGCGCACTAAGCAGCCGCAGCGCGCCGCGCATGATGGCCGGCGGGATCGGCACGAAGGGCTTGCCATTGAGCCGGGCGATCTCACGCAGGCTGAGCGTACCGTCGCCGGCAAGATTGTAGATGCCAGCCTTGCCGCTTCGCACCGCCTGCGCCAACGCAGCGACGACATCACGATCCGCGATCAGCGAGAACGGCGTCGCCGTGCCGCTCAGTCCTGTGACGACGGGACGTTCGAACAAGGCAGTGATCTGGTTGTTCGTCGTCGGCCCGAGCACCGTGCACGGGCGGAAGATGGTCTGCTTCAACGCCGGATGCTCGCTGCGCCAGCGTGCCAGCATTTCCTCGACCTCACGCTTGTTGCGTGCATAGGGAAAGTCCTCGTTACCGCGCAGGGGATCGGTTTCGCGCAGCGGGACCGGATTGTCAGCGTGATACCCATAGGCCGCACCGCTCGACGTCACGATCAAATGCCGGACGCCTGCGTGGCGGCAGGCCTCCAGCACATTGCGCGTTCCCAGCACGTCGATCTCGTAGTCGCGCCGCTCGTCGCCGCCGACCGCGACGACGGAAGCAAGGTGCACCACCGTTCGCGGACGAATGCGAATGATGATGTCCTTGAGCGCGGGATTCCGGATGTCGCCATGTTCATAGGTGATGTTGGCGAGGCGCTGTGACATCGGCACCTCGCGAAGATCGAGCGCCGTGACAGGGCCGAAATCTCCGTTCGCCAGGACATCCAGCAAGGCGCTGCCGATGAAGCCCGCCGCGCCAGTGACCAGCACACTGCTGTTGGCTGCCATCTCGTTCATGCGACGCTCTCCGTCCGGGCGGGATACGGATCGCGCCGCTTCCACCATGCTGCCAGCGCCCAGCCGGAGACCAGGTGCCATACGCCCCACCCTGCCGCGACCAGGGCGGCGCCGCCGAGCCCGTCGAACTGCGTCAGGATCAGCGCGAGGCCAAGACCGGAATTGTGCATGCTGACCTCGATGGTCAGCGCGCGCGTGTCGTAGTCGCTGAGCCGCAACACCCTCGCCACGCCCCAGCCGAGCGCGACGGCAATCGCGTTATGCAGCACCACGAAAGGCAGCACCGCGGTGGTGAATACGCCGATATAGCGCCAGTTGGTGGCCGTCGCAGCGAGGATGAAACCGATCAGGAACACGAAGGATAAAATCTGCAACGGACGCCGCAGGCGATCCGCCAGCACCGGCAGATGGCGCACGGTGAGCAGGCCCGCCACCATGGGTACGCCGAGCAGCAGCAAGGTCGAGCCGATGAACGAGACCGGCTCGACGCTGACCTGACGCAACAAGGCGGCGGTGGCGGGATTGAGCCCAGCCCAGAACAGGATGTTGAGCGGCGTGGTGATCGTAGCGAGCAGGCTGGAGATGCCGGTCATCGACACTGACAGCGCGGTGTTGCCGCGTGCCATATGCGTGATGAGATTAGAGATGTTGCCACCGGGACAGGCCGCTACCACCATCATGCCGAGCGCGATCGACGGCTGCGGCTCGAGCAGCATGGTGATCGCCCAAGTGACGGCCGGCAGAAACAGCAGTTGCGCCAGGAGGCCCGACAGCGGCGCCAACGGATGCTTCAGCACGTCGACAAAATCGGCGACGCGCAGATCGAGGGCAACGCCATACATGATGAGCGCCAGCACCACACCAAGCGCGAGTTGCCCACCCGGACTGATATTCAGGAGAATTTGGTCGATCCCCGCGCCCGGCATTCATCCCCCATGAGCAGGGATGTCCATGAAACGCTTGTCGCGCATGCCTCCCCTTGCCCAAAGCTTAGTCAAGGGGGGCGGGAGAATCCATCGTCCGTGCGCGCAGTTGCCCAAAATGAAAAAGGGCCCCATCAGGGGCCCTTCCGAAAGCATATCGCCGCCGCTCAGTGAGCGTTGGCCCAAACCTTCTTCTTCGTGAAATACATCAGGAAGGCGAAGATGATCAGGAAGACCATCACCTGCAGACCAAGCTTCTTGCGCGCCTCGAGATGCGGCTCGGCGGTCCACATCAGGAAGGTCGAGACGTCCTTGGCGTAGTTCTCGACCTTCTGCGGGGTGCCGTCGTCATAGGTCACCTGATCGTCGGAGATCGGCTTAGGCATCTTGATGGCATGGCCGGGATAGTACTTGTTGTAGTAGGCGCCCTGGGCCAGCTGGAAGTCCTTCGGCGCGTCCTCATAGCCCTGCAGCAGGGCGTCGATATAGTTCGGGCCCTTCTCCTGGAACTGGGTGAAGAAGTCGAAGATGAACTGCGGAAAGCCGCGGTCGTAGTTGCGGGCCTTGGCCATCAGCGACAGGTCCGGCGGATAGGCGCCGCCATTGGCCGCGCGTGCCGCATTCTCATTCGGGAACGGCGCCGGAAACTTGTCGGCGAGACGGCCCGGACGCTCGAACATGTCGCCGGCGTCATTGGGGCCGTCCTGCACCTTGATGTCGGACGCCACTGCCGTCGCCTGCGCCGTCGAGAAGCCGGGGCCACCGGGATCCGCGAGGTTGCGGAAGTGGAGGAGGTTCATCGAGTGGCAGGTGGCGCAGACTTCCTTGTAGACCTTGTAGCCACGCTGCAGAGCACCGCGGTCAAACTTGCCAAAAGGGCCGGCAAAGCTCCACGACAGTGACGGTGGCTTCGGTCCGCCTTCGGCCGCCTTCGCATTCTGGGCACCGCCCATCACGAGACCGCCGGCCAGCAGCATCACGGCGATCGCCGATGCGGCCTTCTTGCCATATTTCGCCAGCACGTCATCTGCGATCGAGTTCGGCACCGCGCGGGGCGTCTCGATGCGGCTGAGGATCGGCAGCACGATCAGGAAGTAGGCGAAGTAGCAGAAGGTCAGCACACGGCCGGCGATGATGTAGACGCCTTCCGCGGGCTTGCCACCGAGCCAGCCGAGCAGGATGCAGACCGCGACGAAGATCCAGAAGAACTGCTTCGCCAGCGGGCGATATTTCGACGAGCGGGTCTTGGCGCTATCGAGCCAGGGCAGGAAGGCCAGCACGATGATCGCCGAGAACATGGCGATGACACCGCCAAGCTTGGACGGGATCGAGCGCAGGATCGCGTAGAACGGCAGGTAGTACCAGTCCGGCACGCTATGCGCCGGGGTCACGCCCGGATTGGCGGGGATGTAGTTGTCGGGATCGCCGAGATAGTTCGGGATGTAGAACACGAACCAGGCGTAGAAGATCATGAAGCAGACGATGCCGAAACCGTCCTTGATGGTCGCATAGGGCGTGAACGGCACCATGTCCTTCTCGGTCTTCGGCTCGACGCCGGCCGGATTGTTCTGGCCGACGACATGCAGGGCCCAGACGTGCAGCACGACAACGCCCGCGATCACGAAGGGCAGCAGATAGTGCAGCGAGAAGAAGCGGTTCAGGGTCGGGTTGCCGACGGCGTAACCGCCCCACAGCAGCGTCACGATGCTCTCGCCGACATAGGGGATGGCCGAGAACAGGTTGGTGATGACCGTGGCGCCCCAGAAGCTCATCTGGCCCCAAGGCAGCACGTAGCCCATGAAACCGGTGGCCATCATCAGCAGGTAGATGATGACGCCGAGGATCCAGAGCACTTCGCGCGGCGCCTTGTAGGAGCCGTAATAGAGGCCGCGGAGCATGTGGATATAGACGGCGATGAAGAACATCGATGCGCCGTTGGAGTGCAGGTAGCGCAGCAGCCAGCCGTAATTCACGTCACGGACGATGCTCTCGACCGAATTGAAGGCCATGTCCACATGCGGGGTGTAGTGCATCGCCAGGATCACGCCGGTGACGATCTGCACACCGAGCATGAAGGACAGGATGCCGCCGAACGTCCACCAGTAATTCAGGTTACGCGGGGTCGGATAGGCGATGAAGGACGAATGGATCAGCCCGATCAGCGGCAGGCGCTTTTCGAACCACTGCAGGGCAGGATGGGAGGGCTGGTAGGTGGATGGTCCGCTCATGATGCGATCCTGAAGAAAGAAACGACACTATCGGCGCAAAATCTCGAGGCGAGCCGGGAGGCTCAGCCGATCTTGATCTTGCTGTCGGAGACGAAGGCGTAAGGGGGAATCGGCAGATTGGCGGGAGCCGGTCCCTGACGAATACGGCCGGAGGTGTCGTAGACCGAACCATGGCAGGGGCAGAAGAAGCCGTCATAGGCGCCTTCATGCGCAATCGGGATACAGCCGAGATGGGTGCAGATGCCGATCACGACCAGCCACTGGTCATGGCCTTCCTTGACGCGGGCCTGGTCGGTCTGCGGATCGGGCAGACTGGAGACCGGCACAGCGCGGGCGTCGTCGATCTGCTTCTTGGTGCGATGGCTGATGTAAATCGGCTTGCCGCGCCAGAACACCTTGATGTCCTGCCCCTCGGCAATCGGGGTGAGATCGACCTCGATCGGCGCACCCGCCGCGATAGTCGAAGCATCTGGATTCATTTGAGAAATCAGCGGCCAGACGGCGGCCGCAGCACCAACGGCAGCCACGGCCCCAGTGGCTACGTACAGGAAATCACGGCGCGTATGCTGCGCCGAAGACGTTGTCGTCACGATCCCAACCCTTTCTTATCTGCTCCCCGTCAATGCCCGTCCGGCAACGCATGCGCGTTGACCTAGAGCAATGACCGGTGCCCGCGGTTCCTCCCCACGGCGGCGTGGCTACTTGTCCTTGCCTCGCAGCAAAAACTTGCAATCCAGAATCGTTCTATTGGCATCCCCACCGCACCAGCGCAAGCCTACGAATGGGGTAACGGGATGCGATGCACGCAAGATTCGCAGCCGTTCCGCGGGGCGGAGAATTTGGCCTGGACCGCGGGTGCACGGTGCCTGTCTGGCGATTGGAGCAACCATCTCCCGGGCCTGCGTGCCGTCGGCTGATTCGTCGGTCGCGCCGCCATTCGCCTGAGCGGACCGTGCAACAGACAACGACTGCAACCATGACGCGGAAAATGTTTCCCGATGTGGAGATTTGTGCGCCGTCTCGGCAACACGCGGAGCTGGAAGCCCGTCCTGTAGCTATTCTAACGGCCAAAGCCTGTACTCGCTCGCGATGCCTTCGTTAGAGCCGGATGACACCAAAATCATACCGGCAGAAGCCGGCTTCCAATTCCGGGGGCATCTTGGCCATGACGACTGCACATTATTCGCGCCCTGTCGCGCATCTCCCAGCCATTCGCACATTCTGCCTGTGCGCCGTAAGCGGCCTCGCTCTGATCGCCCCCACCGAGATGGCCCGGGCGCAATCGACGCTGCCCCC
>WPCJ01034993.1_pt1 | contig 21285 bp, 18 predicted proteins | sample 5399831 | NCBI WGS metagenome assembly WPCJ01 (sample SAMN12869470, study PRJNA574797) | sludge metagenome | isolation source: wastewater treatment of pH10 | place: China:Beijing | collected 2019-05-20 | reverse complement strand
GTAACGGCCAGTCCCAGGCCAGCACTGACGTGTTTCTCAGCCTGGGCGGCGTAGAGCCCGGCAAGGCCGCCGAGCAGGCACAGCACATCGCCGTCGCGCAGATCCAAGGCACCGAGCGCCGCCTCGACATCGGCGACAGCCTTGGAAACGATATGGCGCGCCACGGCATCGCCTTGCGCCGCATGCTCGAACACCTTGGGCGCGAAACCGCCATAGTCGCCGGGCTTGGCGGCCACGGTGAACTCGACCACATCCTCGGGATTGTCGCGGAAGACGGCCATGATCTCGCGCGTCAGCGGCGAGGCCTCGCAGATGCCGTCATAGGCGAGCAGGGTCTGCTCCAGCAGGTCGCGGCCGATGCGGGCGCCGCTTGCCTGATCGCCCACCTGGAACCCCCAGCCGCCGATGGGGCGCGATACGCCGCCCCGGCGCACCCGGTAGGCACTGCCGGTGCCGAGCACGGCGATGGCGCCGTCGCCGGAGCCGACCGCACCCTCCAGCGCGATCTCTGCGTCGCTTTCCACCCGGCTTTCCCGGAACGGCAATATGGCCTGCAATTGCTGGCGATAGGTGCCGACATTGGCGCCGGCAAGCCCCAGCACGGCCGGGGTGCGCGCCACCAGCCCGGGATCATGGCCGGCCTCGATGAAGGCCCGTTGCGCCGCCTCGACGATATGGGTGCGGGCATTGGTCAGGTCGGTGCGGATATTGGCCGCGCCGGAACTGGCCCGCGCAAGTACCCGGCCGTCAGGCATGGCAAGTGCTGCCCTGCAACTCGTCCCGCCGCCATCGATGCCGAGAATGAAATCCACGTCCGGTCCTCCAAGCCATACAATACCACTTAAATACCAATATCCAAGCGTTAATTTCCACGCTCTGACGCAGCGTCACATACTTTTAAAATCCTTTTAAAAACAAATGCATTTCAGGAAGTGCGTTGCCCGCTCGCAGGAAAACGTTAATCCTTATGGACAAGTGGTATTTTTTTGGTATCTTTTTGGCAGGGAGGACAGGGGTATATGGATATCCGTTGCCAAGCACCGCGCCAGACCGCCGCAAGACCGCACAGGGTCTCCGGAAGGCGTGGCGGCGACAGGCTGCCCCGCGCCTCTTCTCCATGCAGCGACACGCCACGCCGGCCGGCGGCATCCTCGTCCCGGCGCGCCACACCGTTCGACAAACAGACCTGACACGGCTCAACAGGGAGAATGAGCATGAACACGAAACTCTTCACGGCAGCGCTTCTCGGTTCGAGCCTCCTGTGCTCGGCCGCCTTCGCCCAGGACTCCACGCTGACCATCGAAAGCTGGCGCAATGACGACCTCGCCATCTGGCAGGAAAAGCTGATCCCCGCCTTTCAGGCCAAGCACCCCGACATCAAGGTGGTGTTCTCGCCCTCGGCTCCGACCGAATACAACGCCGCCCTCAACGCCAAGCTGGATGCCGGCTCGGCCGGCGACCTCATCACCTGCCGGCCGTTCGACGCCTCGCTCGACCTGTTCAAGAACGGCAAGCTCGCCGACCTGACCGACCTTTCGGGCATGGAGAACTTCTCCGACGTCGCCAAGTCGGCCTGGACCACCGACGACGGCAAGCAGACCTTCTGCGTGCCGATGGCCTCGGTGATCCACGGCTTCATCTACAACAAGAGCGCCTTCGAGCAGCTCGGCATCACGCCGCCGGCGACCGAGGACGAATTCTTCGCCGCGCTCGACAAGATCAAGGAAGACGGCACCTTCATCCCGCTCGCCATGGGCACCAAGGACCTGTGGGAAGCCGCCACCATGGGCTACCAGAACATCGGCCCCAACTATTGGCATGGCGAGGAAGGCCGCCTGGCCCTCATCAAGGGCGAGCAGAAGCTGACCGACCCGCAATGGGTGGAACCCTTCGCCACGCTGGCCAAGTGGAAGCCCTATCTCGGCGACGGGTTCGAGGCGCAGACCTATCCCGACAGCCAGAACCTGTTCACGCTCGGCCGCGCCGCCATCTTCCCGGCCGGCTCATGGGAGATTTCGGTGTTCAACACGCAGGTCGACTTCGAGATGGGCGCCTTCCCGCCGCCGGTGAAGGCCGCCGGCGACACCTGCTACATTTCCGACCACACCGACATCGGCATCGGCATGAACGCCGCCACCAAGAACCCGGACGCGGCAAAGACCTTCCTCACCTGGGTGGCCTCGCCGGAATTCGCCGAGATTTACGCCAACGCCCTGCCCGGCTTCTTCAGCCTGAACTCGACCCCGGTGAAGATGGAAGATCCGCTGGCGCAGGAATTCGTCTCCTGGCGCGACAAGTGCAAGTCGACCATCCGCTCGACCTACCAGATCCTGTCGCGCGGCACGCCCAACCTCGAAAACGAGACCTGGGTGGAATCGGCCAACGTCATCAACGGCACCGTGACCCCGGAAGACGCGGCCAAGAAGCTGCAGGCCGGTCTCGACGCCTGGTACAAGCCGGCCGAATGAGCCTCGTAGCAATGGCGCCTGCCCTCTCCTGACGGGGAGGGCAGACCGGATTTGCTGTCGGGAGACGACATTGCCCGCGTCTCGGCATGGATTCCCGACACTCTCCACTCGCTTCGCTCATTTCGAGGCCGGGAATGACGGACAGGTTTTTCCCCTCGTCATTCCCGACCCTGAGCGACCGCAGGGAGCGGCAGGTGTCGGGAATCCATGCCCCCTCCCCGCGAAACAGGCGCTGGCCAAATTTACGACCGTTACGCCTTTGCAAAAGACTGAGCCCGCGCGCCCTGAAAAGGCTATGCTTTCCAGACCCGGCAGCCATATGAGATCGCATCCATGACGGCAGAAGCTGCACCCAAGAGACCGTTCCGCTGGCATATCGTCGTGTTCCTGGCGCCGGCGGTGCTGGTCTACACGGCGATCATGATCGTGCCTCTGTTCGGCACGCTGCAGCTTGCGCTGTTCCGCAACGCTCCCGGCGGACAGACCTTCGTCGGCCTCGACAATTTCCGCACCCTGTTCGGCGACGCGAACTGGTCGCGGGGCTTCTGGAACGCGCTGTGGAACAATGTCTGGTTCTTCATCATCCACATGCTGGTGCAGAACCCGGTCGGCATATTGCTGGCGGCGCTGCTTTCAAGCCCCAAGCTGCGCTTCTCGGCCTTCTACCGCACCGCCATCTTCATCCCGACCATCCTGTCCTTCGTCATCGTCGGCTTCGCCTGGAAGCTGATCCTGTCGCCGATCTGGGGCGTCGCGCCGAACCTGCTCGACCTCGTGGGCCTGAAAAGCCTGTTCACGCCGTGGCTCGGCAAGGAGGAATATGCGCTGACGGCGCTCAGCCTGATCTCGGTGTGGCAGTTCGTCGGCATACCGATGATGCTGATCTATGCCGCGCTCCTGTCCATTCCCGACGAGGTGATCGAGGCGGCCGAGTGCGACGGCGTGACCGGCATGGCGCAGTTCTGGAAGATCAAGCTGCCGCTGATCCTGCCTTCCATCGGCATCATCTCGATCCTGACCTTCGTGGCCAACTTCAACGCCTTCGACCTGATCTATTCGGCGCAGGGCGCGCTTGCCGGTCCCAACTACTCGACCGACATCCTCGGCACCTTCCTCTATCGCGCCTTCTTCGGCTTCCAGCTGCAGGTGGGCGACCGCAACATGGGCGCGGCCATCGCCACCATGATGTTCCTCATCATCCTGGCGGGCGTGTGCCTCTATCTGTTCCTCATCCAGACGCGGCTGCGCCGCTACCAGTTCTGAGGAGGGAAACGATGAGCCGCGCCACCACCTCGCTGCCCCGCTCGGTCGCCGCCCACGCGATCCTGATCACCTACACCGTCATCGCGCTGTTTCCGGTGTTCCTGATCCTCATCAACTCGTTCAAGGCGCGCCGGTCCATCTTCGGGGCGCCGATGGCGCCGCCGACGCCGGAGACGTTCGACCTCGTCGGCTACCGCATGGTGCTGACGCAGGGCGATTTCCTCACCTATTTCCAGAACAGCTTCGTCGTCACCGTCGCCTCGCTGTTCTTCGTGCTTCTGTTCGGGGCGATGGCCGCTTTCGCGCTGTCGGAGTACCGCTTCCGCGGCAACCGGCTGATGGGGCTCTATCTGGCGCTCGGCATCATGATCCCGATCCGCCTCGGCACCGTCGCCATTCTCCAGATGATGGTGGCTTCGGGGCTGGTGAACACGCTGACGGCGCTGGTGCTGGTCTACACGGCACAGGGCCTGCCGCTCGCCATCTTCATCCTCACCGAGTTCATGAGCGGCGTGTCCGACGACCTGAAGAATGCCGGGCGCATCGACGGGCTGTCGGAATACCGCATCTTCTTCCGTCTGGTGTTGCCGCTGGTGCGGCCGGCCATGGCGACGGTGGCGGTGTTCACCATGATCCCGATCTGGAACGATTTGTGGTTCCCGCTGATCCTGGCGCCGTCGGAAGCCACCAAGACCGTCACGCTCGGCGCCCAGATGTTCATCGGCCAGTATGTGACCAACTGGAACGCGGTGCTGGCCGCACTGTCGCTGGCGATCCTGCCGGTGCTGGTGCTCTACCTCGTCTTCTCGCGGCAACTGATCCGCGGCATCACGTCGGGAGCGGTGAAGTGAACGCCGTCACGATTGCCCCTCACCCTTGCCCTCTCCCCGCAAGCGGGGAGAGGGGGACACCGGCGTCGCAGCTGCGTTCCTCTCCCCGTCGTTCACGGGGAGAGGTGCCCGGCAGGGCGGAGAGGGGCTGCGCCCTCGTTTCATCAACGAAGTGTACTGGCAGGAGGCAATGATGCCCTCGGAAAACCCCTTGCGCGTCGTCGTCGCCGGGCTCGGCAACATGGGCCGCAGCCATGCGCTGGCCTATGCGACCAATCCGGGCTTCGAGATCGCAGCACTCGTCAACCGCTCCGATGTCGAGCTGCCGGGGCCGCTCGCCGGCCAGCCGATCCGCCGCTCCTTCACCGAAGCGCTGGCCGGGGAAAAGCCGGACCTCGCCTGCATCGCCACCTATTCCGACAGCCATGCCGACTATGCGGTGCAGGCGCTGGAGGCGGGCTGCCATGTCTTCGTGGAAAAGCCGCTGGCCACGACGGTTGCCGATGCCCGGCGCGTGGTCGACGCGGCAAAGGCCAATGGCCGCAAGCTGGTGATCGGCTACATATTGCGCCACCACCCGTCCTGGATGCGGCTGATCGCGGAGGCTAGGCTGCTCGGCGGCCCCTATGTGTTCCGCATGAACCTCAACCAGCAGTCTTCCGGTTCGACCTGGGAGACCCACAAGCAACTCATGAAGACGACCTCGCCCATCGTCGATTGCGGCGTGCACTATCTCGACGTGATGTGCCAGATCACCGACGCCAGGCCGGTCGAGGTGCGCGGCATGGGCGTGCGCCTTTCCGATGAAATCGATCCTGCCATGTACAATTACGGCCATCTGCAGGTGCTGTTCGAGGACGGCTCGGTGGGCTGGTACGAGGCCGGCTGGGGGCCGATGATTTCCGAGACCGCCTTCTTCGTGAAGGACGTGATCTCGCCCAATGGCTGCGTGTCGATCGTCATGGCCGAGGGTGCGAAGTCCGACGACATCGACACCCACACCAAGACCTCGACCATCCGCCTGCACAGCGCCGCCACCGGAGCGGACGGACGGTTCCCGAATGAGGACCGGTTGCTGTCCATGCAGGGCGAGCCCGGCCATCAGGAGCTGTGCGACCTCGAACAGGCCTTCGTGCTGAAGGCGATCCGCGAGGACATCGACCTCACCCGCCACATGGACGACGCCGTGAAATCTCTGGCCGTCTGCCTTGCCGCCGACGAGAGCGTACGCACCGGCAAGGCGGTGCGGCTGTGAGACGGGTCGCGACATTCAACAAGGACCGCACATGGGCTCGCTGAACATCGAAAACGTGAAAAAATCCTTCGGCAAGGTCGATGTGCTGAAAGGCATCGACCTCGAGGTGGCAGATGGCGAATTCGTCGTCTTCGTCGGCCCGTCGGGCTGTGGCAAGTCCACGCTGCTCAGGGTCATCGCCGGGCTGGAGGACGCCACGTCGGGCCGCGTCGTCATCGACGGCAAGGACGTCACATCGACGCCGCCGGCCAAACGCGGCATCGCCATGGTGTTCCAGACCTACGCGCTCTATCCGCATCTCACGGTGAGGAACAATATGGGCCTCGGCCTCAAGCAGGCCGGTGCGCCAACCGCCGAGATCGACAAGCGCATAGCCCAGGCCTCGGCCATGCTGTCGCTGGAACCTTATCTGCAACGCCGGCCGGCGGAACTGTCGGGCGGCCAGCGCCAGCGCGTCGCCATCGGCCGCGCCGTGGTGCGCGAGCCGGAACTGTTCCTGTTCGACGAGCCGCTGTCCAATCTGGATGCGGCGCTGCGCGTCAACACGCGGCTCGAAATCGCGCAGCTCCACCGCCGTCTCAAGGCGACGATGATCTACGTGACCCACGACCAGGTGGAGGCCATGACGCTGGCCGACCGCATCGTGGTGCTGAACGGCGGCCGCATCGAGCAGATCGGCGCGCCGATGGAGCTTTACAATTCGCCGGCCAACGAGTTCGTCGCCGGCTTCATCGGCTCGCCGAAGATGAACTTCATCGACGGCGCAAGGCTCGGCGAGAGCGTCAAGACCATCGGCGTGCGGCCGGAGCATATCGCCGTCGATCCGCACAAGGGCGACTGGAAGGGCACCGTCATCCATGCCGAGCATCTCGGCGCCGACACCAATCTCTATCTCGATTGCGAGAAGGCGGGGCTGATCACCGTGCGCCTGTTCGGCGTCTACAATGCCGAGCCGGGGGCGACGCTCCATGCCACGCCCGATCCCGCCCGCACCTACCGGTTCGGACCGGACGGCCGCACGCTGTAGCCATATTGTGATGCCGCCTGCGACACCCGGGCGGTTTCATCGCGCGGCACGTTGCGCTAAACCGTCGCCCGAGGACAACATCCCGCCCTACCCGACAGGCAAGGCGGCACGAACGGGATGATGGACGATGACAATCCACGACAATGAACGCCCCGACAATGAACGGCAGATCGAGACCGGTTGCGCCATCGTCGGCGCCGGCCCCGGCGGGCTGATGCTGGGCTTCATCCTGGCGCGCGCCGGCGTCGACGTCACCGTTCTGGAAAAGCACGGCGATTTCCTGCGCGACTTCCGCGGCGACACCATCCACCCCTCGACGCTCAACGTCATGAAGGAGCTGGACCTGCTGGACGAGGTGCTGAAGCTGCCCCACACCCAGGCGCCGCGCCTGCATGCCGAGATCGGCGGCAAGGACATCACCATCGCCGATTTCTCGCGCCTGCCCGCCGCCTGCCGCTTCATCGCCTTCATGCCGCAATGGGAGTTCCTCGATTTCCTCGCCCGCGAGGCGTCGCGCTATCCGAACTTCCGGCTGGTCATGAACGCCACCGTCGAAGACGTCATCGAAGACAAGGGCAGGATCGCCGGCGTCCGGGCCTCCACCGCCGAAGGCCCATTGGCCGTGCGCGCGCCGCTGACCATCGGGGCCGACGGCCGCAACTCCATCGTGCGCGAAAAGGCGGGGCTTGAAGTGGAAAGCTTCGGCAACCCCAGCGAGGTGCTGTGGATGAAGCTTTCGCACCAGCCGCACGATCCGCCCTATGTGATGGGCCATGGCGGACCGCGCCAGGGCTTCATCATGGTGGACCGGGGCGACTACTGGCAATGCGGCTATGTGGTGCGCAAGGATACCTTCGCCGAGATCAAGGCGCGCGGGCTGGATGCCTTCCGTGATGCCGTCGCCGCCGTCTCGCCGCTGCCGGCGGAGCGCATGCAGGAGGTGCAGGCGTGGGATGACGTGCATCTGCTTTCGGTGCGTATCGACCGCCTGAAGCGCTGGTGGCGGCCGGGCCTGCTGTGCATCGGCGATGCCGCGCACGCCATGTCGCCGATCGGCGGCTTCGGCGTCAACCTGGCCGTCCAGGATGCGGTCGCCGCCGCCAACATTCTTGGCCCGCCGCTGCGCAGCAGGAAGCTGGCCGACCGCCATCTGGCGGCGGTGGAGGCGCGCCGGCGCTTCCCCACAAGGGCGACGCAGAAATTGCAGCTCATGATGCGCTCGGACCGCCGCAAGCGCGAGGACGACGGCAGGAAGCGGAGCGGGCCGCCGGCCTTCATGCGCGGCATCGCCCGCTGGCCGGTGCTCGCCCACCTTGCCGGACGCCTGATCGGCCTCGGCTTCCGACCGGAGCATGTGCGCCTGCCCGCGCCGCGCCATAGACACATGCCGGGGCGGTAACGCATTTCCGCTTTTCCCAAAAAATGCAGGAACACCCCTTTTTCCGTGTTCTTACGGCAATTTGGCCGGCATTTGCATGGCCAGGCCTTACCATATAACGTATATCGATATTTGAATGTTTATGCACGGGAGGTATCAACCATGCGCGCCATCCTCACGGCACTCGCGATCCTGGCCCTTGCGGGGCCGTCGCTGCATGCGGCCGAAGGGACCGATGTGCCGAAGTCGAAGCAGACCAGCCTCGGCCTTTACCTGACGCCTGCCGAGGCCCATGAGAAGGTGGAGGCAACGCCGTCCGAGGTGCTGTTCGTCGACGTGCGCACCCCGGCCGAGGTGACCTATGTGGGCATGCCGGTCGATGCCGATGCCAACATTCCCTATATGATGCTGCCCGATTTCCCGTCATGGGACGAGGAAAAGTCGACCTTCAAGCTGGAAGCCAATCCCGATTTCGTGGCTGCGGTGCGCTCTCGCCTCGACGCCAAGGGGCTGACGCCGGAAGCGCCGGTCATCGTCATGTGCCGGTCCGGCGAGCGCAGCGCCGCCGCCGCCAACCTTCTGGCCGAGGCGGGCTTCACCCAGGTCTACAGCATCGTCGAAGGGTTCGAGGGCGACATGGCCAGGGACGGCGACAAGGCCGGCACCCGCAGCGTCAACGGCTGGAAGAACGCCGGCCTGCCGTGGAGCTACAAGCTCGACCGCGACAAGATGTACGGGCTTCAATAAGCGGAAAGGCGCACGGCCGTGTGTCTGTCGGCCGCGCGGCGCGGTTCCTCAGCCGACGAAGGCGCGTTCCACCACGAAGTCGGCCGGGCTGTTCAGCGAGCCTTCGACGAAGCCACGCGCCTCGACGAGGTCCTTGACGTCGCGCAGCATGTGCATCGACCCGCAGATCATGACGCGGTCGGTTTCCCGGTTCAGCGGCTCGATGCCGAGATCGCTGTAGAATTTGCCGGTCTCGATCAGCGTGGTGATGCGGCCCATCACCGGCGTTTCCTCGCGGGTGGTGGAATTGTAGAGCGTGACGCGGCCGGCGGCGAATTCGCCGATCAGCGGGTCGTCCTGCAAGGAGGCGACCAGCTCCTGTCCATAGGTGAGTTCGGCGCGGTCGCGGCAGGTATGGGTGAGGTAGACATGCTCGAACCGCTCATAGGTGTCGGGATCGCGCAGCAGGCTGGCGAACGGCGCAATGCCGGTGCCGGTGGAAATCATGAACAGGCGCCTGGCGGGGGTCAGCGCATCCAGCACCAGCGTGCCGGTGGCCTTCTGGCGCATGAGAACGGTGTCGCCCGGCTGGATCTTCTGCAGATGCTGGGTCAACGGACCGTCCGGCACCTTGATGGAGAAGAATTCCAGTTCATCGTCCCAGGCGGGGCTGGCCACGGAATAGGCGCGGAACACCGGCTTTTCGGCGTTCGGCAGGCCGATCATGACGAACTCGCCGGAGCGGAAACGCAGCGATTGCGGGCGGGTGATGCGGAAAGCGAACAGCCGGTCGGTGTAATGCTTCACCGACACCACGGTCTCGGCATAGACATTGGCCGGAATGGGAAACTGGACCGGCTTGGCTTCGGCCGTGTTCAAGGAAGGTACTGTGTTCATCAAGACAACTTTCCGCAAATGCAGCGCACCAGATCATGCGCGTCCGATCCGTCCAGATCCAGCGCCTCCCACGCGCAATGCTGTTCGGTAAAGCTCATGTGTCCTTGAATTAAATAGTATGGAGGCCAGTTTTGCGTCAAGAAGCTGCGGCGAAACGCCTTTTCAATCTGGAACATATCCGCGAAGTGAACGTTCCGGCATCGGGCAACATCGCAGAAACTTCCGCCACAGGGTTTCAGGATGCCGTTTCCGGCCACATCCCGTCCGGCCGGTAGGGGCACCATGAACCGCCAGCGCGGGCCCGACAACGCTGTTGCCTCGGCACGCCTGGGTTCCTATAGAGAGAGGAGCCTGCTCCGAACCGGAGAAAATGGCAGTTGGAACGATGATCTGCCGAGAGAACCGCAAGGCCGCAGTGCCGGAAGCCGCGGCACCGGATCGGAACAACAGGAAAGGAACCGGATGGCCGACCAGCTCGCGACCGAAATCATCGACAAGATCAAGGAACACGCCGAGCCCGGCGCCGAGGAGATAACCGTCAACACGGAACTCACCTCGCTCGGCATCCACTCGCTGGAACTCACCGAGATCATCTTCGACCTCGAGGAGAAGTACGGCATCGAGATCGAGATGAACACGGTCGAGGCCTGGAGCAATCTGAAGAATGTCGGCGACATGATCGAGGCGGTTCGCGCCCTGATCGCGCAAAAAGGCTGATCCGTCCCCACATGCGCAAGCGCGTCGTCATCACCGGCATGGGCGGGCTTTGCGGGCTCGGCACCGATGCCGCCACCATCTGGGGCGAAATGCGGGCCGGGCGGCCGGCCATCGGCCCGATCTCCAATCCCGCGATCCACGACGTCAAGGTCGCCACCGGCTGCGAGATCAGGGAGCTTCCCGAGCACGGCATCGACCGCAAGCAGCTCGTGGCCATGGACCGCTTCAGCCTGCTGGCGGTGATCGCCGCGCGCGAGGCCGTGCGCCAGGCCGGGCTGGTCATCGACGAGACCAACACGCAACGCATCGGCGCCACGGTCGGCGTCGGCGTGTGCGGCTGGGAGGTCATCGAAGAGAACTACCGGGCGATCCTGCTCGACGGCAAATCGCGGGCCGGCATCTTCTCCGTGCCGAGGGCGATGCCCGGCGCGCCGGCCGGTCAGGTCAGCATGCATCTGGGCCTGCGCGGTCCGGTCTTCGGCGTCACCTCCGCCTGCTCCTCCGCCAATCACGCCATCGCCTCGGCGGTCGACCAGATCAGGCTCGGCCGGGCCGACGTGATGCTGACCGGCGGCAGCGACGCGCCGATGGTATGGGGCATCCTGAAGGGCTGGGAGGCGCTTCGCGTGCTGTCGCCCGACACCTGCCGCCCGTTCTCGGCCGACCGGCAGGGGCTGGTGCTGGGCGAAGGGGCCGGCATGGTCGTTCTTGAAAGCTACGAGCACGCCAGCGCGCGCGGCGCCGACATCCTGGCGGAGATCGTCGGCACCGGCCTGTCCGGCGACGCCTCCGACATCGTCGCGCCCACCGTGGAAGGGCCGCAAGGCGCCATGCGGGCCTGCCTCGCCGATGCCGGCCTCGAGCCGCAGGACATCGACTACCTCAACGCCCACGGCACCGGCACCAAGGCCAACGACCAGATCGAGACCGCCGCGATCAAGCGCGTGTTCGGCGAGCACGCCTACAAATTGTCGGTGTCATCGACCAAGTCCATGCATGCCCACTGCCTCGGCGCCTCCGGGGCACTGGAGCTGATCGCCTGCGTGATGGCCATCCGCGAGGGCATCGTGCCGCCGACCGCCAACTACCGCGAGCCCGATCCCGACTGCGACCTCGACGTGACACCCAATGTGGCGCGCGAGCGCAAGGTGCGAGCCGCGATCTCCAACGCCTTCGCCTTCGGCGGCACCAATGCCGTGCTGGCATTCAAGGCCGTGTGACCCGTTGATTACCCGGGCGGCGGTCCCCATCTTGTGGCTCCCGCCTCCGCCGTCCCGGCATCCCAGCTTGCAGGAGCTCCTCCATGGCCGATCTGTCCGCCTTCCCCATCACCACGCGCTGGCCGGCGCAGCATCCCGACCGCATCCAGCTCTATTCGGCGCCGACGCCGAACGGGGTGAAGGTCTCGATCGCGCTGGAGGAACTCGGCCTGCCCTACGAGCCGCACTATATCGACATCGGCAAGGACGAGAGCTGGACGCCGGAATTCCTGTCGCTGAACCCCAACGGCAAGATTCCGTCGATCATCGACCCCAAGGGACCGGACGGCGAGCCGCTGGCGCTGTTCGAATCCGGCGCCATCCTGCTTTATCTCGCCGAAAAGACCGGCAAGCTGATCCCCGCCGACCCGGCCAGGCGTTACGAGACCATCCAGTGGGTGTTCTTCCAGATGGCCGGCATCGGGCCGATGTTCGGCCAGCTCGGCTTCTTCCACAAGTTCGCCGGCCGCGAGATCGCCGACAAGCGCCCGCTGGAGCGCTATCGCGTGGAATCGCGCCGCCTGATCGGCGTGCTCGACGGGCGTCTGAAGGACCGCAAATGGATCATGGGCAACGACTACACGATTGCCGACATCTCCATGCTGGGCTGGGTGCGCAACCTGATCGGTTTCTATGAGGCCCGCGAACTGGTCGGCTTCGACGACTTCCCGGCCGTCGCCGCATGGCTGGAGCGCGGCCTTGCCCGCCCCGCCGTGCAGGCCGGGCTGGAAATCCCCAAGCGCCCGTAAGAACGCCGCGCCGGCCCGGGCAGGCTACAACTCCTCGCCGTCGCCCATGATCATGTCGGCGGCGCGGCGGCGGGTGAGGACACGCTCGGCATTGGGCAGGTCGTTGGAGGCGACCTTGGCGCGCGCCTCCTCGTCGGGCAGGCCATGCTCCTGCCAGCGCGCCAGAAGCCGGCGCTCCAGCACTCCTTGCGGCACGTCGAGGAAGACCGAGAAATCGAACAGCGGCGCCAGCCGCGCCCATGGCTCCTCGTCGAGCAGCAGGTAGTTGCCCTCGACCAGCACGAAACGAACCTCCGTGCCCAGTATGGCCGCGGCGGCCCGCGACAATTCCATGCCGCGGTCGAACAGGGGAATGGCGATGTCGGGCTCGCCGGCCCTGATGCGCTTCAGCAGCGCCTCGAACCCGGCGAAGTCGAAGCTTTCCGGACTGCCCTTGCGCGCCCGCATGCCCCGGCTTTCAAGCACCCGGTCGTCGAAGTGGAAGCCGTCCATCGGCACCACTTCCACCGCGCCCTCCGGCAGCAGTTCGCGCAGCTTTTGCGACAGTGTCGACTTGCCCGCACCCGGCGGCCCGGCAATGGCGACGACGAACCGCCCGGACTTGCCGGCGCGCTTGAAGATGGCGGAAGCAATGGACGCTATGGCGGACATGGGACCCTCTTCCTTACAGGAACGCCAGAACCATCATACGGGTTCCACCGCCCGCATATACAGGAAAGCCGCGTCGAAGGGCACCTCGATCCGGCCCCCGCCGGCCGTGGCAAGGCGCAGGCTGCCGGCTTGCGCCTCTACCCTGTCCGGCAATTGCGACGACCCCACCGGCAACGCGCCGATGACCTGCCGGAAGGCAACGCGGCCGCCCAGCTCGAAGGCGGTGGCGACCCCTTCCCGCTTCAGCCAGTTGTCGCCCAGCGACGCCGCATGGCCGACGGCGGCGCGGCCGTCCTCGATGCCGAGCACGCCGCGATGGCGGCCGCTCCACGGCGCATAGTCACGGCCGCCATTGCTGATCCACAGCATGGTGACCGGCAGTTCGGCCGGATTCTTGAGCACGAGGACGAGATCGTCCTCGGCCTTGCGGGCCACCGCCGTCCAGCCCAGCCCCGCCGGTTCGGCCTCGACCAGCGTGACGAAATCCTCCTGCAGGCGCTCGGGCCTGTAGTCGCGCAGATCGACTGCGTCGCCATCGGCGGCCGGAAAGCGCGTGATGTCGGTGCTGCGGGCCGGATAGGCCAGCAGCGAGCGGCCGCGCGCCGGGTCCGGCTCCAGCGCCTCGTCCCCGGTGCCGGCAAGGCGCTTGGGCGAGAAAGCGAGGCGGCCGCCCTCCTTCATCACGGTCATGGCGTGGTGGGCGACGGAGATCGCCCCCTCGCCGCCGGTGAAGACATGTTCCTGATAGAGGAAGGGGTGGCCGTGACGCAGCACGAGAATCTTGTCCACGGTCGCGCCCATCACCTTGCGCCGCAGCCGCAGCGAAGCCCGCCAGCCGTCCGGCGTGGCGGCGCTGCCGGTCACATCCCAGGCGCTGTTCGCCGGCCAGCCATGCAGTGGCGCCGGCTCCACGTCGGCACGCGAGAACGGCGCGCACAGGAAATCACCGGACAGGCGCAGGACGCCGTCCGGCAGGGTGCCCGGCAGTGCCTCGCGCGGCTCGCCGATCCATGGCGCGCGGTGCAGCGGCTTCAGCCTGCGCCCGTCCCTTTCGATGACAAGGTCGGCGATATGCCCGACGGCAAGATCGACGGACACCGAGATGCCCTCCGCACCGAAAGTGATGTTTTCCATGCCTGCCCTTTCCGAAACCTGCTGCATGCGGGCCACAATGCGCAAGCCGCATGCGGCTGGCAATGGCGAAGCGATGGACGCACGCAACGGCTTGGGCTAGGGTCCGCGCCGGTTTCCGCCTTCATTCTCCTGCCAGCACTGTTTTTCACGGCAAGCACTTGTCCCGACTGCTCCACAAACTCGTCGTCCTGTTCACCCTTGTGGCGCTGATCGGCGGCTGCAGCACCACCATGCCGCCCGAGGCGGTGCTTGCGGTGCCGGCCGCGCCGCAGAAATACGCCTCGATCGTCGTCGATGCGCGCACCGGCAAGCAGCTTTTCGAGATGAACTCGACCTCGCCCCGCTATCCGGCCTCACTGACCAAGATGATGACGCTCTACATGCTGTTCGAGGCGCTGACGGCCGGGCGCGTGGAGAAGGGCGCCGAGATCCCGGTTTCCGCCTATGCGGCCTCACGGCCGCCCAGCAAGCTCGGCCTGCGGCCCGGCGAGCGGATCGACGTCGACACCGCCATCCGGGCCCTGACGGTGAAGTCGGCCAACGACGTCGCGGCGGCGGTGGGCGAATATCTCGGCGACAGCGAGGAAGCCTTCGCCGCCGCCATGACCGCCAGGGCGCGCCAGCTCGGCATGCGCGACACCACCTTCCGCAACGCGTCCGGCCTGCCGGACGAGGGCCAGTTCACCACGGCCCGCGACATGGCGGTTCTCGGCATCGCGCTGCGCAACCGCTTCCCGCAATATTACCACTACTTCTCGGCCAGCGACTTCATGTTCCGCGGCAAGCTGGTGCGCGGCCACAACGACATGCTCGGCCGCGTGCACGGCGTCGACGGCATCAAGACCGGCTATGTCCGCGCCTCCGGCTTCAACATCGTCACCTCCTACAGCGCCGACGGACGCCGCTACATCGTGGTGGTGATGGGCGCCAACACGGCGCGCGAGCGCAACGCCCATGCGGAGTCGCTGCTCGAGCGGGCGCTGGCGGCGTCTTCCGACAAGACGCGGGTGGTGTTCCAGGAAAGCCGGTAGGCCTCGCGCCGTTTGCCCGGAACGAATTGGTTCGAGCCTATTTCGCGGGAATGACGATCTGGTCTGTCTTGTCGCCCTTCGGGCGCTCCACCGGCATCTGATCGCCGGTGACGATGAAATAGATCGTCTCGGCGATGTTGGTCGCGTGGTCGCCGATGCGCTCGATGTTCTTGGCGCAGAACAAGAGATGCGTGCAGGGGGTGATGTTGCGCGGATCTTCCATCATGTAGGTCAGCAACTCGCGAAACAGCGAGGTGTACATGGCGTCGATCTGGTCGTCGCGGTCGCGCACGAAGCCGATGGTCGCCACCGAGCGCGAGGCATAGACGTCGAGCACTTCCTTGAGCTGGGTCAGCGCCAGGTCGGCCAGCGCCTCGATACCCCGGTAGAGCGACACCGGCTGCGCCCCCTCGCCCACCGAGGCGACGCGCTTGGCGACGTTCTTGGCCAGATCGCCGACCCGTTCGAGATCGGCCGAAATGCGGATGACGCCGATCACCTCGCGCAGATCGGTGGCCATGGGCTGGCGCTTGCCGATCAGCAGGATCGCCTTGTCGTCGACCTCGCGCTGGCCCTGGTCGAGGATGGCATCGTCCTCGACGACCTTGCGGGCGAGATCGGGGTCGCCGTTGACGAGGGCGGCGACGGCCTGCTCGACCATGCGCTCGGCATGGCCGCCCATGGCGGCGATGCGCTTCGACAGATATTTCAGTTCCTCGTCATAGGCGCTGACGATATGCACCGACTGCATTGACGGCATCCTCCGCGACCGCGATTCGGCCCTATCTCTTCCCTTCCAGTACGCCAATCACATGACAATTGCGCGAAAGCCGGCAAGGATTTCCGCCACCCACCCTAATGCGGGCCGCCGCGCAAATCTAGTTGGCCGGCAAATGAACCGTGAAGGCGGCGCCCTTGCCGAGCTCGGAACGGATCGACAGGCGGCCGTGGTGGCGGGTGAGGATGTGCTTGACGATGGCAAGGCCGAGCCCGGTGCCCTTGCGCGACTGCACGGTTTCGGAATCGATGCGGTAGAAGCGCTCGGTGACGCGCGGAATGTGCTCTTCGGCGATGCCGGGGCCGAAATCGCGCACCGTCACCTCGATGCCCGGCTGCGGGGCCTTGTCGCTGCGGGCGATGGAGACGACGACGCGCTCGCCGTCCTGGCCGTATTTGCAGGCATTCTCCAGCAGGTTCTCGAACACCTGGTGAAGTTCGTCGCGGTCGCCGGGCACCAGCAGCGGCCCGTCGGCGAAGTCGCGCTCGATGACGAGGCCGTTTTCCCGGGCGAGCGGCGCCAGGGAATCGACGACGCTCTCGATTACCTGCCGCAGGTCGACCTCGGTGCCCGGCTTCAGGTAGGGTTTCATCTCCAGCCGGGACAGCGACAGCATGTCGTCGATCAGGCGGGCCATGCGGCCGGTCTGGTTCTGCATGATCTGCAGGAACTGCTCGCGCGCGGCCGGGTCGTTGCGGGCCGGGCCGCGCAGGGTCTCGATGAAGCCGGCGATGGAGGCGAGCGGTGTGCGCATCTCATGGCTGGCATTGGCGATGAAGTCGGCCCGCATGCGGTCGATGCGGCGCGCCTCGCTCTGGTCCTTGAACAGCAGCACATGCAGGCGCGAGCCGTGGCCGACCGCCGAGGCGGTGACCCGGTAGACGCGCTCGACCGGCAGCTTGTCGATGAAGTCGGCGGATTGCGAGCCGTTGCCGGTCAGAGCCGCATCGATCAGCGCCTGCATTTCCGGCGCCCGGAACTTGAGTTGCAGCGACATGCCCGGCCTGAGGTCGCCGAACGCCGCAAGGGCCGCGGCATTGGCATGGATGACCGACGCGCTGTCGTCGAAGACGATCAGCGGATCGGTGACGGCGGCGGCAAGGTTCTCGGCCGAAAGGCTCTGCAGTCCGCCGGCCTCCGCCCCCGCCTTGCGCTCCCCGTCCTCACCTGTCGCGCCGCCGGCGATGCCGGCAACCAGCAGCAAGGCGGCGACGGCGGCAGGCATGACCACGACAGGCAGTTCCGCGAACCACTGCACCGCGAACAGGGCGACGAACGTGGCGGCCAGAAGCCAGCGTGCCTGCCACAGGTTGCGCACGAAGCGCTGTGCGCCATATTTCTGTCGGTCACTCAAATCGGCCATGATGTCCGGCAGATTGCTCCTATAGGTCCGCATCCTGTCCTAGCACGAACTTCCATCCGCGAAAGGTTCGCCTGAATGAAAAACTCCGATGACACTGCGATGACAACAGGGGCCGAGCCCCTGAAGATCAAGGTCGGCGGGAAGAAGCGGCTGTTCGACATCGACGACCCGAAGCTGCCCGACTGGGTGGAAGAGCACAAGCTGACCGCGGGCGGCTATCCCTACGACAAGAAGCTGAAGAAGGACGACTACGAGGCCACGCTGGAGGCGTTGCAAATCGAGCTGGTCAAGGCGCAGGCCTGGATGCAGGAGACCGGGCAGCGCGTCACCGCCCTGTTCGAGGGGCGCGACGCGGCCGGCAAGGGCGGCACGATCTTCGCGCTGCACCAGTACATGAACCCCAGAACCGCGCGCACCGTGGCGCTGACCAAGCCGACCGAGACCGAGCGCGGCCAATGGTATTTCCAGCGCTATGTGGCGCACCTCCCCACCGCCGGCGAGTTCGTGTCCTTCGACCGCTCCTGGTACAACCGGGCGGGCGTCGAGCCGGTGATGGGCTTCTGCACGCCCGAGCAGCACAGGCAGTTCCTGGAGGAAGCACCGCGTTTCGAGCAGATGATCCGCGACGAGGACATCCATCTGTTCAAGTTCTGGCTCGACATTGGCCAGGAGACGCAGCTCGAGCGCTTCCACGATCGCCGCCACAGCCTGCTGAAGAACTGGAAGTTCTCGCCGATCGACATCGCCGGCATCGACCGCTGGGACGATTATACCAAGGCCCGCGACCTGATGATCGAGACCACCCACAGCAAGGCCGGGCCATGGACCGTAGTGCGCGCCAACGACAAGCGCCGGGCCCGGCTCGCCGTCATCCGCCGCGTGCTGCTTTCGCTGCCCTATGACGGCCGCGACCTCGCCGTCATCGGCGAGGAGGACGGCAAGATCATCGGCGAAGGCTCGTCCCTGCTGATGGCGTAAACCAGCAGGGCGTCACTGCCTGCGGACGTTGCCGGCCAGCGTTGCCAGCATGGTTTCGTGCGGCGTCTTTTCCCAGCGGAACGGCTGGCGCCAGAGCTGCCACAGCGCGCGCCAGCCAGCCCAGGACATCATCGCCCAATAGGCGGGCGTCAGCAGAACGACCTTCCAGAAACCACGCCTCTGTCCCTTTCCCATGGTTCGCCAGCCGAGCAGCAGGAAGGAGAGGTAGCCGCAGGTGACATTGACCACATCGAGCGCCATTAGCACCGGATAGGCCGCCCCCTTCGAAACGCCGAGCAGCAGCCGCGCGCCGCTGACAAGGAAGGTCGCCAGCAGGAACGGATGCAGCAGCGCCGAGGCCAGCATGCCGGCCAGAAGCACTTGCGCCGCAAGGAAGGAAGGCAGGCCGAGATCGCGGGCGAGGCGCACCGGATGGCGCATATGCACCAGGAAGGTCTGGGCCCAGCCCTTGAACCAGCGCGTGCGCTGCGGCACCCAGATGCCGAGCCTGCGGGGCGCCTTCTCGTAGGTCGGCGACGACAGCGTCTCGGCCCGGTAGCCGAACCGCGCCAGCCTCAATCCCAGATCGGCATCCTCGGTGACGTTGAACGGATCCCAGCCGCCAACCTCTTCCAGTGCGGCGCGGCGGAAATGGTTGGAGGTGCCGCCGAGCGGCAGGATCAGCCGATGGCGCGCGAGGAAAGGCAGCAGGCCTCGGAACAGCGCCCGGTACTCGAAGGCGAACATGCGCGCCACCAGGCTCTCCGGCCCGTTGGAGATTTCAAGCGGCGCCTGCAGCACGGCGACGTCCGGCCCGCATTTGCGAAAACGGGCCCAGGCTTCGGCAAGCTGCATGGGGTCCGGCCAGTCCTCGGCATCGTAGAGCACCACGAACTCGCCGCTGGTCATCGGCAGGGCATAGGAAAGCGCCTTGGGCTTGGTGCGAGGGCCGATATCGGGCACCTCCACCACCTCGATATGGGCAGGCAGCGGACCGGCGCGGATCGCCGCCAGCGTCTCATGGTCGTCGGCTTCGCAGACCAGCTTGATCTCCAGCTTGTCTCGCGGCCATACGATCCAGTCGAGCGCGGTCAGCAGGTCGGGAACGATATCGGCTTCCTTGTAGAGGGCGACAAGGACGGAATAGGTCGGCAGGTTTCCGGCCGGTGCCGGCGGCGGCTCATGTTCCACGGAGCCCGACATCAGGGCGGCGAGGAGGCGCAGCGCCACGCAGGAGAAGAAAAACAACGTCGCCAGCACATGGACAAGCGCCAGCACCAGCGTCGGCGCCAGTATCAGCCCGACCGGCAGCAGGGCCATGACGATGCCCACGACATAGCCCTGCCAGGCATTGGCGACGACGCGGGCCGACATGTCGGGACGGCGGTCCGACAGGCCGTTGACCGAAATGCGGGACAGAAGCGGGCGCCCGCGTTCGACCAGCGCCGCGCGCAGCGACTTCTCATCGACGATCCTCACCCGCGGCGCGAGGCCCGGACGAGCGCGCAGAAAGGCGCACATGCGTCCGGGGCGGATGAGCTTTGAGGGAAGCAGGAGGGAAACCGAACTCCCGCCTTCCAGATATCTCACCGGCAGGTGGTCGCCATCACCGCGCAGGAGCGTGAGAAGCTGGTCGTCGCTGAGCACCAGCCGCTGCGGGTCGATGGCGTCGAGCCACTGCAGGCCCGTTTCATCGGCCAGGGCCCGGATGACCTCGCCTCTGGTCGGGGCCCCGGATGCGGTCAATGCGGACAGGACATCCTTGCGCGCCCCGCGCGTGCGCAGGAGCCGCGCCGCCACCGGCGGCGGAATGGCCAGCCGCCGCAACACCGGCCGCCATTCCTCGACCGTGCTCCAGCCGTCGACCCGTGCCCGGATGGCGGGACCCGAAACCGTCCCGGCCCGCTCCCGGCTGGGATAGGAACCACGGCCCCCGCCGGCGCCGCCTCCGATCTCGATGACCGTTCGATGCATGACACCTCCCCCCTTTGTCGTCCAAGCCTGTGCCATCCAAGCTGGTCATCCATGACATTGCTTGCGGCCGCAGGTCCTGTTTCGCCGACAGCCGACTGCCCGCCGAGACAGGCCGCGCAAGGCGCCATGCCCCTGGCCGACAGCCGTCGACCGCTGGAAGCACACCGGTTTGTCGTGAAATGCTGAAAGCGACCCTCAGACCACCCGCCGAAACAGGATTCCGGCCACCTCAGGATCGTACAGGCAACGTCCCCCGATCCGTCGATCTATTGCCCGCGAACGGCAGGGATAGGGCTCCCCTACCGCGCCCGGTTAAAACCCAACTTGGCGAAACCCGCCTTATGAAGACCCGACTGACCAACTCAACCCCCCGATTGTTGATTTTTTCCATCGGACATGGCGATGCTAGCATGTTTTTTCCGACATGCCAGCCGTCAGGCCCGCAACGCGAAAAACCCCGCCTCGCGGCGGGGTTCCGGTTAGGGCAGCAAAGTCGTGCTGCGATCAGCGCAGGCGGCGGCGCTCCGAGGCCGGCTGGAAGGCAAGCCGGGCGTGATAGGCGCAATAGGGGCCGGATTCGCCCGCCTCGTTGCCGCAGAAATGGAAATCCTCCGACAGCGGGTCGCCGTTCGGCCACTTGCAGGTGCGCTCGGTGAGCTCGGTAAGGTCGAGGCGACGCGAGATCGGCACGACAACGTTCTCCACGGCACGCAGGTGCTGGCGCGCCACCGGCTCGGCGTCGAACTGGACCTGCAACGCGGTCGCGCCGACGGTCGGCGCCGCGCTGCGGGCCGGGCTGGCCGAACG
>WPCJ01354950.1_pt1 | contig 21329 bp, 16 predicted proteins | sample 5399831 | NCBI WGS metagenome assembly WPCJ01 (sample SAMN12869470, study PRJNA574797) | sludge metagenome | isolation source: wastewater treatment of pH10 | place: China:Beijing | collected 2019-05-20 | reverse complement strand
CTACTCGCAGCCGGTGCCGCCGCAGCCCGCAGGGTACGGCGACCGCGGCTACGGCGACCGGGACTACGATCGGCGCGACCGAGGCTACGACCGCGACCGCGACGACCGGAAGCCCCGCTACGACGACCGCGGCCGTGGCGGCTACGGTGACCCGCGCTACCGCAAGAAGAAGAGCCCGTTCGAGTTCCTCGGCGACATCTTCGACTCCTAAGCGCTCGCGCGGCCGTTCCTGCTAGGGGTGCCGCCCGCCCGTGACCGGCAGCACGGCACCGGACACGTACGACGCCTCCTCAGACGCGAGATACACGTACGCGCCTGCGAGTTCCGCGGGCTGGGCGGGTCGCCCGAGCGGCGTGTTGTCGCCGAAGTGCTCCTGCTTTTCGTCCCACCCCGTCGCGGGAATCAGCGGCGTCCAGACCGGGCCGGGCGCGACGGCGTTCACCCGCACGCCGCGCTCGCCCTGCTGCTCTGCGAGGGCGCGCGTGAACCCCACGAGCGCGGCCTTCGTCATTGCGTAGTCGAGCAGGTCGGGGCTGGGCTCAAACGACTGGATCGATGCGGTCACAATGATGCTCGCGCCGGGCGTGAGGTGCGGCGCCGCTTCGCGGACGAGCAGCAGCGGCGCAACGAGGTTGGTCTCGAACACGGTGAGCACCGCTTCACGGTCGATCTGCGCGTCCTCGTCCCGCCGACGCTGCGTGCCCGCGTTCAGCACGAGAATGTCCAAGCCGCCAAGCTCGACGACGGTGTCGCGCACGGTCGCCACGCAGGTCGACTCGTCGCGCAGATCGCCGGGGAGCAGCACGCACCGGGAGCCCTCGGCCTCGACTAGCCGCCGCGTCTCGAGCGCATCTACCTCCTCCTCCGGCAGATACCCGATCGCAACGTTGGCCCCCTCACGGGCGTAGGCGAGCGCGACCGCACGGCCGATGCCGGAGTCTCCGCCAGTGATGAGCGCTCGCGCCCCCGTCAGCCGGGCGCTGCCCCGGTAGCTGTGTTCGCCGTGGTCGGGCTGCGGGATCATCGGGCCTGTCATGCCGGGCTGCGACTCCTGTGGCTGCTTCGCCCACGGTGGCCTCGGGTACTTCGTTCGCGGGTCTACGTGCGGTGTCATGATTGCCTCCCTCGCTCTCGATAACGTGTGCTTCGAGCCTTCCTTTCAGAGCGGGACTCCCCAACCCCTTGAATTCCCAGGATTCAGCCCCGATGACGCACGAAATACCACAGGCGGATCGCGAAAAACAACCCCCTCGTCGCGCCGCGCAGCCGGGCGTACTGTATTTCTCACGCCTCAACGAAAGTCGTTCGGCGGGAAGGAGCAGCACCATGAGCTTCATCGCATTTCTTATCCTCGGCCTTATCGCGGGCGCTATCGCGAAGGCGCTACTGCCAGGCGAGCACGGCGGCGGCTGGTTCATGACGCTACTGCTCGGCGTTGTCGGAGCGATGGTCGGAGGCTGGCTCGGCGGCATGCTGTTCGGCGCGAACCTCGGAGAGTTCTGGTCGATTGAATCGTGGCTGGTTGCCATTGGCGGCTCGGTCGTCGTACTGCTCATCTTCGGGATGATCACGGGCGGCCGCAGGCGGGAGGCGTAGCCATGACGAACCCCGCTTCCGTGACGCACGCCGACTCCGCGCAGCGGGCGTCCGATGAGCCCAGCACCGTCACCGTTGAGACAGGAAAGGGGCCAGATCGCGCACTGAACGACGTCGCGAGCGACCCTGCACACGACACCCGCGTCGGCTCAGACTGGACTGCCGAGGGCGGCGCGGCCCCATCCGGCCCGGCAACGGCAGCGCCCGAGCACGGACGCGAAGCCGACCGCGGCGACGAGACCAGCGGAGGGTAACCCCGCCCGTCACCCCAGCGGGTCCCCCTAGGCGTTCAGCTCTCCGCTGGCCAGTATGCCCCGCCCGATACGGGCGGGGCATACTCATGCGCGCTGGGACCGGTGCGGACGAGGGCCCTGGCTATGCCTCCGGGTCGATCTTGGCGCGCACGGCGTTGCGGTCGGCGACGAGCGTGTCACGGACGGTCCGGCGGAGCACCTTCCCGATGAGGGACTTCGGCAGCTCCTCCCAGACGATGTACGTACTCGGGCGCTTGAATTCGGCGAGGTGCTCGCGGGCGGTCTCGCGGGCGGCGTCCTCATCGAACGTCGCACCCTCTTCGAGCACGACCACCGCAGTGACGATCTCGGCTCCGCTGCCACGGGCGACACCGACGACGGCGCTCTCAGCGACGCCCGGCACCGTGTTCACGACGCGCTCAACCTCGCTCGGCGAGACGTTGAAGCCGCCGGTGATGATGAGCTCCTTCTTGCGGTCGACGACTGTGACGAAGCCGTCCTCGTCCTGCACGACAAGATCCCCCGTGCGCAGCCAGCCGCCGTCGAGCAGGGTTGCGGCCGTCTCCTCCGGCCGGTTCCAGTAGCCCTGGAAGACCTGCGGGCCGGCGATGAGCAGCTCCCCAACCTCGCCGAGCGCAACCTGCTCCGTCGGCTGGTCGGGGTTCACGACACGAATGTCGGTTGAGGGGAAGGGAATGCCGATGGCGCCGATCCTGCGCGCCTCGCTGAAGGGATTCGCGAGCGCGACCGGGCTCGTCTCGGTGAGCCCGTAGCCTTCGTTAAGCATGCTGCCCGCGAGCGCCTCCCACCGGTTCACGACCGCGGGGGTGAGCGTCATCGCGCCCGAGATCGCGTAGACGACGCCCGAGAGATCGAGCTTGCCGTCGCGCGCGACCCGAGCGAGCCTGTCAAACATCGGCGGCACGGCAGGGACGAACGTCGGCGGGAAGCGCTTCGCCGCCTGCGAGACGAGCTCGGGGTCGAACGTCGGGAACAGCACCGCGCGGGAGCCGGTCTCGATCGAGTAGATGATCGACAGCAGAACGCCGAACGAGTGGAACATCGGCAGGAGACCGTAGATCGAGCCCTCGCCGCGGGTAAAGTCGGGCATCCACGCGGCGCCCTGGCGGGCGTTCGCCCACAGGTTACCGTGCGAGATCATCGCGCCCTTCGGCGTGCCCGTTGTGCCCGAGGTGTACTGCAGGCAGGCGATGTCGTCGCGGCTCGGGCGGGGGTGGCTCGCGGGGAGCTGCTGCGCGCGCTCGAGGGTCGCGAACGGCACGGTCCCGGTGGTGTCGGCCCAGAGCTTCGCCCGGCCCTCACGCGCCTTCGCGATCGGGAGGCGCAGCGCCGCACGGGTCGCGAACGGCATCGCGCGAGTGACGTCGACCGCGACGATGGTCTCGATGCCGAGGTCCGTCGGCAGCGACTGCACCGTCTCGACGACGTTCGTCCAGGCGATGACGACGCTCGCGCGGTGATCACGGAACTGCGTCTCGAGCTCGTCCCGGGTGTACAGCGGGTTGTGCTCGACGACGATTGCGCCGAGCCTGAGCACCGCGTAGAACGCGATCACGTGCTGCGGGGCGTTCGGCATGATGAGCGCGACGCGATCGCCCGCGCCAACGCCGAGGTCCGCGAGGCCCTGGGCGACGCGGGAGACCCGCTCGCCGAGCTCGCGGTAGGTGACGGTGCGGCCGAAGAAGCTGATCGCGTCGCGATCGGCCCACTGCGCGCAGCGCTCGTCGAGCAGGTCAGCGAGGGATCCCGTGACGGGCTCGATGTCGATCGGTGTGCCCTTGGCATAGAACCGATTCCACTCGCGTGTTTCATTCAGGTGCATACCTCTAAGGGTATCCCCGACACGCTAACGTGCCGCGCACCGCCGGCGTACGCGTTCTTACAGATCGCGCCTAGTTCAGCTCGCGCACCGACGCCGGGATCGCCCCGTCGCGGTAGAGGTCGATCGCGAGATCCTGATACGCGGTCAGCGCGACCCGCTGCGTCATCGGGCCGTACGAGATGCGGGCGACCCCGAGATCCTCGTACTCGCGCGCGGTGAGCGCGCCGGGCAGCCCGATCACGCTGATCTTCCGCTCGCCGATCCCCTCAACGAGCTTGCGCGTGGTGTCCGCGTCGAGCACGCCGGGCACGAACACGACGTCCGCGCCCGCGGCGAGGTAAGCGCGCCCGCGCTCGATCGCATCGGCGATGGACTCCTCCAACGGCCGCCCACCCGCGCGCACAAACGCGTCGGTGCGGGCGTTAAGCGCGAACGGCACGCCCTCGACGGCGCCGGCAGCGACGACGGCCTCGATCTCGGAGACGAACTCGGAGAGCGGCCGCAGCCGATCCTCGATGTTCGCGCCGACAGCGCCAACGCCGATGACGCGGCGCACCGACTCCCCCGCGTCGCCGTAGCCCGCGTCAAGGTCGGCGCTCACTGGCAGCTCTCCCGCGGCCTCGACGATGCGCCCGACCATGTCGAGAGTCAACTCGAGCGGGATCTCACCGTCGGCGTAGCCAAACGTCGCCGCGATCGAGTGCCCGGCGGTCGCGATCGCACGCGTCTCGGGGAGGGCCGCGACGGCCTTCGTCGAGATCGCGTCCCAGACGTTGACGACGCGAAGAATCTCAGGGGCTGCGTGAAGTTCGGAGAGGCGCTGGGCCTTGGATGCCTGGGTAGTCATGCCGCCACGCTACCAATCGACGCGGTGCCGCGGTAGGCCTCGTGCTGTGGGGTTGCTGGTAAAGCTCTCGGCCCGCGGCGACCACCTTTCCGCCTAAGCGGACTCCTGCGCCCACTCGGCCAGCGCCGCGCGGATCGCTTCAGAACGAGTGCGCTGCTCGCGAGCTGCGCGCGCCATCACCGCGTCGAGTTCCGATTCGGTCAATCGCACAGTCACTGCGCGGGCTGGCTCGTCCGACCGAGCTGGTCGCTCCGGGGCTCGAAACGCCGCACCAGGGAATCCGTCCTCTGCGTTCTTCACGAGTAGAGCAATCACTTCTTCTGTGATCTCGACGCCGTCGATCGTGCCGTACGAGCGACCCGTCGCCCCTGCTGCTTGGTTGTTCACCTCTTCCTCCTTAGCATCCTCTCAAGGATTGCCGCCGTGCTGGCATTGCGTGAATGACCAGGTAACGGGTTCCGCGCCCGAAACTCAGCGCAGCCAACTCCCACGGCCCTCCCTCGACATCGAATGCCAGCCGGAGCCACCGCGAGGGCTCGTCATCGTCGACGAGCGTATCGTGAGTGCCCGCGCCGCCCACATGCGAATCACTTCGTCGGCCTCGAGACCGCGCTTGAGCGCCGACGGGTGAACCTCCACCTGAACCACAAGCACCACCTTGGGGTTATGTACACGATACTGCCGCATATTCGTGTACGTAACCATCGCCGCCTCAGCGGTGCTCGAACGTGGCACTCACCTCCGCCAGCCCTTCCAAGGCCGGCACCACGAAGAAGCAAAAGAGGGCCCCGTGCCTGCAATCTCCTGCAGGCCCGGGGCCCTCCGCCGTGGCGTTAAACGGCCATCGGTTGGCAGCTCCTAGAAGTCCCATTCTGCCCAGAGGCGCGGAATCATGCGGTTTCTACGACTCTCGGACACGTTGTGCCCCCCCCTATGTGCCACTATAACTGAGCGCTCGAGGCAACCATGATCTTGAGGCACATCTGCAGACGCACCCCATTCAAATGTTCTATATTCCTAACCTAGATCGAATGTTCTATTTACAGAACATTGCCGCCATGTTATGTTTACCTAACACGCGAACGGTGTTAAGCTTTTCAAACTTTCTTAAGGGTGGGATGGCACATGCAGATTCAAAAACCAGCCGACCTTGCACGCACCGTGAAGACACGTCGACAGGCACAAGGCTTCACTCAGCAAGACATCGCAGATGCCGTCGGAATCACCCGGCAATCACTGGCCAGGATCGAGCGTGGCCACGGCGGTGCGTCATTCGACACCATACTCCGCGTCTTTGAGAAACTGGGCCTTCGCCTCGAAGCAATCGAGAACGAGCCACGCCACAGCACCGCCCCGATTCTGCCCCAGAACTATGACGCCCTACAGAAAGCAGTGGTAGCCCGGAACATCGACACTTCCGCGCTCACAGCAGCGGCCTACCGCAACCTTGACACCTCTGCCATCGCCGAAGCAGTCACCGCCGCCACCCGAAACATCGACACCTCCGCGCTGCTATCTAGATGGCGAGTCGCGCTCGACGAACTCACTAGTCAGGTTCAAAAAGCCGCAGCTCACTCAGGCCCCGAGCCCAGCACCAGGGAGGCGCGCCAGGCTCTCCTGAATACAGTGATCGAGGCTGGGGATCCCGATAGCAAGGGCGCAACAGCTGCTGGTGAAGTCCGTCCCAAGGCGACTCCGGACGGGTCAGAGAATGGCTGACGCGCTCGATGTCTTTTTGTACGACCGTCAGGTCGCAACGATCACACGACGAGGAGACAACCTGCACTTGCGTTATCTGCCGGACTATGTGGATAGTGAGCAGCCGGTTCCGATCTCGGTGCAACTCCCAGTCGTCTCAGGCGTCGCGCCCAGCGAGACGACCAAGCGCTTCCTAGAGAATCTCCTCCCCGACCGCCCCGATGTCAAGACCCGATGGGCGCGGGAAGCCAAACTCACCAGCGATAGCGCCTTCGATCTCCTCTCGGTATACGGCGCTGACGTTGCCGGTGCACTTGAGTTTTATCCGGCAGGCACCGTCCCACGTACGGAGGCAAACCTCTCGCCCGTAACTGACGAGATGATTGCATCCCGAATTCGCCAGGTTCGCGCCGATGACTCGGACTGGCTCGAGCGCAGGCCAGTTGAGGAAGGGTTTTCTCTCGGCGGCGCACAAGGGAAGTTTGCGTTCACTCGGCGAGACGGCCAATGGTTTGAGCCCACTGGGCAGAATCCCTCCACCCACATCTTCAAGCCCGGCGTCCACACCCTCGAAGGATCGGACGTAACCGAGTACATCACTCTGCAGGTGGCGCATAGGCTCGGATTGATCGTCGCGAACACCGAGATCGGACTATTCAATGGTGAGCATGTCCTGATCGTCGAACGCTTTGACCGCGTGTTCATCGACGGTAGCTACTTCCGTTTGCACCAAGAGGATCTCGCCCAGGCAACTGGCACTTCATACCTCAATAAGTACGAACGAGATGGCGGTCCTAACTATCGAGACCTTTTCGCCGTATTCGACCGCGATCTCGCACCTGTCGCAGCCCGACAGGCAAAACAGCGCTTCGCAGAGTGCCTCGTGTTCTCCTGGATCATCGGACACAATGACGGGCACGCGAAGAACTATTCGCTTACTCACGCTCCCGACGTTTCCATTTTGTCCCCGTTCTACGACCTCAATACGGCCCTCGCGTTCGAGCTTCCCGACACGATCCTCGCCAAGGATTACCGAGCCTATGACGGGATCAAACTGGCATTCTCCGTAGATGGGGCGGCAACAATCGGCGCATTCGGATTAGAAAGCCTCCGTACCCTGGAGCGACACGCCGAGCTCCCTGCCGGACATCTCAACGACTTCGCACTTCACATCGCGACGAACCTTCAGGCGGCCGTCACCGATGTCATCAGTGGCTTGCCGGAACCGCTCGGGCTCATTCCGGCCGTTCAACTCTACCCATACGCTACCTATGCCCAGACACTGCGGGTGCGAGACTTGCTCAGCGATAGTCCGTAATGGAAGTAGTCTTCCGACCGCTCCCTGAAAGCTTGGTTCCGTGGCGCGTCTGACGACTATCCCGTGTATATAGAGCATGTTGTATCCCTAAACGGAGGTTTCTCGCCTTGTAGCTCCATAACCAGATGAATAATCAGTTCAGTTCGAGTAACCTCGGAGCAGCCTCGGGATCGATATCCCATTCCAGGGCCATAAGACGCACCGCGCTCAGTGCGATCGTGAGTTCAGTTTGATGGCCCTGTGTCATCAGCTGCAACATCTGGCTAGCGATACTACCGCCGGCCGAGTCGCCTGACTCCTCGCGCATCAGATCCACTTCCAGGGCGTTCAGAAACAGGTCGATCTGCTCGGTGATCGTGTCTGCTGGCACTTGCTTGACGATCGCCTTCGATCGAGCGATTCCCTGTTTCGCGTCCTCCATAACCTGGACGGCAGCGCTGTGTGCTCGCTGTGATTCAGGAAGCGCCAAGACTCCTGACACCACCTGGACCGAAGCGACCGTCGCGTCGAGTGCCTCGGTCAGTGGCACTTCATGCGGCCGGGGAAGATCGGTTTCCCAAGGTCCGAGCGTGCCAGTTGGCAATAGCGAAGCGACTAATGACATCGTGAGTGATTCGATAGGCCTACCGTTACGAATCGGAACGAGCACGAACTTCTCTCCCGGCAGTCCGGCTGTCTGAAGAGCAACGCAAACCTCTCCAAGTGATTCGCTCCAGTCGACCAACGACCGCATATCAAGAGCTATGAGCCGCTCGGGGACAAGTTGATATCGGTCATCTGTGGGCATGTAGACGCGGAATCGACAGCCTATGTCTTTTCCTATCTGCTCCAGTTCAGCTTTCCGGGACTGCAGTCTCCGCTTCGTAAGAGTTCGCGCAGCGTCGGCCGCTCTTCCGAGCGCCCCTTCGCGCCGTCCAGCACGCGCAGCGCGTACGAGAGCGACGTTCGCAGACGAGTCTGCAGCAACCGCGGCGACGACAGCGAGGAGTCGATGCAAATCGGTCTCGAGTGCGCTAAGGCTCTCTGGAAAGGTGTCGTAGCCCAACAGATACCACGGCTCCTGCTGCGCGCGACGAAGTGACTTCGCAATCACATGATCACTGAGATGCGCCGCTAGCGCCTCGGGGTTCTCCAGATTCGTGAGGCGCGGAAACACATTCCCAGTGAGATCCGTAACGAGACCTGAGAGTGGATCTACGGCCAAGGACATGGGACCTTTATCCTCGTTGATGCCAAGTGCCCGTGGACGCCCATTGAGGCGCGGTCCGATTTGGTTGGCGTCTTCACCAAGAGCGTTTATTTTTTCCGCAAGCTGATTAGTGTCAACGTCCCTAACATCTGCAGCGGTGAAGGCATTTCCAACTACGCGTGTAAGCCGAGATACAGCCTCCATGAGCGGAAGCGCCGCAGAGAGGCGTTCTGTATCGGTAGCTCCCAGGACTGTGTTGGTCACCTGCATACGCTCTTGGTTCCAGGCCACTTTTAGTTCAGAGTGGTCGTACTCTCGGCGGAGTTTGGTGTAGCCAAGCTGGTGATCGCCGATTTGGTAGTCGTAGCCTCCTGGAAGCACCAGTTTGACGTCGACGTGCGCAGTTCTTGGAAAACAACGCAGAAGGAGCCGTCCGAGCGCGATTACTCGATCGTGCGGGTCGCCATGCGTGGTATCGGAGACATGGAGGACACGAGCGTAAGCGACTGCTTCACCGTTAGCTTCATCGATCCGGAGATCGAGGATCCACGGGTCACTGCTCCTGAGCTTGGCTTCTATCGCGGCCTCTCCACCACACGACTGAATAAGGTCCTTAGCGAGGTCTGCATAAAGAGAATTCGCTGTCGCGAGGATGTTCGCAACCCGCATAGTTGATGCGCGTCGCATCGCATCGGCAAGAGGGCTGGAACTGGAGAGCGCGGATTGGAATTCGACGGCCAGGTCAACCGAGCTTCCTTGGAGCTCGAACAGTAACTCGTTTGCGAGATCGACGTCGTCTGCTGCGACAAAGACCTCGGCAAGTCGCTGAGCACCGATCGCGGCAATCAGTGCTGATCCTCGCGAAGATTTAGGCGAGGCGGCCATTTCCGATACAGCTCTGTTGAACTCCTCGGGGAAGAAGTCAGGCAGAACGGTACCTGCAATCGCGCACCATTGAGCGACGGGCTGATTAGCTAGCGGGATCCCGTGTCGTTCGGCTATGCCAGTCCAGTTGACCGCCCGTTCGTAGAAATCGAAAAGACGCAGTCCTCGAAGGTACGCCGTCAGCTTGACGATATTGCTGTACTCGCGTAGCGCGGAGTCGTGAATCAGTTGGTTTATTTGAGGCTCATCCCGGAGCGCATTGGGGATGAATCGCCTGATCTGATCAGGCTCAAGAACAGGAAGCAGTCGGGTGATCGTGTGTTCAAGGGTTGGGGGCGGTTGGTCATGGATCGCGTTGGAAATAGCAATCGATCGCAGCTGATGCACTCCGGCTATTGTTCCGTTGCGCTCGACCAACAGGTGCTCTTCCGCCAAGCGTGCGAGCGGTTCCCGCAGTTCAATCTGAGTCACTCCGCAGGCTTCCGCGGCCTTATCGATGGGTAGTGTGGCCGACCAGCGATCCGCGGTCGCGGAAAGGCTCAACAGGTCGAGTTCGACGTTCCTTTGCTCAGAGATGCGACGGCGCACCTGGTCGCCAATCACTGCGCTAAGGCGTTCTCCACGAGTGAGCAAGTGAGTGAACTCAAGGGTGAGCCCTCCTGATTGTTCAAACGCCTCTTTCCAGTGGGGCGAGCCTGTTGCGTTTCGCTCGTGCAGCCCGTCGAAGATCGCCTGCGCAGCGTCCTCATCCAATGTCACGGTGATGGTGGTGCAGCCCGATAGGTCTCCAAGCGAGATGAGGTCTTCGTGGCGGGCGGTCGAGATGATGAACAGGCCTGGTATCGCAGCGGCCTCCTCACGTAGCTGAGACCATCCGCTGAAGTGTCCCGCTCCGGCTGCGTCAATGAGGAGACCAATGGGGTTCGCGTCAGAAGCCCGGTACGAACGACACAGTCGTAGCACGTCGGGAACGTCAGCTGGAGATAATCGGTTCACACGGAACCATAGGACACCCGGAAGGGCATGCGGAACCGACCAAAGTAGAGCGCTCTTTCCCACACCAGATGGTCCAGTCAAGATAACTGATGAAGTCTCTTGTATCCCAGTTATCACTTCACCAATAAGGTCAGCGCGGGGCACAACCAGCCCTGCCGCTACGTGCCCTGGCTGTGTCGCGACACCCTCATAAAAGCGATCATCATGAAGCTCTTCGGTGAGAGAAACAGGCGAACAGAGGCCAAGGGTAATCGCCGCTTCGAGCGAGTCGAGGTCAACTTGCTCTATGAAGTTCTTGCTCCGATTTACTAACTCGTTTCGGTCGAGAGATTGCCTGTCGACGTAATCGACTGGCGCGTTCGATCTGGCTGTCTCGGCCGTGATGGTGCGGAGCTCACGTGCCAGGTAATCAAGTACCGATGGCCGAAGCTTCTCGAAAGCCGCTCCCAGCAACGTTCTGCTGCTCTCATCAAGATAGGACCAGGAGGCTCCAAATACAGTTGTGCGATCAAGCAGTTCTCGAACATCACTCTCGCCGAGGCCGCGTCTTTTCGCGGCGGCAACAATACTTTCTTGTAGTCTTGAATCTTGTTTGAGCGATTCGCGGAGCGGTCTATCAAACTCTCCAAGTTCGGTTTCACCTTCAATGCCGCGCTCGAACACAACGGTGAGACTGTCCAACTCAACGTCACGTTTACGGTGTCGGCACCAGGCGTCAACGACATCTGCACTTGCCTTCCCTACAGGGAAAGCTCCTAGATGCTCACCTCTTGACTTGACCTGAACATGCCGAGAAGCTTCAGACTCAATCGTGATGTCTTCGAGCCCCTCAGGAACGATCGCTTCAGCTCGAAGTTCACCGGCAATCAGGCGGGCAGCTAGCCAGGCCGCGACCGTGTGTTGGAAGTCGAAGCCTCGGCTCGCCCATGCACCGCTTCTCGACCCACTCCACTCATCGATCAGCCGGGCCGAGTCATCTGACTCAGCGGGCACTGAGATGCTCGCTAAGGAGGCATCCGCACGTGGGCGGCGTTGCCCCGGCCCACGCCCCTTACGCTTCGACTTCTTTCGAGCCACTTACCGATTCTCCTAGATACTCTGGGCCATCTCAGCGCCCAATCGTCGGGATTTCCTTGATGAGGTTCTCGAGAAGGTTGTTCAGGTCGACTCGAATCAGTCTTCCAACCCGGTAACCGCGCACCGGTCCATCCGAGATCCGGCGCCGGAGCGTCTTGACAGATATGCCGAACTGTTCAGCCGCCTCAGCGAGCGAAACCAGCTTCGGCATGGGCGGCTCACCACTAGAGTCTGCGTGCCACTCCGAACGGGAACTCGAGTTCACGTCTGCCCTCCTCTGTCCATCAAACTTCTCTGAACAGAGGAACCTAAATCAGAAAACCCGAGCCACTTTTGGATTCTGGTCAGGTATTTTAGCGCATAAATGGATTAGAAGTCCCAATTCTCGTCGCGACCGCATGATTCTGCGTGCTTTCGGTAGTTGTACATTTTTCGTGCCCCCAGCGTGCCACATTGAAATGGGCCTTGTGTCCATCGTTGTCATGCGCTGGGCTTCACTCTTAATAGATTAGCCGCGCACGATGCAGCCTTCAATCAAGAGCCAGAGTCAGAGTCAGAGGTGCCTGTGCTCACAAACGACATCGCACGCTTCCCTATTTTATCCCCGCGCTCCGGGTTCACGTATAGCGTGCGCCCGGAGCGCTAAAGCACCATTGAGCTTGGTGTTGGCCTGTTCCCCCGTACTACGGCTACTACCGTACTGTTGGTAACTTGACCGGCTGCATCTCGTCTGTGCGTCACCCAAATTGAGTCGTTGATGTGAGGTGTGCCACTCGGGTGCTCGGTAAGATCCAGGACCAGAAGCTGCCCGAGGGGAAGATTCGTGGACTGGTACTCAGTGGCTTGAGCCAGATAAGAGGAGTCCAAGTCCTCCCTCGACGCACTACCGCGCTCCCTCTTAACTTCGGTCACGTACCGGCGGCCCTCGTCGAGCGTTAAAATAACGTCCGCGCGACCAGTGGCGATATTCGCATGCTCCTTACCAACGCGACCTGCGAAGGTGGTTGCGCTAAGGAACTCGTGGAAATGATTCTGGATTGTGGACTCAGGTGGAATCGGGTCGCCGGGTCGAATAAGCGCCGTATAGGACTGAGAATTGTCTCCAACGTAAACGAGGAAACGAACCGTGTGGCGGATCAACATAGAGAAATCCGACTTCGCTGCGCCGGTAAAGCTCGGATTCTCGCTTAAATCTGACATGATGTCCGCACAAATCTGATCGATCACGTCGTTCTTCGGCTGATCTCCCGCGAAGATTCCTACAAACGTCTGTCGTGCAGCAGCTTCGAGACGACGTCGGCGCGATAACGGCAGGTCATCAATCACAACAGCCTCCGCCCCAAGCAAAGCCTTTAGAAAAGGGGTGCTATGAGACGACTCCTCAGTGGGATCTGCTGGCTCCCGCGGGGCCGCTCGACTGCGATGAACGAGGTCCAGGAGTTCATAAATATCGCGTGACAACACGGGATCGTCGCGTTGCTTATCTACGGCGACGGCACGCTCAAGTTGATGTGCCATTGCCTGACGCTGCGCAATTTCGTTTACGATTCTTGGCCGAATGACCGAAGTCACGACTTGGAGATTCGTGAATTGACGATCTGCCTCGTATACCTTGGTGATCGCGTCGACCGCAACCCATGTGTCTAAGAAGGCTTCGTCTTCGATTTCCTCAGCAGCCGTGTCGAGTTGCCAGGCCAGAGTGATCCAAGCCAGCTGCGCTCCCTGTCGGGCAATTGTTTGGTTCCGGCTATGCGTGCGAAAGTTTAGTAACGCGCGCCTCTCGGCAATGTTCCTGGCTGCTTGTGCTGTCGCAGACAGGGTCTTCCTATCGGCCTCATGAAAAGCAATCAGTGCGGTGCAAGTGTGCGCGAACGCATCCGCGTCCTCTCGTCCCTCACCTTGTTCTGCAATTCCGACGAATCTGTCTCGAACCTTCCTGACTCTCTTTATAAGGTCTTGTTTGTTCGTCTGCATGAGAGCATCGCGCAGAACTCCAACAGCACTCTCATACGTAGCTTCATAGTTTCCCCGTTGGGCTAACGCGTTCAACGTAGTTGTGAAGCGTTCACGGTCCTCTGTACTGGTCCAAATGTCCGCCGCGACACGGAGCGCACGTGCTAATGGATCCTCAAATTCCTCCGGATAGTTATGGACTGGTCCTGTAAGGAGAGCCAGGAGCCTATAGGGAGCAACCGTCGTCTTCGCTACAACTTCAATGGTGATTTCGAGTTGAAGCCCCGCAAGGACTGGTCTTGAAACAATCGAATCTTCACTTGGCAGCAGAGCGTCGTGAAGAGTAGTCGCAACCAATTTGAGCGCATTTTCGTCACCAAGCAGGACATCTGCTGTTTCCCTCAAAGCAAGATAGCTCCTTTGATTCCCTAAGCCTGAGGCAAAGTTTTGCAGCGCTACAGAATGTTGCTCTGTCCACTGCCCGAGTTGCAACTGTGAACAAAAAGCGGCTGCCACGTAAGGGGCGAATTTGTCGGCAGCCAGCTCTTGTGCACTTGCCGATACATCTTCAACACTCCCGAGCGATTGTAGAGTGACGCTGCTGGTGTCTGTCACCGCCTGGATAAGGCGCTCGATGATCGACGATTTCACCTCCTAGTACCCCTTCGATGAGCCAACGCTCTAGAAGAGCGAAGTCCGGTCTTGTTTCGGGACAATGCTCCCAGAGACCCCCGACACTGCGTCGGCAAGCCCTGTATCCGCCGTAGTGACCAAGATCTGCAGGCCAGGTTCCTCGTTGGCAACATCGACTAGGCCCTGGAGCAGGGTCTGCGCGTGATCATCTTGTACTTCTTCAGCTTTCAAACTGTCGAGAAGGAGCATCCCGGGGTGTCCAGCAATGTTGCGCTCACGAGCCGTGCGCAGCAGGGCAATCACCAGTGCGTAACGTAGACGGAGACGTTCTCCAGGGCTCTGTGAACTAAAGCTCGATTTTGACCCTCCGCCTTTGGTGACATCCATCGTGCCATTGCCCTTGATATTGATGCTCTCCAACTCAGCAATCCCAAAGGTGCGGGCAAGTTCACAAGTTGCTTCACTCAGCTCGGAATACAGCTCTGCACTCACTTGCTTGATGTCGCTTTGGAGAACCTCCCTTGCGGCATCTAACACCGTAACCGGCAAGGGTATCTCCGGCTCTTCCGGCGACATTGCTAGTAGCGTCTCAACGACAGCTGACGCTGCGGCAAGTTCGTTTTCAGCTTGGAGCAGCTCTGTTGCTTGATGCGCGCCGCGAGCCTCGGCAATCCTTTCATCGATCGCCCTAAGAGCGTTCTGTGCCTCGATGAATGCCGTTTGCGATTCGTCTCTCGCCGCAACGAGAGATTTCTCAGCAGCAGTGGATGCGGCCAGTGCCTCGGAAGCTTGTAACTCTCTCTCTTCGTAATCGTCTTCATCATCAATATGGATAGTCCTGTCGCAGACTGCGCATTGGTGATCGTCATGCTCTCGGGAGCGCCGCTCAGCGCTAATCGAAGTCTCGCAACGTGGGCAGTACTTGGGGTCTAGACCGTGGAAAAGCGCGCTCGCAACCTTCGACTCCCGAAGACTATTGAGTGCCTTTGTGTCGGCGATCCGGTCCGCCTGGGCGGCACTGAGTGCAAGCTGTGCAGCTTCAACCGCTTGTCTAGCCGTGACTGCTAGACCGCCTGCTTCAACCGCAAGTTGACTCAATTCCTCTAGGTTCTCCGCAGGAGCCTGCTTGTGAAGCATCTGAAGGGAAGATTCAGCCTCAGCGAGTCGGTCTTGTGCTGCTTGAAGCTGACTCGCGATGGCAGCATTCGCGTCACGACCGCGGCGTTGTTCAGCCGCAAATTCGCTGTTGAGGCGCTGAGCAAGTGCATTTACTCGCATTGAACGCGTTGCCTCTGGCATATCAAGAAACACCTGCATCAATTTGACCGGAAGACTATCCCCTGGCGTGCTTCCAAGTAGAACTTTGTCAGCACCGGATGGCGGGTACAACACTCCAAAGTAGGAGTGCCAGCCATGCGACTTGATAATGCCTGTTTCATCATCATTGCGACCCCTGTTGAATACTTGCATCTCTTCCAGTCCGAACTCGCTCATCATGAACGAACCGACGTACTGAGCCCAATTCTCGTTTCCTTGGACTCGGCCTAGTTCTGTCACGCCCGCAGAATCTACATCATCACTGGCTTCTAGATCAGCGGTAGTTCCGGCTAAAATCCTTCCGACTTCGATCTTGGAATCGCCGATTGTGACTCGGAAACCGATCGGGCGACCATTGATGTGCACATCGAGGGAGACTTCTTGAATCCAGGACAAGACGTCCGCCTGCAGATTGCGAGGCTCGCCCCTGAGCACAAGCGTGACTATCTCAAGAATGCTGGTCTTGCCGCGGAAGTTACCGGCTGCAACCACTGTGACACCAAGATTGAACTCAAAGGTTTCATCGAAGGCCCCGGGCTCGATGCCTCCTGCTTTGTCGCCACGAACTCTCAGTCGATCAAGCCGGATACTTCGGTGATGCCGGTTAGCGCCCATCAGATTTATGCCATAGTCGCCCAGAACCTGCTCGACAACATCATTGGAACACTCAGCTTTTGCAGCAATTCGATCTATGAGGTTGGCGTCAGTATCGCTCACAGCTGGTCCTTATCGTTGGCATCAAGTGCGGCCTTCAACCGGCGTCTCGCTCGATCTGCGATACCGGCGATGTGCGTACCAAGTTCAGCATCCGCATACTCAGGTTGAAGATACTGGATATCGCGCAGAGCACTGCCACGTCTACCAGCGGCCAGATCAGCCACCAACGTTGCCCGCTCTGTGTAGTAAGCAAGGTCAGGGGCCTGCTCGATAATTGTCTGAGCGGTGGTTCGACCGGAATCAGTGAGGTAGTAATCATGTTGCGTTGTGTGCCCAGGCATGCCTCGCTTTCGACGAATTATGAGACCCGGCGTCCGCAACACTGAAAGCGCTTCGTCAAGAGGCTCGTACGCTCCAAACAGGTATCGAAGCATCGGATACGAGCGAACCTCGGGTTCGTCGCTCTCCAATATGTGACGAGCCAAGTCGAGATCATCCGGATTACTCTCTCGTTCGTAACGTGACAGTAACTCATCAGCGAGGTAGTCCGGATTACGAAGCCAGAAATCGAGCTTCTGGAGTAAAACCTGAGAGTGAAGAACCGCCACTGCGCCTGTTGGGGCTGCCGCGATTTCCGATTCGGCAATCGGTTCAGCTGCCGCATCGATGAGAAGCAAGAGTCGGACTGCATCCTGATAGACGCTCGTCGTCCGCCTTTCAACGACCTCTTCAAAGCCCGAGTGAGCTGCTGACACCTCGGCACCTCCCCGTCGAGCATCACATGCTTGTAATTCTATCGGGCCCGGGTGAGATAACCCAGCAAGACGACTTATGCATCGTGAGGCTGATTGGGCCCTAACCTCAGAGCGCCCGTCCCACCCAGATCTGCTGCGAAATCTCATGCTTGGATCGCACGTGAGTGCTGGTCGAGTTCCCGCGATGAATTTCATTGAGTGCCACTTCGGCCCGCGCGCGATCAATTCGCCGGGCCGTCGTCTCCGATTGAAGTCCAAGCGCGTTTGCTGTCGAGACAGAATACCGGTCACGATAGGCAGCAACTACGCGAGCCGATCGGCGCCATGATGCGCGTGCACGCGCATCAGCCGGTTCCGCGCCAAGTGCAGCGACCCACGGCGCAGCCGCGACAAGATCCCGATCAAGCACAGCATCGGCGCGCTCCTCCATCGAGGTTTGACGCTCCTCAAGCGCCTTTTTCATCTCGTCGCTCATCGTTCCGGTCGCCTCGGGGATCAGGCCCGCGATGAGGCGAGGAGCCTTGCGAGAGCGCCCCGATCCGGCTGCACGAGCAGTCACCGAAGCAAGCCGGTGTCGCAGCACGGCGGCGATGTCATCAGCATCGTCGAATCCTCGTGCGCGTACGAGACGCGGCAGCAGTGCATCGACATCATGATGGTTGGCTTCAGCTCGACGCAACTCGGCGGCCAGCGGGCCGAAGGCGTCAGACTCGATCGCGGCGATCGCATCCGACTCAGGGAGGCCCGATGCATGAAGCAGCGTCGCCCACCGGTCACGTTGCGCGGCGGCGGCGATGGTCTCGTACTCCGCGGCAAGCTGCGCGATCGTTCCCCACGTTTCTTGCTCCGCAACGAGAGACTCGTGAGCCGAGAGTTCCGCTCCAACGTTTTGCAGCACCCCATGAAGAACGCTCCGTGCCGTTGCTCCGTCGTCATCAGCAGGGTGTGGTCCGCTGTGCAGAGAGTCCGGTCGATCCACCGCCACATACGCCTGGTTCGATTCGCGTCCACGGGTCATCGCAACGTAGAGGTTCTCGCGGGTCATCGACGAATCGACGAGAACATGCGCGGTATCGGTTGTGACGCCCTGGGCACGGTATGAGGTGACCGCGTAGCCCAGCTCCAGGTTCTCGGCTACGTATGCCGCAGGCAGAACGACGGAGCTACCCCGTGTGGCGCCGAGCCGTCGAGCAACGACGGCTCCATCGGTGCGCACGTCGAGCACAGTCCAGCGGTCGCCGTTCCGTACCCAGCCGTGCCCTGCAATCAGTCTGCGGTCATTCTTGCGTGTGATCACCGTGTCGCCGATCGCTGCACGGCTGTCATCGTGCAGCGCAGCTTCGCGCGGCCCATGCACGGTCCCGTCGAGGATCAGGTCGGTGCGCGCCCGGGTGTTGAGAGCAACCACTGATTCGTTGGAATCGGAGATCAAGATCGAGGATCGCCCCGCGGCCCGGTCTGCACGCCACGCCTCGTAAGCTGCGTCGACCATTGTCTCCGTCTCACCATCGACGATGCGCGCGTGCTCGTCATAAGCATCGATAGCTTCGGTACGGCCATGGCGTAGATCGAGGGAGGTGGTCTTCTCCCACACGTTAATGAAGCGGTGCACATCGACGAGTTCGGGCACATCGTCCCGGCTGTGCGCGAGTAGCCCGAAGGCTCCGCCAGCATCGACGGACTGGAGCTGCGCGTAGTCACCAACTAGCAGCACCTTCGCCCCGGCTGACGCGGCGAGTGCTGTAATGCGGTCGAGCGACAGGGTGCCTGCAAGTGAGGCTTCGTCGAGGATCACCAGCTGTCCGGCAGAGAATCCTCCACCAGTGACCAGGTGGTTCTGCCACCACTTCGCGGTGTTTTCGGTTGCGATCCCAAGGTCCTCGGCAAGCACCTCCGCAGCCCCGGCTGAAGGCGCAAGCCCGACAACCGAGCCCGCGCCGTGCGCCGACTCCCACGCCGTACGAAGCGCACGCATCGCAGTCGTTTTTCCTGCGCCAGCAGGCCCGACCAGCAGGTCGACGACTCGACCCGAAACAGCGATCCGTGTAAGTGCCTCGGCCTGGTCCTCTCCGAGCACGCGCTTATCGCGATCAGGTTTACGCGCGATCTTCTCGATCGTTTCCAGGGGCACCGTTGGGGCGGTGAGGTCGCGGCTGAGATCGAGCAGACGATCTTCGGCGTCGAGCAGCAAGTTGGACGAGAACACGGTCGAGTTCTTCGGCCTGAACACTGACGACTGATCGCTGCGCCGAAATTCCAGCGGGCTTGAAGCCAGCTCGAACGGCGTCAATCGCAGAGACACTTGTTCGGCGGCATCAACTACGAGACCGACGACTGCTTCGCGATCCTCCATCGAAGCGAACCGGTAACCCATGGTTTGCCGTGCCGCTTCTGCGGTGAGGTTCCACCGCCGCCATGTTGAACGCTTCTCGCCAACCGCGGCGACGACGCTCTCACCGATCGAGCGAATCACATCAAGCGGGAGATCGTCCGCACGAAAAAGCAGCGGCCGTTCATTGGACGCGACCTGCTGCGCCCACTTGGTTGCGTCCTCACCCAAAATCGCTCCCGCGCGATCACGCCACCCAGCAGTGAGGTCGGACAGTGAATGCAGCGTCTTCTCGGGCCTCGTCGAGAGCGTTGCCTGGGCACGTAACTTCATGATCACCGCGGCACTCGGCCTGTGGCCATGCCGTTCCACATAGTCGTCAATGAGCCTGTCGGTTTCGACGTCAATGTGACGCGAACGAGTCGAGAACTCTGCGGCCAGGGCTTCCGGCACCGAGCTGATAGCCCAGCCAGGGTTGCGATTGCGTCCCATCGCTCGAAGCTCCCACTCAACACCGAGCACTCGGGTCAAATGATCCGCGAAAACCGCCTCATGCAGCTCTGAGATCGCAACAGTGGCGGCGTGCATTGGGCGACTGTCGAGTGACCTCCACTTGTTGTCGAGCACGGTCTGCACTTTGTTGCTGATGACAACGTGCGTGTGCAAGTGCGGATCGCCCGCGCGCGAGTCGTAGTGATCGTAGGCAGTTGCGATCACGCCGCGCACATCCACTTGCGCAACCGCACCGTTGCCTCCGCTTGCACCGGCGCGGGTGAATGCAACCTCCCGCTCCATGTACGCAATCATCTGCGCAACCGCCGCGTGATGCGCCTCCGCGATCAACGCCTGCGTTCCAGCATCGGCAACCGCCCAGAGCACGCTTGCAGATTTCGGGATGGAAAATGTGAAGTCAAAACCTGCGACTGCTTTTCGACCACCACGCTCAGCTTCGTCAGCCTCAATTGCCGCGACTGCTCGACCACGATCGACCGCGTTGAGCGACGAATCAACAGCTTCAACTCGGGTTTGCACTCGCTCTTCGAGGGACTTATAGACGGGGTACGCGCGACCAAGCGGATCGCGCGTGATGGGGTCGCGCCCCATGCCAACGAGGAGCTGGAGCTGTGCTTCGCTGACTTCATCGCCAGGAATGAGCTGACCGTTACCGAGCGCCGAGAGCCCGGCCCCCATCCACCTTCCTGGCGGCGTCCCTTCAGCTGAGTAGTAACGGGTCAAGGGCGTCGTGAGCGACCGGTCACCGTCACCAGCTGCGACCGTTCGCAGAAGATACTTGTACCCGTCCCCAGCGGACATCACCCTCATTGACACCGTCACGACTGAGCACCTTTCCTTCGTTACGAAGGAGGTGGTCGGAAGGTGTCAAACCTCGATCTGCCAGAGGCGTGGGGTCGCACGGAGGGTAAAGCTCCGTCTAGGTGAACAGAGCGGTATCGCGATGACGCGTGCCATATCTAGTGCCGAGGCGCTCCGCAGCTCTCTCAATCGCTGCATCTGGAATTTCAAGATGGTGCATGAGCACGAGAGTCAACACGATCCAGTTTGCGTCGCGGACACTTCGCAGCAACGCGCTGTCTTCCCACAGGGCGTCGGAATTTGCGTGTGCAATGGTGTTCCGAGCTTTGACCAGCACCCTGACCCAGACCGCGGCTGACAACCTTGTGGCTGACCAAACCTCTTGGTCAATCTGATGAATCAACTGCTCAACTTTAGACCTAAAGGTCGTTCGCCCGAGGTCGCCTTTGAGCTGCGCAATGGCGGCTTTTTGCGCAGCGTTCATCCCAATCAAGGATGCGAGTGCTTGTAGGATCGGTGCTGCGTCGGGCTCTGTTGCAAAGATTGGCGGCAGTCAGAGGTAGGCTGTCGCTCTGCGCCGATCAGGCGGCTGCTGCGAAATGGTGGTTGAGCATGCCCATGGCCTCCGTCAGCGCCGAGGGCCCAATGCCAAAAGCTCTCTCCACAAG
>WPCJ01194354.1_pt1 | contig 21369 bp, 20 predicted proteins | sample 5399831 | NCBI WGS metagenome assembly WPCJ01 (sample SAMN12869470, study PRJNA574797) | sludge metagenome | isolation source: wastewater treatment of pH10 | place: China:Beijing | collected 2019-05-20 | reverse complement strand
TCTATGGGCGCGAGCATGAGCCGTGCCGCACCGAGGGCTGTCGCGGCGTAGTGAAACGCATCGTGCAAGGCGGGCGCTCGACCTTCTTCTGTCCGGTCTGCCAGAAGCGCTAGCCGGGTGTTTGCGCAGGCCGCCCAAGCGGCTAGACCTGCCCGCGAAGACAGATGAGGAGCGCCCCATGGCCGACGCCTATTCCACCCTGCTGATTGAACGGCACGCCGACGGCTATGCGGTCGTCACCCTGAATCGGCCCGAGGCGCTGAACGCCCTGAACACCACCCTGACCGGCGAACTGGGCGACTTCCTCGAAAGCGTGGCCGACGACGACAGCGTGCGCTGCGTGGTCCTGACGGGCTCGGTGAAGGCCTTTGCGGCCGGCGCCGACATCAAGGAGATGGCGCAGCTGGACTTTGCCGGGGCTTACATTTCCGATCAGTTCGCCGGGTGGGAGGATTTCACGTGCACGCGCAAGCCGATCATCGCGGCGGTCGCCGGCTATGCGTTGGGCGGCGGTTGCGAGCTGGCGATGATGTGCGACTTCATCATCGCGGCGGACAGCGCGAAATTCGGCCAGCCCGAGATCACGCTGGGCGTCATGCCCGGCATGGGCGGGTCGCAGCGTCTGACGCGTTTCGTCGGCAAGTCGAAGGCGATGGACATGGTGCTGACCGGCCGCATGATGGACGCGGCGGAAGCGGAACGCTGCGGCCTGGTCTCGCGCGTGGTGCCCGCCGCCGACCTCGTCGCCGAGGCGCTCAAGGCGGCGGCGAAGATCGCCGGCTTCTCCCAGCCAGCCGTCATGATGGCCAAGGAGGCCGTCGACCGCTCCTACGAGACGACGCTCGCCGAAGGCCTGCGCTTCGAGCGCCGTCTTTTCCAGTCCATGTTCGCGCTGGAGGACCAGAAGGAAGGCATGGCGGCCTTCATCGAGAAGCGGCAGGCAAGCTTCCGCAACCGCTGAGCGCCGTCCTGCATGCTACTTCCGGGGAAAGCTGGCGCGACAAACGCCAATTCGTCGGAAACTTCGTTGACGGACCTCGAAAGCTGCACTATAAGCCCGCCCAACCGAGGCGGCCTGACGGCTGCCCGTTTATTTTTCATGCGCTGCCAATAGAAACGGCGCTTATCGGACAAGAGAGGCATCATGGCCAATACATCTTCGGCCAAAAAGGCAGCGCGCAAGATGGAGCGCAGGGCTGCCATCAACAAGAACCGCCGTTCGCGCGTTCGCAGCTACGTCCGCAAGGTCGAGGAAGCCCTCGCCTCCGGCGACAAGACGGCCGCCGAGGAGGCCTTCAAGGCAGCGCAGCCCGAATTGATGCGCGCCGCCACCAAGGGCGTGCTGCATACCAATACTGCCTCGCGGAAAGTCTCGCGCCTGGCGCAGCGCCTCAAGACGCTTTCCGCATAACATATTCTGACTTCTGTCAGCTTAAAGGAACCCGGCGTCTGACGCCGGGTTTTTTGTTTGCCGAACAAATGGCTCGCCGGCGATTCCCTTACCCGTTCCGCATTCATTTTGCGAAGATTTTGCTTTGCCGGCATGCAGTCTCTCAACTTTGCCGGGTCGGGTGCAGCGCAGCGTGCTACCGCCAGGACATAGAGCAGAGATTATCGTTATTTTTCATGCAGTTATAGATGGTTATCAACAGGTTGTCCAAGATCGTCCCGGCGGTCGGGGGACAACCTCATGTCAAGCGAATTTAAAAAAAAAAATCTTCGCCGCAGGCCATCCACCAAGGGTTCGTGAAAAGGTTTTGAATCACAATGGCTTTCCCGAATTTACCATTATTGCAAAGGACTGAAACGCCGTCGGCACGGGCCGGATTCATTAAAAATCGGTTAGCCCGCACTTGCCCAGCCCGCCGCGATTTTTGTAAGGTCCAGACATCAAGACGGACGGGCTTAGCCCCTCGCAAACCTGCCAAATCCGGCGACGTTTGTAAGCATGGATCGATTCCGTGCACGGGGAAGTTCTGTCTGTCTGGACAAAGTGGGGTTAGCAAATTGTGTGAGTAAAGTTCGGGCTTGGCTTTGCCAGGCAGTGCGCTTCTTTGTCCGTGTCCGACACGGACGCGGGAGCGTAGCACCGGAGCGTTTGTTGCTTGCAGACGTTAAAGCATGTTTCCGAAGGACGGCCTCCGTTCATTTCGGAAAGGATCATGCGAAACAATGGGTTAGGGCGTGATGACGATTGTTCTAAACGGCATCGCGGCTTGACGTGCGCCGCAACGAGGGTGGCGGCGCGAGTGGCAAACACAGAAGACAAGGATTTGAGAATGCATAGCGGCATGGGAAGTGGAGTTCGTGCGGAATCTCTCCTTCCACTGAAGGCGACGGAGGCCCCTCTTGAAACGACTGGGGGCAACGAGATGACGGTATCGAGCGAAGGGGAAAGGATTTTCGAACGCGTCAGGACGCAGCTCAAGGCGCGCCTGGGCACCGATGTCTATTCAAGCTGGTTCGGCCGGATGAAGCTCGCCGAGGCTTCGAAAGGCAGCATAAGGCTGTCGGTGCCGACCGCGTTCCTTAAGTCATGGATCAACGGTCACTATCTCGACCTGATCGCCGAGTTGTGGCGGCAGGAAGAGCCCGATCTCTTCCGCGTCGAGATCGTCGTGCGCAGCGCCACGCGCAACGCACGCACCGCCGTCGAAAGCGAGATCGAAGCCGACCGCAAGCCGTCGAGGCGCGTCGCGACTGCCCTGGCCTCGGGAACCATCGCCAACGGCCGGGCGGAGATCGCCCCGCAGTCACGCCCCGGTCCCGCGCCCGTGCAGGAATTCCGCCAGGGCGTGCTCGGCTCACCGCTCGACCAGCGCTACACGTTCCAGTCCTTCGTGGAGGGGCCGTCCAATCGCGTCGCGCTCGCTGCCGCACGCGCCGTCGCAGAATCCGCCTCGCGCTTCAACCCGCTCTTCCTGCACGCGACGGTCGGTCTCGGGAAGACGCACCTCCTGCAGGCAATCGCGGCTGAATCGCTGAAGCAGAATCCGAAGTCGCGCGTGGTCTACCTTACCGCGGAATATTTCATGTGGCGCTTCGCCACCGCGATCCGGGACAACAATGCGCTGACGCTGAAGGAACAACTGCGCGATATCGACCTGCTGATCATTGACGACATGCAGTTCCTGCAGGGCAAGTCGATCCAGCACGAGTTCTGCCATCTCATCAACATGCTGCTGGACAGCGCCAAGCAGGTCGTCGTCGCGGCGGATCGTCCGCCGTCCGAGCTCGAATCGCTGGAGCCGCGCGTCCGCTCCCGCCTCAATGGTGGCGTCGCGCTGGAGATGTCCGCGCCCGACTACACGATGCGGCTCGGCATGCTGAAGCTGCGCCATCAGGCGGCCAGGACCGAGGACCAGACGATCGACATTTCGGAGGACATCCTCGCCCACATCGCACGCACGGTGACCGGCAGCGGCCGCGAGCTGGAAGGCGCCTTCAACCAGCTCCTGTTCCGCCAGAGCTTCGAGCCGCAGATCTCGCTGGAGCGCATCGATGAAATCCTCGGTCACATCTATCGCTCGGGAGAACCCAAGCGCGTGCGCATCGAGGACATACAGAGGATTGTCGCGCGCCACTACAACGTGTCGAAGACGGAGCTTCTTTCCAACCGCCGCACGCGCACCATCGTGAAGCCGCGTCAGATCGCCATGTACCTCGCCAAGGTGATGACGCCGCGATCGCTGCCCGAAATAGGCAGGCGCTTCGGCGGGCGCGATCATACCACCGTGCTGCATGCCGTGCGCAAGATCGAGGACCTTTCGAGCGGCGACAACACGCTCGCGCAGGAACTTGAACTGTTGCGGCGCCTGATCAACGATCAGGCCTGAGCGTCTCGCGCGAAAGGCGCGTTTCGGGAAGGATCGCGCTGCGGCTCGCCGCAAGCGGCCTTCCCGCAGACCCCTCGCAGGCTCTGCGGGCCGGGTTCCGGTTATCCCCCGGAAAGCCGGTCCAAAGGCTTGCCGGCCGATCGTCGGACTTGCGTTTCGCCCTCTTTTCCTGTCATTTTGCGTCGATTCCGAACTGTTTAAGGCCTGCGGCGGAATTCCGGACACGGAACTCCGTTCGTTTCTTACAAGTGAGCTCGTTTGGTCATGCGCGTCATTCTCGAACGGTCGAACCTTCTCAAGTCGCTGAACCACGTCCACCGCGTGGTCGAGCGGCGCAATACGATTCCGATCCTGTCGAACGTGCTGCTGAACGCGTCGGGCGCGGTGCTCGAAATGAAGGCCACCGACCTCGACCTGGAAGTCACGGAAGCGACGGCCGCCAATGTCGAGCGCGCCGGCGCCACGACAGTTCCCGCGCATCTGCTCTACGACATCGTGCGCAAGCTGCCCGACGGCGCGGAGGTGATGCTGCGCACCGACGAGGACGGCAACGCCATGTCGGTGATCTCAGGCCGGTCGAGCTTTCGTCTCCAGTGCCTTCCGCAGTCGGATTTCCCGGAGCTCACGGCCGGCTCATTCTCGCACATCTTCCGGCTCGATTCGGCCGCGCTGCGCGCCCTGATCGACAAGACGCAGTTCGCGATCTCCACCGAGGAGACCCGCTATTACCTGAACGGCATCTACTTCCACACCATAGAGGTCGGCGGAAAGTTGAAGCTGCGCGCGGTCGCGACCGACGGACACCGCCTCGCGCGCGCCGAGATGGACGCGCCGGCCGGTTCCGAAGGCATGCCGGGCATCATCATCCCGCGCAAGACCGTCAGCGAGTTGCAGAAGCTGGTCGATACTCCGGACGTCGCCGTTGCCACGGAAGTCTCCGACACCAAGATCCGCTTCACGATCGGCAGCGTGGTCCTGACCTCCAAGCTGATCGACGGGACATTCCCGGATTACCAGCGCGTCATCCCCACCGGAAACGACAAGGCGCTGGTCATCGACCGCTCGACCTTCGCGGCGGCCGTCGACCGGGTCTCGACGATCTCCTCCGAGCGCGGGCGCGCGGTAAAGCTTTCCATTTCCGATGGACAGCTGACGCTCACCGTGAACAATCCCGATTCCGGAAGCGCCACGGAAGAGCTTGCGGCCGACTATGCCTCCGAACCGATCGAGATCGGCTTCAACGCCCGTTATCTGCTCGACGTCTCGGCACAGCTTTCCAGCGGCAATGCCCGCTTCATGCTGGCCGATGCGGGCTCTCCGACGCTCATACAGGACGCCGGCGACGAGAATACTCTCTACGTCCTCATGCCCATGCGCGTGTAGCGCGATCATCACGGACGAAACGCCATGACGTCGCCCCGCACCACGGAAGCGGGCGCAACCTGTATCCGTAAGCTCACACTTACGGATTTCCGCAACTACGCAGCCCTGGAACTTGACCTTCAGCCGAGCATGATCGTGTTCAGCGGCGAGAACGGCGCGGGAAAGACCAACCTGCTCGAGGCAATCTCGCTGCTGTCGCCGGGTCGCGGCCTGCGTCGCGCGCCCTATGGCGAGGTGGCGCGCGCGCAGGGGTCCGGCGGCTTTGCCGTCCATGCCGTGCTCGAGGGGACAGGTGGAAGCTTCGAGATCGGCACCGGCACCACCGGCCTCGATCCATCATCCGAAACGGGCCGGCGCGTGCGCATCAATTCCAGCCCGAGCACGGCCGATGCCATGCTTGAATGGCTGCGCGTGCTTTGGCTGACCCCTTCGATGGACTCGCTGTTCACGGGCCCCGCCGGCGAACGGCGGCGCTTCCTCGACCGGCTTGTTCTGGCTGTGGACCCGGGTCACGGCCGTCGCGCACAGGACTATGAGAAGGCGATGCGCAGCCGAAACCGCCTGCTGTCGGAGGGGTCGCGCGACCGTGCCTTCTTCGAGGCCATCGAGACCCAGATGGCCGAATACGGCACGGCAATCGCGGCAGCCCGCGCGGAGATGGTCCGCCTGCTTGCCGCCATGGTGGACAGGTTGCCGGAAGGTCCCTTTCCGAAAGCCGATCTCGCCCTAGACGGCGCGCTGGAAGCGATGGTCGGCCATGTGCCTGCGGTCGATATCGAGGAAGCTTTCCTCGCCGCGCTTGCGTCCGGACGCGAGCGCGACCGCACGGCCGGGCGCACGCTCGACGGACCGCACCGCTCCGATCTCATCGTACGCCACCGCCCCAAGGGTATGCCCGCCGAACTCTGCTCCACGGGAGAGCAGAAAGCGCTGCTCGTAGGCATCGTGCTTTCGCATGCGCGCCTGTCCAGCGAGATGTCGGGCGGCGTCCCCATCCTGCTGCTGGACGAGATCGCGGCCCATCTCGACCCGGGCCGGCGCGCGGCCCTGTTCTCCATCCTCGAGGAACTCGGCTGCCAGACCTTCATGACAGGCACGGAAGCCGCGCTCTTTTCCAGCATCCGGGGCCGTGCCCAATTCCTCACCGTCGACCATGGCAGCGTCCGCGCGACCGAAGGTCACTGACAAGCCCGTGCGACCACGATAGTCTGCCCGGCATGGAAGCATCTCCACCCCCGACGCCGCCTCCCCTGACCGAGGAAGAGCTGGAGCGCTATGCGCGTCACATCGTGTTGCCGGAGATCGGCGGCAGCGGCCAGCAGCGCCTCAAGCGCGCGCGCGTGCTGGTGATCGGGGCAGGCGGGCTCGGCGCACCGGCCCTGCAATATCTGGCCGCGGCGGGCGTCGGCACGCTCGGCATCGTCGACGACGACATCGTGACTCTGTCCAACCTGCAAAGGCAGGTCATCCACGACACCGCGTCGGTCGGCCTCCCCAAGCTGGCCAGCGCAGCCTCGGCAATCTCGCGGATCAATCCAAATGTAAGCATTGACTTACATAATATGCGAGTAGACAGCGCAAATGCCGCGCCGCTTGTCGCGCGATACGACCTTGTCGTGGACGGCTCCGACAATTTCTCCACGCGCTATGCCGTGGCGGACGCCTGCGCCGTCGAGGGACGCCCGCTGGTCCATGCGACGGTCGGGCGCTTCGACGGGCAGGTCACCGTTCTCAAGCCTCACGAGAATGGACCTGACGGCAGGCCGAACCCGTCCTACCGCGACCTCTACCCCGCGCCGCCGCCTGCCGGCCTCGTCCCGTCCTGTGCGGAGGCCGGCATCGTCGGCGCACTCACGGGCGTCGTCGGCACGCTGCAGGCCATGGAGGCGATCAAGCTCATCACGGGCATCGGCGAGCCGCTGGTCGGACGACTGCTCCTTTACGATGCCCTCGCCGCGCGTTTCGAGATCATCCGCTACCGCGCCAGCAGCTGACGCCCGAAGTGCATCGTCTCCGCTTACACTTGCGGGTCAGGGTCCACGGCTGTCATCGTCCCGTGCATGCGGGCGGCATGGGCGCGGGAGTGCCAGAAAGCGAACACGAAGATCGCGCTGAGCAGCAGGACGATCGTCGGCGCGGGCGCGCTGTCGATGAAAAAGCTCAGATAGACGCCGAGAAACGAGGCGGCCACGGCCACGATCACCGATACGGCCAGCATCCGCTCGAAGCGCGTCGTCAGCAGGAATGCGATGGCGCCGGGCGAGATCAGGAGTGCTATGGCGAGGATGATTCCCACCGCCTTGAGGGCCCCGACGATCGTGAGCGACAGCACCGACAGCAGCCCGTAATGCAGGAGCCGCACCGGCAGGCCGATTGCCCGCGCATGCTGCGGGTCGAAAGCGTGCAGCAGCAGGTCGCGCCGGAAGATGCCGATCGCGCCGACGCAGATGACCGCGATCAGGCCCGACTGGGCGACGTCGCCCCACGACACGCCGAGCATGTCGCCGAACAATATGTGGTCGAGGTGAACCTCGGTCTGGATCTTTGTGTAGAGCACCAGCCCCAGTCCGAACATGCCGGAGAACACCACTCCCATCACCGTGTCTTCCTTGATTCGGCTGTTCTCCTTGAGGTAGCCGGTGGCCAGGGCGCACACCATGCCCGCCGCGAACGCGCCGACGACGAGCGGCAGGCCGGCGATATAGGCCAGCACGATGCCCGGCAGGACGGCGTGGCTGATGGCGTCGCCCATCAGCGACCAGCCCTTCAGCACGAGAAAGCACGACAGCAGCGCGGACGGCACCGCCACCAGCAGCGCGATGGCGAATGCCTGCTGCATGAAGGGGAACTGGAAGGGCTGGAGAAGCGTGTCGATCATGAGCGCTGCCTCATATCCGCCTCCAGTACAGCCCTCGCCCGCCGCCGCGCCGCCAGCAGCCCGTGCCTGGGCGCGACGACGAAGACGACGAGGAAGATCAGCGTCTGCGCCACCACGATGATGCCGCCGGTCGCCCCGTCGAGGAAGTAGCTCGCATAGGCTCCTGCAAAGCTCGTGATCGAGCCGACGGCGACCGAAATGGCGATCAGCCTCGGAAAGCGGTCGGTGAGCAGATAGGCCGTGGCGCCCGGCGTCACCACCATGGCGATGACGAGAAACGCGCCGACCGTCTGTAAGGCGGCGACCGTCGAGGCCGACAGCAGCGTGAAGAACAGCACCTTCAGCCGGTCCGGATTGATGCCGACGGAGCGGGCATGGTTCTCGTCGAAGAAGGCGACCATCAGGTCCTTCCACTTCACCAGCAGGATCGCCAGCGAGACGCCGGCTATGATGACGAGTTGCAGCGTGTCGGCGGGCGTGATCGCCAGTATGTTGCCGAGCACGATGGTCTGGATGTTCACCGAGGCCGGCGACAGCGAGATCATGAACAGGCCGAGGCCGAAGAAGGAGGTGAAGGTCAGCCCGATGATGGCGTCCTCGCGCAGCTTGGTGCGCTGGTTGAGGAACAGCATCGCGCCCGCCGCCAGCCCGCCCGACAGGAAGGCGCCGAAGGCGAAGGGCAGGCCGAGCATATAGGCGCCCGCGACCCCCGGCACGATGGAGTGGGAGAGCGCGTCGCCGATCAGCGACCACCCCTTGAGGATCAGGTAGGCCGACAGGAAGGCGCAGACCCCGCCCACCAGCGCCGAGACCCACATGGCGTTGACCATGTAGCCATACGAGAATGGTTCGGCGAGGATCGACGTCATTTCTCGCTCTCGTCGAGCGGGGGGCCGCCACGTTCAGCGCCGGTGTCGTAGATGACGAACGGCCTTTCGTCGTCGGTCAGCACGGTGACGCTGCGCCGGTCGTCGTCATCGTGGAGGTCCGCGCCGCCCAGCGTGAACTGCCTCAGCACGCCGCCGAACGCCTTTTCGAGATTGGCCTGCGTGAAGACCTCGACGGTCGGCCCATGGCAGAGCACCGTGCGGTTGATCAGCACGGCACGGTCGCAGAACCGCGGCACGCTGCCCAGATTGTGCGTGGAAACCAGCATCACCCGTCCCTCGTCGCGAAGCGACCGCAGGAGCGCGATGATCGCCTCCTCGGTGCGCACGTCGACGCCGGTGAAGGGTTCGTCGAGCAGAATGATCCTGCCGTCCTGTGCGAGCGCGCGAGCGAGGAAGACGCGCTTCTTCTGGCCGCCCGACAATTCGCCGATCTGCCGCTTACGGAACTCCTTCATGCCAACCCGCTCGAGCGCCTGGTCGACCGCCTCGCGGTCTTCCCGGCGCGCGATGCGCATGAAGTTCATATGGCCGTAGCGGCCCATCATCACGACATCCTCGACCAGCACCGGAAAATTCCAGTCGACGTCCTCGCTCTGCGGCACATAGGCGACCGCGTTCCGCTTCAGCGCTTCCGCCGCCGGGCTGCCGAGGATCGTGACCTTGCCCGCCGCCAGCGGCACGAAGCCCATGATCGCCTTGAACAGCGTCGACTTGCCGCTCCCGTTGACGCCCACCAGCGCCGTGATCGAGCCGCGCGGGATGGAGAAGGTCGCGTCGCGCAGCGCCGTGTTGCCGTTGCGATAGGTGACCGTGACGTTCTCGACGTCGAGACCGGCGACGGAACCGGGCATCGGCTGCGCGGACGCGTTCATCCCCGCAACCCTTCCACGATGGTCTGTGTCGTCACCTTGAGCAGGTCAAGATAGGTCGGGACCGGGCCGTCGGCATCGCTCAGCGAGTCGACATAGAGGACGCCGCCATATTTCGCTCCGGTCTCGCGGGCGATCTGCATGGCCGGGTTGGCGGACACGGTGCTTTCGCTGAAGATCGCGGGAATGCCGTTGGCCCTGATCTCGTCTATGACCTTGCGGACCTGCCGCGGCGTGCCCTGCTGGTCGGCGTTGATCGGCCAGATATAGAGTTCCTTCAGGCCGAGGTCACGCGCGAGATAGCTGAACGCGCCCTCGCTGGTGGCGAGCCACCGCCTCTCCTGCGGGATCACCGCCAGGGCCTGCCGCATGGGCTCGATCTCCGCCCTGATCGTCTCGGAATATGCTGCGGCGTTGCGGTTGTATGTGTCGGCATTGGCCGGATCATGCTCGACGAAGGCCTTGCGGATATTCTCCACATAGATCAGCGCGGCCTGCGGCGACATCCAGGCATGCGGGTTCGGCTTGCCCGAGTAGGGGCCCTCGGAAATGCCCATCGGCTCGACGCCCTCCGAGACGACGACGCTCGGCACGTTGCTGATATTGCCGAAGAAACGTTCGAACCACTGTTCCAGGTTCAGGCCGTTCCACAAGATCAGCTGCGCATCCTGCGCACGCAATATGTCGCCGGGCGTTGGCTGATAATTGTGGATCTCGGCGTTCGGCTTCGTGATGGATTCGACGACCGCCGCGTCACCGGCGACGTTGCGCGCCATGTCCGCGATGACCGTGAAGGTGGTGACCGCCTTGAACTTCTCCTGTGCCGTGGCTGGGGCGGAGGCGGCGATGAATATCCCGGCAACAAGCAGCAAGGCGGCTCGAAACGTCATCCTGCTTTCTTCCCTGTCACCGGCCTTCTCGCGTCATGGGTCGCCGCCCTCACGGACGTGTGCCCGCTTCAAATAGCAAAGCCCGGAGAAAACGTCAATGCAATTGCAAATCGTTTGCAACTGGAATATCCGGTGACGTTCTCGGGGATTATCTTTTGCAACTGATTGTCAACTGGCGCATAATGTCAGAATGGTGGAGAAGGCGGCGAAACGATTGGACTACGAGAAGGAACTGCGTCGGCAAGGCGTCAGGATCACGCGGCAGCGCAGCGTCATACTGGGCATTCTTTCCGGCACCGACGATCACCCGGACGCGCTCGAAATCTACCGGCGCGCAATCGTGATCGACGCGACGATCTCGCTTTCGACGGTCTATCGGACCATGAAGCTGCTGGGCGACATGGGCGCGATTCACCGTCACGCCTTCGAGGGCGGTCCGTCGCGATTCGAGCATGCGGGCGGCGAGCATCACGACCATCTGATCGACATCGAGACGGGAGACGTCATCGAGTTCAAGTCCGACAGGATCGAGCGGCTGCAGGACGAGATCGCGAAGTCGCTCGGCTACGACATCGTGCATCACCGGCTGGAACTTTATGGCCGCAAACGCCGAGCCTGATGACCCGCTCTTTCCCAGAACCCTCCGGGTCGAATCCCCAAGCCCGAATCCCCAAGCCCGAATCCCCGGCAGCGAGTTGACGAAATCATCCATGCGGGTCAAACATCCCCGCGCAAAAAGCATGTTCCAGGCCGGCGGTCATTTTGCCGGAGAACGGGGTTGAACCATGGCGGACGCCGAAATCGGACTGATTGGCCTTGGCGTGATGGGCTCGAACCTCGCGCTGAATATCGCTGAAAAAGGCAACAGGATCGCGGTGTTCAACCGCACGGCGTCCAAGACCCATGACTTCCACAGGGACGCCGGTGCGCTCCGGGACATGATCGTCCCCTGCGAGACGATCGAGGAACTGGCGGCCGCCATCCGACCCCCGCGCCCCGTCATCATCATGGTGCAGGCCGGCGCCCCCGTCGATGAGCAGGTCGCTCATCTGCGCGGCGTGCTGTCGGCCGACGACATCATGATCGACGCGGGCAACGCCAATTTCCGCGACACGATGCGCCGCTTCAAGGAACTGGAAGGCTCGGGCCTCACCTTCATCGGCATGGGCGTTTCTGGCGGCGAGGAAGGCGCAAGGCACGGGCCCTCCATCATGGTGGGCGGCGCGGAATCTTCGTGGAAGCGCGTCGAGAAGGTCCTTACGGCGATTTCCGCGAAGTATGAAGCCGAGCCCTGCGCCGCATGGCTCGGCCCGGACGGCGCGGGCCACTTCGTCAAGACGATACATAACGGCATCGAATATGCCGACATGCAGATGATCGCGGAAATCTACGGCATATTGCGCGACGGGCTCGGCTTGGCGCCAAAGGATATCGGCAAGGTCTTTGCCAAATGGAACGAAGGGCGGCTCGACTCCTACCTGATCGAGATCACCGCCAAGGTGCTCGCCGCCGACGATCCGAAGACCGGCAAGCCTATTGTCGACATGATCCTCGACCGCGCCGGCCAGAAGGGCACCGGAAAATGGTCGGCCATCGAGGCGCAGCAGCTCGGCGTCCCCGCTACCGCCATCGAGGCTGCCGTCGCGGCGCGCGTGCTCTCCTCGATGAAGGACGAGCGCATCGCCGCCGAGGCCGTCTACGGCACGGGCAGCGTCACGCCGTTCTCCGGCAAGACTGAGGAGATCCTCGGCGACCTCGAGCTTGCGCTCTTCGCGGGTAAGATCGCAGCCTATGCGCAAGGTTTCGCGGTAATGGCCGCAGCCTCGAAAGAGTTCGACTGGAACCTGCCGATGCCGACGATCGCCAAGATCTGGCGTGCCGGCTGCATCATCCGCTCGCAGTTCCTCGGCACGCTTGCCAAGGCCTTCTCGGGCGGTCCGGTCGCCAACCTCCTGATGACGCCCGCCTTCATCGACATGATGAAGGGCGCGCATCCGGCCCTTCGCCGGATCGTCGCGCGCTCGGCCGAGGCAGGCCTGCCGACGCCTGCGCTTTCGTCGGCGCTCGGCTATTTCGACAGCTACCGGCTCGGACGCGGCACGTCGAACCTCATCCAGGCGCAGCGCGACTTCTTCGGCGCGCACGGCTTCGAGCGGATCGACGAGCCGGGCGCGCATCACGGCCCATGGGGCAGCGGCGCGGCCTAACGGCCACGCGGCCAATCGAAAGCAAGGGAGCGGACAATGACCTGGCAACCTGCCGACAATCGCTACGAGTCGATGATCTACAATCGCTGCGGGCGCTCCGGCCTGAAGCTGCCGGCCATCTCGCTGGGGCTCTGGCACAATTTCGGCGACGACACGCCTCACAAGCTCAAGCGCGCGATCTGCCAGAGGGCCTTCGACCTCGGCATCACCCATTTCGACCTTGCCAACAATTACGGCCCGCCGCCCGGCTCGGCCGAAACCGCGTTCGGCGAGATCCTGCGCACCGACTTCGCCGGGCTGCGCGACCAGCTCATCATCTCGTCCAAGGCCGGCTACGACATGTGGCCGGGCCCTTATGGCGAGTGGGGCAGCAGGAAGTATCTGCTCGCCAGCCTCGACCAGAGCCTGAAGCGCATGGGGCTCGACTATGTCGATATCTTCTATTCGCACCGCTTCGACCCGGACACGCCGCTCGAGGAAACCATGGGCGCGCTGGACACGGCGGTGAGATCCGGCAAGGCGCTTTATGTCGGCATCTCCTCCTACAATTCGCAGCGCAGCCGCGAGGCGGCCTCCATCCTGCGCCAGATGGGCACGCCCTTCATCATTCATCAGCCCAGCTATTCCATGCTCAACCGCTGGGTCGAGGACGACGGCCTGCTCGACACGCTGGACGGGCTCGGCGTCGGCTCGATCGTATTCTCGCCGCTGGCGCAGGGCATGCTGACCACGAAATATCTGGACGGCATCCCGCAGGACAGCCGGGCCGCGCAGGGAAAGTCACTGCGGCAGGGCTTTCTCGGCGAGCAGACGCTGGCGAACATCCGCGCACTCAACGGCATCGCCGGCAAGCGCGGCCAGACGCTGGCGCAGATGGCGATCGCCTGGGTGCTGCGCGGCGGCCGCGTCACCTCTGCGCTGATCGGCGCGAGCAAGGTGAGCCAGGTCGAGGACTGCGTCAGCGCGCTGAAGAACCTCGACTTCAGCGACGCCGAACTGGCCGAGATCGACCGCTACGCGACCGAGGCCAACATCAATCTGTGGGCGCGTTCGGCCGAGCGCGAAGGCCCGCCCCGTAAATGAGCAAGTGCGGCCCGGCGACAAGCTCCGAGCCGCTCTCCACTCCCGGTCAATTCCCGGTCTTTTCCGCGATCCAGTCCTTGTATGCCGACACACGCGTGTAGACGCCGTAGGCATTGGCGTGACCGCAGGCGGCCTCGGCGTCCATCGGTCCCTCGCCCCAGCTGACGATGCCGACCTGCTCGACGCCGTCAGGCTTCTCGACGAAGAGCGGCCCTCCGCTGTCGCCATTGCAGGCGTCGCGCACGCCGCTCGTCGTCCCGGCGCAGAGCATGTTGGGCGTCAGGCGATCGTGCATCGTGTCGACGATCGAGCGCGTGGCGGCGCTGATGCCGGTCTCGGAATAGAGCATGCGCGGCGCGAAATTGCGCAGGATCATCTCCAGATCGCGGGCATAGATGGCGCGGATGCCCTCGTTGCAAGCGGAATTGGGCTGCAACTCGATTTCAGCTTCCATCAGGCTGATCGGAAAATTGCCATCGTCCATGCGGCCCCAGCCGGTGACGCGCACCTTGCCGCTGTCCTCGCCGGCAGCCGCCACCAGCTTGACGGCCGGCGCGCTCGCCGGCTGGGCAAGTCTGATGAGCGCGATGTCGTTGTCGAGCGTCTGCTCGCTGTATCCGTCATGGCGGATGATCTCGGCCACCTCGTAGCGCTTGCCCTCGGTCAGCGCGGTCGCCTCGGTGAGGATGGTCACGACCTCCGGCCCGATCGTCTCGCCGCCATCGGTCACGCAATGCGCCGCCGTGAGCACCCATTGCGGGGCGATCAGGCTGCCGCCGCAGAACTGGGCGTTGGCCTGCGACAGAGGATTGTCGTCCAGCATACTGCTGGCGAGCAGCGCCACCTGGAACGGCCATTCGCCGGGCGACGCCTCGTTGCCGCCGAACACGCGGTCGCCCGATTCGCCGGTTTCCTTCGCCTTTTCCGACCGCGCCGCCGTGACGCGGCTGAGCGGCGAAAGTTCCGGACGCGCGTCCTGCGCAAAGGCCGGAACGGCCACCGCGGTTGCGAACAAGGCCGACGCCACCGTCAGCGACGCCACTCTCTTCATATAATTCAAGGCAAGACCTCCTGAGACAATTCAGCCAACGCGGAAGCCGTAATAACCCCACAGCCCGAACCCGCGCCCTGCGAGCATAGCCCCCCACGGGCCAAGACGCAGTATGGTTCAGCGCAATATGGGAAGAATTTGGGCAAGCCCGGCGAAACGCTGCCGGTAACGATCTTTTCGAAACCTATCACGATCCTGACACTATTTCTGCTATCTGATACGCGCCTTGCTGACTTTTGGGAGTCTTACCGTGACGAAACTTGCTAATGGAATTGCCATACTTGCCCTTGCCTCGACGGCTGCGTGGGCGATGCCGGCCTTCGCCCAGATGGGCCAGGCCAATCCCGGAAACGGGGAAGAAACGCGAGCCGCGCCGGGGGGCGCGGAAAGCAGACTGGGCAAAGCCGCGCCCATAGCCCCGCCGAAGATCGAATCAGAGGAAGCATCGCGCGCGGCCCCCGTGCTCGACGAGAAGAAGGCAGTCGATTCCTTGACCGTCCTGACGCGCTCGGCCGACGGGAAGGTGACACAGCAGGCCCCGAGCGAGGAAATGCGCGGCCTCGTGATCGAGGAGATGAAGCGCGAAAGCGGCAAGGGGACGCAGAACCTCGACAAGTCCGGCGACCCTTCCTTCAGCAATGAGGAGGAAGCCGGCCGGCAGGTCTTCGGCTCCGACGACCGCGTGCAGATCCAGAACACGAAGGTCTATCCGTTCAAGGTGTTCGGCTACATCCAGGCCACATCCAAGTCTGGCCAGGGCAGCTGCTCGGGCACGCTGATCGGCCCACGCACCGTACTGACGGCGGCGCACTGCCTCTACAGCAACGACGACCAGGACTGGCTGTCGGACGTGATCTTCGCCCCCGGCCTCAACGGCTTCGACGACGCACCGTTCGGCGCCTATGCGGCCGAGTCGACCAGCATACTCGCAGGCTATGTGAGCAACTATCAGGGCTACTACGGTTCGGTCGTTCCGTGGGACCTCGGCATCATCACCCTGGCCGAGCCGATCGGCGACAGCCTCGGCTGGCTCGGCTACTCCAACTACGACGATCTCGGCGACTTCACCGCCAACATCGTCGGCTATCCGGGCGACAAGGAGCCGCCGGCCCTGATGTGGCGCGCCACATGCGAGGTTCAGGCCGAGAACATCGGCACGGAGAACTTCGCCTATGACTGCGACACCTATCCGGGATCGAGCGGCAGCTCCGTCTATGCCTATGACGAGGGCCAGAAGCAGCGCGTCGTGGTCGGCGTCAACATCGCCGAAAGCCCGAGCTTCAACACGGCCGTCCGGCTGAACGGCAGCTACGTCGCCTGGATCAACGGACTCTGGAAATAAGCGAACGATGAGAGGCGGCGCGCGCATCCCTGAGATATCGCGCTGCCTCTCACCTGTCGGCCCGGCCTCTGGCCGGGGACGCTCCATCGTCGCCACGCCTCGTTTCCGATCTGGCCATTGCTCCTCGCGTTTCGCTTCGTCCGCACCTCGCACCGAGGAGTGGGAGAGGCGGGAAGACGGGCGGCCGCGCGGGCGCCTGTCAAACTCAATATGATGCGACCTCGCGGCCGCCCGTCCGGCGTTCTTTGGCCCTTTCCATTCCAAACAAGGGGACAACTCCGGCAAAGCCGTGCGTATCCGTGCCGGCGCCGGGACATACCCACGCCTTGTCTCCGTCGCGTCCGCGCGGAGAGTCCTGGAACTCCGGAACGAACCCTCGACCTTGCCGGCCACGTTAGCCGGCTCGCCCGAGCGCCGGCCGCTTCCCGCAGACCACCGTCATGACCGGCGTTCCCCTGAAAGCGACTGAGCCAAGGATAGGCACGTTCCATGGCGCGGGGACCGGATCGGCCGGTTCGCCTGACCGGCCCAGGTCTGCCTGCCCGATTCGGAAAAGAAATATGACGTGATTTCAATAAATTGCCAGGAAGTCAGCGGCGTAGATTTTCCGCCTACCTGAAATTCCGTCCCTCATTCCGACCCGTCGATCGGACCCTTCAGGCCTTCAGCAGCCATTTGTGCTCGGGCGCGTTGTGGACCTTCCAGGTGCGCTTCGGGCCTGCCATGACGTTGAGATAATAGAGATCGTAGCCGTGGCAGGCGGCACAGGGGTAGTAGCCCTTCGGCACCAGGACGACATCACCGTCCTCCACTGCCATGGCCTCGTCCAGCTCGCGCTTTCCATCCGGGCCGGCATCCGTATAGACGCGCTGGAAGGCAAAGCCCTGCGGCGGGTTCAACCGGTGATAATAGGTTTCCTCCAGGCTGGATTCGCGTGGCAGGTCGTCGCTGTCGTGCTTGTGAGGCGGATAGCTCGATGCGTGGCCCGCGGGCGTGATGGTCTCGACCACCAGAAGCGAATCCGCTAGGCTGACCTTCCGGCAGGATGCTGGTGACATGGCGCAGATTCGTGCCCTTGCCGCGAACCTCCTGGCCTATATGCTGCGGCGCGATGATGCGCGCCGGCAGCCCGCCGCCTAGCCCCGGAGCCGAGCAGACGGCAAGCTCGACCTCGGTGTCGGCCGTGACCGCCCAGTCGCAATCCTGCGGAACGTAGACCGCCCACGGCTTGCCCTCGAAGGGGCTCATGCGCTCGCCGATCAGGCCGAAATCCTGCCCGCCGCCCGCAACCCTCGCCTTGCCCGAAACGAGGACGAGGCAGACCTCTCAGCCGCCGGTGCGTTCCGAGACGAGGTCGCCGGGCGCGAGCCGGTGCAGATCGAACCCGACATACGTCCAGCCCGGCGTGACATGGGTGAGACGGCCATAGCCGCGCCTTGTCTTCACCAGCAATCCGGGCATGGTCATTCCCTGTTTTCGGGAGCCGCGTTCTGCGAAGCCTCTGCAGGCTCCTTGTAGAGGTAGAAGAACTGCCAGACGGCATAGGCCGCGAAGCCGGCCGCGAGAATGCCCCAGAAGGACGCGCCGGTCGAAAACTCGAAGATCGACCATGCGACGCAGACGGTCACGATGGCTATGCGCCGCCACAAGGGGCGGAAAAACGGATGTTCATGGTCCTTCAAAGCCGATCCTGCCTGAATGCCTGTTGCGGGAAAGCCGTGTCTCCACCCCTATAACCCGCATCGGCGTCGGCGAACATCAATTCCGCACATCAATTCCTTGTGGCCGGCACTTATCCCTGAGCCCCTATCTCTGGGCCCCTATCCCTGGGCCCTCGTCGCGAGCCAGGCCTGCGTCAGCGCCTCGAAGCGCCCTGCCATGTCGGCCACGGCCTCGTCGTCGGTGATCGCGCCGGCCAGCCATTTCGCGGCGGCATCGGCAAAGAGGGTGCGGCCGACCGCGAAGCCCTTGACGACGGGCACGGCGGCGGTCGCCGCGAAGGCGGCCTCCAGCTCGGCCTGCGGCGCATCGAGCCCCAGCAGCACGACGCCGCGGCACCAGGGATCGTTCCGTTCGATCACCGCCCCGATATTCGCCCATGCGGCGGGCGAAGCCTGCGGCTCGAGCTTCCACCAGTCCGGCTTGATGCCGAGCGCGTAGATTTCCTCCAGCGCGCGCGGCACTGTCGTCTCGTCGAGCGGGCCGTGCCTGCCGGCGATGATCTCGACGAGCAATTCGCGCCCGACCTTGCGCGAGGCCTCGAACAGGGCGCGCAGCTTATCCTGCTGCTCCCGCTTGAGATCGGCCGGGTCGTCCGGATGGTAGAAGCACAGACACTTGATGCAATGGTCGACGGGCCATTCGACGAGTTGCGAGCCGATGTCCTGGCCGAACTCGAAGCGCAGCGGCCGCGAGCCGGGCAACTCGACCGGACGGCCGAGCCAGGAGAAACCATGCCGGGCGAACTCGAACATGGCGCGGCGGCCGTGCTTCTCGTCCAGCAGCATGCCGTAGCCCTCGCGACCGGCGGCGACTTGTGCGGCGGCCTTCACGGCAAGCACCTTGAAATCCTCGATCATGCCGGCATCGGCGCCGGCGCGTAGCGCGATCTCCTCCAGCTGCATGCGGTGGTCGCAGGCGAAGGCCATCAGCAGGGGGATATCGCGGCGGCGCGTGGTCGCCCAATGGATGTGGTTGATCGCCTCGTCCTTGCGCAGCGCGCGGTGCCTGCTGCCGTTCTTCAGGAAATATTGCAGTTCCTCGAAGGTCGGGTATTCGGGCGCGCAAAGCAGGCGCGAGACGGCGAAGGCCCCGCAGGCATTGGCCCAGGTCGCGGCGGTCTCGAAGCTTTCGCCGCCGAGCCAGCCGCGCAGCAGGCCCGACATGAAGGCGTCGCCCGCGCCGAGCACGTTGTAGATCTCGATCGGAAAACCCTTGCCGACGATGCCGTCCTCGAGGTCGTCGGAGATCGCGCCGTCATAGACGATGCAGCCCATCGCGCCGCGCTTGAGCACGATCGCCGCCGTGGAGACCGCGCGGATCGCCTTCAGAGCGCCGAGCACGTCGTCCGCTCCCGAGGCGATCATGATCTCCTCCTCGGTGCCGACGATCAGGTCGCAATCGGGCAGCACCTGACGCATCTTGGCCGACACGAAATCGGACTTCACATAGCGCTCGAAGCCCTCGGCATGGCCGGCGAGGCCCCAGAGATTCGGCCGGTAGTCGATGTCGAAGACGACCTTCCGGCCGTGCTTCCTGGCGATGCGGATCGCCTTGAGCTGGGCGGCCTCGGTGTTGGGTCGCGAGAAATGCGTGCCGGTGACGACGATGGAGCGCGAGGAAGCGATGAAGGCCTCGTCGATATCGTCCTCGGAAAGCGCCATGTCGGCGCAGTCGGTGCGGACGAAGATCATGGGCGAGACGCCCTCGGATTCGACCGACAGCAGGACCAGCGCGGTGAGCCGCTCGCGGTCGGTTGTGATGCCCTGGACCGACACGCCCTCGCGCACGAGCTGCTCACGGATGAAGCGCCCCATCTGCTCGTCGCCGACGCGCGAGACGAGCGCCGAGCGCAGGCCGAGGCGGGCCGTGCCGACCGAAATGTTGGCCGGGCAGCCGCCGACCGACTTGGCGAAGGAGCCTATATCCTCAAGGCGCGAGCCGATCTGCTGGCCGTAGAGATCGACCGAGGTGCGCCCGATGGCGATGATGTCGAGCGATGGCTCCTGCACTTTTGCGTTCACGTCGAATGCTCACTTTCAGGGATACGGGGAAGGCGCTTTTCAATTGGAATGAAACATAAGTTCTATTTTCAAGTCAATATGGAATACATGTTCCATTTCTTGATGCGGCGGACGGAAGAGGTTATTCGCCGCGCTTCGCGGCGGTGGCGACGACGAGGGTCATGGCGAGCGCCATGGTAGCGGCGTTGGAGCGGAAGCCTTCGAAATCGGCCTCGCCGACCTCGACCGTCACGTCGGCCGGCGCGGCGATCGGCGAGAGGACGGAATCTGTGATGCCGACGATCTTTGTCCCCCGCGCCTGCGCGATTGCGACGAGCGAAACGGTCTCCTCGGCATAGGGCGCAAAGCTGATCGCGAGTGCGGCATCCTTCGGCGACATGAAGCCGGCCTGCTCGGCGCCCATGCCGGCGACGGCATCGACCAGGATGTTGCGCATGCCGAGCTTGCCCATCGCATAGCTCATATAGGCGGCGACCGGGAAGGAGCGCCGCAGGCCGATCAGGTAGACGGTCTCGGCTTTCGCGAGAAGGGCGACGGCACGGTCGACGGCGTCGTGGTCGAGCTTCTCGCGAAACGCCGCGAGCGACCGTTCCCCGGCCTGTAAGAAACCATCGAGAAGCAGGCCCGACCTGCTGGTGGCCAGCCCGTGGTCGCGCATGCGGGCGAGGCGCTCGTCATAGTTCAGAACCCGCTCGCGAAGGCGCGACCGGAACACGTCCTGCAGGTCGCTGAAGCCCTGATAGCCGAGCGCATGCGAAAACCGCACCAGCGCGGAAGGCTGAACACCGGCATTGGCGGCGACGCTGGCGACCGTGCCGAAGGCGATCTCGTCGGGATTGTCGAGCGCATAGGAGGCTATCTGCATGAGCCGCCTCGGCAACTGGTCGGCACGCCGGGCGATCGCCGCGCGCAGCGCCTGAAAATCCCTGGGCGGGTCCTGCCTTGTCGTCATGCTTGCCTGTCCGTCACCTGTCGCGCCTGCCGCTCGATCGGACAGGAATGGAACAAAAATTCCATCCGCGCCAGCCGGTGCGGCTTTCATTCCGGATTTCGCGGCGTGCGGATGCGGACGCGCTCATTGCTCCGGACCGGTCCGGCCTGCTATGCGCGCGGCATGGTCGCGCTGCCCGCCCTTCCCGTCACGGACGTCCTGCCGCGGATCGCGGCGGCGCTCGACGCCGGCGTGAGCGCGGTGCT
>WPCJ01209351.1_pt1 | contig 21373 bp, 14 predicted proteins | sample 5399831 | NCBI WGS metagenome assembly WPCJ01 (sample SAMN12869470, study PRJNA574797) | sludge metagenome | isolation source: wastewater treatment of pH10 | place: China:Beijing | collected 2019-05-20 | reverse complement strand
CGGTGACGTCGTCGTCATCAACGAGGCCGCGATCGCCGCCAGACACATCCGCCCCGCCGGCGTGGACTTCAAGCAAGGCGACGTGCTGCTACGCGCCGGCACCCGCCTCGCCGATCGCGATCTCGCCCTCGCCGCTGGCATGAACCATCCGGCGCTGCCCGTACATCGCCGCCCGGTGGTCGCCATGCTCGCCACCGGCGACGAACTGGTGATGCCCGGCGTCACACCCGGCCCCGGCCAGATCGTGCTCTCCAACGGTTTTGCCCTGCGCGCACTGGCGCGCGCCGAAGGCGCCGACGTGATCGATCTCGGCATCGCCCGCGATACGCTGGAATCGACCACCGGAGCGATCCGGCGCGCCATCGACCTCAATGTCGATGTCCTCATCACCACCGGCGGGGCGTCGGTGGGCGACCACGACCTCGTGCAGCAGTCGCTGGTCGAGGCCGGCGTCGAGATGTCGTTCTGGAAGATCGCGATGCGGCCAGGCAAACCGATGATGCATGGCCGCCGCGGCGCCATGCGGGTGATCGGCCTGCCCGGCAATCCCGTGTCGTCCTATGTCTGCGGTTTCCTGTTCATGGTGCCGCTATTGCGCGCGCTGTCGGGCCGCAGCGAGGTCCAGCATGTTCGCGAAGCGGCGGTGCTCGGCCGGGACCTCGCCGCAAACGACCACCGTGAGGATTATCTGCGCACACGCCTCGAACGGCGGGAGGGCGCGCTGGTCGCGACGCCCGTCATGAAGCAGGACTCCTCCCTGCTCGGCAATCTGGCCATCGCCGAAGGACTGCTGGTTCGCCCGCCGCATGCCGTAGCCGCGAAAGCCGGCGATCCCTGTCAAATCATTCGCCTTCCGACCTAACTGGATACCGCGACCCGACCTTGTCCCCGGGCTTTGCCCGAGCGGACATCACGCCTCATGAATTCCTCCGGCTCCCGGTCACCAAGTTGTCACGTACAGCGGCGACAGAGAGCGCAGACAACAGATTCGGTGCCCGTTCATGGACTACTTCAAGCGCTTCAATTTCCTTTTCGCCATGCCGACCTTCGACGCTGACGATCTTGAAGGCGTACGCCTCAACCAGATCGTCGAGGAAATCGAGAAATCCGGCTTCGAGGTCGTCAAGGCGCGCAAGCTGGAAGACGCCGCCATCGCCGTACAGACCGACGCGGCGATCGGCTGCATGGTCGTCGACTGGGGCAAGAAGGGCCTCGAAGGCAAGACCGCCGCGCTGATCAATCTGATGCGCCGCCGCGGCCTCGACTTCCCGATCATGCTCCTCATCCGCCGGCAGCGCTTCGAGGACATTCCGGTCGAGGTGCTCGATTTCATCGACGGCTACATTTTCCTGTCGGAAGAAACGCCGCCCTTCATCGCCAAGAACCTGATCAGCCGCCTCAAGCAATATGCCGAGACGCTGAAGACGCCCTTCTTTGGTGCGCTCGTCGACTATGCCGAGGAAGGCAACCAGCTCTGGACCTGTCCGGGCCACAATGGCGGCGTGTTCTACAGCCGCTCGCCGATCGGCCGCGTGTTCATGGAACATCTCGGCGAAGCGGTGTTCCGCGACGATCTCGACAATTCCGTGCTCGATCTCGGCGACCTGCTGACCCATGAAGGCCCGGCCCTGCAGGCGCAGAAGGAAGCCGCGCAGATCTTCGGCGCGGAGAAAACCTATTTCGTCCTCAACGGCACCTCGACCTCCAACAAGGTCGCCCTCTCGGCGCTGGTCACCGACGGCGACCTCGTGCTGTTCGACCGCAACAACCACAAGGCCGCGCTGCACGGCGCGCTGATGATCTCCGGCGGTACGCCGATCTATGTGCCGACCGTGCGCAACCCGTGGGGCCTGATCGGCCCGATGAACTGGGACGCCTTCAGCGAGGAAGCGCTGCGCGAACGCATCCGCACCAATCCGCTGGTCACCGACAAGGATGCCTGGAAGCGCGAGCGCCCTTTCCGCGTCGCCGTCATCGAACAGTGCACCTATGACGGCACCATCTACAGCGCCGAGATGATCATCGAACGCATCGGCCATCTCTGCGATTACATCCTGTTCGACGAGGCCTGGGCAGGCTTCATGAAATTCCACCCGCTCTATGCCGGCCGTTTCGCCATGGGCCTGAAAGAACTCGGACCGGACTCGCCCGGCATCATCGCGACGCAGTCGACGCACAAGCAGCTCGCCAGCTTCTCGCAGGCCTCGCAGATCCACATGAAGGACCGCCACATCCGCGGTCAGAAGCGCCGCGTCGAGCATCGGCGCTTCAATGAAAGCTTTATGCAGCACGCATCGACGTCTCCCTTCTATCCGCTGTTCGCCTCGCTCGACGTGGGCGCGCAGATGATGAAGGGCCGCTCCGGCGAAGTCTTGTGGGACGACACGATCCGTCTCGGCATCGAGCTGCGCAAGAAGATGCGCGCGGTGCGCCGCGAATTCGAGGAAAAGGAATTCCGCCCGGAACGCCGCTGGTTCTTCGAACCCTTCGTGCCCGAGCGCGTCGATATTCCGGACGTCGCCCAGCCCGGCGCCACCCATAGCGTGCCCTGGGAGAGCATCAGCACCGACCAGCTCGCCACCAATCCGGCCTTCTGGCAGCTTTCGCCGGACGCGAAGTGGCACGGCTTCCCGGATATGCAAGCCGGCTTCGCCATGACCGATCCGAACAAGCTGACGGTGCTGACGCCCGGCTTCGATCGCTCGACCGGTGGATACGCCGAACATGGCATTCCCGCCCCGGTTGTTGCGCAATATTTGCGCGAAAACCAGATCGTTCCGGAGAAAAACGACCTCAATTCGCTGCTTTTCCTGCTGACCCCCGGCGTCGAGGCCAGCAAGGCCGGCACGCTGGTGTCGGGGCTCGTCGCCTTCAAGCGCTTCCATGACGAGAACGCCCTGCTCGAGGATGTGATTCCGGAATTCGCGCGCCGCCGCCCGGCCCGCTATGCCGGCGTGCGCCTGCGCGACCTCTGCGGCGACATGCACCGCTTCTATCGTAATGCCGATGTGAGCGGCCTGCAGGCGAAGCAATTCATGGATCAGCATCTGCCGGAGATCGCGATGTCGCCGCACGATGCCGCGCGCCTGCTGGTGCGCAACGACGTCGACTACCTGCCGATCGACGAGATCGCCGGCCGCATCGCCACCACGCCTTTCGTGGTCTATCCGCCGGGCATCGCCACCATCGTCCCGGGCGAACGCCTTACCGAGCGCGCACAGCCGATGATCGATTATCTCAAGATGTTCGAGACCTGCTTCAACACCTTCCCTGGCTTCGAGGTCGAGATCCAGGGCATCTATCGCAAGGTGGATGCGTCAGGCCGTATCCGGCTCTACACTTACGTGGTCTCGGAAGAGCGGGATCCCCGCAAGTGAGTTTGCAGGAAGCGACCGACACACCGATCGTCGTCCGGCCGTCACGCGACAGCGATGTCGACGCCATGCTCGCGATCTATCGCCGCCACATCCGCCAGGGTGTTGAGGAAGGCGTCAGCGACGCCGATGCGATGCAGCCGGACGATCTGCGCGACCGTCGCAAGAACCTGAAGAACAAGCGCTTCCCGCATATCGTGGCGACACGCGGCGGCGAGGTCGTCGGCTATGCCTATGTGGTCCAGTTCCGCAAACGGCCAGCCTATCGCTATGCCGTGAAGCACTCGATCTATGTGCATCACGAACACACCGGCAAAGGCGTCGGCGGCAGACTGCTGCGCGAACTCATCGATGTCTGCGCCGCCGCCGGCTTCCGGCAGATCATCGGCTATATCGATGCCGACAATGCCGCATCGCTCGGCCTGCACGAACGTTTCGGCTTCGCCCGCGTCGGCGTATTGCCCGGTGTCGCCTATCGTTCGGGCCGCTGGGCCGACACGGTGATGGTGCAGCGTTCGCTGGCTGCGGGCGCGACGACGCCACCGCCGCCGATGGCATTGTCGGAACGGATTCTGTGATCTCGTAGGATGGGGTGAGCGCAGCGATACCCATCACAATAGGCGCGGAGCATACGGTGATGGGTATCGCTCCGGCGCGTTGCGCGTCCGCTGAACCCATCCTACGGCCCAGCCGCTTCCCCCATAACACCGCATCTTTGGAGCGAAATTAGCCATTGCGGAACATGTATGGAACAGATAGTGTCCGTTCATGATTTGTTTCGAGATTCTGTGGCTTAGTAAAATCGAGAGTGCCCAAACTCGTGACTGCCCTCGACCAGTAGCGCGCAAGCTGCGCTGACGACGAGGTCCCGAAACACACGCGGCGGCCCGACAACCGTCAATTGAAGACCTTGTCAACTGAGGATGGCTTCAGATGCTCACGCGCAAACAATACGAACTGCTCCGCTTCATCGACCAGCGGCTGAAGGAAGCCGGTGTACCGCCCTCTTTCGACGAGATGAAGGATGCGCTGGATCTGCGCTCCAAGTCCGGCATTCATCGCTTGATCACGGCGCTGGAAGAACGCGGCTTCATCCGCCGCCTGCCGAACCGTGCACGCGCCATCGAAGTGATCAAGCTGCCCGAGCTCAACACCGCAGCTCCCACCGGCGGACGCCGCGGTTTTACCCCGAGCGTCATCGAAGGCAATCTTGGCAAGAGCCGGTCGGCTCCGGTGCCCGCTGCCAGCGAGGATGACGGCGGCCGCACCATCTCAGTGCCGGTGATGGGCCGGATCGCCGCGGGCACGCCCATCGAGGCGCTGCAGACGCGCAGCCATTCGATCAGCGTGCCGCAGGACATGCTCGGCAACGGCGAACATTACGCACTCGAAGTGCGCGGCGACTCCATGCAGGATGCGGGCATTCTCGATGGCGACATGGCGCTGATCGTGAAATCCGACAGCGCCGATACCGGCGACATCGTGGTCGCGCTGATCGACGACGAGGAAGCCACGCTGAAGCGCTTCCGCCGCCGCGGCGCCTCCATCGCGCTGGAGCCGGCCAACACCGCTTACGAGGTGCGTATCCTGCCGCCGAACCGCGTGCGCATCCAGGGCAAGCTCACCGGCCTCTATCGCCGCTACTGAGCGCGCTCACCGATCGTCGGGCTGGAGATCAGTCTCCACCGGCGTCGCATCGACCGGCCGGGATCGCGAACGGTCGGTCGATGCTCCTGCTTGCGTTCTTTCTGATTGCGTAGCTTCGACCGGGCCGCGCGCCCATGGGCGATCGAGACCACGCGCGCGCGAGGCTTCGATGACGAAGCCGTCACCGGAGCGATGCAGGGCCGTTGCTCCCTGCATTCGCAGGATCTCGCGATCGACGATCATTGCCCGGCAATCGGCTGGCGGCTGACGGGCCGTGATGATCACCGCCGCTCGTTCGCAGTCGTCGCTGAATGCGTCGGCTTGCAGGGTCAAAGCGATCAGGCCGCCATCGCCGAGGGCCGTGACGCAACCCGACGGATCGCATGATACGCCGTCGCCGAGCGACGCATCGGTCGGCAATCTTGCGTCGGCATCCGCGCCCAGCCATTCCTTGACCAGAAACGCATCTTTGGCGCTGCGCATCACATGCAGCCGTCCGTCGCGCCCGCGCACGGCCACGCTGTGGCCGTCGCCGGCAATCAGGACATCGGGCTGCCTTGTCGATGCAGCCCAGAACGTCGCCACCGCGAGCGTAACCACTCCGGCATAGCGCAGCGGCGTCCGCAGCAATGCCAGCAGGACGATGCCGAAGCTGGCCACGATCAGCGGCCCCGTCCCGAAGGCCGGCACCCGGCCGATGGCTCCGGGCAGCGCCGCGACCCATCTGGACACGAAGATCATCCATTGCAGGCCGATCTCCATGATGTTCCAGAACACGGCATCGAGACCGAACGGTACGGCGACAAGCCCGAGCAGCCCCGCCGGCATCACCAGCACCGACACCACCGGCATCGCCAGCAGATTGGCGATGATCCCGTAGGGCGTGACGCGGTGAAAATGATAGGCCGCATAGGGCATGGTCGCGAGGCCGGCGACCAGCGAGGCCAGCAGCAGCAGGGTAAGTTCGCGCCCGCCCCATAGCGCGATCCGCGCCGTCGTCGAACTCTCCGATGTCGCGAACAGCGCCGGCATTCCGATCTGCACCAGCGCGACAAGTCCGAGCGTCGCCGCGAACGACATCTGGAAGCTCGGATGCACCAGCGCTTCCGGGGTGACGATCAAGACGACCAGCGCCGCGATTGCCAGCGTGCGAAAGGTGATGGCGCGGCGATCGACCATGATGGCGACCAGCACCACCGCCGTCATGATGAAGGATCTTTGCGTCGCGACCTCCGCGCCGGATAGCAGCAGATAGAACAGCGCGGCGAGCAGCGCCGCCGCCGCGGCGTATTTCTTGATGGCGAACGTCACCGTCAGCACCGGGACCAGGGCCAGCAATGCACGTACGACAAAGAAGACAACGCCCGCGACAACCGCCATGTGATAGCCAGAGATCGACAGCACATGGCCCAGGCCGGAAATGAACATGGCGTCGTTGACGTCGGACGAGATCGCATCGCGCCGCCCCGTCAACAGCGCCGTCGCGATGGCGCGGCTGTCCCCGGAGAGCGACGCACGGATGCGCGCATCGATGGCATCGCGCATGCCCTGCATGGTCGCTGCATAACGCAAATGCCATGACGGCGGCGCCGGCGGATCGAGCTTCCCGATCGATCCGGTGACGAAACCGGATGCACCGATGCCCTGAAAATAGAGGTCGCGCGCAAAATCGTAGCCGCCCGGCCGCAGCGGCGCGAGCGGCGGCTGCAGCCGCGCCTTCAGCGTCACGAAGCTGCCGACCGCCGGCGCTGTGCCCTTCTTCACCGACAGACGGACACGCGTCAGCCTGATCGCGTCCCGCTGCGTCTCCATCGTGGCAACGCGCAGAACGAAACGATCGCTGCGTTCACGCTCCTCCCGGGTCTCGACAAAACCTGTCAGCGCCACGCCGAACAATGGCTTCGCCAGCACCTCGTGGGCGATGCGCGTGCTCTTCCATGTTGCCGTGGCAAAACCTGCAGCGACGGCTGCGACGAGCAGTACATAAGGAAACACAAAAGAACGTCGCAGCAACGCAGCCGCAAGAGCGAGCAAGCAGGCCGTAGCGGCCACCACCCACGCAACAGGTTCGCGCTCGGCCGCGAAGTACAATGCGATGCCTGATCCGAAGGCCACGGGCACCCAAGGCAACAAGCGGCCCGGGCCAGCCTCGGCCTGCGCCCAGGCCTGCAGCCAGTCGAGCGGCAATATCGAGGAGGGGTTCGGGGTGAGCGCACCGCTCGTCACCGACGGCGGCCACGTGACCGCCCTCGCCTGGTTGCGCCGCCGTCCCCCGCTTTGCGCCATGAGCCGTCCGCTCGCCACGCCTACCCTCCCGGATGCTATCGGAAGGGCGATGCGCGGCTAGCGGAACGGATGCAGAATGCGCGAACTATTCTCGCGCTCAGGCCAGCTTGGCGTAGCTGTCGCGCAGGCCGACGGTGCGGTTGAACACCGGCTTGCCGGGCGCGGAGTCCTTGTCGCGGCAGAAATAGCCCTGCCGTTCGAACTGCATCGCGCCGTCGTAATTGTCGCTCGCCAGCGCCGGCTCCAGCATCGCGCCGGTCAGCACTTCGAGCGAATTCGGGTTGATCTGTGCCGCGAAGTTCGCAGCCTCCGGGGTCGGCGTCGCGAACAGCTGCTCATAGACACGCACCTCGGCCGGCACCGCGTGCGATGCGCTGACCCAATGGATCGTCGCCTTGACCTTGCGGCCGTCCGGCGCATTGCCACCGCGAGTTTCGGGGTCGTAGGTGCAGCGCAGCTCTACCACTTCACCCTTGTCGTTCTTCACGACATCCCTGCAGGTGATGAAGTAGCCGTAGCGCAAACGCACCTCGCGGCCCGGCGCCATGCGGAAGAACTTCTTCGGCGGATCCTCCATAAAATCCTCGTGCTCGATATAGAGCTCGCGGCTGAACGGGATCTGACGGGTGCCAAGCGAGGCGTCATCGGGATGGTTGACCGCTTCAAGCTGCTCGACCTGCCCTTCCGGATAATTCTCGATCACGACCTTGAGCGGACGCAGCACCGCCATGCGGCGCGGCGCTGTCCGATTCAGCGTCTCGCGCACGGCGAAGTCGAACATCGACAGATCGACGGTGGAATTCGCCTTGGCGACACCGATGCGCTTGACGAATTCGCGCAGCGCCTCGGCGGGAATGCCGCGGCGCTGCAGGCCGGCCAGCGTCGGCATGCGCGGATCGTCCCAGGCCGACACATGGCCGCCGCGCACGAGCTCGGTGAGCACGCGCTTCGACAGCAGCGTGTAGGTCATGTTGAGCCGCGCGAACTCGTACTGATGCGGCCGAGACGGCACCGGCAGATTGTCGAGGCACCAGTCGTAGAGCGGCCGGTGATCCTCGAATTCCAGTGTGCAGATCGAATGCGTGACGTGCTCGATAGCGTCCGACTGACCGTGAGCGAAGTCGTAGCTCGGATAGATCTTCCAGGCATCGCCAGTGCGCGGATGATGGGCATGCAGGATGCGGTAGATCACGGGGTCGCGCAGATTGATGTTACCGGCGGCCATGTCGATCTTGGCGCGCAGCACGCGGGCGCCGTTCGGGAATTCGCCGGCGCGCATGCGGGCGAACAGGTCGATATTTTCCTCGACCGAACGATCGCGGAACGGGCTGTTCTTGCCGGGCTCGGTAAGCGTGCCGCGGGCGATACGCATTTCTTCCGGCGACTGGTCGTCCACATAGGCCTTGCCGGCACGGATCAGGTACACCGCCCAGTCATAGAGCTGCTCGAAATAGTCCGAGGCGAAATGCAGGTTACCCTCACCCCAGTCGAAGCCGAGCCAGCGCACATCGCGCTGGATGGCGTCGATATATTCCTGCTCTTCCTTGGTCGGGTTGGTGTCGTCGAAACGCAGGTTGCAGCGCCCCCCGAACTCGGCGGCGACGCCGAAATTCAGGCAGATCGACTTGGCGTGGCCGAGATGCAGGTAGCCATTCGGCTCCGGCGGGAAGCGCGTCACGACGCTCGTGTGCTTGCCGGTTTCGAGGTCCGCCGCCACAATGTCGCGGATGAAGTCGCGGCCGGCCTCACTGGCGCTGCCCGCGGTCGATTCGTCTGTCATAAGCTGCCTTTCAGATTGCGCTCTATGTGCCAAATCCGGGCGCTTTCGCCAAGGGGAGCCGGCTAGCGGGTGCCCCGGTTCCGTCCCCGAGGCCGGGTGTGATTGCCCATTGGGCAGCGGCCCGGCGGTGTGTTAAACGGCCGCGACAATCCCACCCGAACAGATCGACTTCGCCTGATGACCGCACCCGTCGTTACCCGTTTCGCGCCCTCGCCGACCGGCTTCCTCCATATCGGCGGCGGCCGCACCGCGCTGTTCAACTGGCTGTATGCCAAGAAGCACGGCGGCAAGATGCTGCTGCGGATCGAGGACACCGACCGTGAGCGCTCTACTGAAGCGGCCATCGACGCGATTCTGGACGGGCTGAAGTGGCTCGGCATCGAGTGGGACGGCGACACCGTCTACCAGTTCGCCCGCGCTGCCCGCCACCGCGAGGTCGCCGAGCAGCTGCTCGCCGAGGGCAAGGCCTATTACTGCTACGCCTCCGCCGAGGAACTGCAGGCGATGCGCGAGAGCGCGCGCGCCGAGGGCCGTTCCAAGCTCTATAACGGCCTCTGGCGCGACCGTGATCCGTCCACACCGAAGCCGGACGTCAAGCCGACGATCCGCCTCAAGGCACCGCTCACGGGGGAGACCGTGATCGACGACCAGGTGCAGGGCCGCGTGGTATGGCAGAACGAGAATCTCGACGACCTCGTCCTGCTGCGCGGCGACGGCACACCGACCTATATGCTGGCCGTGGTGGTGGACGATCACGACATGGGCGTCACCCACGTGATCCGCGGCGACGACCATCTGATCAACGCCGCACGTCAGAAGCAGATCTATGACGCGCTGGGCTGGGACGTGCCCAGCATGTCGCATATCCCGCTGATCCATGGGCCTGACGGCTCAAAACTCTCGAAGCGTCACGGTGCGCTCGGCGTCGACGCCTATCGCGCCATGGGTTATGTGCCGGCCGCCCTGCGAAATTACCTCGTCCGCCTCGGCTGGAGCCATGGCGACCAGGAAATCTTCACGACGCAGGAGATGATCGACGCCTTCGACCTGTCGGGCATCGGACGGTCGGCCGCACGGTTCGATTTCGCGAAGCTGGAGAGCATCAACGGGCACTATATTCGCCACAGCGACGATCAAGCTCTCGTGACCATGTTCGAGGGCATCCTTCCCTATGCCGAGGGCGGCGCCGGTATCCAGGCCAAGCTCAACGACGCAACGCGTGCGCAACTGCTGCGCGCGATGCCGGGCTTGAAGGAGCGCGCCAAGACGCTGCTCGAACTGGTGAAAGGCGCCGATTTCATTTTCGCCGACCGCCCGCTCGAGATCACCGAGCCCAAGGCCGTTGCCGTGCTGACGCCCGAGACGCGCGTGCTGCTTGGCAAATTGCGCAGCGCGCTCGAAGCCGTCACGGACTGGACGGCCGCCAATACCGAAGCCGCTGCCCGCGCCTTTGCGGAAGAAGCCGGCCTGAAACTCGGCGGTGTCGCGCAGCCTCTGCGGGTGGCGCTCACCGGCAAGACCACATCGCCCGGCATCTTCGACGTGCTGGCGGTACTGGGACGGCAGGAATGCCTCGATCGGCTGGCCGATCAGGCCTCTGTTTAGCATAGCTGTAGGCTACTTTTGCCTGCCTTGCAGCGCACACAGCAATACGCTACGCATTCTGCCGAATGCTCTGGAATTCCCGTCTGACGTCGCCATTTTCTCCTTAAATGACGGTGGTTTGACGGCCCCTCAACGATCTCATCGGGGACTATGCGATGGACGCGAAAACAAACACCAAATCCGCAACGCTGACAGTCGATGGCAAGAGTTTCGACCTGCCGATCCATAGCGGGACCGTGGGCCCCGACGTGATCGATATCGGCAAGCTCTATGCCCAGTCGGGCATGTTCACCTACGATCCGGGCTTCACCTCGACCGCGAGCTGCCAGTCGCAGATCACCTATATCGACGGCGACGCCGGCATTCTCGAATATCGCGGCTACCCGATCGAGCAGCTCGCCGAGAAGGGCGACTTCCTCGAAACCTGCTACCTGCTGCTCTACGGGGAGCTCCCGACCAAGGCGCAGAAGCAGAAGTTCGACCATCTGGTGACCAACCACACCATGGTCCACGATCAGATGACGCGCTTCTTCACCGGCTTCCGCCGCGACGCGCATCCGATGGCCGTGATGGTTGCCTCTGTCGGCGCCCTCGCCGCCTTCTACCATGACTCGACCGACATCAACGACGCCAAGCAGCGCGAGATCGCTTCGATCCGCATGATCGCCAAGATCCCGACGCTTGCTGCGATGGCCTACAAGTACACGATCGGCCAGCCCTTCGTGTATCCGACCAACTCGCTCGATTTCGCGTCGAACTTCATGAAGATGTGCTTCGCCGTGCCGTGCGAGGAGTACAAGGTCAATCCGGTGCTTGCGAAAGCGCTGGACAAGATCTTCACCCTCCATGCCGACCACGAGCAGAACGCCTCGACCTCGACGGTCCGCATCGCCGGCTCGTCGGGCGCCAACCCGTTCGCCTGTATCGCTGCCGGCATCGCCTGCCTGTGGGGCCCCGCTCACGGCGGCGCCAACGAAGCTGCGCTGCAAATGCTCGCCGACATCGGCACCGTGGACAAGATTCCGGAATTCATCGCCAAGGTGAAGGACAAGAACTCGTCCGTCCGCCTGATGGGCTTCGGTCACCGCGTCTACAAGAACTACGATCCGCGCGCCAAGCTGATGCAGCAGGCCTGCCACGAAGTTCTCAAGGAAACCGGCCATGGCGGCGACGAGATGCTCGCCGTTGCGATGGAGCTCGAGAAGATCGCGCTGTCGGACCAGTACTTCATCGACCGCAAGCTGTACCCGAATGTCGACTTCTATTCGGGCATCACGCTGAAGGCGATGGGCTTCCCGACCTCGATGTTCACCGTGCTGTTCGCCGTCGCCCGCACCGTAGGCTGGATCAGCCAGTGGAGCGAAATGATCGGCGACCCGCAGCAGAAGATCGGCCGTCCGCGCCAGCTCTTCACCGGCGCTGCCCGCCGCGACTACACGGACATCGCCAAGCGCGGCTAAGCTGCGCAGCAAGGCTGAAACGACAAACCGGCGGATCGCAAGATCCGCCGGTTTTGTTTTGTGCTCTGATGTAGGGCGGATTAGCAAAGCGTAATCCGCCGGCCGATTGCGTTGGGCGAAGAACGGCGGATTACGGCTTCGCCTGATCCGCCCTACGCTTCTCAATACGGATATGCGCGGCCACGACATCCGCCGCGATCCGGCTGGGCGACGCCTGTCCGATGCCCATGATGGCGTCGAGCCGCGCCATCGCCTCGACCTGGCGGCGGCGCATCGGCGTGTCCGCAAGCACCTCCTGGAGCGACGCAGCGAGGTTGGCAGGCGTGCAGTCTTCCTGGATGAATTCGGGGATGACGTTCTCACCGATCACCAGATTGGCGAGGATCACCGAGGACGAGGTGATGCGCCGGCGGATGATCCAGGCTTCGACGCTGCCAGCCTTGTAGGCCGTCACCATGGGCACGCCGGACAACGCCAGCTCAAGCGTGACCGTGCCGGACTTCGCAAAGGCAGCATGGGCACTACGGAAAGCGGCGCGCTTCTCCGTCTCACCGATCACGATCCGCGGCTGCACCGGCCACGCCTTGACGGCCTCCGAGATGCCGTCGACGAGATGCGGCATGGTCGGCAGGATCAGTTCGAAATCCGTCCCGCGCTTCTGCAGCAAATCGAGCGTCGCGCCGAAAGTCTCCATGTGATGGCGGATTTCGCTGCGCCGGCTACCGGGCAGCACAAGCAGCACGGGCGGCTTGCCATCGCGCCGCGCCTGCTCTTCGGTATTTGGCCGCAGCGTATCGATCTGCTCGATCAGAGGATGACCGACATATGTGCAAGGCGGGCCGCCGAGGCGGCGATGCGCGTCAGGCTCGAACGGCAGCAATGCCAGAACATGATCGACATAGTCGCGCATCGCCTTGGCGCGGCCGGGCCGCCACGCCCACACGGTCGGTGACACATAATTGACGATGGGGATCGAGGTGTCACGCTTGTGCACGCGCTTGGCAACGCGCTGCGTGAAATCGGGACTGTCGATGATGACGAGCACGTCAGGCTTCGTCCGCAAGACGTCTTCAGTGGCTCGCGCAATCAGCTTGAGGATCGACGGTAGTTTCTTCAACACGGCCGCGAGGCCAATGATGGAGAGCTGCTCGATCGGGAACAGCGACTGCAGTCCCTCACGCGTCATCGAGGATCCGCCGACACCGGAGAAAACGACGTCATCGCCGAAACGTTGCTTCAACTCGCGCATCAAGGCGGAGCCGAGCCGGTCGCCGGATTCCTCGGTGGCGATCAGGTGAATCTTTCGCGTCACGCTGGCAGTCCCGTCACGAATATCCCCGCGGCGTCTGCAGCCTCGATCATCACCTGCGGCTCTGCGACGATCGTATTTCCCGCGACGATCGAGATGCCGCAGAGTTTCGCAGCGATCGCACCTTCCACGGTACGCGGCCCGGTGGTCGGCAGATCGAAGCGCAGGTCCTGGCTGCTCTTCGGCGCCTTCACCAGCACGCCCCTACCCGCCTTGGCGCGAATGCGGCCATTGGCGCGCAATTCGGCAACGCGCGCGAGCAGCGCGTCGGTGCCGCCGATATCCTCGATACCGACCACATGACCATCGATGACCACACAGGCCTGCCCGATATCGAACGGACCGAGCGCCGCCAGCACCTCGCGCCCACGCGCGATATCCGCTTCGGCGTCCGCGTCCGGTATTGCGCGCGTAATACTGCCGGCAGGCATGAGAATGTCCGGCGCGACATCCTTCACACCGAGCAGGCGAAAACCTTCATGCTCGAACAGGCGGCTGACACTTGTGAGCAGATGATCGTCGCCGCCGCGGAAGGCGCGAAACACCTTTGGCATCACCCGCAGCGTGCCCCAGTCGAGGCGGATTTCGGAGATCGCCGGACGCACCAATGTGCCGATGAAAACCAGATCGCGGCACTGAGCGCTCCGCATCAGGCGCAGCAATGCGCCGAACTTGCCGATGGGAATCCAGTGATGCGCAAACCGCGCTGCCTGCACGGGATCACAAAAGCCCTTGAGCGCGAAGATCACCGGCTTGATGCCGCGTGCCTGCAACGACTCCGCAACGGCGAAAGGCATGGCGCCGCCGCCGGCGATGATGCCGAGCGGAGAGGAAATCGAGAGTTGCTGCAGCGGGGGCTGGCCGTTCATGTCAGGCCTTGCGCCTCCGTCTCAGGACTGGCCGCCGGCGTCCGGCAGGCATAGTGCGCGATGCTTGCTGCCGGCGATGAAGGCCAGGATTTCGGCGATGGCCGGATCATCGCCCGCGAGTGGCTGAACGCGTTCAAGGCGCTCGGCGAACACGCCCTCGCCGTGAAAGAGTTTTTGATAGAACGCGCGCACGGTGGCGAGACGCTCTTTCGTGAACTTGCGGCGCTTCATGCCGATGATGTTGAGGCCTTCCAGCGCCGCATACTGGCCGTTGACCAGGCCGAACGGAATGATGTCGCCGCGCACGCCGCAGACGCCGCCGATCATCGCCTGCGGACCGATGCGAGTGAACTGATGCACCGCGGAGAGACCGCCCATGAATACGAAATCACCGATCTCGCAGTGACCGCCGAGCGTCGCCGAGGTCGCGAAGATCACGTCATTGCCGACATGGCAGTCGTGGCCGACATGGGCGCAATTCATGAAGTAGCCGCGATCGCCGACGGTGGTGACGCCGCCGCCGCGCACGCTGCCGGCATTCATCGTCACCGACTCGCGGATGGTGCAGCCGTTGCCGATCTTGAGCTGGGTCAGTTCGGGGCCGACGCCGATGATCTGCGGCGGTGCGCCGAGCGAGGCGAACGGATAGATCGTGCAGTTCTCGCCGATGGTCGTCTGCGACGTGACATTCACATGCGAGACCAACTTGGTGCCGGCACCGATGGTGACGTGCGGGCCGATCGTGCAGAACGGCCCGATCTCGACGCCCTCGCCGATCACCGCGCCGTCGGCGACGCGCGCCATCGGATCGATCTTGCTCATATTGCCTCGTCAGTCCGTCAGCATGGCGCCGACATCGGCCTCGGCAACGGTGACACCATTGACCTTGGCATCACCATGGAACCACCACATGGCGCGTTTCCGGTTGATCAGATGCATGTGATACTCGACCGTATCGCCCGGCATCACCGGCTTACGAAATTTGCACTTGTCGATGGTGAGAAAGTAAACCGCGCGCGGCTTCTCGGTGCCCTCGACCGACGCAATGCCGATCACGCCCGCGGTCTGCGCCATGCCCTCGATCATCAGCACGCCCGGATAAACGGGACGATCGGGGAAATGTCCGAGAAAGGCCGGCTCGTTGATGGTGACGTTCTTGATGCCGATACCGCTGAAATTCTTGCGGATGCCGACCACGCGATCGATCAGCAAAAACGGATAGCGGTGCGGCAGGGTCTTGAGGATGGTGGTGATATCCACCGCCTCGATGATGATCGGCGACTCCTCGCTCATTCCCGCTCGTCCTTCGTATCCATTTTGTCCGTGTCCGCGCCGGGCGCAGTCTCACGGGCCAATTTTTCCACCGCGAGGATTTCGCGGAACCATTGCTTCGTCGGCCGGGCGAAGATGCCGCCCCAGCGCCCGCGCGGCGGGATGCTATCCTTGACGCCCGCCATGGCCGCGACCTGCGCGCCGTCACCGATCGTGATGTGATTGTTGAGGCCGACCATGGCCCCGAGCGCAACGTTGTCGCCGATGGTCAGGCTGCCCGCAAGGCCACATTTGGCGGCGATGACGCAATGCCGTCCGATCGTCACATTGTGACCGATCTGGACCTGATTGTCGATTTTGGTGCCCTCGCCGATCACCGTGTCGCGCAGACTGCCGCGATCGATGGTGGTGCCAGCGCCGACCTCGACATCGTTCTGGATCAGCACGCGGCCGGTCTGCGGTACCTTGATATGCTTGTCGCGGCCGAAAACGAAACCGAAGCCGTCCTGGCCGAATTTGCAGCCGGGATGAACGAGGACGTTATTCCCAATCAGCGTGAACTGCAGCACGCTGCCCGCGCCGATATTGCAATCGCGGCCAATCTTGACCCCTGCGGCGATCACCGCGCCGGAGCCAATGATGGTCCCCGAACCGATCTCCACGTCCGGTCCGATCACTGCCAGCGGATCGATGGTGACATCATCCTCGATCAGCGCTGTCGGATGGATGATCGCCTGCTCGGATATGCCCGAAACGTCGAATCCCGAGGTCGGCCGCAGCGCGTCGGGCTGAAATTCGCTTGCGAGCTCGACAAAGGCGGCAAACGGCCGCTTGGCGCGCAGCACGGCCACGTGCGCCGGGATCTCGCCCTTGAAGCCCTCGCTGACCAGCACGGCGCCCGCATGCGTGCGTGCGAGCTGGTCAGCGTAGCGGACGTTTTCGAAGAAGGTCAGATGATGCGGGCCGGCCTCGTCCAGCGAGGCGACGCCGGTGATCACATGGTCGGCGCAGGACGCATCGACCAGACGCGCTTTCGTTGACGCGGCAATATCAGCCAGCGTCAACGAAAGGGATTGCTTGAAGAATGTCGGCAGCGCCATTCCATCCGTCGCGGTGCGGCCGTCAGGCAAGATTAGAACGAAGTTCCGCCGCCGAACCTGAATTCCTGCGTACGATCATAGGCGCCCTTGGTGAGCGGCACCGCGTAGTCGAAGCGCAGCGGACCGAACGGCGACTGCCAGATTATGCCAACACCGACCGACGAACGAACCGGGTTCGAATTGTCATAGGACATGCCCGCGCAATTGCCGACCGAGGTCTTGCTGGCCGGGACGCAGCCCGCCTGGTTGACTTCACCCGTCGCAGCCCAGCTCGTCGGGCCCTGATAGTCCGAGAGACCGCCAGCATCTGCGTAAAGAGCGCCCTTGATACCCACTTCCTTCGGCAGGAACCAGAACGGCATCTGCAGTTCAGCCGAAGCGCCCCAGTACTTGGTGCCGCCGAGCGCGTCGCCATAGGAGCCGAGCGCGACGTAGCTGATGTCACGCGGACCAATGCCGTTCTGCGCGAAACCACGCACCAGGTTCGGGCCCATCTGGAAGTGATCCAGCATGCGGATGTCCTTGCCGACATTGTTCAGGATGCCGCCCTGGACGCGCAGCAGGCCGACGATGTCAGACACCAGCGGGGTGTAGTACTTCGCATCGATCGTGGTCTTCAGGTAGCTGACGTCGCCGCCGACGCCTGCATAGTCCTGCTTGAACTCGACGAACAGACCGTCGGTCGGGTTCTTGTTGTTGTCGAGCGTGTTGTAGTTGAGCGTGTAGCCCAGCATCGAGGTCAGAGCCTTGCCGTTCGCAAGCTCCTTACGAACCGGCAGCGAAGACTCGCCGTCGGCGTAGCAGCCCCAGGTGTTGGGATCCGCAGGATTCACGGCTGTGAAATTGCCAGCGTCTGCATTGATCTTTCCAGGCGTCCGGAGGCCGCCACCGGTCAGGTTGTTACAGTTCGCGAGCTGGCCCGGCAGCGAGATTTCCTGCTGGAAGATCGAGTAGCGGAGTTGCAGCGCGAGGTCTTCGCGGAGCTGGAAGCCAAGGCGCGGGCTGAAGCCCATCGTCTTGGTGTTGTACGAGATGTACTGGTTCGACAGCTGCTCGCGCTGGAAGAAGTCGAGGCCGAGCGCGACGCGGTAGTCGAGCAGATAAGGCTCAACGAAGGACAGCGAGTAGCCACGAGCATACTGGCCGTACTGCACCGAAGCCTTGGCGAACAGGCCACGGCCGAGGAAGTTACGTTCGGAAACGCTGACTTCGCCCAGAGCACCGTCAGTGGTCGAGTAACCGCCGGAGATCGAGAAATCGCCGGTCGACTTTTCTTCCAGATCGACGACCAGGATCACACGGTCGCTCGAGGAGCCCGGCTCGGTGGTGATCTTCACGGTCTTGAAGAAGTCGAGGTTCTTCAGGCGGCGCTCGGCACGGTCCACCAGCGCACGGTTGTAGGCATCGCCCTCCGAGAGATCGAACTCACGGCGGATGACATAGTCACGCGTACGGGTGTTACCGCGCACATTGATGCGCTCGATATAGACGCGCGGACCTTCTTCGACCGAATAGCCGATCGAGACGGTGTGCTGCTCGAAGTTACGATCGCCGCGCGGACGAACCACTGCGAACGCGTAGCCGCGGCGCGACATTTCGATCTGCATTTCCTCGACCGACTTCTCCAGCGCTTCCGCGTTGTAGAGCGAGCCGACGCCGACGCGCGAGAACGAGCGCAGCGTGTTGGGATCGAAGTTCGGGATCGTGGACGAGAAGTCGACATTGGCAACGCGGTACTGCTTGCCTTCCTCGATCTTGAAGGTGACCAGGAAGCCCTTCTGCCCCGGATCGTATTCGGTCAGCGCAGCAACCACCTGCACGTCGGCAAAGCCGTTCTTCAGGTAATAGCGGCGGATCAGGTCGCGATCGGCCTCGACGCGATCCGGATCGTAGATGTCGCCCGAACCGAGGAACGAGAGGAAGTTCGACTCGCGGGTCTTGATCACGTCCTTGAGGCGATAGGACGAGTAATAGTTATTGCCGATGAATTCGATCGACTTCACGCCGGTCTTCGCGCCCTCATTGATCGTGAAGATCAGGTCGACGCGGTTGTTCGGCTGCTCGATGATTTCCGGCACGACACTGACGTCGTAGCGACCGGAACGGCGATAGATTTCCGAGATGCGCTGGGCATCGGACTGCACCATCGGGCGCGACAGGGTGCCACGCGCCTTCGACTGCACTTCAGCGTTGAGCTGATCGTCCTTGACCTTCTTGTTGCCCTCGAAGGCAACGCGGCCAATCACCGGGTTCTCGACCACGCTGACGACCAGACGACCACCGGCCTGATTGATCTTCACGTCCTGGAACAGGCCAGTTTCGATCAGCGACTTGAGACCATCGTCGATGGAGCCCTGATCGAGACGACCGCTCGGACCCGGACGGAAATAGGAGCGGATGGTTTCGACGTCGACGCGACGGTTGCCTTCAACGGCAATCGATGCGGCGGTCTGCGCCATGGCTGTGGAAGGAACAAGCGTTGCTGTCACCGAAGCGGCGACCGGCATGGCAACCATGATCGAAGCAGCAAACAAACCGCCCCGGAAACCCCGCAATCCAAAAATCATGCGCCAAGCGCCCTTATCATTCCAGTACCGCCGGCCCGCACCCCTACGGACAGACAGAATCCCTTGAGTTGCCCAGCTTGTAGCCAATTTTACCCGAGTGGCAAACGACCATTCGCTGAAGTTTTCTAATTTCATTCCAAGACGTTGCCTTCCGGCCACGATATCCCCATCGGACATCATGACCCGGCAAGATGAAGAATGTCGTTATAGGTCGCAAAAACCATCAACATCAGCACCAAACCAAGCCCAATCCGGAACCCCATCTCCTGCGCGCGCTCGGAAAGTGGACGACCGCGCACCGCCTCCACTGCATAGAACAGCAGATGGCCGCCGTCGAGCAATGGAACCGGAAACAGGTTGAGAAGGCCGATGGAGATCGACAAAACCGCCGCCAGATGGATCAGCGCGGTCAGGCCGATGGTGGCCACCTGTCCCGAGATCTGGGCGATTCGCATCGGACCGCCGATCTGGTCGGCCGCCTCGCGGCCGGTGAACACGCCGCCGATATAGGAAAAGGTGCGGTCGACGACGAACCAGGTCTCCTTGACGCCCAGGACGAACGCCGTGGCCGGATCAACCCGCTCGGTGGTCGCCTCACCCGCCGTGGTGGCCCGGGTGATTCCGAGCACGCCGAGGCGGTGGACATTGCCGAAATTGTCCTTCACCTCACGAAGCTCCGGCGTCGCCTTGAGGTCGACGCTGGCATTGCCCCGCTTGACGGTGACGTTCAGCTGCTCGCCAGCGCTGATACCGACGATGCGCTGCATGTCGGAGAAGCTGGTGATGGCCTTGCCGTTGATGGACGCGATGACGTCGCCGGACTGGAAGCCCGCCTTTTCGGCCGCGCTGCCGGCCTGGATGCTGTCGACCTTGGCGGTCGTGCTCGGCTTGCCGAAGAACGTGAACAGCGCCGTGAAGATGACGATGGCCAGCAGGAAATTCGCGATCGGCCCGGCAGCCACGATGGCGGCGCGCTGGCCGACGCGCTTGTGGTGGAAAGCATCCTTGCGCTCGGACGCCGTCATGTTCTGAAGCGCCTCCGCCGAGGGGGTCGAGGCCTCGCTCTCGTCGCCGAAGAACTTGACGTAGCCTCCGAGCGGAATCGCGGAAATCCGCCAGCGGGTGCCGTGGCGGTCGTTGAAGCCGACGATCTCCGGCCCAAAGCCCAGCGAGAAGGTCAGAACCTTAACGCCGTTCCAACGGGCGACCAGAAAATGGCCGAGCTCGTGAAAGAACACGACGATGGTCAGGACGAACAGGAACGGCACGACATAGCCGATCAGGCCGTGGCCCAATTGACCGATACCGTTCTGAAAAAAGTCAATCATCCCAATCCCCTATACGAAGCCACGCAGCCTCGCCCCTAAACCCCTACGAAACCTTTGCGGCAATTTCAGGCAAGAGGTTTGCCGCCAGTTTTCGCGCTTTATGGTCAACGGAAATCGCATCATCCGCCGATGACAGCGGCGCCAGGTTACCGGCGCGCACCCATTCGTTCATGGTGGTTTCAACCAGCCGGGCGATGGCGCCGAAACGGATCTTGCCGGCGATGAAGGCGGCGACGGCGATCTCGTTGGCCGCGTTGTAGACTGTCGTGGCGCCGCTGCCGGTGCGCAGCGCGTCATAGGCCAGCTTGAGGCCGGGGAAGCGTGCATAATCGGGCGCCTCGAAGGTGAGCGAGCCGATCTTGGCAAGATCGAGCGGCGCCGCCCTGCCCTTGCTGATGCGGTTCGGCCAGCCCAGGCAATGAGCGATCGGGGTGCGCATGTCCGGCGTGCCGAGCTGGGCGACCACCGAGTAATCGGTGAATTCCACCATTCCATGAATGATCGACTGCGGATGCACCAGCACGTCGATCTCGTCCGGCGACAAAGCAAAAAGGTATGAGGCCTCAATCACTTCGAGGCCCTTGTTCATCATCGAGGCGGAGTCGATGGTGATCTTCTGGCCCATCGACCAGTTCGGATGCTTGAGCGCCTGCGCCAGTGTCGCCTGCTCGATATCCTCGGCCTTCCAGGTGCGGAACGGACCACCCGAGGCTGTGATGATCACGCGGGTCAGTTCGTCCCTGCTGCCGGAGGCCAGCGCCTGGAACAGCGCGTTG
>WPCJ01167665.1_pt1 | contig 21426 bp, 23 predicted proteins | sample 5399831 | NCBI WGS metagenome assembly WPCJ01 (sample SAMN12869470, study PRJNA574797) | sludge metagenome | isolation source: wastewater treatment of pH10 | place: China:Beijing | collected 2019-05-20 | reverse complement strand
TGCGATTAGAGTGGAACGCGGCCCCGAAAGGAGTGGATGTTTCACGTGAAACAGTCCGAGAAGACATCGGCGAACGAATCGTTCGGGATGGACACACCGCTCGCGCGGGAACTCGCCGACCTCTCTGCCCGGAGGCGCGCGCTTGAGGCAGCGAAGGTGGAGTTCGCGGGGGATACCCGGGTTCTGACCGTCTCCAACCAGAAGGGCGGCGTCGGCAAGACGACGTCGGCCGTCAACATCGCCTCGGCGCTTGCTGGACTGGGGGCGAAGGTGCTGGTCATCGACCTCGACCCGCAGGGAAACGCATCCACGGCTCTGGGAGTTCCCCACAGCGCGGACACCCCCAGTGTCTATGACGTCCTGATCGACGAGTTCCCTCTCGCGGAGATCGTCCAGCCGAGCCCGGAAGACCCCAACCTCTTCTGCGCCCCCAGCACCATCCACCTGGCGGGCGCGGAGATCGAGTTGGTCGCCCAGGTGGCGAGGGAGCACCGCCTCCGTCGAGCACTGGAGGACTACCTCGTCGACAACGCGATGGATTTCGTCATCATCGACTGCCCTCCTTCGCTCGGACTGCTCACCATCAATGCGTTCACGGCCGCATCTGAGGTCTTCATCCCGATCCAATGCGAGTACTACGCACTGGAGGGTCTGAGTCAGCTCCTCGGGAGCATCCAGATGATCCAGAAGCACCTGAACCCGGCTCTTCACCTCTCGACGATCCTGCTGACCATGTTCGACGGACGTACGCGCCTCGCGCAGCAGGTCGCGGAAGAAGTGCGTACACACTTCCCGGATCAGGTGCTGGAGACGGTGATCCCTCGATCCGTCCGAGTGTCGGAGGCCCCGAGTTTCGGCCAAACGGTGATCGCCTACGATGGGCAGTCCGCCGGCGCGATCGCCTACCGCGAAGCTGCCGTCGAGATCGCGTCGCGCATGGCGACGCAGAGCAAGGAGAAATGATGGCGAAGCGCACAGGGCTCGGTCGGGGAATCGGGGCGCTGATCCCCACCGCAGATCAGGCGGAGCGTCCCGTCGACGTCTTCTTCCCCGGATCCAGTCTGCGACCGGCGGAGACGGAGGCGACGATCGGTCCGGATTCCGAGACTCCTGAGCTTGAAGAGGTGCCCGGAATCCACCTGATCCAGGTGGATCCGAACTCGATCGTCGCGAACCCCCGACAGCCGCGTACGCATTTCGATGCCGATGACCTGGCGGAACTCGTGCACAGCGTCCGCGAGTTCGGTGTGCTGCAGCCCGTGGTCGTCCGCAAGAACGCGACAGGCGACTACGAGCTCATCATGGGGGAGCGGCGTACCCGTGCCGCACGTGAGGCCGGTCTCGATGTCATCCCCGCGATCGTCCGCGACACCGCCGATGAAGACCTTCTGCGCGACGCCCTCCTGGAGAACCTGCACCGCTCCGAGCTGAATCCGCTGGAAGAAGCGTCGGCGTACCAGCAACTGCTCGATGACTTCGGCATCACCCAGGAAGAGCTCGCCACACGGATCGGTCGCTCGCGTCCGCAGATCAGCAACACCATCCGTCTGCTCAAGCTGCCGGTCCCGGTGCAGCAGCGGGTCGCAGCCGGAGTGCTCACGGCTGGACATGCCCGCGCGATCCTCAGCCTCGAGACTCCGGAGTCGATGCAGCGCCTCGCCGACAAGGTCGTGAACGAAGATCTTTCCGTGCGCGCGACGGAGGAGGCGGCGAAGGCGCAGCCGGCCGCCGGCAAGTCGGCGAAGGCGACCCCGGGGGCGCGCCGCGCGTATCTCGACGAGGTGGCGGGCAAACTCGGCGACCGACTGAACACGCGGGTCAAGATCGCCCTCGGTGCTCGTAAAGGCCAGGTCACGATTGATTTCGCTTCCATTCAGGACCTCAATCGGATCCTCGAGGAGCTCGGCGAAAGCGGCTACGGCTCGGCGCGATGACATCCCCGGGGCCGTTTCGGTCCCTTAGACTCGCGTCATCTCGACGACGAGGGGGGAATGTCATGTCCGCAGCAGAGGGTCCCGCAACCGTCCAACGCCGCGTGATCGCGGTCAGTATCGCCGCGGCGTTGGGCGGATTCCTGTTCGGTTTCGATACCGCGGTGATCAACGGCGCCGTCGACGCGCTCGCGGGTGACGTCTCTGGGTTCGATCTCGGAACGGCTCTCAAGGGCTTCGCGGTGTCGTCGGCGTTGATCGGCTGTGCGGTCGGTGCATGGTTCGCCGGACCGGTGTCCAACAAGTACGGACGCATCCCGGTGATGGTGGGCGCTGCGACGCTGTTCTTTGTCTCCGCGATCGGTTCCGGGCTCGCGTTCAGTGTCGTCGACCTGATCGTCTGGCGTGTGATCGGCGGACTCGGGGTGGGTGCGGCGTCCGTCATCGCCCCTGCCTACATCGCCGAGGTATCGCCGGCCGCGATACGTGGTCGTCTGGGTTCACTGCAGCAACTCGCGATCGTGACCGGTATCTTCGCCGCGCTGCTCTCCGATGCTCTGCTCGCGGGCATCGCCGGTGCCGCCGATCAGCCGCTGTGGGGACTCACCGCGTGGCGCTGGATGTTCATCGTCGAGGCCATCCCCGCGCTGGTCTACGGCATCATGTCGCTGCGCTTGCCGGAATCACCGCGCTACCTGGTGCGCAAGGGCGAGTTGAAGCGTGCCGCAGAGGTGCTGGAGACCGTCACGGGGACGATCGACGTCGATGCGAAGATCACGGAGATCACCGGCACGATCGACACCGAACGCTCGGAGTCGCTGCGCGACCTGCGCGGAAGCCGTCTCGGCCTCAAGCCGATCGTCTGGGTGGGGATCCTGCTCTCGGTGTTCCAGCAATTCGTGGGCATCAACGTGATCTTCTACTACTCGACCACCCTGTGGCAGTCGGTCGGCTTCGACGAATCCAGCGCATTGCTCACGTCGGTGATCACGTCGGTCACGAACATCGTGGTGACCATCGTCGCCATCCTGCTCGTTGACAGGGTCGGCCGTCGCATCATGCTGCTCGTCGGCTCGGTGGGTATGACGGTGACGCTGGGACTCATGGCGCTCGCGTTCTCGTTCGGCACACTCGATGCGCAGGGGACGGCGACCCTTCCCGATCCCTGGGCGACCATCGCCTTGATCTGCGCGAACGGTTTCGTGGTCTTCTTCGGGGCGAGCTGGGGTCCGTTGGTGTGGGTCCTCCTCGGCGAGATCTTCCCCAATTCGATCCGCGCGGGAGCTCTCGCCGTCGCCGCCGCGGCCCAGTGGGTGGCCAACTTCTTCATCTCGACGACGTTCCCCGCGTTTGCGGAGATCGGTCTCACGTTCGCCTACGGGTTCTATGCGTTCTTCGCTCTCCTCTCGTTCTTCTTCGTGTTCTTCAAGGTGCCGGAGACGAAGGGCAAGGAGCTCGAGGAGATGAGCGATGAACTGGCCGTACGGCGCCGGAAGGTCGTACGGGAGACGTAGGCTTGACGTATGTCCGAGTCCGTACAGCGCCGCGCCAGCCTGGAAGTGCTGCGCGCCGAGGCGGCTGACGAACTCGCGGTGCTCATCCAGGAGCGTCTTCTCGGGGGCGAAGACCCCTGGGAGTTCATGGAAGACCTGCCGAGCATCGACGAGCTCGTCGTGTACCTCCTCCGGGCCGACAACATCAACGCGAACGACGGCGTGCGACCCAATGCCGCCCGGCACTATCGGGTGCTCCGACAGATCGCCCTGGAGTACCCCGAACTGACCTCTGCCGTGTGGGGCCTGCTGGACGAGACCCAGCGCCACCGTCGCTGGGACCCCACCGTCGCCGACGCTTCCTGAGCACGGGGTGGTGACGGGTGGCTTGACGTCACCAGCTCGTAAACATCATCTTCGCCGTCTGTGACAGGCTGGTAAATAGATGCCAGCTAGTAGACACGAGGGAGTTCGCCATGGCACAGCGCGCGCGTATCGGAGCCGAGCGTGCGAGCAGCGACTTGCAACTCCTCGCCGGGTCGCGAAACTCACTCGACTAACGTTGGGCACAGCAATATCCTTCCAGGCCACCCTCCCGGACAAGCCAGATCAGATGTCACCCACCCGTGCAGCAGACCCCTCGGGGTCTTCAAGAGCTTCTTTGAGCGCGTGAACCAGCGGGGCGTCAAGGCCGAGGAGCGTAAGGGCTTGCATCAGGGTGCTTAGCCTCGGGTTCGCCAGGCGGTCCTGATGCGGATCCGCGTGTTCAAGGGTCCGGTAGGTCGGGATCGAACAGCCGATCAAATGGGCCGCCTCTTCCTGAGAGACGTTTCGATCAACCCGGTACGCGATCAAGCCACGCGCAAGCAGGTGTGTGATGCGTGACGGCATGAATCCCCCTCCGCCTCCGAACGCACAACACTATGGCCCATAGCCGCATAACCCATAACGCTGTATTCCTGTATTCCTGTATGCCTGTATTCCGGTACAAGTCTCGGCGAGGGCTGATGATTATGGCCTGGCCACCAGGTGATTTCCAGAAAACATACTTTCTGGATACCACCCGTAGTGCCGGCTGAATATTGATCCGGGATGCTCAGTCCTTCTCAGTCCAGTCTCAGTAGGTCTCGACTCCGACAAGGAGCGGGGCAAGCACAAGGACCGCTTGTCTCGATATCGAGTTTCTTGACCAATGGTTGGAGGTGATTTTATGTCCGTGATGACTGTGATCGAACCGACGCTGCTGAAGCGTCGAGTGCACGACGCTCTCGATGAAGCGCTCCTGCGCTTCGACGGCTGGTGGCTCGTCTTTCTCGCAGCGCTTCTCGTGTTCGGGGTGGCCTTCCTCGCGTCGATGGCCGCGTGGTGCTTCCTCGCGAATGGAGGCAGGCGTTTCAGTGGGAACTGGTCGTGGAGCGACAAAGGTACGTCCCTCTGGCTTGAGTGCATCTAGCGCACTCGTCCTCGGCGGACTCTCGGCGCATCCGCGAGGGTCCGCCGAGGGTCCGCCGCACGCGAAGAAAGGAACCGAATGCTGCTCGATGTCTCCGCCGTGGAGTTCGCCTATGCGAGGCGGACCCCGGTGCTGCGCGACCTCTCACTGAAGATCGCGCCCGGGGAGCGCGTCGGCCTCGTCGGCCCGAACGGCTCGGGGAAGTCGACGCTCATCCGTCTGATCGCCGATCTCCTGCAGCTGCGACGCGGTAACATCCGCATCGCAGGCCGCTCGCACCAGGAACGCGTCTCGCGCGAGAGCCTCGTCTACGTCGCGAGCAACGACTACCTGCCGCAGTTCCTCACCGGACGCGAGTACGTCGACCTCATGCACCGCTTCTACGGCCAGGAGGTCGACGCGTCGCGGCTGGACGACCTGTTCGCCCGTTACCAGATGGAGGCGCGGCAGCTCGATCTCATCGAGGACTACTCGCACGGCATGCGCAAGAAGGTGCAGCTCATCTCGAGCCTGCTGCTGCGGCGCCCGTTGACGATCATCGACGAGACCCTGAACGGCGTCGACGTCGATGCGCTGTTTGAGTTCGAGCGCGACGCACGAGACTTGGGAGAGGCCGACGCTCTGCTGCTGTGCAGCCACGACTTCCGACTGCTCGAAGCGGTATGCGACCGCATCGTCGTGCTGTGTCGCGGCGAACTTGCCTACGATCTGCCGATGCGACAAGTGCAGGACGAGTTCGGCTCCGTCGACGACCTCGTCAAGCGCGCCATGAGCTCGTCCCGGGGCATGGCGTGAAGCCCGTCCTGACGCTGACAGGCTTCCTGTCGCTCTTCCTCGTCCGCCGCATACTCCGCCGAGGGGTGCTCCGGCTCGCCGCGGTCCGCTACGGACTCGCCGCCGCCGCGCTCCTCGCGTTCGCGGCGTTCTGCGCGTTCGGCATCGTTACCCTCCGCCAGCTCATCGCCGATCCGGCACTGCTCGTGCCCCTGCTGCGCGTCGCAGGCACGGCCGTCCCGATGTGGGTGCTCGCGATCTTCACGTTCGTGCGCGTCCTCTTCATGAAATCGAGCGACCTCGTCGAGCTCACATTCGGCTTCCCGCTCACCAACCGGGCACGCACTCTCGGGTTCATGCTCTTCGAGGCGATGCTCGTGGGCATCGGGGTCACGGTGATCCTCGGGGCGCTCGTCGCCGGTACGCTCGCGATCGGCGGCTTCGGGGTGCTCGACGACGTTGTGACATGCCTCGTGCTGCCGACGTGCGTCTCCTACCTTCTGGCGAGTGTCTACTACCTGCTCCTCGAGAGGGCTCTCCTGCAATTCCGGCTCGCCCGACTGCGGGCCTTCCTCGTACCGATCGTCCTCGCCGGCACGCTCATCGCTCTCGCGGTCGCCGTCTCCAGCCAATCGGAGCGCGTGCTCTTCGCCGCCATCGGAGAAGGCGAGTACTTCGCGCCCCAACTGATCTTCGCCGACCTCGCCGCCGCGCACGGCCTCCTCGCCGCAGTCGGCGCGTGGCTTGCCGCGGTCGCGCTGCTCGTCACCCTCGTCTGCTCGGCGACTCCGCGCCAGTTCGACCCGACCCGGCGCTTCGCACGCATCCCGCGGGTGCTCGGGTCGTCGGAGTTCGGTGCCTACTTCCTCGCGCATGTCCGTGCCATCGAGACCATCACGGTCTACGGCCTCGTCTTGGCCGGATCCTACGCGCTGTTCGTCGCCGACGTCCGCCTCCCGCCCTTCCTCCTCATCGCGGTTACGATCCAGGGCGCATACGCCTTCGTGTCGACCGAGCCTCTCCGGGCGTGCGGTCCCCGTCGGCACGGCACGGTCCGGCGCTACCTGCTCGTGCTTGGCCCGCAGCTGTTCGCTCTCTTCGTCTGCGCCGTGCCGGTCGGCATCCTGTCCGCCCTCACCGGGATCGGATGGAGCGAGATCATCATGGTCGTCGGGTTCTGCGCCTCGAACACGGTCGTCCTGACCCTCGCGGGGATCGCCTTCCCGCCCGAGAAGGGCAACCCGTTCTCCGTGATCGTCGGCGTCGCGGTGGCCGCCCTGGTCACCGGAACCCTTCTCTTCGGCACGAGCGTGCTCGGGCTGCCGACATGGTTCAGCACGGTGGTGCTCGCGGCCGTGACCGCGTGCGCCGGAATTCTCTCCGTCATCGGGATGCAGAAGATCGAAAGGATCGAACGTCATGAAGTGGTTGTTTAGGTTCATCGGGAGTCTCGTGGCCGCCCTCGTCGCCACCGTCGGTGCCGCTGTCGTCACGGCGATCTGGCTCATGTTCTCGGCGGGTTCATCGGAAGGCCAACGCCTCGGATTCTTCGGCGCCGTGTTCGTCGATGTGAGGCAGACTCCTCGCGACACCATTGAACTCGGAGTGGGTCTCGCCGACCCGATCCCGCTCGTGCTGTCGGTCGGCGTGATCACTGTGCTCCTCGTCGCGGTGATGGTCGTGCACGATCAGCTCCGCGAGCGGAAGAGGCAGCTCCTCGCTGAAGCCGAGTGATGTGGTCAACCACGGTCACCGGACTCCGCCCGCGCACGGTGATCCGCTGGCTGTCCCTCGCCGTCTGGCCGGTGAACCTTGTCTTCGGCACGTCGATGGCCGCGGCCTCGGCCGCGGCGATCGTGTTCGACCAGCCCGGCATCCTCGGTGCGCTGCTCGTGGTAGGGATGCACTACGTCTGCGGGCTGTGCGCATCGTTCGCGATTCACGAATTGGGGCACGCCATACTCCTGTCGTGGTCGCCCGGGGTGACCACGATCACCCTGGAGCGCACGCTGCTGCGGATCTCTGTGCGTCCGCACGGCTCGATCCGCGGACGCGACGCCTTCCTCACCGCCGTCGCCGGACCATCGCTCTGCGTCGTGATCGGGATGCTGCTGTGGCTAGCCGTGCCCCACGTACAGCTTCAGGGGTGGTTCCTCTTTCACGCCCTCTTCCTCACCCCGGCATTCAACGACGGGCGCATCATGCTCATCGGCGCCCGATCATGGAACCGGGTATAGACGTTTCGCATTCCGCGCTGATCATCAGCGGACGCACGGGGCCGACAGAGGGCTACGCGGGTGCTGTCTAGATGTTTTCAACACGAAACAGTCCTGTCACCAGGAGGGAACGCCGGACAACGTCGGGGCAGCCGTCCATCAACGCCTGTCGCGACTGATCGCGACAGCGGCGCGCGCACCGCCGATCACGTGCGACTCACACGCAGAAAACGAGAAAGGGCCGCACCTCCCCGGGAGGTGCGGCCCTTTCGGCTCAGAACGTCAGCCGATGAACGCGGCGAGGTCCTTCTCGAGCGCGGGCTTCGGCTTGGCGCCGATGATGGTCGTCTTGACCTCTCCGCCCTGGAAGACCTTCATCGCCGGGATCGACGTGATCTGGTACTTCATGGCCAGCTGGGGGTTCTCGTCGACGTTGAGCTTGAGGATGGTGATCTTGTCGGGGTTGTCCGCCTGGATCGCGTCCAGGACCGGCGAGACCATACGACACGGTCCACACCACTCGGCCCAGAAGTCCACCAGCACGGGACCGTCGGCCTGCAGAACGTCCTGCTCCCAGGTCGCCTGGCTCGTAGCCTTTGCACTCATCAGAGATCTCCTTGATTCGAGGTTCGTCTGCTACAACAGCCGACGAGGTGAAAGTGTTCCCGGACTATGCCGAGGCGGTGAGGATCTCGGCGGCCTCCGCAGCCGGGACCTCGACGGATGCGTCCTCGAGGTCCGCGAGGAAGTGCTCCGCGTCGAGGGCCGCGACCGTGCCCGTGCCGGCAGCGGTGATGGCCTGACGGTACGTGGGGTCGATGACGTCGCCCGCGGCGAACACGCCGGGCACGGAGGTCTTCGACGAGCGGCCGTCGACCCAGATCGTGCCCTCGGGCGTCAACTCGAGCTTGTCGTGCCCGAGGTGGGTGCGCGGGTCGTTGCCGATCGCGATGAACAGACCATCGATCGGCAGGTCGCGCAGGGTGCCGTCGACCGTCGAGCGCAGCTGCACGCCGCTGACGGAGTCGCCACCGAGGACTTCGGCGACCTCGCTGTTCCACACGAACTCGATCTTCTCGTTCGCGAACGCGCGCTCCTGCATGATCTTCGAGGCACGCAGCGTGTCCTTGCGGTGGATGACGTAGACCTTCTCCGCGAAACGAGTGAGGAAGGTCGCCTCCTCCATCGCCGAGTCGCCGCCGCCGACGACAGCGATCGTCTTCTCACGGAAGAAGAAGCCGTCGCACGTGGCGCACCAGGACACGCCGTAGCCGGACAGGCGTTCTTCTCCCTCGATGCCGAGCTTGCGGTACGCCGAGCCCGTCGCATAGATCACGGACTGAGCTTCGTGCTCGACACCGCTGCCGAGGATGACCTTCTTGACGGGTCCGTCGAGCTGCAGCTCGGTGACGTCGTCGTAGACGACCTCGGTGCCGAACTTCTCCGCCTGCTCCTGGAACTTCGCCATCAGCTCCGGACCCTGGATGCCCTCGGGGAACCCGGGATAGTTCTCGACTTCGGTGGTGTTCATCAGCTCGCCGCCGACCTCGACCGAGCTCGCGATGAGCAGCGGCTTGAGGTTCGCTCGGGCCGCGTAGATGGCAGCCGTGAATCCGGCGGGGCCGGAGCCGATGATGATGACCTGACGCATGTGCTCTCCGTCTTAGAAACTGCAGTCGAATGACCTTCGAGTGCTTCAACCCATGGTAACCGCGAGGCATTCCCCCGCCCAGTGCGGGAGGCTCAGCGTCCGGGAAGGAACCTGCGCACCAGACCACCGGCAGCCTTGAGTTCCGGGGCCCGCATGGCGGCGAGGATGGCGACGTAGACCACGACCACGGCGAGGCCGATGATCGCGGTGCCGAAGATGCCCGGAATGACGCCCGACGTGGCCCAGCCGTCCACTCCTCCCAGCAGCAGGAAGGTCCCCCACCCGGCAAGACCGGCGGGCACGCCCGCGATCGCGAAACGGAGGATGGCGAGCATCCACGAGCGGACGTGCAGGCCACCGATCTTTCGATGCAGCAGCCAGGTGGCGATGATCATCTGCAGGGTGCTTGCGAGTGACTGCCCGAGTGCGACAGCGGCGGCGAGGGAAGTCAGCGGGATGATGTCCGCTTCCCGCAAGCCGAGGGCGATGAGAGCGGTTCCCACGATGAGGGCGCACTGGATGATCGTGAACCAGAACGGAGTGCGCGTGTCGTCATACGCATAGAAGGTGCGCTGCACGATGAACAGGATCGTGAGCGGGATGAGACCGAAGAGGTACGCGATCAGCACCAGAGCGGCGGCTTGTGCGTCCGCCGCCGATTCGGTGAAGACACGTGACGCGGGTATCGCCGCGGCAGCGACCGCCGCCGTCGCCGCGACGATGAAGAAGAGCAACGTGCGGATACTCCTCGCGATGTCCGAGCGGACCTCGTCGTGGCGGCCGGCCGCGGCGTGCCCGCTGATCTGCGTGAAGTAGGGCGTGCCGATCGAGAGCACGATCACCGAGTACGGGAGCATGAAGATCAACCAGGCGTTCGCGGTCACCGTCGCAGATGCGCCGAGTCCCGCGACTTCGCTGACGATGTATCCCTGCAGGACCCCGGCGGAAAGGCTGGCGAAGGCCATCAGGAACGTCCACCCGGCGAGTCGTCCGACATTGCCGAGACCCACGCCTCGCCAGTGGAAGTCGGGCTTCAAGGCGAGTCCCGTGCGTCTCCAGAACACCAGCAGCACGACGGCCTGGAGCGCGATGCCGAGGGTGGCCGTGCCGCCGAGCAGGGTGATCATCGAGGGCGTCCAGTCGGTGGCCTTCGTGGACACGGGAGCGAACAGCGCACCGAGGGCGATGAACCCGGCGATTGAGACGATGTTGTTGATCACGGGGGCCCAGGTGAACGGACCGAAGATCTTGCGCGCGTTGAGAGCTTCGCCCAGCATCGCGTACAGGCCGTAGAGGAGGATCTGCGGGAGACACCAGTACGCGAGCGCGGTGGCGAGGGCGAGCGTGGCCTCGTTGGCCTTGCCGGCCACGAGATGCACGAGCCACGGAGCGGCAGCTGTCGCGATGGCCGTCACCACCACCAGGACCACGGTGCCCAGCGTGAAGAGCTTCGAGATGAACGCATTGCCGCCGTCGGCATCGGCTGTCGCCTTGACGATCTGCGGCACGATGACGGCGGTGAGCACCCCGACCGAGATCAGGGAGAACACGCTGTTGGGCAGTTGGTTCGCGTAGGTGAAGGCGTCTGCTGCTTCGGAGGCCACCGAGCCGATCACACCGACCAGCACGATGCTGCGCAGCAGCCCCGTGACGCGGGAGACCATGGTGCCGGCTCCGATGATGGCGCTCGCGCGTCCGAGACTAGTCACGCTTCTCCTCGGGCTCCGTGGCCACGGCTTCCTCGTCTTCCGCCGCTGTCTCACGGCGCTTGCGGCGGATGGTGCGGATCACGCCGAGGGCGATCAGGAGGACCGCGAGACCTCCGAAGATCACGAGGCCGATCGTCTCCCACTCGGCACGGACCGCGACCCGGACGGTCTGATCCCCTTGGATCTGCACACCCGTGGGGCTGTAGAGGCTGAGGCGCAGATCGACCTCGCCGCTGCCCACCCGTGCCGACACCGGAACCTTCACCCGCGTCGTCGAGTTGGGCTGCACGACCGTCTCGGTCATGGGTTTGACGTCGAGACGGGGGTCGGTGGGCGAGACGAAGAGCTGCACGGTCACCGGCCACGGCAGGTCGTTGCGGACCGCGATCGGGAGGTCGGCGTTGGCCGCGAGCAGCTGGATGGTGCTGGACGGCGGGATGTTCACGGCGTTCAGCGTCGCGCGCGTCTGTGCCTGATGATCGGCGAGGTCCTCCGTGAACGCGTTCGCCGAGGTCCCGACGGCGAGTGTGCGGAGGATCCTGATGCGCTCCGGACTCAGCAGCACCTGCGGGTCCTCGAGGATGGACGAGAAGGCGGTGAGCTTGCCCTCGTCGGCCAGGAGCGTCGTCACGGCGGCCGAGCGCGCGGTGTCGGGTTCTGCGGTCAGAGTCGCCGCGACGGGTGTCGTCGCCCGGAGCGCGGCGAACTCGAATCCGAGGGAGTCCGCCGCGGAGATCGCGTCGCGGAGAGCGTCCGCGCGGCGATTCTCATCGCGGTCCAAGCCGATGAGCAGGGGAGCGCCGGCGGAACGGGCTTGAGCGAACTGGAGTCGCGCCGTCGCTTCGGCGAGCAGGCGCTGGCGGTCGACACTGTCACCCTCGGCGGCCACTTCTGACAGCACCGCGGACGTGGTGGCATCGGTGACGAGGAGATCATGGCCCGACGCGGTCGCGTGGGCAGCGCTCTGTCCGCCGACCGCCGACGAGGGAACGATCGTGGTCGTCCCCTCTCCGAGGTACCCGGTGAACGCGGCCAGGTCGGTCTCGGTCAGCGCATCGTGCGGCCAGAGGATTCGCGGCAGCGCACCCTCGACCGCGGTGAGCTCCTCATCCGTCGGGAGCGCGGTGGAGTCCGTGGGACCGGGAGTCGGGCCGGGTGTTGCGCCCGTGCCGTCCGTGGGGGCGACCGTCTCCGGCGTCTGCGGGAAGTCCGCGGCGTTCAAGAAGGGGGCGAACGTCGTCGGCTGGAGCAGCTCGGGCAACCCCGCCTGTGCCTGCGCCGTGGCATCCGCATCCCCGAACTGCACGGCGAACCGCGCGTTCGGAAGCCCATCGAGCCGCGTGAGCCACTCCCGTGCGGTCTCAGGAGCGGCCGTGCCGAGCACCCGGATCGCCGTGAGGATCGACGGGTCGATCGCGATCACGGCCGTCGTCCCCGCGATCCCGTCGAGCTGGGCGGTCAGCGCGCCGTCGGCGGCGGTGAGTTCTGCGAGCTCTTCGGCGGTCAGCAGCGCACCGCCTTCCGGCGTCGCCGTGAGGGGAACGATGACGCCGATCTGCGTGGTCTGCGAGTCCGCCACGATCAGGACGGTCGTCGCGGTCGTGTCCGCTTCGGCCGCCGCGTCTTCGCCGGTCTTCGCCCCGGTGAGCTCCGCGCGCAGCGGGTACACGCCGGGGGCGAGGTCGCCGAGGGTGTCTTCGGGCACGAAGATCGTGGTCGTCGCGGAGGCGCCCGCATCGATCGGCTCGGTGTCGTCGGCCCCGATCGCAGCGAACTCGCCGGGAGCCTCACCGTCGTCGAGCCAGCTCGTCACCGCCGCATCGTCAGGCAGGGGTGTGCGGTTGAGCTCGACCTCGACCTGTCCACCGCTGAGCCTCGTGTCCGTGCCGTTGTCGAGAGTGAGCGTCGCCGAGGTCGATGACCCCGGAGCGATGAGTCCGCGCATGCCGGCGGAGACGTGCAGCTCGACGGTCTGATCGTCGTCCTTCGGGGCCTGGTCCGCGGCGAAAGCGGCGCCCGGCGCACCCAGGGCACAGGTGCCCGCTGCGATCGCGAAAACCGCGGCCCTGCCTGCGAGCCGATGCAGGCGCGCACGGAGGCCGGTTTCGGGGGTGATCGCGGTCATGGAGGTCTTCCTCGAGCGCCGGAGAGAGCTGCCCGTGAGTACTGACCTCCTGATTCTAGGAGGCCATATGAAGGAGAAGCCTGAAGACGCGTAGAGTGACGGCCGTGTCCGACACCCTCGCACCTGTTCCCGACCCGCTCCACAGCGCCGCTCTCGCAGCGGATCTCGATGCTGCGGACCTCCGTTCCGAGCCGCTTCGGCGACTCTGGGGAGAAGAGGCGGACGATGCCCTGGCGCGAGGGATGAGGGAGCCGATCCTGCGCGCGATCGCCGACGACACCGGTGCGCTCGCCACTCTCGGGCGCCTCTTCGTGCTCGGGATGGCCCAGCCGCGGGAGTCCGTGGCCGCCGCGCTCCCGCACCTCGGAGTGGATGGGCTCATCGCCCTCCGCATGGCTACCGTCGACGCCGACACCGTGACGCCCACGGCACTGCTGCGACCGCAGTCGTTCGTCGATGCGGACGGTGTGGGGGAGTGGTGGATCGCGAGCGACCTCGACGAGGTGGCACTCGACGGAGCGCTGCCCGACGATCACGTCCTCGGTGTCGGCGGCGCGTCCCGAACCCTCGCCGAGACCATCGTCCCGATCGAGGTGGATCGCGCGCTCGACCTCGGGACCGGGTGCGGTATCCAGGCGCTCCTGGTCGCGCGTCGGGCGGGCAGGGTCATCGCGACCGACATTTCAGCGCGCGCCCTCGCCTTCGCCGAGCTCAACGCGCACCTCAACGGAGTCGCCAACATCGAGTTCCGCCAGGGGAGCATGTTCGAGCCGGTCGCGGGGGAGGCGTTCGACCTGATCGTCTCGAATCCGCCGTTCGTGATCACCCCGCGCGTCGACGGGGTTCCCGCGTACGAATACCGCGACGGCGGACTGGTCGGAGACGCGCTGGTCGAGCAGTTCGTGCGCACGGCCCCGACATTCCTCACGGAGAACGGCATCGTCCAGCTGCTGGGGAACTGGGAGTCCAAGGCGGGAGTCGGGGGCCTCGTCCGCCTGGAGGCGTGGGTGCCGGCCGAGCTCGACCTGTGGGTGATCGAACGCGAAGAGCTCTCGCCCCTCGGGTACGCCGAGCTGTGGATCCGTGACGGTGGCACCACCCCGCGCGATCCCGGGTTCACCCCGTTGCTCACCGCGTGGCTCGATGACTTCGCCGCCCGCGGTGTGACCTCCATCGGCTTCGGCTACGTCCTGATGCGCCGGGGGTCAACGGGCGACCCGCTGCGACGGACCGAGAAGATCGGCCAGCATGTCTCGAACGTCGGTGCGGCACTGGCGACGGGGCTCGCCGCCCACGACGTGCTCACCCAGGGGATGCCGGCGACCCTGACGGTCGCTGCCGACGTCACCGAGGCGCGGCACCTGCTGCCCGGCAACGACGACCCGAGCGTGATCGAGCTGCGTCAGGGCGGAGGATTCAGCCGCACCATCGCGGTCGACCCCGCGCTCGCCGGACTCGTCGGGGCCTGTGACGGTGAACTCACCGTGGGACAGATCGTGGCGGCGCTGGCGGACCTGTTCGACGTCCCGTTGGCCGAGCTGTGGGCGGACCTCGAACCCCGCATCCGTGCCCTGATCCTCGACGGCATCCTGCTGCCGGGGGAATAGACCCCGAATACATGCGTTGGAATAGATCATGAAGGCTTTCGGATTCCTCTCTTTCGGTCACTACGCCGACGTCCCCGGATCGGCGACCCGCACGGCGGGCGACATGCTCAAGCAGACGATCGAGATCGCCGAAGGCGCCGACGAGATCGGAGTGAACGGTGCCTCGGTGCGCGTGCACCACTGGGCGCGCCAGGCCGCGTCCCCCATGCCGTTGCTCTCCGCGATGGCGGCGCGCACGAAGCGCATCGAGGTCGGCACCGGTGTGATCGACATGCGCTACGAGAACCCGTTTCAGTTCGCCGAGGAAGCGGCAGCGCTCGACCTGATCGCCGATGGACGGATCGCGCTCGGAGTGAGCCGAGGTTCACCCGAGACCGCGCTTCGCGGCTACGAGACGTTCGGCTACGTCGACGAGGAGGACACGGAGCGCGGCAGCGTGCTGGCGCGGGAGAAGTTCGACCTCTTCCTTCGGGCGATCGATGGCGAGGGTCTCGCCCCCGGTGACCCCAGGATGGTGGGAGCGGGTCGGTATCTGCAGATCGAACCGCAGTCGCCGACGCTCCGTGACCACATCTGGTGGGGATCGGGCTCTCGTTCGACCGCCGTGGAGACGGGTCGCAAGGGGCTCAACATGATGAGTTCGACCCTCGTGACCGAAGCGACGGGCCAGCCCTTCCACGAGCTGCAGCGCGAGCAGATCGAGCTGTTCCGTTCGGCCTACAAGGAAGCCGGTCACACCGGGCGACCGCGGGTCTCCGTGAGCCGCAGCGTGTTCCCGCTCGTGTCCGCCATGGATCGGGCCTACTTCGGGCTGCGCAGCGAGGAGAACGCCGACCAGATCGGTGTGATCGACGGATTCCGCTCGACCTTCGGGAAGACGTATGCCGCCGAGCCGGACGTGCTCATCGCCCAGCTGAAGCAGGACGAGGCCGTGATGGCCGCCGACACCCTGCTGCTCACGATCCCCAACCAGCTCGGCCCGGAGTACAACCTGCACGTGCTGGAAGCCTTCGCGACGCACGTGGCGCCGGCACTCGGCTGGAGGCCGAACACCGACGGGCCGGTGCAGGGCGACCCGGTCTGACAGTCGGTTTCGCGGCGGATGTCCGTCGTGCGAGGGATGCGGATGAGAGCTTGCGGGGGCAAGCTCTCATCCATGAGCGAATCCGTTTTCTCAGCGGGAACCGATGTGATCGTCGGCCGCGAACGGGGCACCGTCATCGACGTCCGGGCAACTCCCGCCGGCAAGTGGGTGTTCGGCGTCGAGAACTCCGCAGGTGAAGTGAGGTACTTCACCGAGAAGGCGTTACGGCTCCCCGAGGGCTAGTGTCGTGACCATCTCGCCCCCTGGTGGTCGACTACTTGTTGCGTTGCGGAGCCGGCCAGCGGCGAGTGGTATTCGCTCCGATCAGGAAGGCCAGGAGGCCGACCACGAGGCAAGCGGCGAGGGGCTGCACCATGGAATCGAGGTCGCCCGACACGGAGAACCATGCCAGGGCAAGAAGCCATGACAGCACAAGGACCGCGGCGAGGACAGTACCTGCTTTAGCGCTGAGCTTCCCAGCGATACCGCCCAATGCAAGCAGGGCAATTCCCACGATTGCATAGATCATTGCTCTCCTAACACTTGTGAATCCACGGCCACCATATGCCGGCCGGCCCGCCGACGCCGACGACGTAGTGGATCGAGACGCAGTTCCCACCGGCCAGCTGTGTACCGCTGATCGCGACAACGGTGGCGCAAGCAACCTGGAGCAACTTCGCGTAGGAAACCTTCGATTTGTTGAGAACCGCGGCGCAGGCCGAGAACCCACTGATGGCGGCCAGGCTCTCAGACCGGTTCAGATGGACCTGGATATATGGCCCGTAGAAGTTGACCGTCGGGTCTGCAACGACGGGGAAGGTTGCGCCTGTGGTGTCAACGACCTGTCTGAGAGTCGAACCAGCGATCTCGTAGTGCGTGGAGAGAGTACGGCCCTCGGCGTCGACCGCCCAGGGGGCATCAATGCCGCCGATGAAGTTCTCGCCGTCAGAAATGCTCAGTCCCGTTATCGAGCAGTAGCAGCTGTGTGCCCTCATCGAATGTCCACTGGGGCTGTTCCTTCACCGGGGCGTCGAGGATCGCGGCGAACCGCGTCGAACCCTCCTCTGGGTGACTGACTGCGTATGTGACCGAAGCATCCTCAACGGTTGCGTACTGGCCGGATTCAGAGATCGTGACGTCCGTCGAACTGCCCAGCGCCACGCCTACGTCACTCGCGGCTAGCTCAACGGTTACAGCGCTACCCTCAACCGTGGGGGTGGGCACTTCAGCGTCCGCTGGAGTTGTTTCCCCCACGGCGGCCATCTCCGCGTCCTCAAGAATTGTCGCGAGCGATTCGGGCCCGCTCTCGGGGGGGGGGCTTCCTAGGCTCGTCGCGGAGGCGGAAAACGGGGTCAAGAGCATCGTCACGATGGCCAACGTCGTGGCGGCTCCGATGTGGGTCTTTCGTGTGTAGTTCACGGCACAACCTTTCTCGTGTTCTCGGAAACGTAGGAAACGTTGTGATACCTGTCCATATCCCCCATGTGAGGGGTAGACGAACTTCCACCCTCTCACCACCCCGATTCACTGGGGCGTACTTCTAGATTCCGGAATCGTTCTGGTGCAACCCGAGACCAAAGAATTCTGGCTTGGGTACTAAAGATGGGCGGTGTCCACGTTCACCATCGGGACCGACGGCAGCATCACCGCACGGGCCCGGCCGGCCTCTCCGCACGGAGCACGGCTTCATGCCAGTGTCTCGCGGGCGACGGCATCGGGGTCGGGGCGTCCGGCGACCAGCTTGACGATCGGTCCCAGCACGGCTCGCACGCTCAGGACTCGGAGCGTGGTCTCCCGCAGCCACGCGAGCACACGGCCACGGCGGAACATGAGCCGCGCGAGCATCCGTGAGTTCGACTGCGCTGCCTCGACGCGAGGGCGCTCGACCCGCTCCCATGCCCCAAGCAGTGCCGGCAGGGTTTGCCGGTCGGCGTGCGCGAGCATGCGGCCCAGCATCCAGGCCGACTCGATCGCCATCCCCGCTCCGATGCCCGCGGTCGGCAGGAACCCCGCGGCGGCATCCCCGAGCAGAACGCCGCCGGGTAGCACCCATCGCGGAGCACGGGCGTCGTCGAGTCGCCACAGGTATGGATCCGGTGCCGTCTCGATCGCGCGCAGCGATGCCTCCAGGCGAGGCCCGAGGGAATCGACCCGGTCACGGACGGATGCGGCGAACGCGACGGGACCGTCCGCAAGGTCGGCGTCCGGACCGCCGAGGAACACACCCAGCCGGTTCTTCACGGGGTAGGCCCCGAGGAAGAACCCATTGCCCCAGATCTCCTCGCCGAGCGTCGGATCGCTGAGATCATCCGCCCACCCCACCCAGCCCGACCACCCCGTCTCGACGACCTGCGGTGCGGCCGAACCCAGCACGGAGCGCATGCGTGAGTTCATGCCGTCGGCGCCGACGATCAGATCGAACCGACCTTCGCCGGCGGGCGCCCCGTCACGGTCGACGAACAGCGCGGTGCGATCGGTCACCTGTTGCACGGTGGTGCCGAACGTCAACGGGCACCCGCTCTCGGTGAGCACCTCGATCAGAGCGCCACGCGAGATTCCGTTGTAGTCGCCGTAGACGCGCAGCAGATCGCTCATCGACTCGGAGCGCAGCATCTTGCCGCGGTGGGATCGGAACGCATAGCGCTGCATGGGTGTGCCCGCGGCGAGGTAGTCCTCGTGCACGCCGAGATCGACCAGAGCCTGGTCGACGGTCGGCATGAGCGCGAGCATGTAGCCCGGGTGGTCCATCTCGGGCATCCGATCGACGAGAACCGGGTGCAGTCCGTCGCGACGCAGCAGTTGCGTGAGAGTGATGCCGGCGATGCCAGCACCGACGATGAGCACTCTCAGGCGATCGTCCCGTTGTGCGGCGATCTGGGAGTCGAGTGGTGTGTCGGTGATCATCTTCCTCCTCTGGACCACCTGGTCCAATCCCCACACTACGCCTATTGGACCGACTGGTCCAGTAGGGTGGATGCATGGCAGCGCTCACGGGGAATCACCGCGACCGACTCATCGAGGCGACGGTGGCGGAGTTCGCCTCGGTCGGATATGAGCGCGCGTCGCTGAACCGCATCATCCAGGCGGCCGGCATCAGCAAGAGCTCCTTCTATCACGCGGTCGGTTCCAAGGCGGAGCTGTTGGACGCGGTGGTCGAGACCCTGATCGCCGACGTGCGCGCGCACTGGGTCGCCCCGGAACCCGCGCAGTTCGCCGGCGATGACTTCTGGCCGCGCCTCGACGGAGTGCTCACGGATCTCGGCCGACTGGCCGCGGTCGATCCTGCTCTCGGTCTGCTCGGGCGCATCTTCTACCTGCCCGCAGCGGGAGGCGTCGACGCGAGGACCACTCTGCTCGATGCCGTGCACGCGTGGGTCGCCGAGGTGCTGCAGGTGGGTGTGCGCACCGGAGCCGTGCGCGATGACGTGCCCGTGGCGGCGCTCGCCGCGGCGACGTTCGGCATGCTCCGCGGCGTGGACGAGTGGGCTCTCGCCGCGACTGCGGAGGAGGCGTCGCGACGCGCTCGGGATCAGGCCGCGGTTCCGGGGATGCTCCTGCGCGGCATGCTGGGGCGTCCCTCCTCCGCGGCGTGACACCACCGCGCACCTCGCGCGCAGCCTCCGTCAGCCGCCCCGGGGCGGACCGAACAGCTCCTCGCCGTGCTCGTGGAGCAGCCTGTACGCATCCGCGAACGTCTCCGGCTCGGGCTCTCCCGGCTTGCCGTAGCGCGCGATCAGCAGCCCGAGAAGCCCGCGGGCAGGCGGGGTCAACGGCCTCAGCTGATCCTTCTCACCGGGTCGCGGCGCCGACTCCTCGGGGTTCGGCGGCGTGTACGCGGGGGTCGTCACCGGCCAGTCGGCGGGGTGGCGGGGTTTGTCGAGATTGACGACGTTCAGCAGGGTGTTGGCGGACTGGTCGCGATCGTTGAGGGGCTTCAACCCGTGTAGACGGGAGAGCGTCGCGATGACCGAGCCGTGGTGCATCTCGTCATGGATGATCGAGCCGCGCTTCGTGTACGCCGAGACCGCGATCGCCGGGACGCGGCATCCGAGCCGGTCGAACGTGAAGCCCATCTCGCCGGCCTCGGTGTCGGGCGTCGGCGTGGTGGCGGCGGGCGGGGGCACGTGGTCGTAGCAGCCGCCGTGCTCATCGAAGGTGATGAGCAGCAGGGTGTTGACCGCGTTCGAACCCGTCGCGGACGCACTCGTGCGCACGGCCTCGTAGATGTCATGGATGAGTCGGTCTCCGGCGCGCACGTCCGAGATCGCGCTGTCGAAGACGGCTTCACCCTCGACCTCGCCCTCGCGGGGGCGGCCGAACGGCGGATGGAAGTCGTTGTGATCGTAGACCATGCGGGGCTCGATGAACGCGTAGGCGGGGAGCTTCCCGTCCTTCGCCTCGGCGTAGAAGTCCTCCATGGTGCCGAAGTGCTCGGTGCGCCAATACTTCTCGAGCACCTGCGCATGCAGCATCCCGGTGAATGACACGAGCTGGAGCTTGTCGATGTAGATCTTCCAGCTCACCTTCTTGTCTTCGAGCCGGTTGAACACCGTCGGGGCTGCCGGAGCATCGAGCCACTTCTTGTATCCGCCGCCGGCCTGGTTCGTCACGAAACCGTGCGACGTCGAGGCATGAAAGAAGGACCGGTTGCAGAAGGTCTGCGAAGGAACACCGGCGTACCAGTGGTCGAACACCGCGAACTCGGAGGCGAGCGTCGACAGCACTGGGAGCATCTCCGGAGAGAAGGAACCCATGATGTGCTTGGCCTCCTCGGGCTTCGGGTCCTCTCCCTTGCGCAGTCGCCGGAAGTTGATGATGTAGTCCTCCAGGAACCCTGACATCGTGGGCTTCTCACCGTGCGTCGGGGCGTTGAACGGCGCGGTCATCTCGTCGACGAAGAGTCTGGCGTTGCTCGCGGGATCCACGGTGCCGAAGATCTGCGTGTTGACGTGCGGGTACTCCTCGCCGGGGTCCGGGTCGGGAAGGCTCATGATCCGGTCGGTGTCGCCCTCGTACACGTGCGCATGGACGACCGTTCCGTCGGAGGAGGTGTTGCTGTACGAGCCGAAGTCCAGGCCCTCGAACGTCTCGCCTGCCGGCAGATTCTCCCGGGAGTACAGGTATCCGAGCAGGTTGTCGAAGGAGCGGTTCTCACCCATCACGACGACGAGGTGATCGAACCCCGGCTCACTGCGCGGAGTGAGGGCCGCGAACGGATCCGGGTCGTCTGCGAAGCCGTCGCGCGGGTTGCCGGCCATCGACGCGCCGATCGCCGCGCCCTCGGGAAAGCCGGTGGCTGTGCGGATCAGCATGCACTTGGGCATCCCACAAGCCGACCCGCACGATCCGGACAATTTCGTCGGCAAGCCGGTCGACTACGCGG
>WPCJ01371400.1_pt1 | contig 21427 bp, 20 predicted proteins | sample 5399831 | NCBI WGS metagenome assembly WPCJ01 (sample SAMN12869470, study PRJNA574797) | sludge metagenome | isolation source: wastewater treatment of pH10 | place: China:Beijing | collected 2019-05-20 | reverse complement strand
CGACCGACTCGATGCGCACCGCGAAGCGATCCCGTTCCGCGCGCACGACCTCTCCTGCGGCGAGCACTCCCCGCCCGTCGCCGATCATCGTGCGCTCCCCCGCGCGCAAGCGCGCGACGCGCACCGCGTGCCTCGCCTCCTCGCCCCCGACCTCGACGATCTCGCCGGGACGCAGAGCATCGGCGCCGAGAGCCTCGCAGTAGTAGAGGTTCGCCATCAGCCCGCGCGGAAGAAGCGGTCGCGGATCTTGCCGAACAGCCCCTGCTGGAACTCGCCCAGTGCCGGCGGCGGATCCCGGCGCAGATCGGCGAGCTGCTTCACGAGCTGCTTCTCCCGCGCCGAGAGCTTCACCGGAGTGATCACCTGCAGGGCGATGCGCAGATCGCCCCGATTCGTCGAGTGCAGACCCTGGATGCCGCGTCCGCGGATCGTCACGACGTCGCCCGACTGGGCGCCCGCCGGCACCTCGAGGCGCACCTCGCCGTCGAGCGCCGCGACAGCGGTCTCCGCGCCGAGCATCGCGTCGGTCATGCTGACCTGGGCCGTAGCGAGCAGGTCGTTGCCCTCCCGGCTGAACACGTCGTGATGCATCACGCGGAACTCGATGAAGAGGTCGCCGTTCGGGCCGCCCGCCGGCCCCACCTCGCCGCCGCCGCGCATCTGCATGCGCGTCCCGGTGTCGATGCCCGAGGGGATGTCGATCGTCATCGAGCGGCGCTCGCGCACGCGGCCCTTGCCGCCGCACTCGATGCAGGGATGCTCGATCACGGTGCCGTAGCCCTGGCAGCTGCCGCACGGATGCGCGGTGACGACGTTGCCGAAAAGCGAGCGCACCTGGCGCTGCACCTGGCCGCTGCCGCCGCACACGTCGCAGGTGACGGGCGCCGTGCCCGGCTGGCAGCACGAACCCTGGCAGGTTCCGCAGAGCACAGCGGTGTTCACGCTGATCTCGCGCTGCGAACCGAAGATCACCTCGGACAGCTCGACGTCGACGCGGATCATCGCGTCGTCGCCGCGCTCGGTGCGCGAGCGCGGCCCGCGCTGGCCTCCGCCGAACCCGCCGCCGAAGAAGGTCTCGAAGATGTCGCCGAAGCCGCCCATGCCGCCGGCCTGATCACCGCCCATGTCGTAGCGCTGACGCTCGTTCGGATCGCTCAGCACATCGTAGGCGTGGGTGACGCTCTTGAAACGCTCCGCCGCGTCCTCGCTGGGGTTCACATCGGGGTGCAGCTCCCGCGCGAGGCGGCGATACGCCTTCTTGATCTCGTCGGGCGTCGCGTCTCGCGACACCCCGAGCGTCTCGTAGTGATCCGCCACGAATGGCCGCCTTTCTATGTGTTCAGTCCTTGGGTCGCGGCCGGTCGCGCCGACCGCCGGCGGGGCTCAGGCCTCGCCGAGCATCTTGCTGAGGTAGCTCGCCACCGCTCGCACGGTGGCGATGTTGCCCGCATAGTCCATGCGCATGGGGCCGAGCACTCCGAGATTGGAGCGGCTGTCCCCCTCGTGCTCGTAGCTCGAGGCGATCACCGACGCTCCGGCGAGACCGTAGGGCTCGTTCTCGCGCCCGATCGACGCCGCGACCTCTCGATCCCCGCTCACGAGTTCCCCGAAGAGCCGCAGCAGGGTGACCTGCTCCTCGATGGCCTCGAGCACCTGCGGCAACGAACCCTCGAAGTCGCCCGGACGCGAGAGGTTCGCCCGGCCCGCGATCGTGATGCGATCGCTGCGGTTCGCCTGCAGCTGGGCCAGCACCACGCCGAGCACGAGACGAACGAGATCGGCCTCGTCCGGCTGCACCCAGTCGTCGATCGTGCCGGTCAGGAGCTGCGCCTCTGCCTCGGCCTCCTCGAGGTCGAGGCCGACGAGGGCACCGGCGATGCGGTCGCGCAGGCCGTTCACCCAGGCCTCCGTCACCTGCGCCGCCGGCAGGGTCGCCAGCTGCTGCTCGACCACGCCCGTGCCCAGGATCAGCACGCAGAGCACGCGATCCTCGCCGAGCGCGACCAGGTCGATGTGACGCACCTTGGTGCGCCGCAGCGAGGGGTACTGGACGACCGCCACCTGGTTCGTGAGCTGCGAGAGCAGGCGCACGGTGCGGGCGAGCATGTCGTCAAGGTCGTGCGACTCGCCGAGAAAGCGCTCGATCGCGCTGCGCTGCCCGCTGGTGAGCGGGCGGATCCTCGAAAGCGTGTCGACGTAGAGCCGGTATCCCTTGTCGGTCGGCACCCGTCCCGAGGAGGTGTGCGGCGCCGCGATCAGCTCCTCGTCCTCGAGCAGGGCCATGTCGTTGCGGATCGTCGCCGCGGAAACGCCGAAGCGATGCCGATCGACGATCGCCTTGCTGCCCACGGGCTCGTTCGACGAGACGTAGTCGCGCACGATGGCGTGCAGCACCGCGAGCCCACGCTCGCTCACGCGCTCCGAAGCCATGCCGCACCTCCGTCTCTGCCGCGGCGCCGCGCCGCCGACGCATCCCCTGGCACTCTCATGTTTCGAGTGCCAGTCTATCGCAGGGCGTCTCACGCACCGAGCAGGCGATGCACCACGGTGTCGGCGAGCAGACGGCCGCGCAGCGTCGGCACGATGCGCGGCGAGGATCCTCCGGCGCCGAGGGCCGCCCGGCCGTCGACGAGGCCCTCGGCGATGAGTGAGGGGACGGCGCTCCGCTCCGCCTCGCTCAGCACCTCCGTCGGCAGCCCCTCCGCAATGCGGGTCTCGAGCAGCACGCGCTCGGTGCGCTGCGTCTCGGGATCGAGCACCTCGCGGGCGTGCGCGGGCGAGGAGCCCGCCGCGAGCCGCTGGGCGTACGCCCGGGGATGCTTCACGTTCCACCAGCGGGTGCCGCCGATGTGACTGTGCGCGCCCGGCCCGGCGCCCCACCAGTCCGAGCCCCGCCAATAGGCGAGGTTGTGCCGCGAGCGCGTCGAGTCCGAGCGCGACCAGTTGCTGATCTCGTACCAGGAGTATCCGGCCGCGGCGAGCCGCGCATCGGCCAGCTCGTACATCTCGGCGTGCAGGTCGTCGTCGGGCTCGGCGACCTCGCCACGGCGAATCTGCGAGGCGAGCTTCGTGCCCTGTTCGACGATGAGCGCGTAGGCCGAGAGATGGTCGGGTTCGCAGGCGAGCGCTGCGTCGAGCGAGCGCTCCCAGTCGGCGAGCGTCTCCCCGGGCGTGCCGTAGATCAGGTCGAGGCTCACCTGCAGTCCGGCCTCGCGGGCCCAGCGCACGACGAGCGGCACCCGCTCCGGGCTGTGGGTGCGGTCGAGGGTCGCGAGCACGGATGGCACCGCCGACTGCATGCCGAAGCTCACCCTGGTGAAGCCGCCGTCGGCGAGGGCGGCCAGGTAGGCCTCGTCCACCGAATCGGGGTTCGCCTCGGTCGTGACCTCCGCCCCCGGGGCGATGCCCCACTGCTCGCGCACGCCGTCGAGCATCGAGACCAGGTCGTCCGGGGGCAGCAGGGTCGGCGTGCCGCCGCCGAAGAAGACGGTCGAGGCCCGGCGATCCGCGACGCCGCCCCGACGCAGCACGTCGGCACCGAGCTCGAGCTCCCGGCGGAGTTGTCCCGCGTAGTCGGCCCGGTTCGCGCCGTCGCCGAGCTCGCTCGCCGTGTAGGTGTTGAAGTCGCAGTAGCCGCAGCGCACGCGGCAGTAGGGCACGTGGATGTAGACGCCGAAGTCGCGGTCGGCGCTGCCGATCGCGGCGCTCGGCGGCAGGGCCCCGTCGAGAGGTGCCGGTTCGCCCTCCGGCAGCGCGCTCGGCACGGCTACTCCGCTCGAGGATCGGCGGCCGCGCCGGGATCGGCCTCCGGTGCGCTCTCGTCTCCGGAGCCGCGATCCTCGTCGCCGTTCGCGGCCGTGACCGCACCCGGCGCGAGCACCGAGAGCTGCTGCAGCGCGTCTCGCTCGGCGAGCCTGATGAGGGCGCGGGCGCTCTTGCCGAACAGACCGTTCGAGGTGGCCCAGTGGAAGCCGCGCGCGATCGCCCACACGGTGTCGTCGGAGCGGTGCTCGATGAGGTAGGCGGTCTCGCCGATCGCCCCCTCGTCGTCGGCGCTGCCGAGCGCGAAGCCGATGCGACGGCTCTCGTCGACGACGTAGACCACCCGCATCTTGCGATTCATCTTGCCCCCGGGCCACGAGAGCGACGCCGTGGTGCCCGCGGTGAGGAAGGCCTCGCCGTCGGGGCCGTAGCGCACCTCGGCCTCGGGTGCCGGCTCGGGCGCACCCGCCTCGTCGAACACCACCCCGGCGTAGTGGCCGCCGTCGCCCTGCTCCAGCTCGGTCACCTCGACGCCCACGGCGCGGTGGGCGCCCCAGGTCATGAGGGTGTTCGAGGCGGTGAGGAAGCGCTCCGGGCCGCTGCCGAGGCGCAGCACGTGTTCGAAGGGGGTGCTGCCCTGGGGCGGGAAGCGCAGCAGGTCGGGCTCTGCCGAGGCGCCGGCCGCCGCATACACGACATCGTGCTCGACGTAGGTCTCGCGCCGCATCGGCTCGTTCGACTCGCTCACTTCTTGGCCTCCTTGCCCTCGACGTCGCCGGAGAGTGCGGCGATGAAGGCCTCCTGCGGCACCTCGACGCGGCCGACCATCTTCATGCGCTTCTTGCCCTCCTTCTGCTTCTCGAGCAGCTTGCGCTTGCGGCTGATGTCGCCGCCGTAGCACTTGGCGAGCACATCCTTCCGGATCGCGCGGATGGTCTCCCGCGCGATGACGCGCGCCCCGATGGCGGCCTGGATGGGCACCTCGAACTGCTGTCTCGGGATGAGCTTGCGCAGGCGCTCGGCCATCATCGTGCCGTAGTGGTAGGCGTTGTCCTTGTGCACGATCGCGCTGAACGCGTCGACCTTGTCGCCCTGCAGCAGGATGTCGACCTTGACGAGCTCCGCCTCCTGCTCGCCCATCGGCTCGTAGTCGAGCGAGGCGTAGCCCTGGGTGCGGCTCTTCAGATGGTCGAAGAAGTCGAAGACGATCTCGCCGAGGGGCATGGCGTAGCGCAGCTCAACGCGCTCGCCGAGGTACTCCATGCCGAGCAGGCTGCCCCGGCGCGACTGGCAGAGCTCCATGATCGTGCCGACGTAGTCCTTCGGGGCGAGGATCGCGACGCGCACCATGGGCTCGCGCACCGACGCGATCTTGCCGTCGGGGTACTCGCTCGGGTTGGTGACCGTAACCTCGGCGCCGTCCTCGCGCGTGACCTGGTAGACCACGCTCGGGGCGGTCGCGATGAGGTCGAGATCGAACTCGCGGCGCAGCCGCTCGCTGATGATCTCGAGGTGCAGCAGTCCGAGGAAGCCGCAGCGGAAGCCGAAGCCGAGCGCGACCGAGGTCTCGGGCTCGTACTGCAGAGCGGCGTCGCTGAGCTTGAGCTTGTCGAGCGCTTCCCGCAGCACCGGGTAGTCGCTGCCGTCGATCGGGTACAGCCCGGAGAAGACCATTGGCTTCGGGTCGGTGTAGCCGGGGAGCGCCGCTTCGGCGGGCTTCAGCTTCGTCGTGACGGTGTCGCCGACCTTCGACTGGCGCACGTCCTTCACTCCGGTGATGAGGTAGCCCACCTCGCCCACCGCGAGACCCTTCGTCGGCGTCGGCCCCGGAGAGGAGACGCCGATCTCGAGCGCCTCGTGCTCCGCCTTCGTCGACAGCATGAGGATCTTCTCGCGCGGCGTGAGCCGGCCGTCGACCATGCGCACGTAAGTGACGACCCCGCGGTAGGGATCGTAGACCGAGTCGAAGATCATCGCTCTCGCGGGCGCGTCGGCATCGCCGACCGGCGCCGGCACACGCTCGACGACGCGGTCGAGCAGCGCTTCGACGCCCATGCCGGTCTTTCCGGAGACCTTGAGGATGTCGTCGGGGTCGCCGCCGATGAGATCGGCGATCTCGCGAGAGACCCGCTCGGGGTCGGCAGCGGGCAGGTCGATCTTGTTCAGCACCGGGATGATCTCGAGATCGTTCTCCATGGCGAGGTAGAGGTTCGCCAGCGTCTGGGCTTCGATGCCCTGCGCGGCGTCGACGAGCAGGATGGCGCCCTCGCAGGCCGCGAGCGAGCGCGAGACCTCGTAGCTGAAGTCGACGTGCCCCGGCGTGTCGATCATGTTGAGCACGTAGCTGCGCGGCTTCCCCGTCTCGGGGTCGTCGAGATCCCAGTGCATGCGCACGGCCTGCGACTTGATCGTGATGCCGCGCTCGCGCTCGATGTCCATGTTGTCGAGGTACTGCGCGCGCATGTCGCGATCCGAGACCGTGCCCGTGATCTGCAGCATGCGATCGGCCAGGGTCGACTTGCCGTGGTCGATGTGCGCGATGATGCAGAAATTGCGGATCTGCCCGGGGTCGGTCGCGGCCGGGGCTGGGGGGTTCACACTGCGAGGAGACATACGGGGCTATTCTCTCATCTCTCGGACAAGCATCTCTCAGACAAAAGCCCCCGCTCCAGGCGGAGCAGGGGCTTTTGCGAAACTGTACGCGATTAGAGCGCGGCCACCTTGACGGCGAGCTTCGACTTGCGGTTCGCGGCCTGGTTCTTGTGGATGACACCCTTCGAAACGGCCTTGTCGAGCTTGCGGCCCGCATGCGCGACCTTCTGCTCGGCGAGGGCCTTGTCGCCCGCGGCGATGGCCTCGCGGGCCTGGCGCACGACGGTGCGCAGCTCGCTCTTGTAGGCCTTGTTGCGCTCGGTCGCCTTCTGGTTGGTCTTGATGCGCTTGATCTGCGACTTGATGTTTGCCACTTGGGTGGGATCCTTCTGGTTGAGAAGCTGTTTCGGGTTGTCTCGAGCGGTGAGAGAGGGCACCGCCCGAAGGGTGTGGATCACTCCACACGCAAGCCAAGGATCAACTTTAGCAGAACCAAGGCTTTGAGGGCAAAGCATCGCTTCGCGCCTCGGGCGGGCACGGCGGAGTCGTGTCGGGATCGCGCGAACGCTTAGGCGCGGCGCAAGCGCAGCGGCTCGTCCGTCCACGGCTCGATCGAGGATCGCGCCTCCGGGCTCAGCCGCTGCGGCAGGCCGGACTCGGCGTCCACCATCACGATGGTGCTGATGCCGCGAGCAACGACCGCGCGCTCGGATGGGAATCCGTCGAGGATCTCGGCGTGGATCTCGAGGCTCGAACCGCCGATACGGCCCACCCAGAGCTCCGCCACGATCGGCCGATCCCCGTACTCGAGCACGCGCAGGAACTCGATCTGCTGACTCGCCAGCAGCATCATCGGCCCGCCGGGGACGTCGCCCCGGAAATGCCGCTCCATCCCGGTGCGCTCGCGGCCCGACCCCTGGAAGAAGACGCGCACGCGAGCCTCCTCCAGATAGCGGGCGTAGGCCACGTTGTTGATGTGTCCGTAGGCGTCCTGGTCGGCCCAGCGGAGCTCGAGGTCGACGTGCGCACGCGCCATGGGCGGGGCCTCAGTCCCGCGTCAGCTTGCGGTACGTCACGCGCGAGGGCTTCGCGGCCTCAGGGCCGAGGCGCTCGATCTTGTTCGCCTCGTACGCCTCGAAGTTGCCCTCGAACCAGTACCACTTCGCCGGGTTCTCCTCGGTGCCCTCGTAGGCGAGGATATGGGTCGCGATGCGGTCGAGGAACCAGCGGTCGTGCGTGATGACCACGGCGCAGCCGGGGAACTCGAGCAGCGCATTCTCGAGCGACTGCAGGGTCTCGACATCGAGGTCGTTGGTGGGCTCGTCGAGCAGCAGCAGGTTGCCGCCCTGCTTGAGCGTGAGCGCGAGATTCAGCCGGTTGCGCTCGCCGCCCGAGAGCACCCCGGCCTTCTTCTGCTGATCCGGGCCCTTGAACCCGAACTTTGAGACGTAGGCGCGCGAGGGGATCTCGGTCTTGCCGACGGTGATGATGTCGAGCCCGTCGCTCACGACCTCCCAGAGCGTCTTCTCGGGGTCGATACCGCCCCGGCTCTGATCGACGTAGCTGATCTGCACGGTCTCGCCGATCTTGAGCTCGCCGCCGTCGAGCGGCTCGAGGCCCACGATGGTCTTGAACAGCGTGGTCTTGCCGACGCCGTTCGGGCCGATGACGCCGACGATGCCGTTCGGCGGCAGACTGAACGAGAGGTCGTCGATGAGGGTGCGCCCGCCGAAGCCCTTCTGCAGGTGCTTGGCCTCGATGACCACGTTGCCGAGGCGCGGGCCCGCGGGGATCTGGATCTCCTCGAAATCGAGCTTGCGCATGCGCTCGGCCTCGGTCGCCATCTCCTCGTAGCGCGCCAGGCGCGCCTTCGACTTGGCCTGACGGCCCTTCGCGTTCGAACGCACCCAGTCGAGCTCCTCCTTGAGGCGCTTCGCGAGCTTCGCGTCTTTCTTGCCCTGGATGTCGAGGCGCTCGGCCTTCTTCTCGAGATAGGTCGAGTAGTTGCCCTCGTAGCCGATGAGGCGGCCGCGATCGACTTCGGCGATCCACTCGGCGACGTTGTCGAGGAAGTACCGGTCGTGCGTGATGGCGATGACCGCGCCCGGGTACTTCTGCAGATGCTGCTCGAGCCAGAGCACGCTCTCGGCGTCGAGGTGGTTGGTGGGCTCGTCGAGCAGCAGCAGATCGGGCTTCTGCAGCAGCAGGCGGGCGAGCGCGACGCGGCGCTTTTCGCCTCCGGAGAGGTGCGCGACCTGCGCGTCGCCGGGCGGCGTGCGCAGCGCGTCCATGGCCTGCTCAAGCTGGTTGTCGAGATCCCAGCCGTCGACGGCGTCGATCTCCTCCTGCAGGGTGCCCATCTCGGCGAGCAGCGCGTCGAAGTCGGCATCGGGCTCGGCCATGAGCGCCGAGATCTCGTTGAAGCGGTCGAGCTTGCCCTTGATGGCGACGCCCTCTTCGATGTTCTCGAGCACCGTCTTGGATTCGTCGAGCTCGGGCTCCTGCATCAGGATGCCAACAGTGTAACCGGGCGCCAGCGCCGCCTCGCCGTTCGACGGGGTGTCGAGCCCGGCCATGATCTTCAGGATGGTCGACTTTCCGGCGCCGTTCGGGCCGACCATGCCGATCTTCGCGCCTGGCAGGAACGCCATCGTGACGTCATCGAGAATGAGCTTTTCGCCGACCGCCTTGCGGGCGCGAACCATCTGGTAAATGTATTCAGCCATGATGGCTCAAGCTTAGCGGCTCACGAGGATCGCGGCCCGCCCCGGAGGAGTCCGAGCCCGAGGCTGAGGCGGTGGCCTCAGCGCGCCGTCGGAGAAACGCGACGCGTTTCTCCCTGAGACGGTCGCGCCGTCCATACGCCGCGCGAAGCGATGCTTCGCTCCAAGCGGCTTAGTCCCAGTCGATCGCGCGCGTGTTGCCGATCAGGCAGACGTTCTGCTCGGGGCCCACGGCCGGCTGCACGGTCGTGACGACGCTGCGGTCGCCCGTGACCACCTGCCCGATGAGACAGCCCTCCCCGAAGCGCGCCGAGACGAAGATGCTGTCGGCGACGAGATCGGTCTTGCTGCGATCGAAGCTCACCTGCATGCTCGACTTCTCGAAGCCCGCCGCGGCGAGCGAGTCCACGATGGGTCTCCCCTCGACCGCCTGCTCGCCGGCGGCGAACTGCCGCAGGGTCGCGTCGAAGTACGGGAGGTTCTGCTCGGCGCTGCCGTCGGGGTGCAGCTCGGCCCCGGCGTCGGGCTCCTGGACGGGTGCCTCCGGCGTCGACGGGCCGGGGCCCGATGGGACGGAGGTGCAGCCGGCGAGACCGAATGCCGCTGCGCTCAGCAGGATCGCGATCGGTGCGGTGAGGCGCGAACGGTGCATAGCCGTCAGTGTATCGGGCGTCGCCTGCGGGCCGGCCGAGCGCTCCCCCGCCCGCCGCAGGTTCATCGCCGATTCGGCCTCGCCTCGGTGCCGATTCGGCCTCGCCTCGGTGCCGGTTGGTCGCCGCCTCCGTGTGGGTTGGTCACCGACTCGGTATCGGTTCGTCGTCCACAGTGAGCCGCAGGCTGAGGGTTCGACGACTTCTCCACAGATTCGGGCCTCGGGCCGCGAAGGCAGCCCCACTCGTCGCATGCTGGATGCAGGCGGGGAACGGCGAAGAGGTCGAACCCCTGGAGAGAAGGAGCACAGCATGACCACCACCATCAGCGTCGTCGGGACGATCGCGACGGATCCGAAGCTCATCACACCCGCATCGGGGGTGACCTTCTGCTCGTTCCGGCTCGCCAGCGACGAGCGCCGCTACGACCGCGAGCAGCAGAGCTGGGTCTCGGGCGACACCAACTGGTTCGGCGTGCTCGCATTCCGCGGGCTCGCCGGGCACGCGCAGGAGTCGTTCAAGAAGGGCGACCGAGTGATCGTCTCGGGCAAGCTGCGCATGAGGAAGTGGGAGAAGGACAAGCGCAAGGGAACCTCGGTCGAGATCGACGCCGAAGCCATCGGCCACGACGTGCGCTGGGGCGTCTCGCGCTTCGAGAAACGGGTCGGCACGAACGGTGCGGGCGGCGCCGAGTCGGTGCAGCCGCAGGAGAACGAGACCCGGAGCACCGGGGGCCACGAAACCGGCACGCGAGTCGACGACCCGGGCGAGACGGGTGCGGACGGCTTCCTGCCCGATCTCGCCGCCGCATAGCCCGGACGGGGTCGTCCTCGCTCAGTTCAGGTACTCGGCGAAGGCCGCGCGCACCTTGTTGACCTTGGGCACGGCGACAGCGAGGCAGTAGCCCTGCGTCGGGTTCTTCGCGAAGAAGTCCTGGTGCTCCTCGGGTGCCGGGTAGACGGGGCCGAGCGGCTCGATCTCGGTCACGATGGGCGCGGGCCACCAATCGGACGCACGGTTCCGGGCAGCCTCGAACTGGCGGCGCTGATCGTCGTCGGCGTAGAACATGGCCGAGCGGTACTGCGTGCCGACGTCGTTGCCCTGGCGGTTCAGTTGGGTCGGGTCGTGCATGGTGAAGAACGCGTCGAGCACGACCTGTGCGGGCAGCACGGTCTCGTCGAAGGTCACCGCCACCGCCTCGGCGTGCCCGGTCGCGCCGGTGCACACCAGCTCGTAGCTCGGATCCGGGGCGTGCCCGCCCGTGAAGCAGGAGTGCACGTCGGTGACACCGCGCAGCGCGCGGTAGGCGGCATCGAGGCACCAGTAGCAGCCTCCGGCGAGAACGAAGGTCGTGGTCATCGCGATTCCTCTCCGCCGCGGTTCGTCCGCCACCAGTCGTCGTCGGGAGTCACCGGCAGGCGTCGCTTGTGCTCGGTGCTCAGGTAGCGGCGCTCGAGATTCTCGGATGCCGCGGGTTCGATCGGTTCTCCGCTCAGATAGGCGTCGATCTGGGCGTAGCTCACGCCGAGACTCGCCTCATCCGTCTGGCCTGGCTGGCCGTCGAGCAGGTCGGCCGTCGGCGCCTTCCGCCAGAGCCGCTCCGGCGCGCCGAGCAGCTGCAGCATCTCGGCGCCCTGGGACTTGCTCAATCCGGCGAGGGGCAGCACGTCCGCCGCTCCGTCGCCGAACTTCGTGAAGAAGCCGGTGATCGCCTCGGCGGCGTGGTCGGTGCCGATCACGAGCAGGGAACGATCCCCCGCGATGGCGTACTGGGCGACCATGCGCATGCGCGCCTTCACATTGCCCTTGTTGAAGTCGCTCACCGGCTCCCCGCAGGCCGTCGCCACCTCGTCGGCGAGAGCATCGACCGCGCCGGCGATGTTCACGGTGACGACCCGGTCGGCTGCCACGAACTCGAGCGCGAGCCGAGCGTCGTCCTCGTCGTGCTGCACCGAGTAGGGCAAGCGCACGGCGATGAACTGCGCCTCGCGGCCCTGAGCGCGCAACCGCTCGACCGCGAGCTGGGCGAGCCGGCCCGCGAGGGAGGAGTCCTGCCCGCCGGAGATGCCGAGCACGAAGCCGCGGGCCCCGGGGATGCCCGCCGCGTATTCGGCCAGGAACGACACCCGTCGCTCGATCTCGGCCTGCGGGTCGATCTCGGCTCGGGCGCCGAGCGCCTCGATGATCCGTCGCTGAATCTCGCGCATACCGCCAGCCTACTCCCCGGGTGTTTCGGGGAGATGACAGGAGGCTCAGATATCGCTCAGGCAGCGAGGTCCGAGCAGACCCTTCAGCTCGCCGTACAGATCCGCGGTCACCCGGACCGTCATCGGCAGCTCGAAGACCCGCACGCCGGTCGAGGTGATCAGGTTCACCCGGATCTCGCTCGTGCCCGGGTGCCTCGCGAACACGCTGCGCAGCTCCTCCATGAGCTCCGGCGTGGCCCGTGTCTCCGAGAATGTCAGCGGCAGCGTCGTCGCCTCATCCTGCGTGCCGGCGTCGATGGGCTTCACGCCGTAGGCGTGCATCGAGACGCCGTCGTCGCGCACATTGATCTTGCCTCGCAGGGCGACGATGCTGTCCGCCTGCAGCAACGAGCCGAACTCCTGGTACGACTTGCCCATGAACAAGGCCTGCATCTCGCCAGTGAAGTCCTCGATCGAGACCGAGCCGTAGAGATTGCCCGACTTCGCCGTGCGATGCTGCACGCTCGTGAGGAGGCCGGCCACCACGACGGTCTCGCCGTCGACCTTCGAGTCGGGGTTCGTGAGGTGCTCCACCGTCGCGGTCGCCTCCTTGGCGAGCGCGTTCTCGAGCCCGCGCAACGGATGATCCGAGACGTAGAGGCCGAGCATCTCGCGCTCGAAGGCCAGTTTGTCCTTCTTCGTCCACTCAGGGCGGTCGGGCACGAGAGACACCGAGTCGGCCCCCTGGCCCGCGTCCTCGGCCGCCTCGGCGAAGAGGCTGTCGAAGTCGAAGCCGACATCGCCGTTCTCCTCCGCCCGCTTCTCCTTCACCGAGCTCTCGACGGCCGACTCGTGGATCTCGACGAGGGCCCGGCGCGTGCCCCCGAGACCGTCGAACGCCCCGGCCTTGATGAGCGACTCGATGGTGCGCTTGTTCAGCACCGCGAGCGGCACCTTCTTGAGAAAGTCGTTGAAGCTCTCGAAGCGGCCCTTGCCCTCTCGGGCCTCGCGAATGCCTGCGACCACGTGGCTGCCGACGTTGCGCACCGCACCGAGGCCGAAGCGGATGTCGTCCCCGACAGCCGAGAAGTCGGCGAAGGAGTCGTTGACGGCCGGCGGCAGCACCTTGATGCCCATGCGCCGGCATTCGTTCAGGTAGAGCGCGAGCTTGTCCTTCGAGTCGCCGACGCTCGTGAGCAGCGCGGCCATGTACTCGGCCGGGTAGTGCGCCTTGAGATAGGCCGTCCAGTAAGAGACGAGCCCGTACGCTGCCGAGTGGGCCTTGTTGAAGGCGTAGTCCGAGAAGGGGAGCAGAATGTCCCAGAGCGCCTTGATCGCGGCCTCCGAGAAGCCGCGATCCTTCATGCCGCCGGAGAAGCCGGCGTACTGCTTGTCGAGCTCCTCCTTCTTCTTCTTGCCCATCGCGCGGCGCAGGATGTCCGCTTGGCCGAGCGAGAAGCCCGCCACCTTCTGCGCGATCGACATCACCTGCTCCTGATAGATGATGAGGCCGTAGGTGGTGTCGAGGATCTCGCGCAGCGGCTCCTCGAGCTCGGGGTGGATCGGGGTGATCGGCTGCAGGCCGTTCTTGCGGAGCGCGTAGTTCGTGTGGGAGTCCGCGCCCATCGGACCCGGTCGGTACAGCGCGAGCACGGCCGAGATGTCCTCGAAGTTGTCGGGCTTCATGAGCCGCAGCAGGCCGCGCATGGGCCCGCCGTCGAGCTGGAAGACGCCGAGCGTGTCTCCTCGGGCGAGCAGTTCATACGAGGGCTTGTCGTCGAGCTCGAGCGCTTCGAGATCGAGCTCCTCGCCCCGGTTCTGGCGGATGTTCTCGAGCGCGTCGCTGATGATGGTGAGGTTGCGCAGCCCCAGGAAGTCCATCTTGATGAGGCCGAGACCCTCGCAGGTCGGGTAATCGAACTGCGTGACGATCTGGCCGTCCTGCTCCCGCTTCATGATCGGGATGATGTCGATCAGGGGGTCGCTCGACATGATGACGCCGGCGGCGTGCACGCCCCACTGGCGCTTGAGGCCCTCGAGGCCGAGCGCGGTCTCGTAGACAGTCTTCGCGTCGGGGTCTTCGGCGAGCACCGTGCGGAATTCGGCCGCCTCCTTGTAGCGAGGATGGTCGGGATCGGTGATGCCGGAGAGCGGGATGTCCTTCGCCATGACGGCGGGGGGCATGGCCTTCGTGAGCTTCTCGCCCATGCCGAAGGGGAAGCCGAGCACGCGCGAGGCGTCCTTGAGCGCCTGCTTCGACTTGATGGTGCCGTAGGTGACGATCTGCGCCACGCGCTCGTCCCCATACTTCTCGGTGACGTATTTGATCACCTCGCCGCGGCGGCGATCATCGAAGTCGACGTCGAAGTCGGGCATCGAGACACGATCCGGGTTGAGGAAGCGCTCGAAGATGAGGCCGTGCTGCAGCGGGTCGAGGTCGGTGATGCGCATGGCGTAGGCCGCCATCGAGCCCGCGCCGGATCCTCGTCCCGGCCCCACGCGAATGCCGTTGTCCTTCGCCCAGTTGATGAAGTCTGCGACCACCAGGAAGTATCCCGGGAAGCCCATCTGCACGATGACGCCGGTCTCGTACTCCGCCTGCTTGCGCACCGCGTCGGGGATGCCGCTCGGATAGCGGTAGTGCAGCCCGCGCTCGACCTCCTTGATGAACCACGACTCCTCGGTCTCGCCGTCGGGCACCGGGTAGCGGGGCATGTAGTTCGCCGCGGTGTTGAACTCGCTCGTGCAGCGTTCGGCGATGAGCAGCGTGTTGTCGCAGGCCTCGGGCAGCTCTCGGAACAGGTGCCGCATCTCTTCGGCGCTCTTCAGGTAGTAGCCGTCTCCGTCGAACTTGAAGCGGTTCGGGTCGTCGAGGCGCGAGCCCGATTGCACGCACAGGAGCGCCTCGTGCGATTTCGCATCGTGCTGGTGCGTGTAGTGCAGGTCGTTGGTGGCGAGCAGCGGGATGCCGAGATCGCGGGCGAGCTCGAGCAGCTCCTTCTGCACGCGGCGCTCGATCTCGAGACCGTGATCCATGATCTCGCAGAAGAAGTTCTCCTTGCCGAAGATGCTCTGGAACTCGGCGGCCGCCTCGCGAGCCTCCTTGTACTGGCCGAGGCGCAGACGGGTGTGGATCTCGCCGGAGGGGCAGCCGGTGGTGGCGATGAGGCCCTTCGCGTACTGCTGCAGCAGTTCGCGGTCGGCTCGCGGCTTGAAGTAGTAGCCCTCGATGGAGGATCGGCTCGACAGCCGGAACAGGTTGTGCATGCCCTCGGTGCTCTCGGAGAGCATCGTCATATGCGTGTAGGCGCCGCCGCCCGAGACGTCGTCTCCCCCGCCGTCCCCCCAACGCACTCGGCTGCGATCGCCGCGGTGGGTGCCCGGTGTCAGGTAGGCCTCAAGCCCGATGATCGGCTTGATGCCGCGATCGCGGGCCTGCTTCCAGAAGTCGAAGGCGCCGAAGGTGTTGCCGTGGTCGGTCACGGCGATCGCCGGCATGCCCTGATCCCGCACCGCGTCCATGAGCTGGCCGACCCTCGCCGCCCCGTCGAGCATCGAGTACTCGCTGTGCACGTGCAGATGCACGAACCCGTCGTTCTCGGCCACCGGCACCCCTTTCGCTCGCGATCTCCAGGCTACCGGTTCGCGACGAGGATCGCGCCCCGAGGATCAGCCGCGCAGCGCCTCGAGCGCGTGCAGCAGATCGTCGGGGTAGCGGCTCTCGAACTCGACCGCCTCGCCGGTTCCGGGATGGGTGAAACCGAGCCGCATGGCGTGCAGCCACTGGCGCTCGAGGCCGAGCCTGGCGCTGAGGGTCGGGTCGGCGCCGTACATGGTGTCGCCGACGCAGGGATGGCGCTGGGCCGACATGTGCACGCGGATCTGATGGGTGCGGCCGGTCTCGAGCTCGATCTCGAGCAGAGAGGCGTAGGGGAAGGCCTCGAGGGTCTCGTAGTGGGTGACCGAGGGCTTGCCGTCGCGCGTCACCGCGAACTTCCATTCGCTGCCGGGGTGCCGTCCGATGGGGCCGTCGATCGTTCCGGCGAGGGGATCGGGGTGCCCCTGCACGACCGCATGATAGATCTTGCGCACCTCGCGACGCTTGAACGCCCACTTCAACGAGCTGTAGGCCCGCTCGCTCTTGGCGACGGCCATGAGGCCGCTCGTGCCGACGTCGAGGCGGTGCACGATGCCCTGGCGCTCGGGCGGACCCGAGGTGGCGATGCGGTAGCCGGCTCCCGCGAGGGCGCCGAGCACGGTGGGGCCTTCCCAGCCGAGGGAGGGATGCGCGGCCACGCCGGCGGGCTTGTCGATCACGACGAGGTCGTCGTCGTCGTAGACGATGCCGAGTTCGGGCAGTTCGACCGGCACGATCTGCGGGCCGGACTTCGGCTCCCAGCTGACCTCGAGCCAGCCGCCTTCGTGCAGCCGGTCGGATTTGCCGAGGACGCGGCCGTCGAGGGTCGCTCCCCCGCTCTGCACCACCTCGGCGGCGAAGCTGCGCGAGAAGCCGAGCAGGGTGGCGAGCGCGGCGTCGATGCGCTTGCCGACGAGCCCGTCGGGCACCGGCAGCGAACGGTGCTCCATCAGCGCTCGTCTTCCGTCTCGCCCTGCGGGGCGTCCTTCGCCCGCTTGCGGGGCGATCCGTCGATCGGCATGCCGAGCAGCGTGATGAGCACGAAGAGGCACATCGCGGAGACGATCGCCATGTCGGCGACGTTGTAGATCGCGGGGCTGAGCGGCCAGGGGAAGAGCCACGGCGTCGAGATGAAATCGATCACGTGACCGACCGGAAAGCCGGGGTCGCGCGTCAGTCGATCCGTGAGGTTGCCCAGCACGCCGCCGAGCAGCAGGGCGAAGAAGACCGCCCAGGTGCGCGAGCCGAGGTGCCGGATCTGCCAGACGATGGCGCCGAGCACGACGACCGCGAGCAGAGTGAACAGCCAGGTGGCGCCGCTCGCCATGGAGAAGGCCGCGCCGGGGTTGCGCACGAAATACCACTGCAGCGCCTCGCCGAAGACCGGCACCGGCCGCCCCTCGGGCAGATTGGCGACGACCCAGTTCTTGGTGAGCTGATCGGCCGCGTAGACGAGCAGGGCGAGGCTCAGGAGAGCCAGGGACTGTGCCCGGAAGCGGGGCGGTGCCGTGGCAGCCTGCTGCCGCGTACCGTTCTGGTCGTGCACGCTCCGTTAGTTGAGGCCGGCGGGAGCGCCGTCGGGCTCGGGCGAGCCGTCGAGGTTGCGCAGCTGCGACTGGATGTACGAGCGCAGCGTCGAGCGGTACTCGCTCTCGAAGTCGCGCAGCTCCTTGATGACGTCGCGCAGGTCGTCGCTCTCGCCCTCGAGCTTGCGGAGCACCTCGGCGCGCTTGTTCTCGGCCTCCGAGACGAGCTGGTCGGCTTTCGTCTCGGCGGCGGAGATGAGCTGGTCGCGCTTGGTCTCGCCCTCGTGCACGTGCTTGTCGTGCAGCTCGAGCGCGAGCTGCAGCATGGCGCTCGACTTGATGGCGTCCGCATCGGTGCGGGGACTCTCGGCGACGGCGACGGGGGCCGCGGGCTGCGGGGCGTCGACGACGATGGTGCGCTCCGAGGCGGGGGCGCCGGAATCGGCGGAGGCGAGCTGCGCCTTGAGGGTCTCGATCTCGGCGTTCGCGGCCTCGAGCTGCTCGCGGAGCTCGGCGGTCTGCTGTTCGCGCTCGCGGATCTCCTCGACGATCGTGTCGAGGAACTCGTCGACCTGGTCGAGGTCGTAGCCGTCGCGGAACTTGGTGATCGTGAACTTCTGGTTCAAGACGTCTTCAGGAGTCAGGGCCATCGTAAAGTCTCTTTCGCTTGAGAAGACCGCTTTCGCGGTCGTCTAGACAACGCTAGCAAATAATCGTGCGGTCGGTCACACGGGGAGGAGGATCAGCAGGATCCAGCAGCAGAACATCGTGACCATCCAGCCGAGGTCGAGGGAGATCTGGCCGAGGCGGATGGGCGGCAGCACGCGGCGGAACATCTTGATCGGCGGGTCGGTGACGGTAAACACCGCTTCGACCAGCACGAGCAGGATACCGCGAGGGCGCCACCTGCGATTGAGCACGAGCACCCAGTCGATGATGAAGCGCGCCCACAGCACGTACATGTAGATGCGTATCGCCCACCACAGGATGAGCAGTACGAGCCCGAGGAGCGTGACCACCTACGCGGTGGCGGTGGCGCTGACGAAGAACGAGCCGCTCTCGTTCTGGGCCGCCTGCTCGTCGCTGCTGGTGGCGATGTGCTCGGGCGAGAGCAGGAAGACCTTGCTGGTGACTCGCTCGATGCGGCCGTGCAGGCCCATCGTGAGCCCGCTCGCGAAGTCGATGAGGCGCTTCGCGTCGGCCTCGTTCATGCGGGAGAGGTTGAGTATCACGGGAACGCCCTCGCGGAAGCTCTCGGCGATCGTCGCGGCATCGCGGTACTCCGTGGGGTGAACCGTGAGGATCTCGTTCATCGCCTGAGAGGATGCCTGCCGCACGGGTGCGACCTTTCGCAGAGGGGTCACCGGTGCGCGCTGCGCGGGCTTGGCGGCCGCGGGGGCGGAAGCGGCGGCCTCCGGCTCGTTGCGCACGGTCTCGACGGGCATGCCCTGCTCGTCCAGCTCCTCCTCGGCGAGGCCCAGGAACACCATGGTCTTCTTCAGTGGGTTGCCCATTTCTCTTCTCCTCTGCGGGTTCCGCGTGCGAGATCGGTCTCTGTCTTCGAGACTAACCGGCGGTCGGGCGGTTTCCCGTGATTGCACTGCCGATTCGCAGGTGTGTCGCGCCGGCGGCGATGGCCTCGGCGTAGTCGTGGGTCATGCCCGCCGAGATGTCGGTGGCTCGGGGATCGAGCGCGCGAACGCGCTCCGCGTAACCGCGCAGCCGTTCGAAGGCGCTTGCGGCGGCCTCCTCCTCCGGCAGCGGGGCGACGGCCATCACGCCCCGCAATCGCAGGGTCGGCGTCTCGAGCACCCGTTCGGCGATCCGCTCGATCTCGTCGGGGTTCGCCCCGCCGCGGCCGGGGTCGTCGGTCAGATTGATCTGCACGAAGGCCTCGATGGGGCGCGGCGCCTCGGCGGTGCGAAGGGCGTCGACGAGGCGCTCCCGGTCGATCGAGTGGATGGCGTGCGCGTACTGGGCGGCCTGCCTCGCCTTCTTCGTCTGGAGCTGGCCGATGAAGTGCCAGCGCAGATCGAGGCCGGCGAGCTCGGCGCTCTTGGCCTGGGCCTCCTGATGCCGGTTCTCCCCCACGTCGCGCACGCCGAGCTCCGCGAGCTCGCGCACGAGCGCCGCCGGGTGGAACTTGGTGACGACGATGAGCGTGAGCTCGTCGACGGTTCGTCCGGCGGCCGCCGCGGCCTCGGCGATGCCCTGCTGCACGGCCTCGAGCCTCGAACGGAGCATGCTCGCGCCCTGCTTCTGACTCTCGGTCATCGGGACTACTTCAGGAAGTCGGGGATGTCGAGGTCGAGATCCTCGCCGTCGAAGGCGGGGTCGACGAGCTGCTCCTCGACGGGCGGGCTCACGATCACCTCGCCGAACTCCGAGGCGTTCTCGGCCGAGCTGTCGACGATGCCGCCGCGTGTGGTGACGGCGGGCAGATCGTCGATGGTCTCCACATGGCTCGCGCGGCGGCCCCGTTCGGGCGCGCGACCCGCGCTCGAGTCGATCTGGTCGGGATCGAAGCCGGCGGCGATGACCGTGACGCGCACTTCGTCGCCGAGCGTGTCGTCGATGACGGTGCCGAAGATGATGTTGGCCTCGGAGTGCACGACGTCGTGCACGAGCTGGGACGCCTCGGTGATCTCGCTGAGGGCGAGGTTCGAAGAGCCCTGGATCGAGAGCAGCACACCGTGCGCGCCTTCGATGGATGCCTCGAGCAGCGGCGAGGCGACGGCGAGCTCGGCGGCCTTGATCGCGCGATCCGCGCCCCGTGCGGAGCCGATGCCCATGAGCGCGGAACCGGCGCCCTGCATGACGGATTTGACGTCGGCGAAGTCGACGTTGATGAGGCCCGGGGTCGTGATGAGGTCGGTGATGCCCTGCACGCCGGCGAGCAGCACCTGGTCGGCGGCGGCGAAGGCCTCGATCATGCTAATGCCGGGCTCGCTGATCTCGAGCAGGCGATCGTTGGGAACCACGATGAGGGTGTCGACCGACTCCCGCAGCGTGTGGATGCCGGTGTCGGCCTGCGCGGCGCGGCGCTTGCCTTCGAAGCTGAAGGGCCGGGTGACCACGCCGATGGTGAGGGCTCCGACCGAACGCGCGATGCGGGCGACGATGGGGGCCGCGCCTGTGCCGGTGCCGCCGCCCTCCCCGGCGGTGACGAAGACCATGTCCGCGCCGGTGAGCACCTCCTCGATCTCGTCGGCGTGATCCTCGGCAGCGCGGCGGCCGACCTCCGGGTCGGCGCCCGCGCCGAGACCGCGGGTGATCTCGCGGCCGATGTCGAGCTTGACGTCGGCATCGCTGAGCAGCAGCGCCTGAGCGTCGGTGTTGACGGCGATGAACTCGACGCCGCGCAGGCCCAGTTCGATCATGCGATTGACGGCGTTGACCCCGCCTCCGCCGACGCCGACGACCTTGATGACCGCGAGGTAGTTCTGGTTCGACACGTTTGGGGTCCTCCCTCAACTTTCAACCTCTACCTGAAGGTGAAAGTTAGTATTGGCGTATACGCTTTGACGTTGTTCACGCTACGGCGTGCGCACCTGCCGTTCGCGTAGACACGCCGCTGTCGCGTCGCGAAAACCCTCGAACCGGGGCGGCTATCGATACACCGGGGCGTTGGGCGCGGTGACGTCGATCATCTCGAGCGCGCCCATCGACGAGAGCATCGAGCGCAGCACGGCGGCCTTGCGCTGGGCCTCCTTCGCCTCGCCCCAGACGACCTCCGTTCCGCCCGAGAGCACGAAGGCCACGTCCTGCGCGTTGCTCGCACGCACCGAGACCAGCTGCTGGCGCAGATCGTCGGGCATGTCGCGAACCGCGGCGGAGGCGGCGAGGAAGGCCGGCGACGCGGTGTCTGCGAGTTCGGGATTGCCGAGCGGCACGCCGGCCGGCGGCTCGGCCACCTTGCCGAGCAGCACGCCGGCGGGGTCGAGCAGTTCGAAGCCGTCGCCGCGGTCGAGCGAGATCACCGCGCTGCGCTCCTCGATCCGCACGATGAGGGTATGGGGCGGGATGCGCTCGATGGCGTAGCGCTGGATCAGCAGGAACGGCTCGAGCGCCCGGTGCACGTCCGCATCGCTCACGAGCGCGATCGGCACGCCCTCGAAGCGCGACAGCGCCTGCTGCAGATCGTCGGAGTTCACGGCCTGCGCGCCCTGGATCTGGATGTCTCGAACCGCCATGACCGGCGTGAACACGCCCGCGACGACGAAGAGCGCGAGACCGAGCACGGCCGAGAGCGCGGCGATCCAGCGCAGCCGACGGGCGCGCAGGTGCCCGGTGAAGCGGCGCTGCTCCTGGCGCTCGCGGCGACGGCGATCCCGTTCGGCGCGCTTGAGCT
>WPCJ01329824.1_pt1 | contig 21481 bp, 16 predicted proteins | sample 5399831 | NCBI WGS metagenome assembly WPCJ01 (sample SAMN12869470, study PRJNA574797) | sludge metagenome | isolation source: wastewater treatment of pH10 | place: China:Beijing | collected 2019-05-20 | reverse complement strand
CGCGCGGGCGCTGAACACGGCGCGGGTGCTGCACCCCGCGCGGGTGCTCGGACGGTCGAGCGGCGCGGCGCGATCCTCGTCCGCTGACAGTCCGCCGAAACACTGACAGACTTGAGGCATGCCCGAAACTCAGAACGGCCGCGTCGCGGTGTACCTCGACTTCGACAACATTGTGCTCTCCTGGTACGACCGAGTGCACGGCCGCAACTCCTTCGGGCGCGATCGGCAGCGCATCGCCGACGATCCGACGGACGCCGAGATCGCCGCGCGCCTGCAGGCCGCCGTCATCGACGTCGGCGCTATCATCGACTACGCCTCGTCGTTCGGCACGCTCGTGCTCACGCGCGCCTACGCCGACTGGTCCTCGCCCGTGAACGCCGACTACCGCTCGCAGCTCGTCGCGCGCGCCGTCGACCTCGTGCAGCTGTTCCCCGCGGCCGCCTACGCCAAGAACGGCGCCGACATCCGGCTCGCCGTCGACGCCGTTGAAGACATGTTCCGGCTCGACGACCTCACCCACGTCGTGATCGTCGGCGGCGACTCCGACTACGTGCCGCTCGCGCAGCGGTGCAAGCGGCTCGGGCGCTACGTCGTCGGCATCGGCGTCGCAGGCTCGACCGCGAAGGCGCTCACCGCGGCGTGCGACGAGTTCGCCTCATACGACTCGCTGCCCGGGGTGGAGCGGCCGGTGCGGGTGGCTTCTTCTTCTTCGGGCTCCTCCGGTAGTGCCGGTGCGAAGCGCGGGCGGCGGGGGAGAGGCGCACCCGCCCACGCGCAGGGCGCCGGCGGTGCTGCCGATGCCGGTGGTGTCGCCGGCACCGCCGCCTCGACCGACACGGAAGACGCGGGTGTCGTCGATGAGGTTGTCGAAGTGCTGGAGTCGGACGAGGATCGCGACACCGAGATGACCGGGCTGCTCATCAGGGCGCTCTGGCTCACCCAGGAGAAAGACGATGAGGGCTGGCTCTACAGCTCAGTCGTGAAGCAGCAGATGCGGCGGATGGATCCCTCCTTCAACGAGAAGGCCCTCGGCTTCCGCTCCTTCTCCGACTTCCTGAAGTCGCGCGCCGACGTCGCCGAACTCGAGGAAAGCGGGCACGAGCGGCTGGTGCGGCTGCGGGATCAGAGCGGGTGAGCGGCAGATCGCGAGGCCTCGTGAGAGGAGAGCCTCGCTAAGCGTCGGATTCGTCGTCGTTCTCGGTGCGCTCCACACCTATCGTGACCTGGGTGAGGAGCGCGGCGACGGCACCGATGGCGACGAGGACAGGGGAAAGCAGCGCGGCTCCCGGAGGCCTTCCTCTCAGTTCACGCGTTCATAGCGTCCCAAGGAACTACAGCTAACTCGCTGAGACTACTGTCGTATGGGAACGGCGTTGAATGTTGACCGAGTCCGGGGTAGGCGCTGCCGGGAGCTTCTCTTGGATGATCGCCTCTAGCATCAGCAAACCGACTTGCTGGACGCATGTACGGCAGAGTCGACAGCGCTACTGCTACCTGATGTAGTGCTTGAGGGTCTCTCGCCGATCAGCCAGCGCCTGCTCGAAATCCTCGGCGCTTCCATGGCTACGTTCGATCTGACGACGTAGCTCCATCCTGACTTGATCGGACTGTATCCGATAAGATCCGGTCTAGTGCTGTGCGGTTGACGCGGCGTCGATGAGGAGTGGTGATGGCCGAGCCCTGGTTGTCCGTCGATGAGATCGCCTCGCATCTCGGCGTCTCGAAAGACACCGTGTACGCGTGGATCAACGCCCGCGGCTTGCCAGCGCATAGGGTTGGGCGGCTATGGAAGTTTCAGACCAGCGAAGTAGATGAGTGGGTGCGCGAAGGCGGCGCCTCAACACAGGAGAGTGAGTAACGGATGTCACGACTTACGGACCTGCTTCGACAGGTGCGCGGCACCGATGCCCAGCTCGGTGCCGATCTTGAAAAAGAGATCAGTGCACTCACGAAACGGCGTAGCTTTGGCCTTGTCTTCGAACGGCACCAACCGGAGGCAGTCGAGCTGCCCGGGCAACCGATCCGCAGGGGCGCCAAGGTGCGAGTACTGCCGCCGCGTGGCGAGACAGCAAAGGGCGACCCGCGACTCTGGCGGGTGGAGTCGATCGAGTCCGACTTCTCAGGGAAGCAGATTGCGCAACTCGTCGAGTACGTCAGGGAACATGCCGAGCGCACGTCTGCCGCGGTGGACGACCTCGTGGTGGTCGCTGAGTTCGAAGATAAGATCTACCCTGGCCTCGTCGAGACGGGTCGCGTCGAGCGCGGCGGGGAAAAACCGTTCCACACCGTGATCAACGCCGAGAATTTCCACGCACTTGAGATGCTGACCTACACCCACCGCGGCAAGGTCGATGCGATCTACATCGATCCTCCTTACAATACTGGAGCACGGGACTGGAAATACAACAATCACTACGTCGAGGGTGACGATGATTACCGCCACTCGAAGTGGCTGGCGTTCATGGAGCGCCGTTTGCTCGTTGCGCGTGAACTGCTCAACCCTGAAAACTCCGTGCTCATCGTGACCATTGACGAAAAGGAATATCTGCGGCTAGGAATGCTGCTGGAGCAGACTTTCCCTGAAGCAAATATCGAGATGGTAACTTCCGTGATCAGTGCCAAGGGAGTTGCGCGGTTTGGCCAGTTCTCTCGGGTCGAGGAATATATTTTCACCGTCCGCCTCGGTGACCAAGAGGTTTCGCTCGGAGAAACGAACATGCTGGATGAATCTAGATCCGCGGCTTCTCAGATTGGGAAGACAGTTGATTGGCTCGGACTCCGCCGACGTGAACCGAGTGCTCGACGCGGTGCTCGACCAAAGCAGTTTTATCCAGTCTTCATCAATGAAGACTCCGGGCATATCGACTCCGTCGGAGATCCAATTACCGACGATGTTGATAGAACCAAGATTCTACCGCCCAACGGGACTTTTGCTGCATGGCCGCTCCTCCCTAATGGAACGGAGGGTTTGTGGGGAATCACGCCAGAAACAGCACGTCGGTACCTCGACAGCGGATTCCTGCGCTCCCGCAACTACAAGCCTTCAACAGGTTACGTAGCAATTCAATATCTACCAAGCGGCACGGTTGCCGCTATTGAAACCGGCGACATCGAAGTCACCGGACGAGAAGTAGACGGTTCTGTGATCGCGAAGTATGCAACGGCAAAAGGTGTAATTCCTAAGCGGGTCTGGAATATGTCATCGCATAACGCAGAATCAGGCGGAACGAACGTGCTTTCGGCCTTGCTTGAACGCCGTTTCCCGTTCCCGAAATCGCTATATGCAGTGGAAGACGCGCTTCGCTTCTTCGTCCAGGGCAAGCCCAACGCCATTATTCTCGATTTCTTTTCTGGTTCAGGAACCACGGCCCACGCAGTCATGCGCCTAAACCATCAGGACGGGGGCCGCCGCCAGTGCATCTCTGTGACGAACAACGAGGTGAGTGCCGACGAGCAGGGCAAGCTTCGCAAGCAGGGCCTGCGCCCAGGCGATGCCGATTGGGAGCAGTGGGGCATCTGTGACTACATCACAAAGCCCCGTATTCGTGCTGCCATCACCGGCAAAACTCCCGATGGCGAGGCAATCAAGGGCGACTACAAGTTCAGGGATGAGTTCCCGATGTCCGACGGATTCGAAGAGAACGCAGCCTTTTTTACATTGACCTACGAGGCACCGCTTTCAATACGTCACAACCGCTCATTCGAGCGGATCGCACCGATGCTGTGGCTTCGGGCTGGTTCAATGGGTCGCATCATCGGTGACCTTGGCGACCAAGGTTGGGACATCTCGGATGTGTACGCGGTGCTGGAGAACATTGATGACGCCGAGAACTTCTTCACTGCGATGCGAGACGCAGCTGGCGTGCATACCGTGTTCGTCGTGACCGATGATGACGCTGCGTTCCAGATGGTATGCCGCGAGTTGCCGTCTGAGCTGAGCGTAGTGCGTCTGTACGAGTCGTACCTTCAGAACTTCGAGATCAATCAGAGGCGAGGGTTCTGATGCGCTACACACTCAAGGACTACCAAGCCGAAGCTGTCGGCGGTGTACTGCGCAACCTCGCGCAGGCGAAGGATATGTACCATCGGTACGGCTCGCTCTCACAGTTCTCACTGTCGGCGACGACCGGCGCGGGAAAGACGGTCATGGCAGCAGCCGTGATCGAAGCTCTCGTGACTGGCTCCGACGAATTCGACTTCCCTGCCGACCCCGGCGCCGTCATCCTTTGGTTCTCTGACGACCCGTCGTTGAACGAGCAGTCGCGTGCGCGCATCCAGGCCGCTTCAAGCGAGCTGGACTGGCGGTTGAAGCTCATCACCAATGATTTCCGTGATGCGTCGTTCCAGCCCGGTCACGTGTACTTCCTCAACACACAGAAGCTGAGCAAGAGTTCGAACCTAGTGAAGGGTGCAGGTGCGAAGCTCGACCCGACGTCGACGATTGATGAGCTGACGCCTGCGCCGGACGAGATGCAGTCAAACATCTATGACACGATCATCAACACGATCGAGAACAAGGACCTCACCTTGTACCTCGTGCTAGACGAGGCGCACCGCGGTATGAAGCCGCAGCGTGACCGTGCGACGATCGTGCAGCGTCTCATCAATGGTCAGGGTGTCGTACCGCCCATCCCGATCGTGTTCGGTATCTCGGCGACGGTGGATCGGTTCGAGCAGGCGATGAAGTCGGTGACTGGGCGTTCAGCCTTGCCGAGTGTTCAGGTCGACTCCGCGCTCGTGCAGGCCTCTGGTCTATTGAAAGACGACATTGTCTTGTCAATTCCCGCCGAGACCGGAGTGTTCGACACTGTGCTGCTCCGTCGCGCCGTGGAGAAGATTCGTGAAGCTGGCCGCGCGTGGGATGAGTACACACGGGAGCAGGAAGAGGCCGACTCGGTTGTGCCACTTCTGGTCGTGCAGATGGCTGACAAGCCGAGTGATGAAACGCTCGTGCGCACGATTGACACGATCTTCGAAGCATGGCCCGAACTTGGCAGCGAAGCTATTGCTAACGTCTTTGGTGAGCATCAAGACTTGAGGATCGGCGGTTACACAGTTCCTTACATCGAGCCGCAGCGCGTGCAGGACGCGAAGCATATTCGTGTGTTGATCGCGAAGTCTGCGATATCGACGGGCTGGGACTGCCCTCGCGCTGAGGTGTTGGTGTCGTTTCGCCCGGCATCCGACCCCACGAACATCACGCAGCTCTTGGGGCGCATGATTCGAACTCCGCTCGCGCGCCGCATCCCCGGCAATGAGGTGCTGAACTCCGTAGATTGCATGCTGCCCTACTTCGACCGCGACACCGCGAAACGTGTCGCCGAGATGCTCATGCACGGTGCGACATCGAAGGATGACGAAGGTGATAGCGGTGGCGGCGAAGGGCGCCGGGTGCTGTTCGACCCGGTCATGCTGCGCCCGAATGAGGAACTTCCCGCTGAGGTGTGGGAGAAGTTCGAGTCGTTGCCGACGGTGACGATTCCGAAGCATCGGAGCAGGCCCATCAAGCGATTCACTGCGCTTGCGGCTGCCCTCACAAAGGACAAAGTTGTCGATCAGGCAGTCCGGAAGTCGAATGAGGAACTGGACCGCATAGTTGAATCACGTGCAATGCAGTACAAGGCTCAGGTCGACCGTGCGCGTGAAGACGTGATGACGATGTCTGGCGAAGAGCTGCGCGCACGACTCGGTGGCGGTCTGTGGGTGAACTCGTCGTTCGAGCTTGCTGCTGATCCTCGCGCGATCATGGAGGCGTACAAAGTAGCCGAAAGGAACCTTAGCCCCGCTCTCTGCTCGTCGTACGTCGACTATCTCGTCCCAGATGATGCCATCGAAGATGACCTGCTGGAGGCCTATATCGAGGTTGCTGCGATTGGTCTCGTACCCGAGGTCGTGGCGAGCGTAGAGGCTGAGGCGGATCGCCTTGCGCGCAAGTGGCTGACCGATACACGCGTGGATCGCAAGAACCTCAGTGATGAGAAGCAAGCAGAGTACGACCGTCTCGAAGGCATGTCTACCGTACCCGAGCGCATCAGTCTGGTGAGCCCGAAGACGGGGCAAGCAGAGACGAAGAGTCGCGAGGCGGACGGCACTGAAACTGATCTGCCGGTGTACCGCAATCACCTGATGGTGACGGACGAGGGTGATTTCCCGGTAGAACTCAACCGGTGGGAGCAGCACGTGCTCGCTGCGGAATCTTCGCGTAGCGGATATGTCGGCTGGTGGCGCAACCCAGATCGGGCGGTGAAAGAGTCCCTCGCGATTGCCTATCTCGATCCATCGCGAAACTGGAAAGCACTACGGCCTGACTTCGTGTTCTTTGCGCAGGGGCAGAACGGTATCGTGGTCGATCTTGTTGACCCGCACGGGTATCACCTGTCTGATGCGATGCCGAAGCTACGCGGGTTGGCTGACTTTGTTGAGCAGTACGGGAGCGAGTTCCGTCGCATTGAGTCCGTCGCCGAAACCAACGGTGTCTACCGCGTGCTCGACCTCAAGAGAGATCAGGTCCGTGAAGCGATTCGCGACGTACATGATGCGAAGGTGTTGTTCGACTCTGACCTTGCGAACGACTACCGGTAAGGCATCTGCGTGACCTTACCACTGACAGCGCACCAGGCGAAGTTCTACGCCCATCAGCTCGAACGCTCCTACGCGTCCGATCATGTCGGGCGGCTTGCCGGGTTGCTGTTTGATGCGCAGGTTGAACCGAAGCCGCACCAGATTGATGCGGCGCTCTTTGCGCTGCAAGCATCGACGTCACCAGGCGTGATTCTTGCCGATGAGGTCGGTCTCGGGAAGACGATCGAGGCGGGCATTGTGCTCTGCCAGTACTGGGCGGAGCGCAAGCGCCGGATCCTAATCATTGCTCCGTCGTCGCTCAGGCAGCAGTGGAAACAGGAGCTTGACGAGAAATTCGCGATCCCTGCAAAACTGCTCGACACGAAGAACAAGCTTGAGCTACTCAAACCAATCACCGGGCTGGCGTCTGACGTACTGATCTGCTCCTACGAGTTCGTACAGCGGAACGTCGAAGATCTCGCTCGCCACTGGGATCTCGTCGTCGCGGATGAAGCACACCGGCTCCGTTCCTTCTGGAAGGGCAACGCGAAGATCGCTCAGGCCGTGTCCGAAGTCATGGATTCAGCGGGTAAGTCTTTGCTGCTCACAGCCACACCGTTGCAAAACCGGCTAGAGGAAATCTTCGGCCTGGTGTCGGTCTTCGATCCTGAGTTCTTCCACTCCATCGAGGGGTTCAAAGAGCGTTACGTCGATCATCCTGACGACTTTGGCAACGACGATCTGGCCATGCGTATCTCGCACATCGCCAAACGCACGCTGCGGCGTGACGCGCAGAAGTACATCCGGTTCACCGAGCGCATGCCGCTCACGCTCGGGTTCATGCCGTCACCCGCGGAGCTGGATCTCTACAATAAGGTCAACGAGTACCTGCAGCGTCCGTTCTTGTACGCGTTCGCTAAGTCGCAGCGGCACTTGTCAGCATTGATTCTTCGTAAGCGGTTGGGGTCTTCGACCTATGCGGTCGCGTCCACGCTGGAAGGAATCGCGAACCGACTCGAAAATGAGATGCTCACGGGTCGTCGGCGCGACAATCGTGGTGGTCTCATCGACGAGGACATGACGGATGAGGAGATTGAAGACGCGGAGGCCGCTCTCTTCAGCTTTAGCTCGGATCCTGTAATTGAGTCGACGCGGGAGGAGATGGCCGATGAAGTTCGCGAGTTGCGCTCGTACGCCGAACTCGCTCGCTCGATCACCGTCAACCAGAAAGGAGTGAAGCTGCTCGACGCGCTCGATCAGGGGTTTGCGAAGCTCGCCGAGATTGGAGCTCCGCAGAAGGCAATCATATTCACCGACTCAACGAAGACGCAGGAGCACTTAGCGGAGGCGCTTCGCACGGCTGGTCGCGGTGATGGGCTTGTGCTGTTCAACGGCGCCAACAGCTCGCCTGAGTCCACGGCGATCTACAACGCTTGGAAGGAACGGAACGAGGGGTCTGACCTGATCACGGGTATTCCATCCGCTGACCGCCGGAAGGCCCTCGTTGACGAGTTCCGTGAGCGTGGCACGATCATGATCGCGACTGAGGCTGCTGCCGAAGGTATCAACCTGCAGTTCTGCTCGATGCTTGTGAACTACGACCTGCCCTGGAACCCGCAGCGTGTTGAGCAGCGCATTGGCCGTGTGCATCGTTTCGGACAGCAGCACAACGTGATCGTCGTGAATTTTTCCAACCAGGGCAATCTGGCTGAAGAGCGGATCCTTGAGCTGCTCACAGAGAAATTCAATCTTTTTACCTCGGTGTTCGGTGCGTCCGACGAAGTGCTGGGCACTATCGAAGACGGGCTCGACTTCGAGAAGCGGATCTCTGAGATTCTCAACCGGTGCAAGACCGCTGATGAGATCAACGCAGCGTTCGACGAGCTGGAACACAAGTACCAGAGCGAGATCAGCTTGGAGATGCAGTCTGCTCGCGCTCGTGTCTTCGATAATCTCGATCCGAACGTGCAGGACAAGCTCAAGAGCTACGACGTGGAGCAGGGAGTCGTTCTCAACAACTTTGAACGACTGCTACTCCAGGTCACTAGAAGAGAGCTTGCGGGCTTTGCTGCCTTCGATTCAGACGGGTACAACTTCACGCTGAACGAAGCTCCGGCTTCAGGGATCCCCGTGGGGCGCTACTTCTTCAAATCGAAACCACAGACCGGTGCCCACCAGTACCGTTTCGGCAGCGATCTCGGGCAGTACGTTCTGCAAGCAGCGCTTGCAGAAGAGACACCGGAGCGAGAGCTTGTCTTCTCGTTGTCAGCCTCTGATCGCGTTGCGTCGTCTGCGCGAGACCTGGCGGGCGAACGAGGAGTGCTCACAGCCGAGTTGCTCACGTTCACAATAAACGTCGGAGATGACCTGGCGACCGAGTCGTACATCATTGCCGCCGGGCGCACAGAGAGCGGAATAGGACTTGACGCTGAGCAGGTCGAGCAGCTGCTCGACCTCGTGTGCGTTCACGTAAATCGCACTGCTCCGCTTGACAGGTCAAGCCTCGAACCGGCACTCACGCAGCAGTCCGAGGCTCTCTCGGGCGAAGTGCAGGAGCGCTCCGCTCAGTTCAGCATCGAGCAGGGTGACCTCGTCGAGGCGCGCCTGCGCGACCACAAGGCACAGTACGACGCGGAAGTTCGGAAGCTCAATAAGCTTGAGTCGGAAGCCAGGGCGAACGAACGACGCACAACCGATTTGTCCGAGCGTCTGAAACTACGCAAAGAGGCTCAGCGCCTGGCGCGCCGCGCCGAGGACCTTTACGACGACTACAAACAGGAGCGCGACCGTCTCCGCCGCAAGGCCGACGACTACCTCGTGATGTTCGATCAGGCACTGCAAGGTACTGACGACCGCCAACACATCTTCACAATTCAGTGGGCGGTACAACTATGACGGCCGATCCTGTCTTTCTTGTGGCGGCGATTAACCCGCAGACTTGGATTCCCGCATCGCTAAGATGTTCCTATTCTGAGAGAACAGCAGGCAAGCTGCGCGGCTTAGTGCGAAGGAGAGCGTGCTCACATGGCCTTCAACAACCGAGACGGTCAACCATCAAACGAAAGGGATAGGGCTCCAGAATCCGTCCTTGTGCGGATGCAATATTCGCGGGGTTCGGTGTAGTGACTTACTTCGGCCCGTTCTCTGTAAATCCCGCACAGGTGGCCGGCCTCGGTGGTGCGAACTTCAATCAGCTTGTTGGTCGACTTCTTGCGGTTGAGGCAGCAGCTCACAACATGGCTGGAACCACGCTCGAGACAACATATCTTGAGAACGTGGGTGACGGCGGAGTAGATGCCGGGCTTCGCGACGTAATTGGCACCGCGTGGTTACCGGCCGGGGCCAGTGCCTGGCAGTTCAAGGCAGGTAACTTGTCGCCGGCGGCTTGCAAGAGCGAGCTCGAGAGGGCAAGCTGGGCCATCAAGATTCTTCGGGGTGGTGGTAGCTATCGACTTGTGCTTGGCGCTTCACTCCCGGCATCGAAGATTGAACCAAGACGCAAGGCGCTTCTCGAGGCTGCTGCAGGACTAGGCATCGCGAACGCTGAAACGAAGATCGATGTCATTGCTGGAGATCAGCTCGCACGGTGGATTGAGGCGTTTCCCGCGCTCGCTGTCAGCCCGCTCCTCCGAGCTACCGGAATCATTGGACAGACCTTTGAGCAGTGGAGCCAGTCGATTCGGCACACCACGTCTTGGGTGTCCTCGCCCGAACGGGATCATCAGATTGACGCCATCCGAACGACGCTAACCACAGGCTCTCAACTTGATCTCCACCTGGATGGTGAGAGCGGATTAGGCAAGACGCGCTTGGCGCTAGAGGCTCTCCGCGGGCAGCCATATGAGCCGATAGTCGTGTATTCCGGCGCTGCCGACTCCTTCCCCGTAACTGTGCTCACTGAACTACAGGCGCAAAAGCGTAGCGCGGTGGTCGTGATCGACGAGTGCGATCGAAAGCAGCACGAAATCTATGCTCAGGCCCTGACCACTGGCACGGGTCTGCGGCTCGTAACGATCGGTGAGCCAGGCGGTAGTAGCACCAGGTCTCCTATGATCAGTCTTCAGGCATTTGGTGATGAGTCAATGGCGCAGCTCCTAAGCGCGAACCGTCCGAGCCTGAGTCCGGAAGCGGGTCGAGTTGTGGTGCAGGTCGCAGCAGGCAACATTGACTATGCATTGAAGCTCTCACATCTGGTCATTGATGGTGGTCTCGGTTCGGCGGGAAGTTTGGTCACGGAAGACGACCTTCGAGCGTTCTTTACCGATCAGCTCCCTAGCGGCCAACTTTTTTTAGGTAGTTGCGCCCTCGCAATGTTTAGCCGGATTGGCTTTGATGGTGATCCAGCCTCAGAGATCGACGCGATCGCGGCGGGTCTCGATCTGGCTGCGGAGGATCTCCGACGCGCCGCTACAGAGCTGCAACGGCGGGGCCTGCTATCTAAGCAAGGACGATTCAGGAGTGTTGGGCCCTTCCCGGTCGCGGTGTACTTGGCGACTAAAGCCTGGGAAGAATTTGGTCAGAAGATCGTGACCGATCTTCTTCCCTCCATTGATCCGGATCTGACCGAGCGGCTTTTCCGCCGGGCCGCAGAGATTGGCGAACTTGACTTGGCGAGCAGCGCGATGACGGCGGTGCTTGCTAGTGACGGACCTCTTGCCTCGCTAGAGGCAATCGGGGAAGGCAATACCTCCGGTCTGCTGCAGCACCTAGCCGTGCTCGCTCCTGAGGCAGTGACCGAACGGCTCGCAATGCTCATTTCGGCTGCATCCGAGGACGACCTCATCCATGCGAGAGGAATCCGTCGTGATCTCGTATGGGCGCTCGAGAAGCTCGCATGGCATTCCACCACGTTTGTGACCGCGGCCAACGCGCTTCTTCGTCTTGCCTTGGCCGAGAACGAGTCCTATGGCAACAATGCCAGTGGCACTTGGGTCGAGTTCTTCGGAACTATGCTCCCTGGGACTGCTGCGGCACCGTCCGTCCGGATTGAGTATCTCGCAGAATGTGCCGCCTCGAGCGATGATCGTATTCGAGCCTTATGCGTTCGAGCTGCGCGTCATGCGCTGAATTCACACGAAACTATCATGGTATCGGGAGAGATGCAGGGCGGGGTAGTAGTGGAGCCGCGAGGCACACCGGTGACCTACGGCGACATCTGGGTCTATCGCAATTTGGCGATTGACATACTGGCAACTCTTACGTCCGATGAGAACCTCGCTGTCGCTAACGAAGCGGGCAAGCGCCTTGTCGAAGTGCTCCATGGTGTGCTCGAAACTCCGGCAAACCGAGATCATCTCGCGGGCGTGATAGCGCAGCTGTCTGGCGAAGTAATCACGCGGGCACGAACGGAAGTAGCGCACCTCAAGAGCCTCTTCGATCGAACCGATACAGACGACGGTCGCCCCGAAGCCCTTTCGCTATTCGAAGCCAGACTTCCTCCGGAAACCCCTGAGGAACGACTACGAGTCTTGGCGAGTACGCGGACATGGGATCGCGAGACTGATGAGCTTGCGAACCAGCTGGCGGACACGGCGAGGCGTGTCAATGCCGAGAACCCGAGCACCGCACTCGTCCACCAACTTGAAGGGGTCGCGGAAATTCCGGCGGGCTACGCGATCGGCCGTGCCTTCCTGCTACTCGGTCTAACTTACGAGGAAGGCGTCGCAGAGCTTTCGCACCTTGCGGAAACGGCGAACGCCAACGCGCTAATCGGTTTCCTTCATGGACTTGTGAATACGGGTGACGATGCAGCGTTTGATAGGTATCTTGATGGCGGTCAACTGCCGCCGCTCGTAGCGCTGCAATTTTCAGTGCGAGGTGCGCGAACGGATGTCGCGATTGCACGGGTCGATCGGCTCGCTGAGGTTGTGCCAGTAGCAGCCGCGGCTCGGGTGCTATTCGCTTGGATGCGCGATGCTGATCAGGCTGACGCTGCTCGTTATTTGCGCCGTTGGCAACCTCGTATCGCTTCTCAGGAGGACTACAACGCTGTGATCGACTTTGCAGCGATGCAGATCTTTCGGAAGGAGGGAGCGATGCCGGACCTCGACGCGGCAATCGCCGACCTCGTCCCGTTGCGACGCGACTTCCCAAATCTCGGACAAGAGGGTTGGGATTGGGTGACATTGGTTCGTCGCCAGGTTGAGTCACGACCCCTGGAAGTGGTGAAGTTGCTGGCTGATCTCGTGGAATCCGATGCCATAAACGCATTCTCCGGATCGGATGAGTCGCAGCTGCTGCAAGAGGCCGTCGGGCTAGCCGGCGAAGAAGGATGGGTTGAGCTCATGGGGCGGCTTGAACTTGGTGAGTGGAGGCTTTCAGTTTCAACGCGCGAATGGCTTGGGCATGCAGCTGACCTTGACACCGCCAAGAGATGGGTCGGTTCGAACGTAGAGCGGGCTCGAATTCTCGCGAACGTCACGGATCCAGGAGCTTCTCCTTTGTCCACTACGATCCGATACCTTCTTGACGAGTTTGGCGCTGACGATCATGTTTCGAGTTCGCTCGTTGGCTCATATGTAAGCGGCATGTGGTCGGGGAACGAGTCAGAACGGATTGCTGGGCAGCTCGAACAGGTCAGGGCATGGATGAACGAGCCAGCACAATCCAGCGCCGTGAAGTCTTGGTGCCGCCGACTTATCGGTAGCCTAGAAGACAGTCGGCGTGACGCGCTCGAACGTGAAGCAGAGCGTGGCTGGTAGTCCTCCACCACATCGATCTACCCCTCGGGCGCTCAGAGGCCGCGAGGTGCTTCTTGAGCGCCTCAGCTGTGCATCCGAGCCAAGTTGGCCAATGACTCATCTCGATTCAATCGTGATCAAGCATCCTATGGCTCCGCGGTGAGATCTGAGCCCAGAAGTCCCGAACGGAACTCATAGCAGGATCTCCAAGGCTTGCTTTATCGCGGGGCGTGCCTTCGGGAAGTTTCCGGCCATCGTGAGCAGCGAGCCGGGGCTGTTGCCGTGCCCGCGCAACCACTGCTTGAGCGCGCCGAGGGCGAGGTCGCTACCCCAAACATGACGCAGGCGGAACAGATCGATGAGGGTCCGCTCCGCCGAGTAGAGGCCGATGGACGATCCATCCGGCAGCGCATGGTCGGTGCGCCCTATGTTGAACGTGTCGGCGTCGAAGCGATGCCAGACGATGGGCGAATGATGAACGGTGATCGGTTGTGTGCCGCGAGGGATGGCGATGTTGCTCCGAGTGGGAATCTCGTCGGTTAGCTCGTGCAGCGATAGTGCTGTCAGCAGACACAGCGTGGCGTCCGGCCTCTTGGCGGCGATGGCGACCAACGCTGCCGTTGTGTCGTCCGTGAGCCCTGATCTGAGGAAGAGGCCGGGCGCGATGCGCTCGAAATCACCGGACTCGATCAATCGGTTGAGGCCATGCCGAGTGAGATCCTGTGCGGCGAGTTCGTCGTAGGTCAGTATATGGGGCAGCGCCGTGATGTCCATCGTCACCTCCGGTCGGCAGAAACTGTTACATATACAGCATATCTGTTATGGTTTCTGCTGAACAGGGTTGGTGCGGTCAGCGTCGTGGCGCTGGCTGCCGGGAAGGAGGACGAACAGGTGGCAAGCTTTGGATAAGAACCTCACACAGTCTGCGCGCGCGTGAGCGGCTTACATCCGTGACGGTGCGACCGACAACGCCGACCTTGGCGTTCACGACGAGCCTTCCAGCGGGATTCGCAACGGGGTCATAGATCCTCTCGCAGGGTCCGAATGAGATCGAATCAACCAGCGACAACCCATAGACTGGTGCCGTAGGAACCGCATGAATACGTGGTTCGAGCAGGTTTGCGCGGAGCAGCCCGGAGCGCCAGAGTCCCTCAGTTTTTCTTGGTTCGAGTCCAGGTACCCCAGCCACATACGAGTTTGTCGAACCATGGTCGAACGGATCAACCAAATTCGTTTCGGTTAGATAGTCCCCTTGTTCCTGCTTGGGGGCTTTCTCTTTGTTTTCTAAGCTTTTCTGAGGCCTGCTGTTGCTCTTGAAGCACCGGAGTAGGGTGTTGGTCTCGGTTCGCTCGCCTTCGGCCCTGACTCCGCCCTCTGCGAACACCAAGGGGCTTTGTCCGTCTCTCTTCCGGAAGATCCGGCCCGCCACCGTCCCGTCTTTCCACCCGACCTGGAGAGCGGCATCGGCAACAGCGGTGCCGGGCGTCACGAGCAGTTCTCTCGTTCGGTCAGCGCGAGCGGCCCGAAGAAATGCTGCTGGTGAGATCCCCAGGTCTTCTCGGAAGTGCCGTGTCAGCCGAGACGGAGACAGCGCGACTGCGCGGGCGCGTACGCTCCGCGTCTTCGGCCATTCGTCGCACACATGCAGGTTATATATCACTGCACGCAACAGAGAGGTGGAGGCCTTGTAATGGAGCAACGGCGTATGCGTCGGTTCCCGACTAATCTGGAAGACGTGACCCACGAGACCGCTATGAGCGCATTGCGCGCCTTCATCGCGGAACGTGAATGGGCGCAGTTCCATTCACCGGAGAACCTTGCGAAGTCGATCGCCATCGAAGCGGGCGAGCTTCTCGAAGAGTTCCAATGGTCACCTGAGTTCGACACCGACCGTGTCCGGCTGGAACTCGCCGACGTTCTGACCTACTGCTACGAACTCGCCGATCTACTGGGCGTCGATCCCGAGACGATCATCCTCGAAAAGCTCGAGATCACCCGGGCCAAATACCCCGCCGAAACCTCGCGTGGCAGAATCACCAAGTATGACCAGCTTTGAGATCGAGGAGATCCCGTTCGAGGCCGCGAGCATTCGCGACTATCCGGATCCCACAGGGAAGCTGAGTAACTGGCCCGCCGTCTACGCCATCAGTAATCGACGTGACATTTATGTGGGTGAGACCGGGAACGCGCTCCTTCGGATGACACAGCATCGCCGCGACCCCAAGAAGCAGCATCTCGATGTCGCGCGGATTCTGCTCGACGACACCTTCCACCGCTCCGCCTGCTACGACTTGGAATCGCTCCTCATCCAGTGGTTCTACTCGGACGGTCTCTACACTGTCATCAACGCGAACGATGGACACCGCAATGAGGAGTACGCCGGGCGAGCTGCTTTCCAGCCGCGATTCCGGGAGATATTCGACGACCTTCGGAGGCGAGGTCTCTTCCAGCATTCGCTGCGCGACATCGAGAACAGTGACTTCTTCAAGCTTTCTCCGTTCAAATCCCTCGTGCCCGATCAGGAACGGGCGATTCTGGAGATCCTCAAGGCACTCTTCGAGGACATCGAGGCTGAGCGGCGCACGACAATGGTGGTTGCAGGGCAGCCCGGTACGGGGAAGACCGTAGTTGGTATCTCGCTCATTAAGACGCTGCGCGACATCGAGACGGCCCGCGGCGTCGACGATGCGGAGCAAGGGAGCTCGCTCTCCGACTACTTCGCTCAGGGCTACCCTGAACTGCTCCAAGGGCTACGGGTGGGTATGGTCGTGCCGCAGCAATCGCTCCGCACCTCCATCGCCAAGATCTTCGACCGTGCGCCTGGACTCGATCGCTCAATGCTCCTCACCGCTTATGACGTCGGAAAGGCGACCGAACCGTACGACGTTCTCGTCGTCGACGAGGCGCACCGCCTGAACCAGCGTGCGAACCAGCCGTCTGGTTCGCTCAACAAAGCGTTCACCGAGATCAATGAAAGACTCTTCGGGAAGGACTCGACGGAGTTCACACAACTCGACTGGATTCGTGCGCAGAGCACGCATAACATCCTGCTGATTGATACGGAACAGAGCGTGCGTCCCGCGGACCTTCCGCAGGAAGTGATCGGTGAGGTTGTCGGTGAGGCAAAGATCAGCCATCACTTCTTCCCGTTGAAGACCCAGATGCGAGTCAAGGCCGGTTCCGACTACATCGGATTCGTGAGAGACATGCTGGCCGGTCGGAACCCGCAGCGACCGGATCTCGGTGACTACGAGTTTGCACTGTTCGACGATATCGGCGCGATGGAGAAGCTGATTCGCAAACGTGACCGCACTCATGGTCTTTCGCGCCTTGCCGCTGGGTACGCGTGGAAGTGGGAATCGGATCCGAAGAAGAAGAGCATGAAGCGCATCCCGCTCGCGAAGCGCCCGTATGATATCGAGATCGATGGGCGCCGTTGGCGTTGGAACTCTGCCGAGAAGGACTGGATCAACTCTCCGGATGCTCTCGACGAGGTCGGGTCGATTCACACTGTTCAGGGATACGATCTCAACTACGCCGGGGTGATCATCGGACGGGATCTGCGCCTCGACCAGGCAACGGGAGAGATCCGATTCGATCGAACCCAGTACCGAGACAAGAAGGGCCTCGAGAACAACCATCAGCGCGGAGTCGTCTACACTGATGCTGATATTGAACGGTACGTCAAGAACGTCTACGCCGTACTCCTCACGCGAGGCATCCGGGGAACCTATGTGTATGTCTGCGACGAGGCTCTGCGAGAGCATCTTCGTGCATTCATCCCCAGCGACTCACAAATATGAGCTTTGAGACCGCGATTGTGTGGCAGTTTTTGGGGTCGCTGAACGTACTTAGCGGAGATACTCTTTCCGTCGCGCTATCTTTGTTGATTCGGCATGTAGATAGGGAAGTTGCTAGCGAGAGCGACACATGCGACGCGCCTCGTCTTTCTGAACCTCGGATTCTCTTGTGTGCTCCTGCGCGGAATGCGGATAAGCTGCCAGAACCACCTCCAGAGATCGCCAGATTGGCTGGCATCGGCCGGTAACAACCGGTAAGCATGATGCCATGAGAACCGCAGAAACACGCGGTTTTTCGCCAGATTTTAGCGGGGAGAAGATTTTTCCAGGAGCCCTCAGTTGATGTTCTTGGTTCGAATAGCGCTTTCCAGCACCCCAATCTCCCGCGCCAGGTTCACCCGTGCCCGCTCCTCCCAGAGCCTCCGAGCCGTCCCGGTTCGATAGATTGATCCCTGCCGCAGGTATCCCTCGAGAATCGACGCCCGCCCCGCGGCGAAGTCGGGATCGGCCACGTGCGCATACTCCAGCCGTACCGCAGTCGAGTACTGCTCGTACCGCCCAGGCGATGCCGCGAAGATCGCGAGATCCGCGTCGAGCAGGTGCATCAGCGGCTCAGCGGGTTGGTCGACGAGTGAGCCGGGTGTTGTGGAGACGATGAACTCGCCTACCGAATGCACCATGCCGGGTTCGAGGCCGAACGAACCGAGACTCTCCACTGCGAGCTGCGCAGAGTCCTGTTCATCCGCGCCTGCACGACCGTCGTAGACGGCGTCATGAAACCATGCCGCGAGCATGGTCGCGGGGGAGAGGCGCTCGCCCCGCACTGAGAGGTGGTCGAGTGCCAGCAGCACATCCTCCAGATGGCGTTCATCATGGTAGGCGCGGTGCGGCTCGTTCCACCGGCCCACCAGTTCTTCGCCGAGCCGCAGCCATGCCTCATCCGCCCGGCCGGTAGGCAGCACCAGGTCACCTAGCAGCGCCCACTCCGCCTCCAGGTATTGTCGGCGCCGCACCGGTGTCACGGTTTCCCGCTCGACCTGCCGCACACGCAGACCAGAATTGCGCAGCTGGTGCACCACATCCTTCGCCGTGACCGGCAGGGCACCGAGTGTGAGTGCCTGTTCGTACAGGGACGCCGGCACATCGTAGTGATCGAGATCGAACGCCCGCCTCGGCATCCGCAGCCGCGCAGCGAAGGCGTGCAGTTCGTCATAGTCGCTATCCGAGACCAGATGACTGAACAGGGTGCCTTGCGCCGGCCAGGCGGGCGGGTCGATCAGAATCGCCATACAGCTCAGAGTAGCGCGCTCACCCCGTATGCTCGCGGGGCACGGAGAGCGACCAGCGGGTAGGTGCGGGGATCTCGCTCGCAGCCCAACGCCCGTGAGCGACCGGCGACTCCGCCTCCCATATGAAACGGGCGACGGCGCAGGTGGGCATGTGCTCGATGCCACCTGCTGAGAGCGTCCAGGCGAGCTCCGACAGCCCTGGGTCGTGCGCCACGACCATCACCGAAGACGCCCCGGCGGAGGTCGCCTGCTCCCACAGCGTCGATGCCGAGGCGAGGTACAGTTCGCGATCGAGCTCGGGTTCGACGCCGAGCCTTGCAGCGAAGACCTCTGCCGTCGTGCGAGCCCGCACCGCCGTGCTCGAGAGCAGACGATCGACACGAGCCCCGCTCTCGGCGAGCACCCGCGCCATCATCGGTGCGTCTCGGCTGCCGCGCGCATTCAGCGGGCGCTCATGATCGGGGAGATCCGGGTCGCCCCAATCCGACTTCGCGTGCCGCACCAGAATCAGCTCGAACATGTCGTCTCCCGCCCGCTCGCAGTCACCGCGAATATCTCATCCACAGGCTACGCTGCCGGAACCGCCACGCCCCTCAATCCCCGGGGTCGAGCGTGATGAGATCCTCGTCCTGCTGGTCGTCGCGGGTCTGCTTGATGCGGTGCGCCTCTTCGCGGGTCTCCATCAGGTCGGCGCTCTCGTCGGGATCGAGGTCGGCTCCGGGTTCCGCATCGGCGCTCGGCTCGGCATCGGGGTCGACCGCGACACCGCCGTCACCGACTTCGGGCGGCCCGGCGTCCACATCAGGCACGTTGTCCGCGTCGGGGTCGAGGCTGAAGCCCTCGCCCGGTGCCGTGCTGGTCTCGACGAGCGAATTCTCGGCCTTGCTCGCCGCGGTGGGCGGGTCTGCCGCGTCCGGGCCGTCCTTGCCCGCGTACTCGGCCTCCTCGTAGACCGATTCCTCCACCGAGTCGGGTGCGGTGGCGGTGGGGTGACGAGGATCGCGCTCCGAGCGCGGCGGCTCGCCCTCCTCTGGGCTCGGCACCTGCGGGATGCCCTCTCGCTCGTTCATGATCGGCTCCTCTCGTCTCGCGCATCGGCGCAGCTCGCGCCTCGACACGTCTCGCGCATCGACGCGGCGCCTGCTGCGTCCACGCATTCCCGAGCGTAGGGCCCGCAGACGCCGCCAAGCAGGGGCTTGCGTCCGCGAGCCGTGCGGGTTACCGTGACGGCCTCTCCGCTGCCGCGCTGTCAAGCCCCTGCCCGATCCGTGTGCTGCGCGCGAGGATCGGAACAGCGTTCGTCGCGGTGCCCGTCTCAGCGAGCGCCGCGCGGCGGTGAAAGGACTCGAGATGGCGAAGAACTGGCGCAGATTCCGCTGCGCACCCGAGGCGGTCTTCGAGGTGTTGGCGGACGGCTGGCTGTACCCCTCATGGGTGGTCGGCGCCTCGCGCATGCGCGATGTCGACGAGACCTGGCCGGAGGAGGGCTCGAAACTGCAGCATTCGGTGGGCGTCTGGCCGATGCTGCTCGACGACAGCACGAGCGTGCGCGAGTGGGATCCGCCACACCGTATGGTGCTGCGCGCCCGGGGCTGGCCGATCGGCGAGGCCTCTGTCGCCATCGAGGTCGAGCCGCGCCGCGGGGAGTGCATCGTGAGGATGTCCGAGCAGGCGGTGAAGGGCCCGGGACGCTTCGTGCCGCGCTGGCTCGCGAACGCCGTGATCGGCCGGCGCAACCGCGAGACCCTGCACCGCCTCGCCTATCTCGCCGAGGGCGGCGCCCGTTGAACGGCGGCTCGCGTCACCCCGCATGCGCGGAGCGCACTGTGTGCTCCCGCACCGCCAGCAGCCTGAATCGCCCCGGCCGCTCCACGTGCCAGCCGGCCGGCAGCCGTTCGCCGAGTTCGGCGGGCGTGTAGCTGCGGCGGATGCTTCGCAGCCCGTCGACCCGCAGCAGTGTTCCGGTCGAGAGCGGCGCGATGCCGAGGGCGAAGCCGAGGTACGCTTCGCGGCTGCGGGCGATGTCCGAGTGCAGGCAGAGAGCGCTCGCGAGCGCTTCGGAGTCGGCGAGCAGCCCGCCCAACTGCGCCTCGTCGAGGTGGTGCAGCAGGTGATTCGAGAGCACGATGTCGAAGCGCTCGCCGGCGTCGACGAGCTCTCGGCTGTACGCCTGCCGGAACGTCACCCCCGTGCCTTCGCGCCCCCGCGCCACGTCGAGGGCACGAGGATCGGGGTCGATGCCGGTCGCCTCCACCTCGAAGCCCTCGCGTCGGGCCCGATGCGCGAGCCGCGCGAGCACATCCCCGGCTCCGCAGCCGATGTCGAGGATCCGCGCCGGCCGTCCGAGCCCCGTGAGCACCGGCCGCACGCGATCCCGGTAGACCCGGCCCCAGCAGGAGACGAGCCGGTTGACGGCGTCGAATCGCTCGAGCGTGCGGCGCAGGCGGTGGGGGTCGCAGTCGGGGTCGTCCATGAGCTCTCTGAGCTCCGCGTCCCGGCGAGCCAGGCTCATGGGCGACCCTCGGGGGCGCGGCGGAGCGTGAAGAGCGCGGTCTCGACCGTCAGCCCCGGCCCGAATGCGAGGCCCGCCGCTCGGGCCCCGTCGCTCAGGGCGTCGTCCTGCAGCAGCCGGCGCAGGATGAAGAGCACGGTCGCGCTCGACATGTTGCCGTACTCCCGCAGCACGGCCCGCGAGTGCGCCATCGCCGAATCGCTCAGGCCGAGCCCCTGCTGCACGCCGTCGAGCACGCTGCGCCCACCGGGGTGCACGGCCCAGGCGCACACGTCGCCGGTCGAGCCGAGCCCCGGCGAAGCGGCGAGCATCCCCTCCACGACGCCGGCGATCTCCCGCCCGACGATGCGGGGCACCTGAGCGGTGAGGCGCATCTCGAAGCCTGCGTCGCCGACCGTCCAATCCATGTCGCTTTCGCCCTCCTCCGTGATCGAGGTGGTGAAGCCATCGATCTCGAGCAGCGCGCCTTCGCGGCGGGGCGGGACGCTCGTGACGACCGCCGCCGCCGCCCCGTCGCCGAAGACCGAGGATGCGACGATCTGCTCGGGGTCGCTCGAGCTGCGGATGTGCACCGAGCACAGCTCCGCGCAGGCGACGAGCACGACGGCGTCAGGCTGCGCCGAAGCGAGGCGCGCGGCG
>WPCJ01017071.1_pt1 | contig 21514 bp, 14 predicted proteins | sample 5399831 | NCBI WGS metagenome assembly WPCJ01 (sample SAMN12869470, study PRJNA574797) | sludge metagenome | isolation source: wastewater treatment of pH10 | place: China:Beijing | collected 2019-05-20 | reverse complement strand
CTCAACCTTCACGCCGTTCTTGTTCATGATGTAGGCCTGCTGCAGCACCGAGAGCAGGTTGTTCCAGGCCCAGTAGATCACGAGACCAGCCGGGAAGCCCGCAAGCATGAAGGTGAAGATCAGCGGCATCCAGTCGAAGATCATCTTCTGCGTCGGATCCGGCGGCGTCGGATTCAGCTTCATCTGGAACCACATCGTGATGCCCATGATGATCGGCCAGATGCCGAGATGCAGATAGTGGCCGAGCACCGGAATCGTGGTCGGATCCATCGGAATCAGGCCGAACAGATTGAACAGGTTGGTCGGGTCCAGTGCCGAGAGGTCCTTGATCCAGCCGAAGAACGGCGCGTGGCGCATTTCGATGGTGACGAACAGAACCTTGTAGAGCGAGAAGAACACCGGGATCTGCAGCAGCACGGGAAGACAGCCGGCGACCGGATTGATCTTCTCCTTCTTGTAGAGCTCCATCATCGCCTGCTGCTGCGCCGGACGATCTTCCTTGAAGCGCTCCTGGATCGCCTTCATTTCCGGCTGCACGCGCCGCATCGCCGCCATCGAGGCGTAAGAGCGGTTGGCCAGCGGGAAGAACAGGCCCTTGACGATCACCGTCACCGCGAGGATGGCGAGGCCGAAATTGCCGAGGATCCCGTAGAGGAACTGCAGCAGGTAGAACATCGGCTTGGTGATGAAGTGCAGCCAGCCCCAGTCGATCAGCAGCTCCAGCCGGTCGAAGCCGTAAGTTTTCTCATAGCTGGAGATCACGCCCTCGCGCTTGGCGCCGGCGAACACATAGGTCTTGTTCTCGGCCTTGCCGCCGGCCGGCACCAGCACCGGTGTGGTCTCGACGAAGCTGGTCTGGAACACGTTGATGGCGCCCGAAGGCGTTGCCTTAAAACGCGCCGTGAGCGGGGCGCCAGGCTCCGACAGCACGGCGGTCGCCCAGTACTTGTCGGTGACGCCGACCCAGCCGCCGGTGGTGCTGTCGACGGTTTTCTGGGATTCCTTTTCGTTGACGACATCGTCGTACTTCAGGGACACCAGATTGTTGGAACCGAGCACGCCGAGCGGGCCCTCATGCTGCACGAAGAAGTTCTGCACATGCGGCTTGCCCTGGCGCACGATGCGCGAGAACGGGTAGAGCGCCACGTCGCCCGAGCCGGTATTCTCGATCGACTGCGCCACGGTGAATAGGTAGTTGCTGTCGACGCTGATGGTGCGGCGGAAGATCAGCCCGGCGCCATTGTCCCACTTGAGGGTCACCGGCGTTTCGGTGGTGAGGGTCTGCGCGTCGCCCTCGACGCTCCACACGCTGTTCTCATCAGGCACCACCACAGGGGTGCCACCGACGGCCGGCCGCCAGCCGGCATCGGCATAATAGCCACCCGGTGCCCCTGACGGGATCAGCAGGGTGATGATCGGCGAATTGGGGTCGACCGTCTCGGTGTACTGCTTGAGCTGCAGGTCGTCGAGCAGGGCGCCCTTGAGGTTGATCGAGCCCAGCAGCGACGGGGTGTCGATCTTGACGCGCTGCGGCGAGGCCGCAAGGGCGGCGGCGCGATCGGCGAACAGGCCGCTGGTGGTGGTCGAACCGGCTGCTGCCGGGGTGCTGCCGTCGGCGGCCGGGGTCGCGAGCCCGGTATCGGTCGTCGTGGTCTGCTGCGCCTGCTGGGCCCGGCGCTGCGCCTGCTCCAGTTGTGGGTTGGCAATGAAGAACTGCCATCCGAACAGCACCACGACGCTGAGCACGATCGCGATGATCATGTTGCGGTTGTTATCGGACTGCATCAGCTCTTCTTCTTCAGATGAATCTTGGAAATGGCGGCGGCCAGATCGGTGACGAGCTGGCCGTACGGAATGCTCAGCGCCTCGCGGCGGCCGACGAGCACATAGTCATGTTGGGGTTCGAACCCGCTCGCACAAGCCTTGGCGGCAGCCCGCAGGCGCCGGCGGATACGGTTGCGCTGGGGCGAGTTGCCCATCTGCTTGGTGACTGTGAAACCGATCCCCGGATCGACCGGGCCGAGCCCGGGCTCAGCGAGGTCGCGTGCGTTCGCCTGCAGCGAAAACGCAGCGCGCCCGACGCGTTGGCCTCGGGCGGCTTTCAGGAATTCCGATCGGTTCTTGAGGCGCCGCAAGGCGCCGTCCCGTGGCGTGGCCGTGTTCACGGCCAGTGCCTTAGGCCGAGAGCTTGGCGCGGCCGACGGCGCGGCGGCGGTTCAGGATCTTGCGGCCGTTCTTGGTCGCCATGCGGGCGCGGAAGCCGTGCCGGCGGGTGCGGACGAGCGTGCTCGGCTGGAAGGTGCGTTTCGACATACGATCTGACCACGCCGGCGCGCGGTTCCTCTAATACTTGAGAGCAGCAAGGTGCTTGCCGGCCGGGCCCTTGACGGACGCCTACGGCAGATTGGGGCGGCTTATAGGGAATTGGTTCGGTGAAGTCAACGCGACGACCGTGCGGCACAAAGGCATTATCCGCCCTCGAAATCAGCCGATTTCCACACTGGCTTGATCCTGCCCACTATTGTCGGGCACCAAGCCGGTGATAATGAGGCGCGGGGCCCGAGCCCCAGGGCACCGAGAGGGCGAGATTGGCCGATATCCTTACTCCCGACCTCTGCGTCATCGGGGCCGGATCCGGTGGCTTGGCGGTCGCCGAAGTGGCGCGGGCCTATGGGGCTTCGGTGGTGCTGGTCGAGAAGGCCCGCCTCGGCGGCAACGCCCTCAGCACCGGTGCCATTCCCGCCAAGGCGCTGGTCGCTGCGGCGGCGCATGCCCAAGCTGTGCGCGAGGGCGGCGCCTTCGGCATTGCCGCCGATGATCCGCGGGTCAATTTTCGCCGCGTCCACGACCATGTCGAGCAGGTGATCAACGCGCTCGCCCCACAGCACGCTGCGGCCCGCCTCGGCGCGCTTGGCGTCGAGGTCGTCGAGGGCACGGCGCGCTTCATCAATCGCCGGGCGGTAACGGTGGGCGACACCGAGATACGCGCCCGCCGCTTTGTCATTGCCACCGGTGCGCGCCTGCCCGTGCCGTCGATCCCCGGCCTCGATGCCGTTCCCTACTTCACCAGCGAGACCATTCTCGACAACACCCGCAAGCTCACCCACCTGGTGGTGATCGGTGGTGGCCCGCTCGGGCTGGAACTGGCGCAGGCCTACGCCCGGCTCGGCTCCCAGGTCACGCTGGCCGAAAATGGTCCGATGCTCCCCGGATACGACCCCGAACTCGCCGCCATTGCGCTCAAGCGCATCGCCGAGGAAGGCGTCAGCCTCTGGCCGCATGCCGCGGTCACCGCCATCCAGCCTCGCTCGATGGGCATCGGCGTGGTGGTCCAGAACGGCGAGTCCGAGCAATTGCTCGACGCCTCGCACATTCTCATCGCCGCCGAGCGCATGCCGAACCTGGCTGGTCTCGACCTCGACAAGGCCGGCATCCGCATGAGCAAGGCCGACCCACGGCTGCTGCAGCTGTCGCCGGCGCTCAAGACCACCAACGCGCGGGTCTATGCGGTGGGCGATGCCGCCGGCGGCCAGTCGGTGCAGGCGGCGGTGCAGCAGGCGCACGCGGTGGTCCGCAGCGTGCTGCTGGGCGCCATGGCGAAGCCTGATCCGCTGCGTGTACCCCGCGTCGTCTCGACCGATCCCGAGCTGGCGGAAATCGGCCTCAACGAGAGCTCTGCCCGCACCCGGCACGGCATCGGCTTCCGCGTCACCCGCTGGTCCTATGCCGATAATGATCGGGCGCGCGCCGCGCGCGAGACCTATGGTCTTGCCAAGCTGATCACCGACCGCTCCGGCCGCATCCTCGGCGCCGGCGTCGTCGGCCCGGGCGCCGCCGAACTGGTTTCGCTGTTCTCGCTCGCCATGGCGAGCGGGCTTGGTGCTGGCAAGCTCGCCGAACTGGTGGCGCCCTATCCGTCCTTTGCGGAGATCGCCGTGCGACTGGGCGAGGAGTTCCGCCGCGGCGAGGCCGCCAAGCCCTTGCTGCGGCAATGGATCAGCCTCAACAAGCTGCTCGGTTAGCCCTGTATTGTCATCTGTTGCTGCTGGAAAGCGGCGGCTTTCCGGGCTAATCATCGCGCAATGGCCAAACCCAACCGCGCGATGCCTGGCCCGTTCTCCGGGCTGTCCGTCAAGATCATCGCCACCATCATCGTGGTGATCCTCGCGGTTGAGGTGGTAATCTACCTGCCCTCGGCCGCCAATTTCCGCCAGAGCTGGCTGAATGACCGCCTGCGCGTCGGTGTCGTCGCCGCCCGTGTGCTCGATGCGGTGCCCGACGCGATGAACCTGCCGCGCGTCCTGACCGACCGGCTGCTGACCTCGGCCGGCGCCCTCGCCATCGTCTACCGGCGCGAGGGCCAGAGCCAGCTCATCGAACTTGAGAACGTCACCATGCCGCGCGAGGCGGTGACGGTCGACCTGCGCCAGCGCGACCCGGCCTCGCTGATCCTCGGTGCGCTCGAAACGCTCGTCCTCGGCTCCAACCGCACGCTGCGCATCGTTGGCGAGGAAGACGGCATGCCCGATCGGGTGATCGAAGTGCTGATGCCGGAGGCGCCGCTCAGGAGTGAGTTGCTGCTCTATTCGCGCAACCTGTTCTTCCTGTCGCTGATCCTCGCCATCATCACCTCGGCCGTCCTCTACGTCTTCGTGTCGCGCATCCTGATCGTGCCGATCCGCCGTCTCACCGGCAACCTGGTGGGCTTTTCCGAGGCGCCGGAAAATGCCGCGCTGATTCTCACCCCGAGCGAGCGTCGCGATGAAATCGGCATCATGGAGCGCGAACTCGCCGCCATGGAGTCGGACATCTACTCCATGCTGCGTCAGCGCCGGCATCTCGCCGACCTCGGCCTCGCCGTCGCCAAGATCAACCACGACCTGCGCAACACTCTGACCTCGGCGCAACTGCTCAGCGACCAGGTGGCCAATCTCGATGATCCCAAGGTGCAGCGCCTCGCCCCGCGCCTGGTGCTCTCCATCGACAAGGCCATCGGCTTCGCCCAGTCGGTGCTCGACTATGGTCGCCAGAGCGCCACCCCGCCGCGGCCGGTGCCGGTCGACCTGCACTTGCTGCTCGACGAGGCGGCGTTCGATGCCGGGCTCGTCGGCCACCCCGCCATCCGCTGGACCAACCACGTGCCGGATGCCGTCTCGATCTCGGCCGATCCCGACCAGTTCGCCCGCATCTTCGACAATCTGCTGAAGAACGCCCGCGAGGCGCTGGAGGCGGCCGGCAGCAAGATCGAGGCGCCCGAGGTCGAAGTCACGCTGGCCGAGACGGCGGACTGGCTGACCCTCTCGGTCACCGACAACGGCCCCGGCCTGCCGCCCAGGGCCCGTGAGAACCTGTTCGTTGCCTTCGAAGGCTCGGCCAAGGCCGGCGGCACCGGCCTCGGCCTCGCCATCGCCCGCGAACTGACCGAAGCCCATGGCGGCAAGCTCGGCTTCGTCGACCAGCCGCTGGGCACCCGCTTCGACGTCACGCTGCCGCGTTCCATCCGCATTGCGTGAACTGTCACGCCAGCGTCAAATTCCCCTCGCGTCGATGCTTGCAATGCTGCGGCGGCCCATGTATGGGTCACGCCGTTCGCCGGAACACCACCGGCCGTGCGCGCCCTTAGCTCAGCTGGATAGAGCACCAGACTACGAATCTGGGGGTCAGGAGTTCGAATCTCTTAGGGCGCGCCAATCCTCTCCATTCCTGCAGAGTCACGGGTTTCTCGCCACCAACTTCGCGGCCGGGACAACGATCTGTTTGAGTTCCCTCGGGCCTGAGCCGGCAGAGATGCGTCAGGTTTGTCGGCGGGGCGCCTGTTCTGCAGTCGACTGTGTGCAGACACGGCGCTTGCCAAAATCGGGTGGCTTGAGAAACCGGATCTGCAGCAAAAATGCCGGGCAGGAGAAGCGCCATGGCTCGTCAAAACGTCCGATCTGAAGAGTTCGTCTTCAAGATGATCGACTCGCCGGTTGGTGCGCTGAAGCTGGTGGGCAACGACAATGGTCTTGCGGCGGTGCTCTGGGCGGTGGAGCGTCCGCGTCGAGTCGTTCTCAACATCGTCAGGGAACATCCCGAGCATCCGATTTTGATCGAGGCCGAGCAGCAGCTCAAGGAGTACTTCGACGGCGACCGGATAGCTTTCGAACTGCAGCTCAACTTTCAGGGCACCGAGTTCCAGAGGCGTGTCTGGGCGGCGTTGTTGCGCATCCCGTTCGGTGAAACCCGAACCTATCGCCAGATCGCAGTCGAGCTGGGCAACAGCAACGCCACTCGCGCCGTCGGCGCCGCCAATGGCCGGAATCCGATCTCGATCATAGCCCCTTGTCACCGGCTCGTCGGCACTGACGGCAGCCTCACCGGCTTTGCCGGCGGTCTTGAAGCCAAGGCCTACCTGCTCAACCTCGAAGGCGCCAGCATGGGCCGAGCCACCAACGCGGGCTCATAGGGCCGCATTGGAGCTCATGCGCGCCCTCATCGACATCGCCTCTTCCGATTTCGTGCGTTACGTCGACACGCTGCGCTAGGCATTCCGCTTCAGCCTCGGCGTAGCAGGCTCAACTCACCCCTGCAGTGCTCCCCCGTACGATAAGTGTGTGCGGCAGGATGATGTTGCGCCCGGTTTCCACCCGCTCGTCGTCGAGCAGCGCCATCAGTTCGATCATCGCCCGGCGCCCGAGCTCGCGTCGCGGTTGTCGTACCGTGGTGAGCGGCGGATCGTAGAATTCTGCGATCTCGACGTCGTCGAAACCGACGATCGAGACGTCTTCGGGCACCCTCAGGCCCTTCTGCTTGCACACGGTAATTGCGCCGATGGCCATCTCGTCATTGGCGCAGAAGATCGCGGTCGGCATCGGCAGGCGGGAGAGCAGTACCATGGCGGCTTCCTGGCCGGAACGCATGGTGTTCTCGCCCGGCACGATCCGTGCGGGATCGAGCTCGAGCCCGGCCTCGCTCATCGCGGCGCGATAGCCGCGCTGCCGGCTGGCATTGGTAGGGGCGGGCGGGCCGGCAATATGGCCGATATCCCGATGCCCCAGCGCGATCAGGTAGGACACCGCCTCCTTGGCGGCGGCGAATTCATCGATCCCCACGGTCGTCAGCCCCGCCTCCTCGATCGGTACGGCCACCGCAATGGCCCGTCGCTTCAGGTCGCGCAGGTGTTCGAGCTCCCGCGGCAGATGGCCGGTCTGGATGATCAGGCCGGCCACCGCGCCCGAGAGGAAGTTCGCCGCCAGCCGCCGTTCGACGTCGGGGCGCGAGAAGGTGTTGCCGATCAGCACGCCACAGCCGGCATCCTGTGCCACCTCGGCGATCCCCGACACCACATCGGAGAAGAACGGGTTGGCGATGTCGCGCAGCGCCACCAGCACCTGCCGTTCGCTTTCCTTCTCGGTGGTGGGGGTGTCGAACAGCGGATAGCCGAGTTCCTGCGCCGCGGCGCGAATGCGGGCGCGGGTGTCGGCGCTGACGAGGCTCGAACCCGCCAGCGCGCGGCTCACGGTTCCTGCATTAACCCCTGCAAGCCTTGCAACGGCGGCCATCGTTGGACGCGACATCGTGCGGGCTCCTTTCGCTGATTCCCGAGCTTACCCGGCAGTTGTGTCGCTGAGAACCGGCACCATCTTGCAAATATGATGCATATATTGTACAAGATATTGCAAGAAACTTGCAATGAGGATTGAATATGCCGACTGCCGGACGGAAGGTCATCGTCGCTCCCTATCCGCGAACCATGCGGGAGATCTTCGCCGACGAAGACCTGCAGCGGTTGGGCGAGATTGCCGAACTGGTATGGGCGCGGGACGAGGAGCTGACACCCGAGGCGCTGGAGGCCGCCCTGCCGAATGCGTGGGCGGTGCTCGGTCTCGACCCGGTGATGACTGCCGCGCGTCTGCGCCTGGCTCCCGAACTGCGCGCCATCATCGAGGTGGGTGGACATTTTCCCTCCACCATCGACTATGCCGAGTGCTTTGCGCGCGGCATTCGCGTCCTCTCCTGCGCGCCCGCCTTTGCTCGCCAGGTTGCCGAGATGGCGCTGGGCATGACGCTGGCCTCATGCCGCGGGGTGGTCGAGGCGCATCTGCAATTCCGGGCGGGTCGCGAGGAGTGGCAGGGCGACCTTCGCGGCGATTTCTCGCTGTTCGGGCAGCGCATCGGCTTCGTCGGCTTCGGCTCGATCGCCCGCGAGCTGGTGACGCTGCTGGCGCCCTTCGGCTGCTCGATCGATGTGTTCGACCCCTGGCTCACCCGCTCGGTGATCGAGGGGGGCGGCTGCCGGCCGGCCTCGCTGGAAACGGTGATGTCGCAATCGAGAGTGGTGTTCGTGCTCGCCACGCCCACACCCGAGAACCAGGGGCTGATCAGTCGCGAGCTCATCGCCACCATGCAGCAGGACGCATTGCTGGCGGTGATCAGCCGGGCCCACCTCGTCGATTTCGATGCGGTGGTGGAGGCGGCGGACGCCGGCCGCATCCGCGCTGCGATCGACGTCTTTCCCGCTGAACCGATGCCGGCGACGGCGCCGGCCCGCACTGCCGCCAACCTGCTGCTCTCGCCGCATCGTGCCGCCTCGATCCGCCGCGAGCGGCAGGCGATCGGCCGCATGGCCGTCGACGACCTGGAACTGCTGGCGCGCGGCCTGCCGCCGCTGGTGTTGCAGGTCGCCCAGCCGGAAGCCATCCGGCGCCGGCTCCCCGCTTCACCGGCAGCGCTCGTCGAGAAAAAGCGCGCCTGAAGAATAAACCGACTGGGCATGAGGCCCAGCGGTCGAGTTATCTCAAACGAGGAGGAAACTATGTCGGGTATCGGAACGGCGACCTTGGCTGCCATCGCGCTTGGTCTGTTGCTGGGCGCCGCCAATGGTGTGGAGCTCACCATCACCACGGGCGATGGCGGGCTCTATCCGCAGGTGCTGCGCGAGCAGCTCGATCGCTTCGAGGCAGCGACCGGCAACAAGGTGACGGTGGTGCCGGCGCCGATCTCCGGGTCGGAAGCCTTCGCGCAGTTCCGGCTGTGGCTCGCCGCCGGCAACCAGGACATCGACGTCTACTTCCTGTCGGACGAATGGGTGCCGCAACTGGCCGAGCATTTCATCGATCTGGCGCCGGCCGCCAAGGATGTGCTCGCCGAGTATTTTCCGTCGATCATCGAGGGGCAGACGATCGACGGCAAGCTGCTCGGCATGCCGCTGTTCGCCGACGCTCCAGCGCTGTTCTACCGCAAGGACCTGCTGGAAAAGTATGGCAAGGCCGTTCCGGCCACCTGGTCGGAACTCGAGGCAACCGCCCGGGAGGTGATGGACGCCGAGCGCGCCGCCGGCAACCCGGACATCTGGGGCCTGGTCTTTCAGGGCAACACCTATGAAGGGCTGACCTGCGACGCCCTCGAATGGGTGGCATCCAATGCCGGCGGCCGCATCGTCGAGCCGGACGGCACCATCTCGGTCAACAACCCCAACGCCATCGCCGCCATCGACCGTGCTGCCGGCTGGATCGGCAGCATCTCGCCCGAGGGCGTGCTCGCCTACAAGGAAGAGGAGAGCCGCGGCGTCTGGCAGCTCGGCCAGGCCGTGTTCATGCGCAACTGGCCTTACGCCTATGCACTCGGCAATGCTGAAGACTCGGCGATCCGCAACGCCTTCGACGTCGCGCCGCTGCCGCGCGGCGACGCCGAGGGGGCGCGTTCGGCGGCAACGCTCGCCAGCCGCTCGATTGCGGTGTCGAAATACTCCCGTCATCAGCAGGCGGCGACCGAACTGGCGCTGTTCCTGACGAACGCCGAACAGCAGAAGGAGAATGCCATCCGCGTCGCCTATCTGCCCACCATCCAGGCGCTCTACGATGATGCCGATGTCGCTGCCGCCCAGCCGATCGTGCCGCGCTGGAAGGAGATCTTCCTCAATGCCGTGTGGCGACCGGCCGTCGTCGCGGGATCCAAATACAATGAGGTGTCGAGCCAGTTCTGGAGCGCCGTGCATGACACGCTGTCCGGGTCCGGTTCGGCGGCCGACAACCTGGAGCGGCTCGAGGCGACGCTGACCGCGCTCAAGGGCGAGGGCTGGTAGCCTCCCACGCCAGTCTCACGGAGGGGGCGGCGGCCGGGGCCTGCCTCGGCCGCCGACGACCCCGCGCCGCATTTGCAAGGGCACGCATGCCCTTGCGCCGTCACGGTGGCTGTGGCTAGCATGTCGCTACCGGCTTGAGGGCGGACGATGCGCAGAGCGGTGGTCACGAAGTGGACATTGGGCGTCGCTGCCCTGCTGCTTCTGAGTGCCTGCCAGCCCGCCAGCCAGGGGGAGCGGTCCCCACCACTGGTCCGGGTCGAGACCGTCGCCGCCGTCGACCATCAGGAGCAGCTGCTGCTCACCGGGGCGGTCGAGGCAAAAGCCGAAACCCCGCAGGCATTCCGGGTTGGCGGGCAACTCACGGTCATCGCGGTCGATGTCGGCGCCAGGGTGAAGGCAGGCGACCTCCTGGCAAAGCTGGCGCCCGAGGAACAGCAGGCTGATGTCGATGCGGCGCGGGCGGCATTGACCGCCAGCCAGTCGCAACTCGCCCAGGCCAAGGCGACACTCGATCGCCAGAACTCATTGTGGACGCAAGGCTTGACGACGCGCAGCAGCCTCGACGGGGCGCAGGCCGCCTTTGACACCGCCACCAGCGCGACTGCCAGCGCCACCGCACAGTTGCAGACCGCCGAGGAAGCGCTCGGCTACACCGAACTGCGCGCCAGCGCCGACGGCCAGATCACCCGCCGGCTGTTCGAGGCCGGCGAGGTGGCGCCGGCCGGCTCTTCGGTGCTGATCCTCGCCGAGGACGGCCCGCGCAAAGCGGTGTTCAACCTGCCCGAGTCAGCGCTCATCGATCGTTCGCCCGATCAGGCGGTGGAAGTGGCGCTGGTTTCGAACCCCGAGGTCAAGGCCACCGGCAAGGTGGCCGAAATTGCACCGGCTCTCGACCCCCAGACCGGCACCATCGAGGTCAAGGTGGCGATCGATGCGCCCGCCGAGATGGTGCTGGGCGCCCCGGTGATCGGCACCACCGGCTCTTTGCCGCACAAGCGCGTCATCCTGCCCTGGAGCGCCTTGTGGTCGAGCGACGGCAAGGCGGCGGTATGGGTCGTCGGAGCCGATAGCAGCGTCGCCATCGCGCCGGTCGAGGTCGCCGAATACGCCACCGGCAGTGTGGTCATCGCCGGGGGCTTGAGCGACGGCCAGGTGGTCGTCACCGAGGGCGGCAAGCTGCTCACGCCCGGTCAGCGCGTCGAGACCGTCGCGGGGAGCGCACCATGAGCGCCACCCGGTTGCTCGCCGCAATCCCGGTGCTCCTGGCGCTTGCCGGCTGCCAGCCGGCCGCCGAGGCTCCGCCACCGGCGGTTCGGCCGCTGCTTTCAATGGTGATCCAGCCGGTGGCCACGGCGGAAGCCAGTTTTGTCGGCGTCGTCTCGCCTCGCATCTCGGTGACCCAGGCCTTCCGCGTGGGTGGCACGCTGATCAACCGCGCCGTCGGGTTGGGGGATCAGGTGCGGGCCGGTGCGGCGCTCGCCGACCTCGATGCCACCACGCTAGACCTCGCGGTGGAGACCGCTCGCGCCAACCTGCAGGCCGCCGAGGCGCAATATGCCAATGCCGCCGGCGCCGAAGGCCGGCTGCGGGCGTTGACCGAGAGCGACGTGACCACCGTCGCCAACCTGCAGCAGGCCGAGCAGCAAAGCGCCGCGGCGCTCGCCAACGTGGTGCAGGCCCGCTCGCGCCTCACCCAGGCGACCGAGCAGCGCTCTTATGCGAGCCTCGCCGCGCCGTTCGATGGCGTGGTGACCGCCGTTGGCGCCGAGCCGGGCGCGGTGGTGGCGGCAGGCCAGACGGTCCTGACCGTCGCCCGCACCGACAGCCGCGATGTGGTCATCGACGTGCCCGAGAGCTTCGTGCAGAACCTTGCGGTCGGGACGGTGTTTCGCGTCGCGCCGCAGCTCAGCCCCGTGACCGTGGTCGACGGCAAGCTGCGTGAAATCGCCCCGGAAGCCGACCCGGTCACCCGCAGCTGGCGGCTGAAGATCGGCATCGACGCGCCGCCGCCGCAGTTCTGGCTGGGCACCACCGCGACCGCCAGCCTTGCCGCGGCGTCGGCCGACGCGGTGATCCGCGTCCCTGAAACCGCGATCAGACGCGTCGGCGAGGCCAGTTCGGTCTGGGTGGTCGATCCGGCGGCCAATGTCGTCAACGCCCGCCCGGTCGAGCTGGGGGCGGCGGCGGATGGGCAGGTCGAGATCCGCTCCGGGCTCGCCGCCGGCGAGCGCATCGCCGTCGCCGGCGTCAACAGCCTGGTCGAAGGGCAGCGCGTGGCGAAAGCGGGAGAGCCGCAGTGAAGCCGTTCAACCTCTCCGACTGGGCGCTCGAGCACCGTTCGCTGATCTGGTACTTCATGCTGGTGGCGCTGGTGGCGGGCGTCTTCTCCTACCTGCACCTGGGGCGCGAGGAAGACCCGGCCTTCACCATCCGCACCATGGTCATCGCGGCGCAGTGGCCGGGCGCCAAGGCCGAGGATGTGGCGGTACAGGTCACCGAACGCATCGAGCGCGAGCTGCAGGACCTCGAGTCGCTCGACTATACCCGCTCGGTGACCACCGCGGGCAAGACCACGGTATTCGTCTCGCTGCGCAACGAGACCCCCGCTGCGACCGTCCGTTCGGTCTGGCTGCAGGTTCGCGCCATGATCGGCGACATTGCCCGCAGCTTTCCGCAGGGCGTGCAGGGGCCGTTCTTCAACGATCGCTTCGGTGATGTGTTCGGCAACATCTACGCCTTCACCGGTGACGGCATCACCCAGCGCCAGTTGCGCGACTATGTCGAAGACGCGCGCTCCAAGGTGCTGACCCTCAAGGAGGCCGGCAGCGTCGAGCTGATCGGCGCCCAGGACGAGGTGGTGAACCTCGAATTCTCGACCCGCCGCCTCGCCGCGCTCGGGATCAGCGCGCAGCAGGTCATCGCTACCCTGCAGGATCAGAACGCCGTCGCCACTTCGGGTGTCATCGAAGCGGGGCCCGAGCGGGTGGCGGTGCGGGTCGGCGGCCAGTTCACCTCCGAGGAGAGCCTTCGGCAGATCAATCTCAGGGTCGGCGAGCGCTTCTTCCGCCTCGTCGACGTCGCCACCGTCAGCCTCGGCTATGTCGATCCGCCCAGTGCGCTGTTCCGCTACAACGGCACCCCGGCCATCGGCCTCGCGATCGGCATGCGGGCCGGCGGGAACCTGCTCGAGTTCGGCAAGGCGCTGGACGAGGAGGTGCACAAGATCACCGCCGAGTTGCCGGTCGGCGTCGATGTGCACCTCGTTTCCGACCAGCCCAAGGTGGTCGAGGAAGCGGTCGATGGCTTTACCCGGGCGCTGTTCGAGGCCGTCGCCATCGTGCTGGTGGTCAGCTTTCTGAGCCTGGGCCTCCGCGCCGGGCTGGTGGTGGCCTTCTCGATCCCGCTGGTGCTCGCCATCACCTTTCTCGCCATGGCCTATTTCGGCATCTCGCTGCAGCGCGTGTCGCTGGGCGCGCTGATCATCGCGCTCGGCCTCCTGGTCGACGATGCGATGATCGCCGTCGAAATGATGGTGTCGCGTCTCGAGGCCGGCGACACGCTGCGCAAGGCCGCGACCGCCGTCTACACCTCGACGGCTTTCCCGATGCTGACCGGCACGCTGGTCACCGTCGCCGGGTTCATTCCCATCGGGCTCAACCCCAGCCAGGCCGGCGAGTTCACCTTCACCCTGTTCGTCGTGCTGGCCGTGGCGCTGCTGGTGTCCTGGGTAGTGGCCGTGCTGTTCACGCCCCTGATCGGCGTCACCGTGCTGCCCAGGCAGATGAAGCACAAGGCGCATGGCCGCAGCCGGCTGATGACGGCCTTCACCGGCCTGATCGAGCTCGGGATGCGGCTGCGCTGGGTGACCATCGGCATCACCCTCGCCATCTTCGCCCTGGCGCTGGGCGGCCTGACGCTGGTGCAGCAGCAGTTCTTTCCCTCTTCGGACCGGCCTGAGCTGATCGTCGAATGGGACCTGCCGCATAACAGCTCGATCGCCGAAACCTCGGCGCAGATCGCCCGCTTCGAGACCGAGGCGCTGGCCGGTAACGACAAGATCGATCACTGGTCGAGCTATGTCGGCGAGGGCGCGCCGCGCTTCGTCCTGGCGCTCGATATCCCCGTCGCCATGCCCTCGATCGGCCAGACGGTGATCGTCACCAAGGGCCTCGCCGAGCGCGATGCGGTGAAGGCCGAGCTCGAAGCCTACCTCGCCCGTACCTTCCTCGGCACCGACACCAACATCAAGACGTTGTCGCTCGGCCCCCCGGTGGGCCGGCCGATCCAGTACCGCATCAGCGGCCCCGACATCGAGACGCTGAGGACTGCCGCGCAGGCGCTCGCCGCGGTGATGGCGCAGAATCCGGAGATCGGGCCGGTGCGCTACGACTGGATGGAAACCGGCCGCGTCATCGAGGTCAATGTACTCGAGGACAAGGCGCGCCAGCTCGGCATCACCAACAGCGATATCGCCGCCGCGCTCAACGGCGTCACCTCCGGCCAGCCGATCACCCAGATCCGCGACAGCATCTACCTCGTCAACGTCGTGGGCCGCGCCGAAGACGCCGAGCGCAGCTCGATCGAAACGGTGCGCAACCTGCAGCTGGCGACCGGCGATGGCCGCTCCATCCCGCTCGCCACCGTCGCCACCTTCCGCTACGCCCAGGAGCAGCCGGTGGTGATCCGCCGCGACCGGGTGCCGACCATCACCGTGAGCGCCGCCGTCGAAGGCGCGCGCCAGCCGGCGACGGTGGCGCAGCACCTGCAACCGGCCGTCGATGCCTTCGCTGCCGGCCTGCCGGCCGGCTACCATGTGGCGGTGGGTGGCACGGTCGAGAACAGCGCGCAGTCGGTGGCGCCGATCGTCGCCGTGGTGCCGCTGATGCTGTTCGTCATGGCGACGGTGCTGATGCTGCAGCTGCAGAGCTTCTCGCGCATGTTCCTGGTCGCCGCCGTGGCGCCGCTGGCCCTCATCGGCGTGGTCGCGGCTTTGCTGCCATTCGGCAAGCCGATGGGCTTTGTCGCCATTCTCGGCGTCCTGGCCCTGGTCGGCATCCTGATCCGCAACTCGGTGATCCTGATTGTGCAGATCGAACACCTGCGACAGGAAGGCGTTTCCGCCTGGCGCGCCATTATCGATGCCACCGAGCACCGGGTGCGTCCGATCATGCTGACGGCGCTGGCCGCCAGCCTCGGCCTCATCCCCATCGCCACCGAAGTGTTCTGGGAGCCGATGGCCTATGCCATGATCGGCGGCATCCTGGTGGGAACGCTCCTCACCCTGATCTTCCTGCCTGCGCTCTACGCCGCCTGGTTCCGTATCCACCCGGACCCCGAGCCGGCGCCGCCTGAGCCGGAGTCTGCGCCGGCAGACGGCGTGGCTGGGTAGGCAGCTTCGCGCTCGGCTGTCGCGCTCAGTCGGCGCGCCCCAGCGTTGCCAGCTCGGCGCGGTGGCGTTGCATGGCCAATTGGCTTCGGTAGTCCCGTTCGAGGCGAGCGCGTGCGGCCGGGTTTGCTGAGCGACGGGTACCGGGCTGCGCCATCGCGAGGCATGCCGATTGAAGGTCGGCATGGAGGCCCGCCGCGCTGGCCGCCACCATGGCGACGCCGAGCAGGGTCGGGTCCGGCGCCGAAGACTCGACCACTGCGCAGTCGAGGGCATCGGCATAGAGTTCCATCAGCAGCGGGTTGTGGCTGTGGCCCCCGGCAATGTGCAGGGTTTCCGTAGCGTAGCCGCGCGCCCGCAGCGCATCGAGGATGTGCCGCACCTGCACGGCGATCGCCACGGCGGTGCGCCAGTAGAGCCGGCACAGGCTGTCGAAATCGCTGTCCAGCGACAGCCCCGAAATCACCCCGAGTGCCCGGGGGTCGGCCAGCGGCGAGCGGTTGCCGTGGAAGTCGGGCAGCACGTGCAACTGCGGGGCGAGGTCGGCGCCTTCGCTTGCGCGCAGTGCGATGATCCGTTCGATCACCCGGTGGTGCAGCTCAGGCGTGGGCTCGCCGCCGGCCGCATGCATGCGCAACACGTGGTCGAGCAGGGCGCCGGTCGCCGATTGGCCGGCTTCGTTCAGCCAGCTGCCGGGGAAAACCGCGTCGTGATACGGCCCCCATGCGCCGACGGTCGGCATGGGCGCGTCGGAGAGCGCCATCACGCAGCTCGACGTCCCGGCGACCAGAGCGAGGTGTCGATCGAGCTGCTGGGTATCCCTCGCAAATTCCGCCAGGGCGCCGAGCGCGCCGGCATGCGCATCGATCAGGCCAACCCCGACAATGCAGCGCGTCGTCAGCCCGAGCGTCGTCGCCGCCGCGGCGTTCAGCGGCCCCAACGCGTCGGCGATCGGGCTGGCGCGTTCCGGCAGCCCCGCGCGTTCGAACAGATCGCCGAGCCCCACGGCGGCCAGAAAATCCCGCTGCCAGCCATGGTCCTCATGCGCCAGGTAGGTCCATTTGCAGGTCAGGGTGCACGCCGATCGGGCATTCGACCCCGAGGCTTTCCAGGTCAGGAAGTCGGCGAGGTCGAACATCCGGCCGCTTCGGGCCCAGCTTGCCGGGGCATGGCGCTTCAGCCACATCAGCTTGGGCACCTCCATCTCCGGCGACATAGTACCGCCGATGAAGTCGAGCACCCGGTGGCCGCTCGCCGTGCACGCCTCCGCTTCGGCCTGCGCCCGGTGATCGAACCAGGCAATAGTGTCCCAGCGCGCCTCGCCGCCCGGGCTGACGGGCAGGGGCGCGCCATGGTCATCGCGCACCACCAAGGAGCACGTCGCATCGAAGCTGATCCCCACCGCCTCGTCTGCCGCGACACCGGCAAGTCGCATCGCCGCGCGCACCGCCCGGGCCACCGCATCCCAGATCTGTTCGGAGTCGTATTCGGCGATGTCGGGGCCGACCCGTCGCAGCTCCAGCGCGTGCTCGGCCCGGCCGACCAGTCGGCCGGACGGCGTGATCACTCCCGCCCGGGCGCTGGCGGTCCCCACATCCACGGCGACCAGCATGGCCGCCTTGCCCGCCTCGCGCGCCGCATGGAGTTCCAGCAGCCCTGGAAGCGACCGCATGTCCTCGATGAGGGCGTCGGGCGCCAGCGCCTCGATCTCACCCCGGAGCCCGCTCGGCCCGATATGGCTGCCGCCGAGATAGGCGAAGACTCGCATGCCGGCGGCCCGCGCTGCCTGGATGCCGGCCGGCGAGTCCTCGATGACGAGGCAGTTCTCGGGGGCAATGCCCATCTCGCGCGCGGCGTGGAGGAACAGGTCGGGCGCCGGCTTGCCGTTTCTGACCATGCTGGCCGAGTAGATGTGGCCCTCGAAACGGGGCAGCAGGCCCGTGAGCGCGAGGCTCAGCCGGATCCGCTCCAACTGGCTCGACGAGGCCACGCAGAACGGCAGTTCGAGCCCGGCGACAACCTCGCCGATCCACGCGGTCGGCTTGAGTTCCTGGCGGTAGAGCGCGTAGAGCCGGTCGCGCATGCCGCTCAGCGAAGCCTCGCTGAGATGCGCCCCATGGCTCTGGTTCAGGCTCTCCGAGATCGAGGCGAGGCTGCGCCCCAGATAGGAGCGGAACGCTATCTCCCGTTCGATGGCGATCCCCTGCTCGGCGATCAGCTCGAGCAGCACCCGCATCGCCAGGGGCTCGCTGTCCACCAGCACGCCGTCGCAGTCGAAAATGACGAGCTTGATCGGCGCCATGCTGCCCCTCCCGGCCTATCGGTAGCCGGGCGACATCCGCTTCGGCAAGTTATGTGCGGGGGCGGTTCTCTTTCAGCCAGCGCCCAGCGTGGTGCGGGCGCCCGAGCTAACCCACTGCAACCACCCCAAACTCGGTGTCATCCCAGCGAAAGCTGGGACCCATCTATCCGCTGGCGCGGGCTGTGAGTTGGGTCCCAGCTTTCGCTGGGATGACAGCGGTGGGTGGGGGCAGATCGAGCCCAATCACCGCGTCGGTGAGTCCGTGGATACGTCAGAGCACCCCGCCCAGATAGGCCTCCAGCGTCGCCTTGGTCCCGCGCGTCCAGAGGCTTTTGAGCGCCGTGGTGAAGGCCGCGACATAGGTCGGGTCGGTGGCCAGCGGCCCGAAAATGTCGCCCATCGACAGCCAGGCCAAGGGATCGGCTTTGGCCTGTTTGGCCACGGCCGTCAGCCGCTCCCAGTTCGGATCGTTCGGCGGGATCGGCTTGCCGCTGTCGCTCTCGCCGTAGCAGTAGCGGGCCCATAGCGCCGAAACCAAAGCCAGCCCGGTGACCGGCTGTCCGGCCGCCAGCCGATCCGCCGCCGATGGCAGGATGAACTTGGGCTGGCGGTTCGAGCCATCGAGGCAGAGCCGCTGGATGGTGTCGCCGATCTTGGGGTTCGAAAACCGCCGCTCGATCAGCTTGTAGTAGTCGCCGAGGTCGGTGTCGGGCACTGGCGGCACCACTGGTACGATCTCTTCGCGTTCGACCTTTTCGAGGAAGGCGCGGATCAGCGGATGCTCCATCGCCTCGTGCACGAAATGGATGTCGAGCAGTCCGGCCGGGTAGGCGATGGTGGCGTGTCCGCCGTTGAGAATGCGGATTTTCATGTGCTCGTAGGGCGCCACATCGGGCACGAACTGCACCCCGACCTTCTCGAGCGCCGGGCGGCCGGCCGGGAAGTGATCTTCCAGCACCCACTGCGTGAACTCTTCGCAGAACACCGGCCACGCATCGACGATGCCGAAATCGGCCTCGAGCGCAGCGCGCTCGCGCGGCCCGGTCGCCGGAGTGATGCGATCGACCATGCCGTTGGGGAAGGCCACCGCGTGGCGCACCCACTGCGCCAGCTCCGGATTGATCAGCTCGGCCAGCCCCGCCACGGCGTTCTGCGTCACGTGGCCATTGCCGGGGATGTTGTCGCAGCTCATCACCGTGAACGGCTGCAGGCCGCGCTCCCGCCGCAATTGCAGGCCGAGCAGGATCAGCCCGAACACCGTCTTCGGAGCCTCGGGGTTGGCGCTGTCGGCGACGATGTCGGGGTGCCCGGCATCGAAGCGCTGCGAGGCCGGGTCGATATAGTAGCCGCCTTCGGTGACGGTCAGCGAGACGATCCGCACCTTCGGGTCGGCCAGCGTTTCGCTGATCGCGGCGAGGTGTCCCACCGGCAGGAAGTCGATCATCGCGCCGGTGACGCGGGCGCTCGTTTTGTCTGCCTCCTGCTCCACCACCGTGGTCAGGTAGTCCTGCCCCAGGAGCTTTTCTCGCATGTCGGCATCGTTGGCGCGTACGCCGGCGCCGACCAGCGCCCAGTCATGGTCGAGCCCCAGGTTGAACAGGCTGTCGAGATACACCGCCTGGTGGGCACGATGAAAATTGCCGACGCCGAAATGCACGATGCCTGGCGTCAGCGAGCCGCGCTGGTAGCGGGGCACGCCGGCGCTGGCAGCGATCTCCGGCAGGTCTTCGGCGGAGAGTGGAATCGGCATGGGTCTATCCTGAATGGTCAGCGGAGCGCCTGGCCGGCGCGGTCGAAGCGATAGATACGGCCCGGCTCGGGCGAGAGCCATACCTGTTCGCCGGGATGATAGTCGTTCTCGCCGCCGGTGCGCACGGTCTGCAGGCCCACGCCATCGACATGCACATGCAGGAACGTATCGGAGCCGAGGTGCTCGGCCACCCCGACCTTGCCCTGCCATTCGCCGGCGTCGCGCGAGATGCGCACATGCTCGGGCCGCACCCCGATCGCCTCGGCCTGATACTTGCCGGCCGCGGCGCCTTCGAGAAAGTTCATCTTGGGCGAGCCGATAAAGCCGGCGACGAACCGGTTGGCCGGGCTCTTGTAGAGTTCGAGCGGTGTGCCGAACTGCTCCACTCGGCCGGCATTCAGCACCACGATGCGGTCGGCCATGGTCATCGCCTCGACCTGGTCATGCGTCACGTAGACCATGGTGGTCTTGAGCTGCTGGTGCAGTTCGGTGATTTCGATGCGCATGTTGACGCGCAGGGCCGCATCGAGGTTGGACAGCGGTTCGTCGAACAGAAAGGCCTTGGGCTGGCGCACGATGGCGCGGCCGATGGCGACGCGCTGCCGCTGCCCGCCGGAGAGCGCCCGCGGCTTGCGGTCGAGATAGTCGGTGAGGTTCAGCACCCGCGCCGCGTCGGCCACCTTCTGGTCGGCGATCGCCTTGTCGATATTGGCCATCTTCAGTGGGAAGGCGATGTTCTGGCGCACCGTCATATGCGGGTAGAGCGCATAGGACTGGAACACCATGGCGAGGCCGCGATGCGCCGGCCCCTTGTCGGTGACGTCGACGCCGTCGAGCTTGATCGCGCCGGAGGTCGTGTCCTCGAGGCCGGCTATCAGTCTGAGGAGAGTGGACTTGCCGCACCCCGAGGGCCCGACGAAGACGACGAACTCGCCGTCTTCGATCTCGAGAGAAACATCGGGGATGACCTGGTGGCCACCAAAGGACTTGTTGACGTGTTCGAGTGTGATGGAGCCCATCTGAAATCCCCTATTTCACGGCGCCGAAGGTGAGGCCACGCACCAGCTGCTTCTGGCTGAACCAGCCCAGCAGCAGGATCGGCAGAATCGCCAGCACCGATGCGGCGGAAAGCTTGGCGAGGAACTGGCCCTGCGGCGACGAGAACGACGCGATGAAGGCCGTCAGCGGCGCCGCGTTGGTGGTGGAAAGCCTGAGCGTCCAGAACGCCTCGTTCCAGGCGAGGATGACGTTGAGCAGCAGCGTCGAGGCGATGCCGGGCACCGCCATCGGCAGCAGCACATAGACGAGTTCCTTGCCCAGCGTCGCGCCATCCATGCGGGCCGCTTCGAGGATATCGACCGGGATTTCCTTGAAGTAGGTGTAGAGCATCCACACCACGATCGGCAGGTTCACCAGCGTCAGGATGATGCTGAGCCCGAGCAGCGTGTCGAGCAGCCCGGTATTGAGAAAGATCAGGTACATCGGCACCAGCACACCGGCTGCCGGCATCATCTTGGTACTGAGCATCCACATCAGCACGTCGCGCGTCTTGGGCGTCGGCGTGAATGCCATCGCCCAGGCCGCCGGCACGGCGATCAGCAGCGCCACGATGGTCGAACCGATCGAGATCACCACCGAGTTGAAGAACGGCCGGAAATAATCCTGCTGGGCGAGCACCGCCTGGTAGCTCTCGAAGGTGAAGGACGGGATCATCGAGAACCCGGCCGCCGCTTCGCCCTCGGTCTTCAAGCTGGTGATGATGGTGTAGAGGATCGGAAAGAAGATGATCAGCGCCACCAGCCAGACGAGAACCGTCATGGTCAGCTTGCGGCGCGTCGAGACGGCGCGGGCCATTAGCGTTCTCCCTCGAAATGCGGTGCAGGCGAGCTGACTGATAGAGACGGCCCCCTCCCCGCCTCCCCCAAGAAGGGGGGGGTGGAGTTTTTATGGGGGGGCTCGATCGTTCGCCAAGCCCCCGCCCGCACCACACCCAAAATGGGGGTGGGTGGGAGG
>WPCJ01273028.1_pt1 | contig 21529 bp, 19 predicted proteins | sample 5399831 | NCBI WGS metagenome assembly WPCJ01 (sample SAMN12869470, study PRJNA574797) | sludge metagenome | isolation source: wastewater treatment of pH10 | place: China:Beijing | collected 2019-05-20 | reverse complement strand
GAGAGCCTCCAACGAAACCCGCTGATCGGAGACCATCATGGATCTGGGAATTGCCGGCCGCACGGCCATCGTCTGCGCCTCCAGCAAGGGGCTGGGCCGCGGCTGTGCCGAAGCGCTGGCCCAGGCCGGCTGCACCGTCGTGATCAACGGGCGCGACGCCACCACGCTGGAAGCCACCGCGGCGGCGATCCGGTCTGCCACCGGCGCGACCGTGATCGCCGTCGTCGCCGACGTCTCGACCAAGTCCGGTCAGGATGCGCTGCTGGCGGCCGCGCCCAATCCCGACATCCTCGTGAACAACAATGGCGGCCCGCCGCCCAAGCCCTTCCGCCAGGTGACGCGCGAGGGGCTGCTCGAAGGCGTCGTCCAGAACATGGCGACCCCGCTGGAGCTGGTGCAGCGCGTCATCGACGGCATGATCGAGCGCAAGTTCGGCCGCATCGTCAACATCACTTCGGCGAGCGTCGTCACTCCGCTGGCCGGGCTCGACGTCTCCTCGGCCGCGCGCGCCGGCCTCACGGCCTTCCTCGCGGGTGTCGCCCGCGAGGTGGCGCATGCCAATGTCACCGTCAACAATATCCTGCCGGGCGTGTTCGATACCGACCGGATCAAGACTGCGACGAACAAGGTCGCCGAGATGCAGGGCATCAGCGTCGAACAGGCCAGGAAGAATAGGCTCGCCGCCGTTCCCGCCGGCCGCCTCGGCACGCCCGACGAGTTCGGCAAGCTCTGCGCCTTCATCGCCAGCGCCCATGCCGGCTATATCACCGGCCAGAACTTCCTGATCGACGGCGGCTCCTTCCGCGGCACGTTCTGAGCCGTACACTTCCCCGCATCGTCGTTCCGGGACAAGCCAACGGCCCGGACCCGGAATCGATCCCACAGCCGCAGCTACGGAACGTCGGCGCGATCGGTCTGCTTCGCAAGCTGGCACGACGGTTCCGGATTCCGGGCTCATTGCTGCGCAACGAGCCCGGAATGGCCGGACTTTCGGCAGCGCCTCCTTGCTCCCACACCAATGGCCTAGCCGGGTTGCAGTGTTCTCGCTTCGCTTCCCGGCTTCGGCATGATCTAAGGAACGGCGGTTTCGCTCCAAACCGCCCCAGCTCTCCGGCCGCGCTTTGTCCCCTCTTCTCGGCATCACCCTCAAGCTGGTCTCGGCGCTGGCCTTCACGCTGATGTCGGCCGCGATCAAGTCGATCTCGACGCGCTATCCGACCGGCGAGATCGTCTTTGTCCGCTCCTTCTTCGCAATGATCCCGCTGCTCATCTGGCTCGCCTGGCGCTCCGAGCTGCCCGCCGCCCTGAAGACCAGCAACCTGCGCGGCCATCTCAAGCGCGGCATCATGGGCTCGACCGGCATGTTCTGCGGCTTCGCCGCCCTGCAGTTCCTGCCGCTCTCGGAGGCCGTCGCCATCGGCTATGCCGCCCCGCTCGCGCTGGTGATGCTGGCGGCGTTGGTCCTGAAGGAGCGCGTGCGCATCTATCGCTGGAGCGCGGTGACGATCGGCTTCGTCGGCGTGCTGATCATGCTCTCGCCGCATCTCGGCGCCGGTGCCCATCCGGTCGGCGGGAATGCTGCGCTCGGAGCGGCGCTCGGGCTCGCGGGCGCCTTCTGTTCGGCCTTCGCCTCGGTCGAAGTACGGCTCCTGACCGCGACCGAGCGGACCGGCGCGATCGTCTTCTACTTCATGCTGCTGACGAGCCTGCTCGGACTCTCGACCATCCTGCTCGGCTGGCACATGCCCGACCTCAAGGATGCGGCGATGATGGTGCTGATCGGCATTCTCGGCGGGCTCGGCCAGATCCTGATCGTGCAGGCCTATCGCTATGGCGACGCCTCGCTGATCGCCCCCTTCGAATACTCGACCATGCTCTGGGCCGTCGCGATCGGCTGGTTCTGGTTCGGCGAATGGCCGGCGATGACGATCCTGATCGGCGCGACCATCGTCATCGCCTCGGGCATCTACGTGATCCTGCGCGAGCGCCAGCTCGGCCTCGCTCGCCGCGAGCAGCGCGAGGTCGGCCCCAGCCGTATGACCTGACCGTCGCGGGACCGAAAGTCCTGCATCGGGCACAGTTCGCTTGTTCAAACGATCGTCCGCCGTTACAAACGATTTCTCAATCGAAAAGGGGCCGAACGGATGGGAATCGAGACCAAGGAGCGCGGCGGGCGGGAGCTTGAATCCGGGGCTCAGGTCATCTCCGGCCAGCTCGGCAAGACCATCCAGCGCCTGCGCAAGGCCTATAACTTCTCGCTCTCCGATCTCGCCGAGCAGTCCGGCGTCGCCAAGTCGATCATCAGCCAGATCGAGCGCAACGAGACGAACCCGACGCACGCAACGATCTGGCGGCTGTCGCAGGCGCTCGACATCTCGATCGAGCGGGTGCTGTCCAGCGGCGAGGAAGAACCCTTCATCGAGAAGACGACCCGCGCCGACACGCCGATCCTCGTCTCCGAGGACGGCAAGCTGCGCCTCGCCATCGTCGGCTGGATCAAGACGGTGGAGTGGCTGCAATGGTACGAGGTCAGCGCCGAGCCCGGCGGCGAGCTCGATTCCGAGGGTCACCAGCGCGGCTCGATCGAATCGCTTTCGGTCACGGCCGGCGAATTCGAGGTCGAGGTCGGCGACATCGTCCAGCGTGCCAAGGCGGGCGAGACGCTGCGTTACCGCTGCGACCGCCGCCACGTCGTCCGCTGCGTCGGCAACGAACCTGGACAGGCCCTGATGGTCTGCATCCTCAAGGCGGCGGTGATGGAATAGGCAGCGGATGCGCCGCTTGCTGTGCCATCAAAGTCGCGAGCGTTTCCGTTCCGCTCCATAGCGCTGCGGCCCAGCCGCGTTCATGCGCAGCATCGACATTCGCCTGCTTGTCGTCGATGAAGAATATCGCGTCCGGCCCGAAACCGCTCCTCTCTTCGGCGGCACGATAGAAGGCCGCATCCGGCTTGGCCGAGCTGCGCCGCGTAGTGCATGGCGTCGAAATGCCTGTTCAGCGCGAGGTCGTTCCAGATGTAGCGGGCGCGCTCGTGCTCCTGCACGGTGGCGAGATGCAGCTTCACGCCGCCCGCCCGGATCGCGGCGAGCTGCGCCAGCAAGCCATGGTCCAGATGGGCATCGTTCTCGAACCAGTATCGGATCAGCCGGTCGACGCCGAGCCCTGGCGCGATCACGGCCAGCACCGGCGCGAGACGCTCGCGCAAGGCGGCGCGTCCCAGGACGATGTCCGGCCAGTGCGGCTCGAAGAACGCCGATTGCAAAACCGCCCGCGACAGGCCGAGATCGCGCTCGATATGGGCCGATCAGCCTTGCGGATCGGGATGCGCGATCACGACACCGTCGACATCGACCATCAGGACCTTGAAACGCATCCGATCCCCGGCCCGATGCTTCAGGGCGCCTTGGCTTGCGGCTTCGCCGGCCCCTCGATCGCCGGCAGCGATTTCAGGTATTCCGCCATCGCCATCCGGTCGGCCTCGGGCAGTTGCGCGGTATTGCGCACCACCGCCGCCATCGAGCCGCCGACACTGTCGAAGCCAGGCGTGAAGCCGCTCTTCAGCAGTTCGGCGATCTCCTCCTTCGACCATTTGGCCAGCCCCTTCTCGGACTGGGTGATATTCGGTACCCAGCCCTTGCCCTCCGGATCGGGTCCACCGGCGAAGCGGGTCGCTGCGACGACTGCACCGAGCGCATTGCGGTTGGAATGGCATTCGGCGCAATGGCCGGGGCCGTTGACCAGATAGGCACCTCGGTTCCAGGCCTCGCTCTGGCTGGGATCGGGACGGAAGGGCGTGCGCTCGAAGAACAGCAGCTTCCAGCCACCGACGACGCGGCGGATATTGAAGGGGAAGCGCAGGTCATGCGGCGCCGCCTTGCCTTCGACCGGCGGCAGCGTGCGGATATAGGCGAAGAGATCGGCGCGCGCCTTCGGCGGCATCAGCCGATAGGAAGTATAGGGGAAGGACGGATAGAGATGCTGTCCGGAAGGCGAGACGCCCGCCGCCATCGCATCGACGAAATCCTGCACGCCCCAGTTGCCGATGCCATCGCGCGTATGCGGCGAGATGTTCGGCGCATGGAAGGTTCCGAAGGGTGATTCCAGGGCGAGCCCGCCGCCGAGCCGAAGCCTGTCGTCCTGTCCGGGTGTCGCGTGGCAGGACGTGCAGCCGCCGGCTGCAAACAGCACCTTGCCGTTCTCGACATCCGCCGCCGGCAGCGCGCCGATCTCCGGCGAGGGCGACACCACGCGCGGATCGGTGAGCACGTAGAAGCCCGCGAAACCCACGGCCGCGAGAAGGGCGAGGGTCACGAAAAGGCGGCGCAGCAACAGCATCGAGGTCTCCCGTCGGCAGGTCGACAGATTGGACGGGCCGGCACTTCATCGGCAACCCTGAAAACGCGGCAATGCCAAACCTGGCCTATTCAGCACCCATCAGCCTTGGGGCTTCCCGCGGCACGAAAAAGCGGGCCGCCATCGCTGGCGCCCGCTTCGCGAACCGGCGACGAAACCGATCACTTCTTGATGCGATAGACCTCGTGGCAAGTACCGCAATTCTTCGTCGCGGCGCCGAAGGCGGTACGGAAACCGTCGAGATTCGCGACGGTCGTGCCCGCAGCCGAATCGGTCTCGAACTTGGCGAAAGCCGCCTTGAACCCTGCCTGATCCTCCCAGATCTTCGGAGCGGCCGTGGTCTCCCCGCCGGTCTTCGACGTATCGGGGAACAGGGCCGGCATCTTCTTGGCCGCGTCGGCATAGGTCTTGAAGATCGCCTGAGCCTTGGCCGTGTCGAAGGCTGCCTCGCCCTTGGCCATCGCAGCGCCCTCACGCGTCGCTCCGCCGACTGCCTTCATCGTCTGCTGGCGCTCCGAGATCGGGTTCGACTCCGCCATCACGGCGGTAAGGCCGAGCCCGAGGCCGGCAAGGACGAGAGCGGTGCGGATCATTCAGTTCCCCTCAAAGACAAGTCCACGCCATCCGGCGCTGTTTTGAACGGGTCTAGATCAAACGATGATCGCGTGACAGCCAAGTCGCTTTTACGTGATCAGGCTTGCGGATTTGCAAATTCGCCCTTGCATCAAAGCCGATACCCCGCCTCTTTCAGCGCCGTGAAGACCTTGAGCGGCGTTGCCGGCATGTCCATCGCCTTGATGCCGGCGGCCCGGTCGAGAGCATCGACCACCGCATTCATCACCGCCGGGCAGGCGCCGATCGCACCGGCCTCGCCCGCGCCCTTCACGCCGATGGCGTTGGTCAGGCAGCGGACATTGCGCGTCTCGAAATGGAAGTTCGGGATGTCGGCAGCACGCGGCAGGGCGTAGTCCATGAAGGTCGCGGTCAGCATCTGCCCGTCCGGATCGAAGCGGATCTCCTCCATCAGCGCCTGGCCGATCCCCTGAGCCGAGCCGCCATGGACCTGGCCCTGCAGCATCAGCGGGTTCAGCGTCACGCCGAAATCGTCGACCACGACATAGTTGAGGATTTCCGTGCCGCCCGTGCCGGGGTCGATCTCCAGCTCGCAGACATGGGTGCCGTTCGGATAGGTCGCCTCCGGGGGCTGCCAGCTCTGATGGACCTTGAGCAGGGCCGGCGTCGCGCCCGGCAGCGCCGCGATGGCGGCGAGATCGAGCGCCTTGTCGGTGCCGACGATCCGGACCGCGCCATCGGCGATCTCGAGATCGCCAACCGCCGCTTCGAGCTTCTCGGAAGCGAGCTGCTTGAGATTGTCGGTCAGGATGCCCGTCGCCTTGTCGAGCGCCGCGCCGCCGACCGGGATCGAGCGCGAGCCGCCGGTGCCGGAGCCGGTCTCGACACGGTCGGTATCGCCCTGCACGACGCGGATGCGATCCATCGGGATGTCGAGATGCTGCGAGACGAGCTGTGAATAGGCCGTCTCATGGCCCTGCCCGTTCGACTGCGTGCCGATCAGCACCGTGACGGTGCCGTCCTTCTCCAGTATCACGGTCGAGCTTTCCGGGCCGCCGCCGCCGCAGGCCTCGATATAGCTGGCCATGCCGATGCCGCGGATCTTGCCCGCCTTGGCCGAGGCTTTCTGGCGTGCCTTGAAACCCTTCCAGTCGGCGACATCCATGGCGCGGCGCATATGGCCCTCGAACTCGCCGGAATCGTAGACCGGGCCGGTCTGCGTCCTGTGCGGCATCTCCGACGGCTTGACGAAGTTCTGCGCCCGGACCGCGTCCGGAGTCTTGCCGGTCTCGCGCGCGATCGCATCGACCAGCCGCTCGATCAGATAGGCGGCCTCGGGCCTGCCCGCTCCGCGATAGGCATCGATCGGCGTTGTATGGGTCAGCACGCCCCGGAACACGACATGCACCGCCGGGATGTTGTAGCAGCCCGGCGTCATCGTGGTGCCGACCCAGGGTATGAAGGGCCCGTACTGCGAGAGCCAGGCGCCCATCTCGGCCGAGAGATCGACCTTGAGGCCGATGAACTTGCCCTTGGCGTCCAGCGCCATCGTCGCCGTCGCGAGGTTGGCGCGGCCATGCGTGTCCGCTAGGAAATGCTCGTTGCGGTCGGCGACCCAGCGCACGGGGCGCTTCAGCTTCTCCGCCGCGATCATCGCCAGCGGATATTCGCGGTAGAGGAAGATCTTGGTGCCGAAGCCGCCGCCGACATCCGGCGTCACCACGCGGATGCGCTTGGGATCGACCTTGAGCACATAGGTCGCGATCAGGTCGCGCATCCCATGGCTGCCCTGGCTGCCCAGCGTCAGGGTCCAGCGCCTGTCGGCCTTGTCGTATTCAGCAATGCAGGCGCGCGTCTCCATGTAGTTGGAGGCGAGCCTATTGTTGACGACGGTCAGCGAAACCGTCCGTGCTGCCTTGGCGAAGGCTTTCTCGGTCCTCTCGCTGTCACCCTGCTCGGCCTCGAAGGCGACATTGCCCTTCCGGTCCGGCCAGACCTGCGGCGCGCCCTCTTCCAGTGCTTCTGCAATGCCGGTTATGGCCGGCAGCGGGTCCCAGTCTATCGCGATGGCTTCCGCCGCGTCGCGCGCCTGCGCCAGCGTCTCCGCGACGATGAAGGCGACGGCCTCGCCGACATGACGCACCGTGTCGGTCGGCAGCACCGGGACAGGCAAGGATTCCGACATCTCGCCGGAGGTCGTCTTCACATGCCCCTTGCAGGGCAGGTCGCCATATTGGGAGACATCGGCGCCGGTCAGGATCAGCTTCACGCCCTTCATCTTCCGGGCGGTCTCGACATCGGCGATGGCGAAGCGAGCATGGGCGTAAGGCGAGCGCAGCACGAAGGCATGCAGGGCGCCGTCAGCGGCTATGTCGTCCGTATAGCGGCCGGTGCCGGTGGTCAGGCGTTGATCCTCGACCCGCCGCACCGGCTGGCCGAAACCGAATTTCATGGGACGCATGAGGCATATCCTCAGTTTGGTCTGATGAAAGACTGGAACATAAACAGCGCGCCGTCAGCCCCGGCGCATCACGCGCCGGGGATGCGCCACGCGCATCGAACTCAACGCGACATGCGGATGGCCGTCTCCGAGAGCGAGACCATGGTGTTGTAGTTGTTGACGATCCAGTTGGCGTCATTGGCCGCCCCGCGCCGGACGTCGCCCTTGCTCTTGGCGAGCTTGTCGCTGAAATCGCGCAGCTTGCCGAGCCAGGAACTGGCCTGGCTCTCGATGAACGGCACGCCCTTGGGCTCCTTGTCCTTGAACGCATCCATCTCGCGGATCGCGGCAGCATAATCGGCGACCGCGGCGTTGAAGGACTTGAGATCGACGATCGGGCTCTCATTGCTCGGCATCAGGTCCATGACCGCACGGGCGTTGATCATGATGTTGCGCACCTGCCAGCGGGCGGACTTGCCCTCCCGCTGCTCGACCGAAGCGAGCTCGCGCTGGTCGAGACCGCGCTTGTAGACGCGCATCAGCGCATCGAGCTTGGAACGCTCCTCCAGGAAGGTCTTGGCCGCCGGCACCATCAGCGCATGCAGCTTCTGGCCCTCGGCAAGATTGTCGTCGCGATAATCCTTGCGGTCGTAATAGCGCTCGGCCTTGGTGATCAGCGGCGCCAGCTCCTGATAGGCCTTGATATAGCGGCCCATGGTCTCGTCGATCGCCGGCAGCTTCGGCTCGCGCGCCATCGCCTCCTCGGCCTTCTTGATCTCGCTGGCGACGTCGTAGAGGCTGTAGAGCCCGTAGGTGATATAGCGTTCCTTGCCGGTCGGACCCTTCTTCATGTCGACCCAGCTGCCATAGCGCTCCCAGGACTGGATCGCCCGCAGCGTGCGGTTCATCAGTCCGGTATAGGCGTTCGACTTGGTGATCGCGGCCTGGAGGTCGTCATCGGCAACCTTGCTCGCGCTGCCGGCCGGCATCGTTGCCGCACCTTGCGCCCAGCCGGCGCCAGGAGCGGCGAGGGCCAGTGCGGCGGCACATGCCGCGCCATGGAGGAAAGCTCGGATCAGCATGGTCGTTTTTCCCTGGTCTGTGGGCTGCGCGAGGCGCGGGTCGGCCTCACAGGTCGTCAATCCTGCGCGACCGGCTCGCCATGCATCAGCCAGTCCTTGAAGCCGCCGGCATAGTGGCTGTCGATGTCGAGCCCGGCCGACTGCGCGAATTCGAGCGCGCGCCGCGAGCGCATGCCCGCCGCGCAGGACAGCACGATACGCTTGCCCGGCTCGTTCGGCAGGTCGGCCGGATCGAACTGCGACAAGGGCCGCGAGACCGAGCCCGGAATATGGCCGGCGGCGAATTCATAGGGCTCGCGCACGTCGACGAGCAGGATGGAGCCGTCGCCAAGGCCCGCCTTGATGTCGTCGATATCGAGGTCGTTCACGATCATGGGCGGGCCGCTCCAGCTCGGTCATGCGAGCCGTTGAATGGATCGGCAGTCCGGAAATCGTGACCGGTTGGCGGCACGGCCGGATGCCAGAAACAAAAAGCAGCCGCGAAGCCATGAGGCGCGCGGCTGCCATCTTGCCGAAAGACCTCAGGCCTTCGGCGGAATGCGCAGGACCCAGCCCGGCTGGATCAGGTCGGGATTCTTGACCGGCGGCGTGTTGGCCTTGACGATCTCGGTGTATTTGGCGCCCTGGCCCTTGCCGTAATGGTCCTCGGCGATCTTCCAGAGCGTGTCGCCCTTCTTCACCGTGTAGAATACCGCAGCCGCGGCTTCCTTGGTCACGGCCAGGTCCGATTCGACCTGCGCCACGCCCGTGGTGTTGCCGAGCGCGAGGATGATCTTCTCGGCCTCTTCCGTCGAAACGGCCTTGCCGGACACCTTCACCTTATCGCCGTCGATCTGGATATTGACGTCGGAAGGCAGGCCGTGCCCCGCGAGCTCCTTCTGGAGATCGTCGGCGGTCGCCGCCTTGGCCGAACCGCCAAAGATCTTGGCGCCGGCATCCTTGATGAAACTGAACAGACCCATGAGCAAACCTCCGCGTGTCGCTGCGCTATCAAGCCCTGTCGGGCGGCCCTATGCAAGTCGCCACGGAAAAGGTGTTTTGCTTGCCGGCTATCGCCGATTGCACGAAGCAAGCCTGAACGGCCTTTCCCGCAGCGCCTGCGGCTGGCAAGAACGTCGCTGACCAAACCGGAGTTCCCCATGCTGACACTTTCCCAGGCCCAGACGATCCTCCAGACAGCGCTGGCCCATGCCGAATCGCATGGCTTCAAGCCGCTCACCATCGCGATCCTCGACGCCCGCGGAGCGCAGAAGGCCTTCGCCGCGCAGGACGGCACCAGCCTGAAGCGCGGCGAGATCGCGCTCGGCAAGGCGCATGGCTCGGTCGCGCTGGGCATGGGCTCCCGCGCGCTCCACAAGATGGCGCTGGACCGACCCTATTTCGTGGAAGCGGCGACCCACGCCGTCGGCGGCTCGCTGGTACCGGTCCCCGGCGGGGTGCTGATCCGCTCTGCCGAAGGTGCGCTCCTCGGCGCGATCGGCATCTCCGGCGACACCTCCGACAATGACGAGGCTGCCGCCTGCGCCGGCATTGCCGCGGCCGGTCTCAAGGCCGACACCGGAGCCTGATTCCACTACGGCGATCGGGGCAAGGAAAAGACTCTTCCCCTGCCCCCAATCGCCTCGCGGATTCCACACTTTGCACTTGCCAACCGGCCTTCGAAGCCTCATGTCCTCCGCGCGGGTTCGTTAAATCGGACAGTTTGGACCGGCTCGAAGGTAGGATCATGAGCGACGCGGCTGCTGCCAACGAAAACGAAGTCATCACCACCGACGTCGTCATCGTCGGGGCCGGCCCCTGCGGCCTCTTCGCCGTCTTCGAACTCGGCCTGCTCGATATCCGCGCCCATCTCGTCGACATCCTGCCGAAGGTCGGCGGGCAATGCGCGGAACTCTACCCGGAGAAGCCGATCTACGACATTCCGGGCTTCCCGATGGTCACCGGCCAGGCGCTGGTCGACAATCTGCTCGAGCAGATCAAGCCGTTCGGACCGACCTTCCATCTCAACCAGATGATCGAGGCGGTGGAGCCGACCGGCACTGCCGAGGCGCCGCGCTTTCGCGTCACCACCGATGCCGGCACCGTCTTCGACACCAAATCCGTGATCATCGCCGCCGGTGGTGGCTCCTTCCAGCCGAAGAAGCCGCCGATCCCCGGCATCGAAGCCTATGAGGCCGGCTCGGTCTTCTATGCCGTGCGCAAGATGGAGGCTTTCCGCGGCCGCAACATCCTGATCGTCGGCGGCGGCGATTCTGCCCTCGACTGGACGCTGAACCTCCAGCCGATCGCCAACCGCGTCACGCTGATGCATCGCCGCGACGATTTCCGCGCAGCCCCCCACTCGGTCGAGCAGATGCGCGCCCTCGTCGCCGAGGGCAAGATGGACATGAAGCTCGGCCAGGTCACGGGCCTGAAGGGCGAGAACGGGAAGCTCGAGGCGGTCGTCTGCCGGGGCATCGACAACGAGCCTTTCGAGGTTGCCTGCGATACGCTGCTGCCCTTCTTCGGGCTCACCATGAAGCTCGGCCCGATCGCCGACTGGGGCCTGAACCTCAACGAGAACCTCGTACCGGTGGACACCGAGAAGTTCGAGACCAGCGTGCCCGGCATCTTCGCCGTGGGCGACATCAACACCTATCCGGGCAAGCTCAAGCTCATCCTCTCGGGCTTCCACGAGGCCGCGCTCTGTGCCCAGAAGGTCCACCGCTACGTCTATCCGGAGAAGCGGCTGACCTTCCAGTACACGACCTCCTCGACGAGCCTGCAGAAGAAGCTCGGCGTCGTCTGAGCAAGGCCTGCCGGCGTCGGCCGATCGCTTGGAGCAGCCGCGGCACCCGCCGCGGCTTTTTCAATGCGCGGTGGCATCGCCCGAAATATGCGCGGCAGCAGTTCCGTTGCGCGCCACCGGACCCTGGGCGGTGCCCAGACCAAGCGAATTGCGGACACTCTCGGACGGGCCGGCGAGCTTCGGCATCTCGCCCGGCGCGGTCACGATCTGCGGCTCGCCGTGACGCGGCACCGGCGGCAGCGTATCCTCCGGCTCCTGCGGCTCGATGCGCGCGCGGAGCTCTGCGATCGCCCCCCAGAGCGGCTGGAAGCTGAAGCGCACCTTATGCGTGCCGGCCGGCACCTGCACGGCGCGGAACAGCACGTTGGCACGCAGGATCTCGGTCTCGACGCCGTCGACTTCGGCTTTCCACCAGGGATGCCAGATATCATTGAGAACGACGAAGCCGGCGACAGGAGTCGTGATCTCGATCTCGACCTGAGCATTGCGATAACGCGTCAGCTTGACCTCGGCCTGGGCCGCGACCGGTCCTTCCGGCGTCGCGACCGGCGGCTCGGTATCGAGCAGCACCGCCTGGGTCGGGTCGGTCTCAGGCCAGCGGCCGGACAGCTTCATGCTCTCGAAATCGGCGAACTGCCAGCCACCGACGAACTGCACGCGCGGCAGCGCGCGTGGATTCTCGTAGACATAGCCCTGCTTCGTCCGGGCGATCAGCGTGAGATCGCCCTCGCCCAGTGCATGATCGACCTGCTCGATCGGAACCGGCGAGGCGATGTAGCGCAGCCCCAGGAGGTTCGCGAGCCGGCAGCGATAGGACGGGAAGAGCGGCGTGAACTTGCGGTCGGCCGGCCTGGCGATACCGTCGCCGGTGCCGACGGCCTCGGAGAAATCTTCCAGCCGCAGCGGATTGTAGCCCAGCGTATGGTCGAAGCCATGGACCATGCCGGCATTCGGCCATTCGAAGCCCATGCCGAGAAGTTCCACGCGATCGCGGCGAGGCGACCCCTCGGGCTGGGTCGTCAACTGTTTCAGCAGCGCGATGGTGTCGTTCTTCGTGCGGGCGTCCAGCACGTCGTACATCTGCGGCGAGAGCGCGGTGGATTCGTTCGGGCCGTTGTTGATGCCGAGATCGGCGGCGACGACGCCCGTGACCAGAACGGCCGCCGCCACCGTGCCGAGTGCGCCGCGCCAGCGTTGCAGGATGAAGAAGGCCCCGCCCGCGAGCGCGAACCAGCCCAGCGCCATCGCGACCGGCTTCCAGGCGTCGGCGAGATGGCCCCAGTCGCGGGAGACCGCGAGCGCGAGCACGATCGTGCCGAGAACCAGCGCCGCCCCGATCAGCATGTCGCGCCGGAACGAGGTGCTCTCCTCCGCCGTCAGGATGCGATGCAGCACATAGCCCGACAGGATCGCCGCGATGCCGCCGATCAGGAAAGTCGCGTCGGCAGGCCGGCGGAACTGCTTCACGCCGGGCAGATATTCGTAGGTCAGGTGGAACAGCGGCGTGTAGCGGCCGAGCGCGAACAGCGCCATGAAGACCAGCATCAGGGTCAGCGGGCGCACCGACTTGTCCCAGAGCCAGCCGCGCGTGACGCCCGGTGCCAGCAGCAGCAAGAGCGGCAGCGCACCGAAATAGACCTGCGCCATGTTCTGCGAGAGATAGAGCACCCGCGCGTCGCCATAAGGACCCCAGAACTCGACGGCCGGGTCCTTGGCGCCGTAGAGGTCGCCGACGAAGGCGGAGAGCAACGACATCGGGTGCAGCGAGCCACGCGCCGCGATGCCAAAATCGATCTCGGGCCGGGTCGTCGCCTCGGCGAAGAGCCAGGTCCAGATCAATGGCATGGCGATGACCGCGAGGCCGACCACGCTGGCGGCGGCGATCGGCGGCAGGCTTGCCTTGAAAGCCGGCCAGCCGCCTGAAATCCAGTGCGCCACGACCGTCGCGATCAGCACATAACCAGCGAGGAGCGCGACCTGATCGGGCTCGAGCACCATCATGCCGGCGGCGAGGCCGGCGAAGACTCCCGAGAGAATGGACGACCGCTGCAGCATCCGCGCCGTCAGCCAGAGAGCGATGGCGAAGAAGGCATAGCTCGCGATCTGCCCGACATGCTGGACGCGCCAGGCTGCCGAGGCGCCGAAGGCGAAGACCAGCGCCGCCATCAGGCCGCCGGCCGGGTGCCAGCCGCGATCGCGGAAGAACATCAGGAGCGCAAGACCACCTGCGAGCAGATGCGCCAGCACATAGGCATCGACCTCGCGGAAGCTCGGCTCCGGCGAGATCAGCGCCAGCAGGATCGCGGGCGAGAAGATCAGCGATTGCGGATCGGCGATCTGCGGCGATCCGGCGAAGACATTGTGGTTCCAGAAGGGCGACTGGCCGGTATGGATCGCGTTGGCGAGAAACTGGACCTGAGCCTGGAAATGCGCCTTGGCGTCGAACGGAATCGTCACCGCCCCCGAAAGCCAGGGCCAGCACAGGATGCCCCATGCCACGACGAAACCGATGGCCGCCAGCAGGTAGCCGGCGCCCCTTGCATCAACGCGTCTCAACTGGACCCCCACGGTCCTCGGCACGAACGGTCCCGCTTTGGGAGCCTGTCTCCAGCCCTGTCAGTGGCCGGACCATGACGCTGCGTACCTGAACCGAATCTGAACGTGTTCAGGCCTCCGTGAACGCAGCTGATGACAGGCTGAAGAAAGCGGAAATCGGATGTGCGAGTGGCGGTTACCGCGCGCGTATCAGCACCGGCGGTATTGTCATGAAAACGCGGGTCATCCCGGACGCAGCGAAGCGAAGATCCGGGATCCATGCCTGAACCTTTTTCGGAAGCGCTCCGGCATGGATCCCGGGTCAAGCCCGGGATGACCGCGAGGTTCCGAGCACGTCAACCGACGCTGGCCTGTTTCAGCGCGCCGCCGCGGTGAGCCAGCCCGCCAGCGTCTTTCGCTCGGCCGGTGTCATGCCGGAGAGGTTGTTCGGCGGCATCGCGTGGGTCATCACCGCCTGCGTCCGAATGGCGCGAGCATGGATCGCGATCTGCTCTGGCTCGTGCAGCATCACGCCCTTCGGCGCGATCTGGATGCCGGGCCAGGACGGCTCCGGCGCGTGGCACATCGCGCAGCGTCCGGACACGATATTCGAAACTTCGGTCGGCGGCAGCGTCATGCCGGCCAGCAGGACGGGCTTGCCCGCCTCAAATGCCTTGAGACCGAGCTGCTCGCGTCCGCCGGGCGAGGACGACATCGCCACCCAGAAGGCGAGCCAGAGCGCCAGGATAGCCACCGCCCAGCACCACCAGGGCGACTTGGCGTGATCGCCATGCCGGATGTTGAAGAAGTGCCGGATCAGTGCCCCGGCCACGATCACCAATGCCACCAGCAGCGGGATTACCGACGAGTTGGCATAGGTGATGGGATAGTGGTTTGACAGCATCAGGAACAGCACCGGCAGGGTGATGTAGTTGTTGTGCGTCGAGCGCTGCTTGGCCGCCTTGCCGTATTTCGGATCGGGCTTCTCGCCCGCGACGAGCGCCGCGATCACCTTCCGCTGCCCGGGCATGATGTTGAAGAAGACATTGGCGGTCATGATCGTCGCCATCAGCGCGCCGGTATGGATCAGCGCGCCGCGCCCCGAGAAGACATTGGCGAAAGCCCAGCTCGCGGCGACGACATAGCCGAAGCCGACCAGACCGAGCCACACCTCATGCCTGCCGAGTGGCGACTTGCAGAGCAGATCGTAGATCAGCCAGCCGATCACCAGCGCCGCGACGCCGATCGCGCCCGCCGCGAAAGGCGAGAGCTGCATCACCGCGGGATCGATCAGGTAGAGCTCGGACTGGGCGTAATAGACCCAGACCAGCAGGAAGAAGCCGGAGATCCAGGTCCAGTAGCTCTGCCATTTGTGCCAGGTCAGTTCGGCCGGCATTGCGGCCGGCGCCACCATGTATTTCCGCATCTCGTAGAAGCCGCCGCCATGGACCTGCCAGGCGCGCCCGCCGGTGCCGGGCGGAATGTCCTCCGCCGGCTTCAGCGAGGCATCGAGATGGATGAAGAAGAAGGAGGCTCCGATCCAGGCGATCGCCGTGATGACATGGAGCCAGCGCAGCATCATGCCGCCCCACTCCATCAGATAGGCTTCGAGCATGGCGCTACGCTCCGGGAGAGCTGGAGGTGAACCGGGAGTCGGAACCTCCGGGCGCAATAAAGTAGCCTGCTTTCGTCGCCGCCGAAATCGCCGCAACCCTCTCGCCGATTGACATCCGGGAACATGATCTTATCGCAAAAGCCAATATTCACCGCCGTGAACGACGCCGTACACTCCCCGAGACCGGCCCGGCCCGACACCGGCGCCTTCAGGAGAACGCATGGGACATCTCTCGACGCATGTGCTCGACACGGTGAACGGCCGCCCCGGCGCTGGCATCGCGGTGACGCTCGACCGGGTCAAAGCCGACGGTTCCCGCGAGCGACTGGTCGAGGCTGTGACCAACAGCGATGGCCGTACCGACGCTGCCCTGCTCTCGGGCACGCTTATCCCTGGCAGCTATGAGCTGACCTTCGCCATCGGCGCCTATTTCCGCGGCCTCGGCACCGCCCTGCCCGAACCTGCCTTCCTCGATATCGTCCCCGTCCGCTTCGGCATCGCCGAGCCCGAGGGGCGCTATCACGTCCCGCTCCTGGCCTCGCCCTGGAGCTATTCCACCTATCGCGGCAGCTAGAGCATCATGAGCCAGACCACCTATCCGCGCGACATGAAGGGCTATGGCCGCGCGGCTCCGCATCCGCATTGGCCGGGCGAAGCCCGCATCGCCGTCCAGTTCGTGATCAATTACGAGGAAGGCGGCGAGAACTGCATCCTCCATGGCGATGCCGCCTCCGAGGCCTTCCTCTCCGAGATCGTCGGCGCCGCGCCCTGGCCGGGCCAGCGCCACATGAACATGGAGTCGATCTACGAATACGGCTCCCGCGCCGGCTACTGGCGGCTGTGGCGGATGTTCACCGAGCGGAACCTGCCGGTGACGGTCTTCGCCGTCGCCAGTGCGCTCGCGCGCTATCCCGAGATCGTCGGCTCGATGCAGGAAGCCGGCTGGGAGATCGCGACCCACGGCCTGAAATGGATCGACTATCGCGATACGCCCAAGGAGCGCGAGCGCGCCGATATCCTCGAGGCCATCCGCATCCAGACCGAGCTTGCCGGCGAACGCCCGCTCGGCTGCTACCAGGGCCGCACCTCCGAGAACACGATTCCGCTGACGATGGAGGAAGGCGGCTTCCTCTACACGGCAGACGTCTATGCCGACGAACTGCCCTATTGGCTCAGCAGTCCGAAGGGGCCGCAGCTCGCCGTGCCCTATACGCTCGACGCCAACGACATGCGCTTCGCCACGCCGCAGGGCTTCAACACCGGCGAGCAGTTCTTCACCTATCTCAAGGACTCGTTCGACACGCTCTATGCCGAGGGCGAGACCGCGCCGAAGATGATGTCGATCGGCCTGCATTGCCGCCTCGCCGGCCGGCCCGGCCGGGCCGCCGCGCTCGCCCGCTTCCTCGACTATGTGCAGAGCCATGACCGAGTCTGGGTCGCGACCCGGCTCGATATCGCCCGCCATTGGGTCCGCACGCATCCGCCCGAGGGCGGCTACGTGCCCTCGAAGCTGCCGAAGGCCCTCTTCACCGAGGTCTTCGGCCGCGTCTGGGAGCATTCGCCCTGGATCGCCGATGCCGCCCATGATGCCGGCATCGGCGCGAGCCATGACATGGCGGTCGGCCTGCATGGGGCGATGGTCGAGGCGATGCGCAAGGGCTCGGCCGAGCAGCGGAAATCCTTGCTCTCCGCCCATCCCGACTTGGCCGGTAAGCTCGCCGCCGCTGGCGAACTGACGCCTGAATCGACGCAGGAGCAGGCCGGCGCCGGGCTCGACCGCCTGACCAGCGACGAGCGCGTCCGCTTCACGGCGCTGAATGAGGCCTACAAGGCTCGTTTCGGCATCCCCTTCATCATGGCGGTGAAGGGCGCGACCAAGGCCCGGATCCTCGCCGCCTTCGACGCACGCTTGAAGAACACGCCCGAGCAGGAAGTTGCGACGGCGCTGGCCGAGGTCGAGAAGATCGCCCTGTTCCGGCTGAAGGAATTGCTGCCGGCGGGCTGAACCTGCCGGACGCTGTGCCGCTATTGCGCCCGCAGCCAGTCGATGACCTGGCGCACGGCGACGCGCGGGGTGTCCCCATGGCCGGCCGCGACCTCGATACGCGTGCCGCGCGAATAAGGCGCGCGGTCGTTCATCGCGGCCCGGTCGCCCGTCCCGATCACCCAGAGCACCGGACCACCGACGCCGCTGCCTTGCGCAGCGCTCGCTGCCGGTCCCGACGGATCAAAGAAGCTGACATAGGCCGCAGCCGTGGTGGTCACAGGAAAAGTCCGGCCCTGGTTGAAATCAAGGAAGCGCGCCTTCTCCTGCCCGCGCCCGGCAGCAACCATCGCCTTGGCCTGGGCGAGGCTGTCCTCCGTCTGCGACGCGATGAAATCCGGCCGGTGCCCCGGCGCGAGAGCGACCACCGCCGCGACGCCGCCGACGCGTGCCGCATAGCCCATCGAGATATTGGCGCCGAGGCTGTGACCCATCAGCACGACCCGCGCAGCGCCTGCAGCCCGCGCACGCTGCACCGCGGCCTGCACCTCGCCCAGGGTCTGCTCGTAGGTGCGATAGCCCGAGACCCAGGACATGCGCGGGAGCACGACGCTGGCCCCTTCCGCCTTGAGCGCGGCGGCAAGCGGCTGCAACGGCCCCTGCCCGCCGGCCTTGCCGTGAATCAGGATGACGGTTGTGCCCTTGAACTCCATTGCCGATATGGAACCTGCGAGCGAGATCATGCCGAGACAAATGGCAAATACGGAGGCGATGAATTTCATCTTGATCTCCAGAGCGCTATCTTCCCTTGGGTCATCATCTCGGTATTACGGCCGTTTACAAGAGAGCGCCGCTTCACAAGCCTCCCTTTTCAGCGTCGAACGGGCATACGGAACCCTGCCAGGATGCCGGCGTTGATGTCGGGCTATAAGGAGAGACCTCGTGTTCCGCCTGCTTCTGATCATCATCGTGTTGGTCGTCGGCTACGATGCCATCGTCCATCAGGGCGCCTATACGCGCGACGCTTGGAACAGCATCGTTCGCCTCACCGGCTCATCGGTCGAAGGCGCCAAGGAACTCGGCGAGCGCGCCCGCAACTGAGAGCCTCAGGCCGCCGCCCGCCCCTCGACGATTCCCGCAATAGCCTCCAGCATCCGCGTATCGTCGCCCGCCAGCCCTTCCATCGCCGCCATGCGCTGGATTACCGTGCCGGCGATCGCCTCCTCCACCGTATCCTCGGCATAGGCGTAGAAGATCGTCGCGTGCTGGCCGTCGCGATGGCAGCGGCCCTCGATCTGCTGCAACTGGATCGCGCTATGGCGCATGTCGTGGATCACCAACGCCCGCTCGCGCTCTCCACCCGGCATCTCGCCACGATGTAACGAGATCGATTCGGTCACGGTGAAGATCACCGCATCGAGCTGCCCGGTCTGGAAGGCGATGCGGATCTCCTCGTTCTGCACGCCGGAGCGCTCGCCATTGATCTCGGCGGTGCGCCAGCCGCGCCCACGCAGGGTTTCAGCCAGCATCGCGCTGGTCTCGAGGAAGGCGACGGAGATCGCCACCTGCTCATCGTTCCCCAGAAGGTCCTCGCAGAAATCCGCCGTGCCGGGGATGCGCAGCAGGCTGGCCTTCTGGCGGAAACGCAGATCGGCAGCCCAGCCCTGCGGCTTGCGCGTCGAACCGCCGGCGAGGCCAAGCTCCTTGCGGAACTCGCGCCAGGTCGCATCGTACAGCTTGCGCGCCGCAGTATCGAGCGCGACCGGCGCCAGCTCGCGCTGCACTTCCGGCCAGCCGGCGATCTCCTCCGGCCGGCGGCGCAGGCCGATCGCGTTCGCGCCTCGATAAAGCAGATCGGCCATCACCTTGCGGTCGGTCTCGTTCGGCTCCCAGCTCCAGTTCTTCCAGCGGCCCTTGGCCCTGCCGATCTTCAGGCGCTTCATCAGCACGCGAAACCCGTCGAGATCGGCCGAGGGCATGCCCGCGGCCTTCGCCAGCAGCCCCGCTAGATAGGACAGCTCGTGCGGTGACTGCCCGGCGGTCGCACTCATATAGATCGTGAACGCGGCCGCCTCCGCCATCTGCCGGCAGACCAGACCCTGCTGCGAGTTGGGGTTACGGATGCGATGCGCCTCGTCGATCACGACGAGCGGCCAGACGCGCTTCGGCCTTCCATGCTTGGCGATCTCGTTGTTCTTCGCCCGCGTCGAGCGCTTCTTGCTGTCGACCACGGGGGCGAGGAGCGATTTGGTCTTCTCGAAATTCATCAGCGTCACGCGCTTCGCCGGCAGGCCTGAGAGCGCCATGGTCCGCCGCCATTGCGGGATCGCGCCCTTCGGGCAGATCACCAGCACCTCTTCCTCCGGCATCGCCGAGAGCGCGAGCCAGGCCGAGAGCGTCTTGCCGAGTCCGGTGAGGTCGCCCAGCAGGAAGCCGGACGCGCCTTTCGCTCGCGCCGCCAGGATGGCGTCACGGGCGACGAGCTGGTGCGGGTGCGGGATCATCGTCATGCGGAAGAAGAAGCCCTGTCGGTCGGTGCAGTGCCTGCCCTGCCCGGCAGGCATGGCGCGCCCGGCTCTCTTGGCACTGGCGCCGGCCTCCGTCCACCGGCACTGTGCCGGCCACTTATTGGGAGACGACAAGACCATGACCCGCGCGCAGGCGATCGCGAAAGCCCAAGACTATTTCGATTCAGGCCGGATGAAGAGTGATCTCGGCCGGCTCATCGCGATCCCCACCGAAAGCCAGAATCCGGACCGTGCCCCGGTGCTGGGCGAATATCTCGACAAGGAAATGCAGCCCCTGCTCGAATCGCTCGGCTTCACCTGCCGGATTCTCACCCATGCCAAGGCGCGCGGCCCCTTCCTCTATGCCGAGCGCATCGAGGACCCCGCCCTGCCGACCATCCTCGGCTATGGCCATGGCGACGTCATCCGCGGCCTCGATGCGCAATGGAGCGAGGGCCTCTCGCCCTGGAAGCTCGTCGAGCGCGACGGCCGCTGGTACGGCCGTGGCGTCGTCGACAACAAGGGCCAGCACCTCATCAACATCAACGGCCTGCGTGCCGTGCTGGAGACGCGCGGCAAGCTCGGCTTCAACGCCAAATACCTGATCGAGATGGGCGAGGAATCCGGCTCTCCCGGCCTGCGCGAGCTCTGCGAGGACGAGGCCGAACTGCTCAAGGCCGATATCCTGATCGCCTCGGACGGGCCGCGCCTCAATGCCGAGCGCCCGACCGTGTTTTTGGGCGCGCGTGGCGTCATCACCTTCGACCTGCAGATCACGGCGCGCGACGGCGGCCACCATTCCGGCAACTGGGGCGGCATCCTCTCCGATCCGGCGATCCAGCTCGCCCATGCCATCGCCTCGATCACCTCGCCGACCGGCCAGATCCGCATCCATGAATGGGTGCCGAAGGAGCTGCCGGATGGCGTGCGCCGCGCGCTGGCCGATTGCGAGATCGACGGCGGCCCGGACGGCCCGACCATCGACCCGAACTGGGGCGAGCCCGGCCTCTCCCCCGCCGAGCAGGTCTTCGGCTGGTGTTCCTTCGACGTTCTCGCGATGAAGTCCGGCGTGCCGGAAACGCCCGTCAACGCCGTGCCGCCGAGCGCCTGGGCCCGTGTCGCGCTGCGCTTCGTCGTGGGCATCGACCCGCGCGACGTCGCCCCCGCGCTGCGTCGTCATCTCGATCGTCATGGCTTCGACATGGTCGAGATCATCATGCCCGGCACCGAGCGCTTCGGCGCGACGCGGCTCGATCCTGACGATGCCTGGGTCCGCTTCACCATCGCTTCGATCGCCGAGAGCACCGGCAAGAAGCCGGCTCTGCTGCCCAATCTCGGCGGCTCGCTGCCGAACGACATCTTCGCGGAAATCCTGAAGCTGCGCACGATCTGGGTGCCGCATTCTTATCCCGGCTGCTCGCAGCACGCGCCGGACGAGCATCTGCCTGCCGCCATCGCCCGCGAAGGGCTCGTCGCCATGGCCGGGCTCTACTGGGATATCGGCGCCGGCAACGCACCGAAGCTCTGAGCGGGCCTATTCCTGCGGCTGGCGCGGATCGCGCCCCGGCGGCAGGTCGATCGGCGTCGCCGGGGGAGCCTCCGGCGGCGCATTCGGCGGCAGTTCCGGCGGCGGCTCGGTCGGAATGCCCTGC
>WPCJ01136960.1_pt1 | contig 21551 bp, 21 predicted proteins | sample 5399831 | NCBI WGS metagenome assembly WPCJ01 (sample SAMN12869470, study PRJNA574797) | sludge metagenome | isolation source: wastewater treatment of pH10 | place: China:Beijing | collected 2019-05-20 | reverse complement strand
ATACCTGCCTATGCTGTGGGAGGCACTCCTACGGACTCTGTTATTCTCGGCGTTTTTACTATCCTGAAGGCAATGCCTGACCTGGTATTATCGGGTTTCAATATTGGAGAAAATATAAGCACGGATACTATCACCACTTCGGGAACAATTGGAGGAGCCCTTGAAGCTGCAAGCTATGGCGTTCCTGCAATTGCTGCCTCAATGCAGGTTCTTGATGAAGGGCAGAAATTCGATGATCCCAGGGATTATCAGAGGGAACGCTTCGAAGCCGGGATAAAGGTCGTTAACAGGATTGCCCGCAATGTGCTGAAGAGGGGAATGCCGGAAAATGTTGATCTGCTGAATATCAATATTCCCTTCCATGCGGAAGAAGATACTCCTATAGAGATTACCCGCCTTGCGAGGAAGATCTTTAAAACCGATGTCGAAGAGAGGCGTGACCCAAGGGGAAGGCCCTATTACTGGATTGCAGGAGACCTTATACGGGAAGAAGAGGAAGGGACTGATGTGCACGCCATCATGCAGAAAGGGCATGTCTCAATAACCCCCATCTCCCTGGACTCGACGGCAAGGATTGATTTTTCTGAAATCGAAAGATATCTCTGACAGCAGTTAACTGCTCCATAATTCAGACAGGATATGGTAGAATATACCTGTGGAACTGCCCCATAATTCAGATAAAACATATATGTGGAGCTCGATAATTCAGGCAAAATATACATGTCAGATAAAAAAGAGAACAGAATTGTACTGAACAAGTAATGTTTTTCTTTTTACTTCAAAAATACTTTTAAATAACTTTTCTTATTTTGCTTCACCCTGCTCTATGTGTATTGAAATTTCCTTCCAGTTGCCGTCGATTGTGTGAAGAGTCTCTACCATTGCTTTTATAACGTTGCCCACTATTGTCTGGACAAATTCATTCATCGGGATTTTTCTGCCGTCTGCCAGAAGTTCGATTTTCATTTTCTCTCTCCTTGAATATTTTTTCTCTTTTCTTCTTTCTTTAATTCTTTTTTTCTTTGATCCTTTTATTTATTCTTTCTTTTTCTTTAATTTCTCAATTTTCATGATTGGAGTATAATAAGGCTTTCTCCGGCTTACTGCAAGCCTGAGCAGTTTTTCTATCTCTTCAGGACTATTTGCTCCTCCTATATCAACAAGATTATCGTGCACAAGCAGGCAGGGCCTGAGTTTCCCATCGGCTGTGACTCTGAGCCTGCTGCAGTGGGCGCAGAACTCAGAATTATCCATCGGGCGCACGAATTCCACCTCAACTCCATCGATCATGTATTTTTTTCTGTGGTGCAGGTGCCGGACCCTGACTTCGCTCGCTCTTTCTTCGAGGCTTTTTTCAAGGGCTTTTGAGTCGATAGTGTACTTTGAAAGCTCAGGGTCTATATTCATGAGCTCAATAAGCTGCAGGATGACTTTTCCTTTATAAGGGCGGATGAAATCCATCATTTCATCGATTTCGTTCTCGTTTATGCCCTTCAGGAGTACCATATTCAGTTTTACCGGAGTTAACCCTGCTTCAACTGCGCTGTTGATACCTCTGATGACCTTCTCAAGGGTTCCCGGAGGGGCTCCGGTAATCTTCCTGTATTTTTCGGGGTCAAGAGAGTCCAGGCTTACGTTTATCCTGTCGAGTCCGGCAGCTTTCAGGGTTTTTGCACGTTTTTCAAGCAGGATACCGTTAGTGGTTGCCGAAACCTCTTTCAGAGGAGGCAGGCAGGCAAGGATATCTTCAAAATCCTTTCTGAAAAGAGGTTCTCCTCCTGAAAATTTTACTTTACGGACTCCAAATTTTGCTGCTTCTCTGATAATGCTGCAAATCAGTTCCGGACTCATTTCATTCCCTACAGGACCGCAGGTACAGCATTCTGCTCCTTCGTTATGGCAGTACATACAGGAAAGGTTACACCTGTCAGTAATCGATATCCTGAGCCCGGTTACTTTGCGCCCGTAAGGGTCAACCAGGACTTCTTCTTCGTTTTCTTCCCGAAACAGGGAATTTTTTCCTGAATTGTTGTCCTTCATATTTCCCTGACGTATTTATATTATGGAGATAATAATATTTTCTGGTAGAGTTATGGTCCGTTTAACCGGAGTAATTAAAAGCTCTGTAACTAAAAGAATATCTGGTAGCGATATGTTCCACTTACTATAATACCTGATTACAGCTAATATAAATCAATAACGCATGTTATTTCGAAATTCGCAGAAAAAATGTTGAATCAAAAAACATTGAAACTAAAAAACATTGAAATAAAAAGCATTGAAACTAAAAAGCATTGAAACTAAAAAGCATTGAAACTAAAAAACATTGAAACTAAAAAACATTGAAACTAAAAAACATTGAAACTAAAAAACATTGAAATAAAAAACATTGAAACTAAAAATTGTGAATTCTGGTTTTATTCTCTCTGTTTTTTAAGTTTGCTTTTCCAGGTTTACTCCTTAATATTTGTCTTTTCGGTAAACGGTTGCTGTTCTCCTTAACAGCCGAATTGATATATATTAATCTGTACAATAGTAACCAAATGACAAAAGGAATACTTATTGCAGGAACCCATAGCGGTGTTGGAAAAACAACAGTCTCAATGGGTATTATGGCTGCCCTCAAGCACAGGCAGTTAAAAGTCCAGCCCTATAAAGTAGGCCCTGATTACATTGACCCTTCCCATCACACTGCCATTTGCGGGCGCCCCTCCCGAAACCTGGATACTTACCTGATGGGCACGGAAGGTGTCAGGCAGACAGTTGCCCGCACATCTGCAGACGCTGATATTGCTGTCGTTGAAGGGGTTATGGGTCTTTTTGACGGAATTGATTCTACGGAAGTTGCGAGCTCAGCTCACGTAGCAAAGACTCTGGACATCCCTGTCATACTGGTAATCAATGTCCACGGTATGTCCAGAAGTGCCGCAGCCCTTCTAAAAGGTTATTCCGAGTTCGATCCAGAAGTCCGGGTTGCAGGTGTCATCCTTAACCAGGTAGGAAGCCCCCGCCATGCCGAACTTGTAAAAAATTCGCTTCCCGGCAACATTCCGATTATCGGAACAATTCCCAGAAGAAAGGATATTGAAGTCCCTTCAAGGCACCTTGGGCTTTATATGGCACACGAAAAGGACTACAATACCGCAGAAATGGCAGCATTTATTGAAGAAAACGTTGACCTGGATGCAGTTCTTGAACTTGCTGAACCCTGTTCTGTTTCTGAAGCCGAAGTAGTCCAGAGTCTGGATACGGATCTAAAGATCGGAGTTGCCTGGGACCCTGCTTTCTGTTTCTACTACCGTGATATGTTTGACGCATTTAGATCTAACGGCGGAGAAGTTGTATTTTTTAGCCCTATGACAGGGGAAGTCCCGGATGTTGATGGAATTTATCTCGGGGGAGGCTATCCAGAGCTTTACGCAGAAACTCTCGAGAATTCGGAGACTACACAGAAATTAAAAGGGCTTGCAGCTGATGGTTTGCCTATCTATGCAGAATGCGGTGGCTTGCTCTATCTCTGCGGGACCTACGAGGTCGATGACCGCGTTTATAAACTGGCTGATGTCGTGCCCGCAAATACTCGCATGACAAACCGGCTGAAAGCTCTCGGATATACCGAAGCCCGACCTCTTGACAAAAATTTCTCTTCGCGCAATATCAGGGGCCATGAGTTCCATTACTCCATTACGGAGTGCGACAGGGATGCAAAATTCGCATATGAAATGATCCGCGGGAAAGGTATACAGGACGGTTTTGACGGTCTTATAGAGCACAATACCCTTGCGGGGTATATGCATTCTCATCCTGCCAGCTTCCCTGTAGATAAATTCGTTCAAAAATGCAGGGAATACAGAAAAAGGTAAAGTGAAGGAAAAAAGGTAAAATGAAGGAAAAAAGGTAAAATGAAGGAAAAAAGGTAAAATGAAGGAAAAAAGGTAAAATGAAGGAAAAAAGGTAAAATGAAGGGAAAAAAGTAAAAAAACCTTTTTTAAATTTCCTCTTCAAATCTTTTTCTTTAAATACCTTTTATTTTGTTTTTTAGAGCTTTCTTACTTAAACTTTAAAGCAATTTCTATAGAAAACACTTTCAGTTAGCAAGGCTGAAAGTAATAAATACAGTTGTAATAAATACAGTTGTAATAAATACAGATATTATTTTTTGAATATAATGAATATATTGGAGAGGGTATTTTGATTACTATTGAATTTATTTACTACTATTTAATCTAAATATACCTGGAAAAAGATAGATTACATCCGATTATATTCATTTATAAAAAAGAGGTAATAATATGAAATTTATATGCCCACTTTTTGTTGTCAACAATATGGAAATTTCCAGAAACTTTTACGAAAAAGTTCTCAACCAGAAAGTACAGTACGATTTTGGCGAAAATGTATCGTTTGAGAGTGGTTTTGCAATTCATCTAAAACCACACTTTTCAGAATTAACGGGCATAAACAGGAATGATATTATTCAAAAATCAAATAATTCCGAATTGTATTTTGAAGAAGAGGATTTAGATAGTTTTCTTAAAAAGCTGAAAGAAATGAATTCCATTGAATATGTACATGAATTAAAAGAACAGCCCTGGGGACAGCGTGTAATCAGATTTTACGATCCTGATATGCACATTATTGAAGTTGGCGAACCAATGGAAAGTGTGGTAAAAAGACTTTTGAGTGAAGGGTTATCGGTTGAAGAAACCTCAAAACGTACTTTAATGCCAGAGGAGTTTGTCAGGCAGTTTTTATGAACAATTGATGGCTGGCAGTCCCGACTTTCAATTTAGTTTTACATTACTCATTTGCTGTTACTTCTTTTTCACTTCTCTTTCTACTTCACTTTCCTTCCCGTTTTCCTTTTCCTTCCCATCATCCTTCTCCTTTCCCTGTTCTTTTCCCTCTGCCTTTTCTCTTTCTTTATTTTTTATGAATACTTTTTTCTCGTAATATCCAAGAGGATGGCTTATTTTCTCGCAGAGCCTGTCTTTTCCTACGCAGTTCCCATACGTCCTCATGGTGTCGCAGGCAGGTGGTTTGTAAGTATTTCCTGTAGCACCTGCGATATGCTCTATCTGGTAGAGGGTTTTTTCTGCATTAAAATCCGGTGAGATATTGAAAAGGTTCAGGATTTCATCTACTGACATTCCCACATTGAGAAGGAAGGATGTCATTGCAAAACGCATCGAGTGAGCAAGATTCACTCCTCCCTGAACGTTAGCAAGCGCATAGGCAATGCAGGGGGGGAATAGTTCCGGTTTGACAGCTCCGAAATCCGTAGATCCGAATTTCTTTTTCTGGACTTCGAACTTGTCCTTTATCTCGGCAGCGTAAGGTGAACAGAAACTGGAAACCTCGGGCGGGATTTCCGGGACAGGGAAGGACTGTTCAATCCTTTCCCTGACCGCTTCTTCAAGAAGCCTTGAAAACTCTTCTTTTGTTATTTTTATTTTTCCTGCTCTCAACTGGCGGTTTGTCAGTTTCCATGAAGGGTCTTTAAGGGAATTTGAAAAGCGGATATAGTCCGTAAAATGCATGCTGAAATAAGAATCCTGAGAATCTGCTGAAATTCCAAAATCATCTCCGAATTCCAGCAGAAAATCCGGATTTTCGTTTCTCAAAAAAGTATAAGCAGCCTTTGCTTCTGCCAGAGAATAACGTCGGGTAAAGAGCTGGTCATCCACGCAGGCGACCAGCATCCTGGCAAATGGATAGGAAAGGAGTTCTGAAAGTACCTGGGCTTCCCCCGAAACAGGAGATTTTTTAATTTCTCCTTCAAGAGCTTCTTTTACCCTTTCTATTCCACGGGCTCTTGCAGCCCTGTAAGCCCGCGAATTGAGCAGGCTTTCTAAGGAAATTCCCAGGTTTCCAACGTAGGCAGACGCTTCTGAAGTGAATGGGTAATATGCAAGTTTTTCTGCCTGCATGTCATCCTTAGTCCGATTCGATTCTCGGAGCCAGCAGGTAAGAGATTCTGCCCGCACCGTTTGCAATCTCGAAATCAATCAGGATGGGGAAATCCCTTCCAAGGGAGAGAGTGACCTCATTTACCTTGTTTGTGGGTTTTACTATATCTGTAAGGTAGTCCAGGGAGAAGAGGGAACAGGCTTCACCTGCTTTAAGGTCGATTAACTGGTCTCTGCCCATTTCCAGGCGGACCTGGTCTGTATCGCCCTTTGCTTCCATATAAAAAGTATCGCCAGAGACTCCCATAAGCATGTGGTCGCTTATTTTTTCTGCGGCTTTTACGGCACGCCTGAGGTCTGCACCGTTCAGGACAACTTTGGCAGGAAGTTCGAGCTGAGGAACTCTGGGCTCTGCACGGATTGTTGAAGGGTCCAGAAGAGAAAGAGTATATGATAATCCTCCAACATCAATCAGGAGCTTATTGCTACCTTCATCAAGCTCCATACGTACTGTATCGTTCCTGTCCGCAATTCCCAGGAGGTCGGTAATCTTATTCAGATCGATCCCTATTTCACACTCATCAGCACTATATTCCTCAAAAGCTGATGACCCAAGCTCAAAAATCCCCATTGCAACGTTGGCGGGATCAACCGCCTTTACCGAAATACCTTCGGGTTTAATTTTGAATCTGACCTCGTCTACAATTACAGCCAGTGAGGCAATTGCGTCTTTCAGAAGCTCTGCATTAATTGCTGCCTTGAACATGATTCTTCTCCATCAAATAAATTAAGCCTTAAACTCCTTATCTATCACTGGATATATAAATTTCCTTACAATTTGGGATTTTTCTATCCCTTGAAGGTAATCTTCCCTTACTGGAATAACTGATACATGAAACCGGGCAAATTATTAGGTTCAAAGCCGGACAACTATATAAATCTTGGTCAGAAAATAAGGAAGCTTCAGGCTCAGCCTGAAACATAAAAGAAGTTCTGACCTCGAAATGGTCATCCAGAAGTCTATATTTCGGTATTATATTTTTTCAGAAGTACGTTTTTAAGAAAGGCCCGTAAGAAGTGTTTATGAAATTCAGTCGTATTCTCTCCATGTATACCCGCATTTTGTACATTTGAAGAAACGGGTTTCGGATTCGTCAGCAGACCTGAGCTGTCTTAGCCACCAGGCTGCAGTGTTGTTCCCGCACTCCGGACATTTTGCATTTGTTGTCGGCAGGCCTGAGGTCTGTTCTCCTTCGAGTACAACTACTTCGTGATCATCAATTTTGGCTTTGGAGACGAAATTCTTTGCGTCGCTTTCAATCGGTATTGTGCTTCCACATTTTCTGCAGTGGTAGTTACCATCTTTCGGAAACATCATACTTTTGCATTTAGTACAGAACTGCATTAATATCACTTTTTGCTTCATTTATCATTTTATTATGGTCAAAAGCCAGCTCAGGAATAGAATCAAGCTCAAAAAGTTCTACAGCAGCAGCATCAGAGCCTGATTTTAAGTCTCCGTATCCTTTCGCAAGGTAACACACTGATACCGTGTGTCTTCTTGGGTCACGTTCAGGGTCGGAATAGACACCGATAAGTTTGAGAATCTCCACAGAAAGGCCTGTTTCTTCAAAAACTTCCCTGGCAGCTGCTGTTTCTGTACTTTCCCCAATTTCGACGAAGCCGCCAGGAAGGGCAAATTTTCCCTGATATGGAGGGTTTTTTCTCTTCACCAGAACAAGCTTGTTTTTAAAGAGAATTACAGTATCAACGGTCAGGCTGGGGGTAGTATGTTTCATAAACGCCTTCGTAGCTCACTTTCCGTGAGATCTTTTTTCTCTACAAATCTCCTTCCTGATTAGCTTTTTCTGACATTTTGCCAGGCAGAATAATATATTAGTATTGTGCATATTGTAAAAACTCGTCATCATATTTCAATTATTCTTATCAACTTTTTTATTCTTTTTAATTCTGTTTTAAGTTGCTTCAGGTTCACTGTGATATGAGTCGAGTCTTTCTCAAGCAAAAAAGCCCCTTACGCAGTAGTGTTTATTAAAGGTTTCTCTTTTATGGATAACCAAAAGATTCTTTATCTATTTATTTTGGAACCGTCGAATACTTCTAATTTTTCTTCTAAAATATAAATGTCTTATAATCCGTTATTTTTCTATAATAGAAATTTGTTATTTATTTACAGGGCTCTTAACATTAACAAACCCTGACTTAAGGACCATAGCAGGTATTTATATATTCAGATTAAGGTCAATGTTGTAATCCATAATATCCTGCAATTGCCTGGTTCGATGTTATTCATATTATCACCGGAAACGCCCTTTCTGGCGCTGTATTTCAGGTATGCATCTGCCAGTATCCTGAAACTGCCCTGATGTATTATGACACTTCAAACTCGCTATATCATAAAGTAAAATCCATAACCTTTGAGCCCCTTAATATTTATGAATATGAAAACTTTAAGTCCATTGTGGAACCTCTACGGAAACCTATTAATTATTTTAGGAAATTTCATGTTCTACTTTCCCGATATTTCAGAACTTGCTCGAAATTTTTTCAGTACCATGATAAAAATGAAAATTGCTGAAAATCTTTATCCCGGGCAAAAGGTGCGTGAAAAATGATAGAAAATGTACTCTGGGTCGCAGTCGGGTTAATGATTGCGTCATCCGCTATTCCCAGAACTTCAAGAGTTCGTAAACTTATAGGGGGAACAGGATGGGGTGTATTTTCCATCCATTGGGGTTACCAGCCTCTCCATTACATCGAGGTTCAGGATTATGCCAATGTAGCCCTTACATTTCTGTTCGCCCTTTTCTGCTTACTTGTAGCCTACATAATGCTTCGGGAGTACAGAAAAGGTCCTCTTGTTCTAAAAAACAATAGAGAAGTAATGCACTTACCAGTCTCGTCTCAGACTGAAGGAGATCCCCTGGACATAACTTCAATGCTTACCAGTGCAAGTGCTCTTGGAGCTCTTGTTTACTTCCCATTTGCAAACTTTTCCTTCCTGAACACCTGGATCATAGGAAACGTTACCTCGCAGGTTACCTGGGTTCTCCAGTACTTTGGGTTTCCGGCATATATGAAAGCCTGGAATATGATAACCCTTAACGGGTACACGGTAGAGATTATCCTTGCATGTACTGCAATTGAAAGCATTGCTCTTTTTATGGGGCTGATAGGTTCAGTCAGAGCACCCCTTACCCGCCTGGTTCCGGCTTTTGTCGTATCCGTGCCTGTTATTTATGTGCTTAACCTTATCAGGGACATCTTTGTGGTTGTAGCTTATGGAGAACAGTGGTTCGGTACTGACAGTTTCATCATTGCCCATAACTATATCGCGAAAGCAGGGTCAGGAATAGCTCTCTTCTTAATTTCATATGCTGTACTCAAGATTTTGCCTGAGTTACTTGCAATGATTGACGGCCTCTGGGTCATACTCTCCGAAGAATTGAAATATCTTCTGCATAGATTTGCTAGGGATTGAGATCAATGATTGCAAAAGGCTCTGAACCCTGGCTTTTCACAGCTGCATCTGTAACCGCCCTATTTGCAATTCTTTCCAGGGCAACAGACGGCTTACCATTCCTTAATTACATTGCTAACGTGGGAATGGCGTTAACTTTCGTAATGGTTATCTTTTTCAGGGATCCCGAGAGAAAGGTAGAAACATCTGACACTTACATGATCTCCCCTGCCGACGGTACAGTTATCGATATCAGGGACAGAAAAATTTGTATTTTTATGTTCCTTCAAAACGTGCATGTTAACAGGGCTCCAATATCCGGGAAGATCAGTGAAATTATCTACAAAAAAGGTGGTTATCTTCCTGCTTTTTGCAAGGATTCTGAAAGGAATGAAAGAAACGAATTTATCATCCATAGCAAATATGGGGATGTAAGAGTAACACAGATTGCAGGCATTATTGCCCGCAGGATTGTCACATATTCGAATGTAAATGATACTGTAGAACAGGGACAGCGTATTGGTATGATCCGTTTTGGATCAAGAGTTGATGTAACAATTCCTCACGATTTTGACATTACAGTTGAAAAAGGGGAGCGTGTGCTTGCAGGCAAAACAATTATAGCAACAATAAAAAATGACAGGGACTTTTGAATATGAACGTATTCCAGATGTTAAGACTCCCGGACCTGGTATCTCTTTTGAACCTGATCTGCGGGATTGGCTCCATTGCAGTAGCCGCTCAGAGTGATTCTTTTGGATTTGCTCTGATCCTGCTTTTGCTTGCGGCGGTTGCGGACGGGGCAGACGGATATATTGCCCGCAGATTCAAAGGGGGAGAGCTTGGGGAGCAGCTTGACTCTCTGGCAGATGCAGTTTCCTTTGGAGTTGCTCCCGCTCTTCTCATATTCCTTGAATTCGGGGTAGAGGAGCCTATCGTCGGGATATTTGCAGGCTTGTATGCTGTCTGCGGCGTGCTCAGGCTCGCCCGTTTCAATTCCTCAATATCCGTCCCGAAGGCAGGTTTTGAAGGGTTACCTATTACCGCAGGCTGCATAATGCTTGTTACATACCTTTTGCTCGGTGAAAGCTTTGTAATTGTAGATGTTCTGCTTGCTCTGACTCTTGCCCTCTCTATCCTTATGGTGAGCACAGTAAATTACCCGAAGATCAGGAACATTAAGATCCTGGCTTTCGTAGCTGCCGTATTCGGGATAACCATGCTGCTTTATTTCATTGATGTGCAGTATATGAGGGTCTTTTCTTTCCTGCCTTTTATCCTTATGCTGAGTTACCTGTTTTCACCCTTCTTGAAAATCCCTGTGATCAGCATTGCTACCAGTAAAGATTACGGCAACAGGAAAGGGGCAAAGGCTGAAGGAAGAAAAGAAAAACAGTAAATCACTTAAAAAATTATCCAGTTCAGCATACTGATATCCAGAAAGGCAGGGAGAGGATTATTTGTCTGAAAACAAAATCACAGATAGAGATAACGCACTTTTCGAAGCAGGAATAAAGCTGGGAGCACTTTATCACCAGTTTACGGGCTCTCCTGTAAACCTGAAAACAGCTTCCAGCCTTGAGCAAGCTATTCAGGAAAGCATTTCAGTCCAGCCCTTTGTGGAAAATATTTCTGTGAAAATCGACCGTGACCTTTTAAAAAGTAAATTAAACAGCGAGTTCGGATACACAGAGCTTCAGGGTCCCATGCTTGAGGTTAAAATCACTGTAAAGTACGGATCTTCACGGGTGAAGGTTGCAATGGAATACGACCCTGAACTGAATTATCCGTTGATGAAGATTGTGGAGATAGAATAAACCCAAAGGTTGAATAAATTAAAAATATCTAAAACTTAGAATTTGAGAATTAAAGACATCTAAAACTTAGAATTTGAGAATTAAAAATTAAATTCAAGTAAAGGGGCAGGGTTTTAAGAGCAGGGTTTATACCTCGCTCTTTGAAATCTCAAAAGCCCTGACAACCTTTTCATTCTGCTCAGGAGTGCCGACTGTTACCCTGATAAAAGAATCTCCTGCCTCCCTGAAAGAATCACAGGGGCGAACTATTATTCCTTTCTTCAGAAGGCTTTCCGTGACCTTTTTTGCTTTCAGGGGAGAAACATCCACAAGCACAAAATTTGCCTGAGAAGGATAAACCTTAAAAGGAATTTTTTCTTTCAGGTATTCTCTGCCTTCCCTTGCAAGATTTATGCTTTTATTCAGGTATTCAGTATCCGAAAGCGCAGCCAGTCCTGCCCGCAATGCCGGAAGACTTACCGAGAACGGGGTGGCTGCTCTTAAATATTCTTTTGTAAGCCACTCAGGCATTATGCCATATCCCAGGCGTAGACCTGCAAGCCCGAATACTTTGGAAAAAGTCCTTCCAACCGCAACATTGTCATATTCATTTACCAGTGCTGCAAGGTTCCTGTCCGCAAATTCAACGTATGCTTCGTCCACAAACACAAGGGCATCGGTATTTTCAATAATTTTCCTCAGGTCAGCTTCCGGAAGGAGATTGCCTGAAGGGTTATTTGGAGAACACAGGAAAATGATTTTGGTTCTGGGAGACACGGCTTCAAGAATCTTTTCGGGGTTCAGGGAGAAATCCTGGTTCCGCCTGATAAAGACAGGTTCTGCGCCGCAGGCTCTGGCAGGAAGCTCATAATAGGAAAAGGTAGGGATGGGCACTATAACCTCGTCTCCCTTTTCAATAATTATCCTGCAAAGCCCGTCAAGAAGCCCGTCCATTCCTGGCCCTGAGGCGACAATATTTGATACCGGAAAACCTGTGTATTTCGAGAGGGCTTCTCTTAATTCATGTGCATCCGCTGATGGGTATATATTTGCTCCGGGAGCTGCCTCTATGAGAGCCTTTACGGCTTTCGGTGAGGGTCCCAGAGGGTTTTCATTTGATCCCAGTTTAATAATTGATTCTGGCTTAAGCCCGTAGGTTGAAGCTATCTCTTCTATGGATCTTCCGGGAACGTATTCTTCAATGTCAAAGATTTCTTTTTTTATCAGTTCACGCCTGCTCAAGGACATCAACAACCGAGTCTATCTGTTCTTTCGTAATCACAAGTGGAGGGACAAGGCGGAGCACCGAGTCCGAGGTGCAGTTTACAAGCACACCATGTTCCCTTGCAAAATCTACAAACTTTCCGCAGGGATATTTAATCTCAACTCCTATCATAAGCCCTTTCCCGCGGACCTCCACAATATCATCCCTAGCCATGCCTGAAAGTTTTTTCGTGAAATAAGCTCCCATTTCCTTTGAGCGTTCCAGAAGCTTTTCCTCTTTTATCGCCTGGATCGAAGCAAGAGCTGCTGCACAGGCAAGAGGCCCGCCGCCGAAGGTAGAAGCATGCTGCCCGCGCCCAAAACTGAGGCCGCTGCGAGCTGCAATGGCGCCCATGGGGAACCCTCCTCCTATGGCTTTTGCCATGCTCATAATGTCAGGTTCAACTCCAAATTGTTCTTTACAGAACCAGGTGCCTGTCCTTCCAAAGCCTGTCTGTACCTCGTCAAAGATGAGGAGGGTTCCGGTTTCGTCACAGATTTCCCTTACCTCTTTTAAATATCCGGGATCCGGGACATTAACTCCGCCTTCTCCCTGGATCGGTTCAAGAACCACTGCTGCGGTATCTTCGGAAATCGCTTTCCTGATAGCATCGGCGTCAGAATAGGGGACAAAACTTGTTTTTGAACTTACAGGCGGCATAAAAGGGTCCCTGTACATGCTCTTGTGAGTTACGCTGAGAGCTCCTATGGTCCTTCCGTGGAAGGAATGTTCGGCTGCTACAAAAGCACTTTTTCCTGTAGCCACACGGGCCAGTTTCATCGCAGCCTCTACGGCTTCGGCCCCCGAGTTACAGAAAAAGACACATTCCATGCCTGTAATCGAGGCAAGAGTTTCTGCAAATTCTGCCTGGATTTCAGTATAATACAGGTTGGAAACGTGGATCAGCTTCTCAGCCTGTGCCTGTATTGCTTTAACAACCGTGGGGTGGCAGTGCCCAACATTGTTTACTGCAATGCCTGCGACACAGTCGATGTACTCCTTACCGTAAATATCCTGGACAACTGCTCCTTTGCCTTTTGAGAGAACGAGGGGCTGGCGCCCGTAAGTCTGCATCACATACTTTGAATCTTTATCTATAACGGAATCGTACCCTGCTTCAAGGTTACCGGAATTAATAATTTTATCTGTCAAGTGAATTCCCTTCCTTTAAATTTGTGATTGTAAATTTATCAGTGGCTAATTTATCAGTGACTAATTTATCAGTGACTAATAGTGAAAGTTCATACTGAAACTCAAGCGGTTTTTCGGTTTTCACCTAAGCATCGGAAATTCGTGAGTTTATATGTCAACTTCATGGATTTTCATGATGATTTTCATGGTTGCTTCATAAGTTCATATCTCAAATGAGTATCTTGATAGAACTTCTTCTCTTAAACTAAAAACTTCTTTTCTTAAATTAAGAATTTCTTCTCCTAAATTAAGGACTTCTTTTCTTAAACTAAGAACTTCTTCTCTAAACTAACTGATGGTTTCTACAGAGATGTCCTGAATTAATAACTTCCTGATTAACTAATTTTTCTCAGTTTAAATTTTTCCTATTCCCGGGAAACAGGAAAACCGTTAATCCTCTCGAATTCACTTAAATGTCACAGGTTACCTGCTCTCTGGAAAAAGAAGTTTTTCTGCTGTAGAGCAAAATCAGTGCTCAAAGAAATCAGGATCCACAGGAAATTCTGTATTCCAGAGTATCCTTTAAAAAACTCGGGCAGAAGAACCCCACATTTTCAGAGCCCGTTTTTAAGAATTCGGGTTAGCTCTGGTGTTCTCCGGTTCCCTGTCTTTTTCTAGTTCTGGACCCCGAAAAATGTCGGGTTCTTGCAAGGGATCTGGTTCGGGCAGATTTTTTCTCCATACCGGGCACAAATCCGTTTTTGACTTTCGGGCCGGTCTTGATCAGAGAATCTATATCTGCGGGCTCCACAGCTTTTACGAGCTCTTCTTCAGTCTTACTCTCTGGCTGCTTTTCTAGCCCGACCATAAGCACTTTCCCTAAAGCGTTGACATCTGCAAGAGGAGGCTTTTCTCCGGCTGCTTCTCTTAAAAAAGATACACCGGCAGGTGCTTTTATAGTACCGTCCACTATTGCTTTTTCATGCAGGATTACGGAATCGGCCCTTATACCTCCGAAGACTCTGCTGTTCCTGCCGATATTTACCTGCCCTTTTGAAACAAGGCTTCCATAGACGGTGCTGTTTTCTCCAATTATTATGTTTCCTTCCGAATTTATGCTTCCCTTAAGGGTAAGGGCTTCCCCGGCTTCTATGGTCTGAACCCTGAGATTTCCTATCAGATAGCAGTTGCTCCCGATAATTGCTTCTCCGCTGACTTCAATGGCTTCAGGGGAGATTTTTGCATCTGCAGGTATGATCAGTACTTTTTCCCCGGGTTCTTTTCCATCGAACTCTTCTTCTTCCCCGGAATCATCAAACAGCTCTTCAAGTGCTTTTTCGACTTCTTCCCCTTTGCCGAGACGCATCATTTCCCTGATATACAGGAGCAGAAACATAATTACAGGGACAGGGTTCCTGACAACAATCCAGCCTTTAGCCTCAAATCCGCCTTTGATTTTGACCTCTTTTCCTACATCCAGGTCTCCTGCAACGATCAGTTTCCCGTCGATAGTAACAAATTCTCCCAGATAGGCGTTTCTTCCTACCTTAACTCCGCTACCTATTTTTGACCACATGTCAATTCTTGCATCAGAGCAGGCTATCACGTCTCCGGAAACAGCAACTCCTTCCCCCATGATGACAGTGTCTCCAGATATACAGTACTGGATGCTGGAGTGGTTGCCGATGATTACGTCTCCCTCTACTGTAATCATGTTTGTTTCTATTCTGGTATTATCGGGAACCAGAAGGTATTTCAGGATTTGCTCTGGCTCTGAAATGTTTTCACTCTCCGAGAAAACTGTTTCCTGGTATCAGGTTTAAAGGTTCAGATTTAGTAGGTTTAAAGGTTCAGATGTAGTTTTCAGAGTGCGGTTTTTTAGACCACGCTTGAAAATATAACTGCATTTTTTGTAAGGTAGTATTCATTCAAAAATAACTATCTACAATATATTCTTATTCATTTTTTCTGCTCATTCTTGTTTTTTGGGCAGTAAAGATGGCATCTTATATATTATATCTGGCTATATGAAAATTTGTATAAAAAGTAAAAATACTTTTTGCCTTTCGTATAAAATTTATTTTCTTCACCTGTTTTCTTGCCCTACTTCCCTTATTTCGAAGCAATTCCTGCCCGCACATCCACAGCCGCTCCACTATCAAGATCCCGGATCTCTGCAGGAGACAACAGCAACTGCCCTGTTGCAAGCAGCCTGTCATTTTTGTCCGTAATAAGGACTTCTTCTCCAGCCCTGAGTTCCGGATCAATATCAATAACATGCTTTGCAAAAGCCGTTTTGCCTGCCTCCACAAAAGGTGCAGCATCATCGGAAACAACTACCCTTAGCTTTTTTCCCGAAAGAAGTTTATGAATTACGGAAGCTCCTTCGATGCTGAGAGTGAAAAAACCATCTTTTGCTCGTGCAGTTGCAATTCTTTTGCCTGAGTGAAGTACCTGGCGTACCCTTTTTGTCCGGGAAAGCTGGAAAGTTGACCCTTCTGGGAACAGCTCTTTTCCTGTACCTTTCCCAAATTGATAATCCGCAATCATGCGGACTCTTGAAAGTCTTTCTACATTGCAGTTCATGAGGCTAGATAATATGTGCAGACCTTAAAGCCATTCCGGTTGTCCAGGTGTTTCGAGTTAAGCTGTCAGAAAATATGTAAATTTATATTTTTCGGATGAAATAATAAGTTATTTATATTTTGTATCTTTTAATCAATGACTGTCCAGAAGTACAAATTTCGAAATAATGTAGATGAAAAATAATTATTGTCTGACCTGAAAGAGATAAGTCCAGCTTTCAAAGATCCTCAGACATTTATCCTGCAGATGGAAATTTCCCCAGAACCGGCCACAATATAGAAAAAGTAACAGGGATTTTGTTGATTCGTAAAAACGTTTCTTTAGATGAAGTTCACCTCCAGAAGCTCCAGTCCTTGCTGGAAAAGAATGGAGGTAATTTAAGTGCAGCAATAAGGGAAGCAATTGATCTGGTTAGCCTTTGCCCTGAAAGTTATGGAACTCAAGATGTAAGTTCTGAAAATCCAGGAAAAAAGGAAAGTTTTCCTGGAGCAGGAGAAGAGCTTCTCAGGAATGAAGAATGTGTTATGGTAAACCAGCAGATGATTAAGTGGCTTATCAGAAACAGTGCTGGGAAGCTTATAGATGAAGATATTGTCCATGAACTTATAAATCCCTACCTCATTAATACAGTCCCCGAACTGATAGAGTACCTGAACACCATCAGTAAGCAGCTTGGGTGGAAGATTGAAGTCTCGACTTCCTGTGGAGAAAACCTTCAAAACGGGTGTACCAGTATGGATTTCACCGGAGGGGATAGAGACATGAGGGAGTTTCTTGTTGAGGTAGCCTGTATTTTTCTCTCGCGCTGGGCAGGTCTGGATGCCGAGGCTCTGCACAGGAGATCAAATTCAATCACCGTATATCTCAGACCTTTTGTTCGTCACGATATGCTCGAAGCAACTCCCGGAGTTCGGAACCTATTTGGTTCCAGAGATATTCTTTTCAGGGAAATTGAGAGAAAGCCTGCTTTCTGGATGACGCTTGCTGAACTTTATACTAAATTCAACTATCAGAGGGTAAACCTGGACAAGAGCCTCTTTGAAGCCCTGTTGGCAGGGAAGCTCCCTGATATTACAAAATACTTTGAGGTTAAGGCTGACCGTCCGCTTCGTGAAATTCCACTTCAAGAACTTCTGCCTCTTTTTAAATATCTTGTAGTAGCTTCACAGCTTGTAAATGATGTGGAGATATGTGCTGAAAAAGGAAAAGAGTGCATCAAAATCAGGCACGACTACTCTGAAGAAAGTGTGGTTCTAAAGCTTATTAAGCTGTTTTCCAATTTATTCGAGGCCGGTCTGCACAGATTCAGTGTAACTTACGTATCCGGACTCATTATTTTTGATTTTTCTCTTCCTGAAATTTCAGTAGAGGATGTTGTAAAAATTTCTCCGGGTCTGGATTTTTACGAATAAATAATAATTCTTAAATATTTATAAATCGAATTTATAAGCCTGATTATACTGTTTAAGCTTATATTGTACCTGTATTGTACCTGTAACGCCAGACGATTTGTTGAAGCAAAATTTTTGTAAGCAGGGATAACCTTTGATTCGCAAAAACGTTTCTATGGAAGACGAATATCTCCAGAAATTGCAGCCCTTCCTGGAAAAAAATAATGGGAACCTGAGTGCTGCAATCAGGGATGTAATAGAGTTCGCGGATGCTGCTCTTCAGGGCCATGAGTCTGTAGAAGATGCCCTGGAATATTTTACACAGAACTCCACAAAGTATCCTGAAATTCGCAATAATCTGATCGAGAGCGGGGAATGCATACTCGTCAGTCAGCTCTCATTCAGGTGGCTTATCGAAAATACCGATGGGATACTTGTAGATGACGAGCTGGTAAGTGAGATTTTCAATCCTTATCAGATCAAGAATGTCCCGGACCTTCTTGAGTATCTTAATATACGCAGTCAGAATATGGGGTGGGAGGTTGAAGCTTACTCCAGTATCTGGGAAGACAACACCGAGGTCATAGTAATTGAGAACGGGGATCCCAGTTTGAGAGCATACCTTGCTGAGGCAATTTCCATATTTATCGGCCGCCATTTGAACCTTGATGTTCCTTTTGTCCACAGGAAATCCAATTCAATTCGCATTTTCCTCAAGGAACACAGGTCTTACACGGATGTCCCCCCGGGTATTAGAAAAAATTTCGGGACTCTTGACTATACTTTTAAAGAAATCAGGAGCAAGCCAGATTTCTGGAATTCTTTGGTGGAAAGATACAGGTTGCAGAGGTATCAGCGTGTAAATCTTAACAAGGACGTCTTTGAGACATTCCTCTCTGGAGGCATCCCGGATGTGACAAATTTTATTGAGGCATCTGCAGGCAAACCCATCAGGGAAATTCCACTTTATGAATTACTTGCAATTTGCAAAAGATTAATTACCGTCACCCAGCTGGCAAATGATCTTGAGCGGACAGTTGAGAGGGGAAAAATAAGTATAAAAATCAGGCATCAATTTTCCGAAGAAACTGCTATTGAAAAACTTACAGAGTTTTTCTCTAAATTATTCAAAATGGCAGGCTGCACATTTGAGATCAGGTCAATATCAAATCTGATTATTATTGAGTTTGCAGATTCCTCTTAATTTATCTTATATAAAATGTTATTGTCGTTGCCTGTTAATTCATTTTCCCGCGGCTGTTATTATTGATACCTGCTAATTTATCTTCCCACAACTGTTATTACCGGTACTTTATTTTCTCTATTTTTTCAAACATAATAAATATAAAAATAAATTATTGATGTAAATGCGGCTCTTTACAGTTTGTCTCTTTTTTTATATTCGTTTTTCATGAATCTGTTTTTAGTTTTCATTTATTTTTGTCTCAAATTACTAAATATAAATATTCCGTTCAATGCTCCAACAAAAAAATTAATAAGTAATAACTACTATCTAGTACTGATTCATAAATATCAAATAGTGAGGCGAGCGAGGAAAATTCGAATCTCCTTCAACTCCAAAAAGGGAAAAGAGGATGTCCTTTTGATAGTCCGAAAAAATATCTCAATTGACCAGTGTTATATAGATAAATTAAAGCCCTTTCTGGACAAAAATAATGGAAATTTGAGTGCAGCAATAAGGGACTCTATAGAAACTGCCTGTCAGCTTATTGATGAAAAAAATGGGGAAAAAGGAGATCAAAACTCTAAAGACTCAAACCAGGCTTCAAGGGGTGCAGAATCCCGCAACAGAATGATTGAAGAGGAAGAATTCCTGCTCATCCATCATACAATGCTTGAATGGTTTATCAGGAAAACTTCAGGTTTGCTTATTGAAGAATCAACTGTATACGAGTTAATAAACCCGTATACTATTAAAAAGATCCCTGATTTTATTGATTATGTAAACGTACTGAATAATAGACTGGGTTGGAAAATTAAAGTCGATGCAGAGTGCACCGGAAGCCCTGAACCGGAATCTGTAATCCTCACTCTTTCAAATGGCAATCCCTGTTTCAGGGGAGTAATTGCCCACAGCCTTTCTCTCTTTCTTGCAAAACAGATGAAGCTCGATATACAGGGTTTATTTAGCAGGTCAAACGTGACCAAGGTCTATCTCAGGCGATTTGAGTTTCTTGACTATGAGAAAATTCCTAAAGGGCTTGAAGAATACTTCGGACCGATGGAGAGCACTTTTAAGGAAATCCGGAAAAGACCCGAATTCTGGAAAAATCTTATCAAAATCTATAGGGAGCAAAACTACCAGCGGCTCAGCATGAATAAGAAAGTTTTTGAAGCTTTTGTTTCCGGAGATCTCCCTTCAGTTGACGATATTGCAAGAGAATTTGAGTTATTTACAGGCAAACCCCCTGAGGCTTTCACCCTTTCAGAGCACATAATGATTTTCAAAGCTCTTTACCTCACCGACAATATAGGAACCGAAATCGAAGTCTGCACCGAGAAAGGCAGCGAATATGTAAGATTAATTCACGACTATTGCGACAGTAAAGTTTGTGAACGTGTTATTTGCTACTATTCAAATATTTTCAAATGCATTGGGCATCCTTTCACAGTCACTTCCAGCCCTCACATGATAGTTTTTGAGTTCGGAAAAAACCTGAATAACATTCGTATTCCCGAATCCCGGCTGATATCATCCGAACCTTCTCTTACTCCCTGAATCTTTGTTCACATGGATAAATTCATATGTGGGAGTTCACTATCCTTTTTTATGAGTGATGTAATTATTCTCTGGGACTGCCCTCTTCTTTTTGAAAAACTCTTCATAGAGTATGGGCTTGAATGCAGCCGTGCACTCTCAACGTCACTTGGAACTCCTTATCTGCCTGCCTGTAAAATTCTTGTCCTGCCTACAGGTTTTGCAAATAAACAGTACACAAAAACAGGAGTCGGGCTTGAACGCGGCAAACGCTCCCTTGAAAAGTTCGTGGCAAAAGGTGGGACCCTTCTAATCTTCAGTCCTCTTGTGCCCGATTACGAATATGAATGGCTTCCTTTCTCTCTAAAATATGTGATGGAAGAAAACCCATGTACACCCCGTCCTGTAGGTGAGCACGAAGCTCAGAAACTTATTGAAAACATTATTCCTCCTGCAGGATGCGATGGCTATTTTTCAGAAACCGATGCCCGGGTTGTTCTTGAAGACGAAAGAGGCAGGCCCATAATGGCTGTGAAAGAAATCGGAGAAGGCATGATTGTTGCGACCACAATTCACGAACTACCTGCAGCCGGGTTCTTCAAGTGCAGGACTGAATGTACCGGAAAAGTTAAAATTTAAACAATAGATAAGAGCAGGTTTATGAGATTATTTTATCTTTTTTACATTTTTATCTTTTTTATATTGGTCTCTAAGTCTCCTAATTACTTCTGCTTCATTTCTCAGCCTGATAACAAACAGGCCGAAACAGGGCTTTATAAATTGAAATATAATGTCATTTCCTGAAAAACCAACAGGAACAGTTGCACCCATAAGGATAATACCTTTTACTGCGTACCCACCGGGTACGAGATATACTTCCTCCGAACGTTCCTTAATAAGGGTTTCACACTCTTTCAGAGTGGCGTTCTTTAGAAGAATGTCAAAGTCATATTCGCTTAAACACACCATTTTTGTACCTTTTATGTTTTTCAAGTAATCCGGAAAATTCCGGTAGATATTACTGCCTCAGGTGACCTCCAGTTAATCCACCAATTAAAATTACGAAGATATGATATATAGAATATAACATTTAGAAAATGAAAATAGAGAATATAACATTTAGAAAATGAAAAGTAACTATTCAGGTAGAGCCTTTGAAAGGCTACAATTTTTCCTCTTTTCGAGGAAAAATTGCATATAAATTGAATCCTATTTCCTTTCGTTATTATGCTTACACGTGAAGAGATTCTTATCATTTATGACGCTGGTCCTGA